>JAAIGF010167706.1_pt1 | contig 105410 bp, 78 predicted proteins | sample 6487441 | NCBI WGS metagenome assembly JAAIGF01 (sample SAMN13974129, study PRJNA590717) | phyllosphere metagenome | biome: pepper field; feature: multiple bacterial spot infested pepper fields; material: pepper leaves; isolation source: leaves from pepper fields | host: Capsicum annuum ... | reverse complement strand
CCCGACCACTTCCGGCCTGTACGGCCCGGGCGACCTGGACACCGACGCTTGCCTGCGCCAGCGCGTGGTGTACTTCGACCTGGACCAGGATTCGGTGAAGCCGGAATTCCAGGCCATCATGGCCTGCCACGCCAAGTACCTGCGTGACCGTCCGTCCTCGCGCATCACCCTGCAGGGCCACACCGACGAACGCGGCAGCCGCGCGTACAACCAGGCTCTGGGCGAGCGTCGTGGCAACGGCGTCAACTCCGCGCTGACCGCCAACGGTGGTTCGGCCAGCCAGCTGACTGTCGTGTCCTACGGTGAAGAGCGTCCGGTCTGCACCGAATCGACCGAGTCCTGCTGGTCGCAGAACCGTCGCGTCGAAATCGTCTACACCGCGCAGTAATCCATGCGCATCGGCATCAAACTGATGCTGGTCGTGGCGGCAGCCCTCGCGGCTGCCGCTCCGGCGCATGCGCAACGGCAGAGCCTGGCCGACCGCGTCGGTGCCATCGAGCAGCAGCTGTACAACAACACCGCCAACCAGGACCTGCTGAACCAGGTCAACCAGCTGCGCCAGCAGATCGGCCAGTTGCAGGGAACGGTGGAACAACTGCAGCACGACAACGCCCAGCTCAAGCAGGCCAACCAGGACGCGTTCCTGGATCTGGACGAACGTCTGAACCGCCTTGAAGGTGGCTCGGCGCCGGTGGTGCCCACGGCCCCCGGCAGCAACGCCCCCCTGCCTCCCGTCCCGGCAGTGCAGCCTCCCGCAGCGGCCACTTCCGAGCGGCCGCCATCGGTGCATGGCGATCCGGGCAGCCTCGCCGCTGCCGGTGATGAGCGGGCCGCGTACAACGTGGCCTTCGATGCCCTCAAGGCCGGCCGTTACGATGATTCGGCACAGCTGTTCCTGGGTTTCCTGGAGCTGTATCCGAGTGGTGCTTACGCCCCGAACGCGCTTTACTGGCTGGGCGAAAGTTACTACGCCACCCGCAATTTTCCGATGGCCGAGCAGCGCTTCCGTGAGCTGGTCTCGCGTTATCCCACGCACGACAAGGCCTCCGGTGGCCTGTTGAAGGTTGGCCTTTCGCAGTTCGGCGAAGGCAACGTGGACCAGGCGCAGCAGACGCTGGAGTCGGTCGTGGCACAATATGCGGGCTCCGACGCCGCGCGCACCGCGCAGGACCGCCTGCAGTCGATCCGCCTGGGCCGTCAGATCCGCTGACCCGCGCAGATCGTTGTTTCCTGTAGAGCCGGGCCTTGCCCGGCTGCTTTCGTTTCCGGTGCCGTGAATCGCGCGCCCCCAGTCGATGTTCAAGCCATGTCCAGTTCCGCCACCGCCGCCGCCACACCCAGCGACATCGTGCAGTCGTCGCTGCCGCGGCTGAAGATCACCGAGATATTCACTTCACTGCAGGGTGAGGCGGATTCCGCTGGCTGGCCGACCGTGTTCGTGCGCCTGACCGGCTGTCCGCTGCGTTGCCAGTACTGCGATACCGCCTACGCGTTCCATGGCGGTACCTGGTGGGACATCGATGCCATCGTTGCCGAGGTGCAGGCACAGGGCGTGCGGCATGTCTGCGTGACCGGCGGCGAGCCGCTGGCGCAGAAGCGCTGCCTGGTGCTGCTGGAAAAGCTGTGCGACGCCGGCTTCGATGTGTCGCTGGAAACGTCCGGCGCCCTTGATGTGTCTGCGGTCGACCCGCGCGTTTCGCGCGTGGTGGACGTGAAGACACCGGGCTCTGCCGAAGCTTCGCGCAACCGCCTGGAGAACCTGCCGCTGCTCACCGCCCGTGACCAGCTGAAGTTCGTCATCTGCAGCCGCGAAGATTACGAATGGGCCAGGGCGATGGTGGCCGAGCATGCTCTGGTCGAGCGCTGCATGGTGTGGTTTTCGCCCAGCAAGGGGCAGATCACTGCGCGCGAACTGGCCGACTGGATTGTGGCCGATCGCCTGCCGGTGCGTTTCCAGATGCAGCTGCACAAGCTGCTGTGGAATGACGAACCCGGCCGCTGACATCGGCATCGCCCATGCCTGCTGCAGGGCCAAGGACCCAACACCGGCGCGGGACAGCGTGCTGGCTCTTTCCCCCAACCGGATGATTCACCCATGAAGAAGGCAGTTGTGCTTCTCTCCGGCGGCATGGATTCGGCCGCCGTCATCGCCCTGGCCCAGGAGCAGGGCTTTGCCGTGCATGCGCTCAGCGTGCGCTATGGACAACGCCATACCTCCGAACTGGACGCGGCCGCTCGCGTGGCCAGGGCCCAGGGCGTGGTGGTGCACAAGACCGTGGACGTTGACCTGCGCAGCATCGGCGGATCGGCACTGACCGACGACATCGACGTGCCCGAGGCCGGCGGTGAGGGCATCCCGGTCACCTACGTGCCGGCGCGCAACACCATCATGCTGTCGCTTGCGCTGGGCTGGGCCGAAGTGCTGGGTGCCAATGACATTTTCTGTGGCGTCAACGCCGTGGATTACTCCGGTTATCCGGATTGCCGTCCCGAGTTCATCACCGCGTTCCAGGCGCTGGCCAACCTGGCCACCAAGGCGGGCGTGGAAGGCGCAGGCATCCGCGTGCATGCGCCGCTGCAGTTCCTGAGCAAGGCGGGGATCGTCAGTGCGGGCGTGCGGCTGGGGGTGGACTTCGGACTCACTGTTTCCTGCTACAACGCCAATGCCGAAGGCGCGGCCTGCGGCCACTGCGACGCCTGCCGCCTGCGCGCGCAGGGGTTCCACGACGCGGGTGTGGCCGATCCGACGCACTACGCCTGATCGCCATGGCATCGCCGCTGCGGTGGCGATGCTGCCACGGGTTCCCCTGGCCGTACGAACCGGGTTAAAATGCACGCCCTCCGGTGCAAGGCCGGAGGCAGCAATGGGCCGTTAGCTCAGTCGGTAGAGCAGAAGACTTTTAATCTTTTGGTCGATGGTTCGAATCCATCACGGCCCACCATTGCAGCAAGAGCTTTCAGCTCCTTTCGTCTCTCCGCGACAAGCCGTCCGCTCCGCAATCCAGAGCGTTGCGGCAAGGCCTCCGCCTGTGCGTGCGGCGCGCTGTCTCATCGCCATCTGACATGACACAGGCGTATGGTCAAGCTTCTACCCATGAGGTGATGCAGATGGCGAAGCACGAACGACAGGATGCGTCGGAAACGCGATGGTTGAGTTTCCGGCTCCGCAATGGCCAGTCCATAGGGCGCGCGAAACTGCAGGCAGGCTGGGCCGCTGCCGCCGCAGTGCCGGGGATCACCGTGAAGCGCGAAGACCTGGAGATGGGCAGCCCGGTTTACGCGTTGTATGGACCCAGTAGTCTCAGCGCTCCGCAGGCAGCCGAGATGCGCATGCGGAAATTCCTGATGGACGAAGGCTATATCTTCACCATGGGAACGCTGGGCGCCCGTTGAGGACAGGCGCCACCGGCCTTCATCTCAGGCCAGATATCGCCTGAACCAGGCCACGGTGCGTTCCCATGCAAGCTTCGCTGCGGCCTCGTCGTAACGGGGCGTGGAATCATTATGGAAGCCGTGGAACGTACCGGGATACACGTAGGCCTCGTAGCGCGTGCCGGCCTTCTTCAGGGCCGCTTCGCAGGCGGGCCAGGTCACGTTGACGTTGTCGTCCTTCTCTGCGAGATGCAGCAGCAACGGCGCCTTGATACGCGGCACGTCTTCCGGTCTGGCCTGGCCCGTAGAACGGCACGGCCGCATCCAGTTCCGGGCAGGCCACTGCTGCTGCGTTGGATACGCCGCCGCCGTAGCAGAATCCGGTGATGCCGACCTTGCCGTTTCCCTGCTCCGAAGCGCGCAGGTATTCGATGGCGGCGAAGAAATCGTTCATCAGCTTCTCCGGATCCACCGTCTGCTGCAGCGCGCGGCCGCGTTCGTCATTGCCGGTTTACCCACCCACAGAGCTCAGGCCATCCGGGGCGAGTGCCAGGAAGCCTGCTTTCGCCACACGGCGCGCAACATCGCGCGAGCGGTATTCAGGCCGCCCGCGGGGAATCGTAGGCCATGCCTTCGCCTGCATGCCGGAAGCACAGGCGGATGGCATCCAGCAGGTCGCTCATCGAATAGGGCTTGGGCAGGAAATGAATGCCGCCATCAAGCTGCGGCAGCACCCGGTGCTGGCACATGCCGGATGTCACCAGGATGGGCAGCTGCGGAAACGCGGCGCGTACGCGGTTGGCTGTCTCGATGCCGCTGATGCCGCCCAGATTGACGTCGGTGAAGATCAGGTCGAATCGCTCGCCGGCATTCAACATGCCCAGCGCGGCCTCGGCCGAACTCACCCCAACCACTTCGCAGGCCTGGCTCTCCAGGGTCAGCCGGCTCAGTTCGAGAACTTCTTCGGCATCTTCGATCAACAGCACGCGAGGCTGGACATTCTGCTTTGACAACAACATGGCACGACGGCTCCGGACAGCGGCGAACAGTGCCGCCGGATGCTGGTGCGATCCAGCGGCGCGCAAGTATGCGCGGCGGTGCAGTGAGGTCCGCGTGCAGGTTCCGGGAAGGTGCTGTCATGCCCGGTATCGGCCGCAGGCAGCATCGGCGCTGGAGGGTAAAGTGTGCGTTGCTTTCCACCCAGGAACCCTCGCCATGCGCTGTCCCGTGTGCAGCAACCAGACGTTACAGAGGTCCGAACGCCAGGGTATCCAGATCGACCACTGCCCGCAGTGCAGGGGCGTGTGGCTCGAGCGGGAGGCGCTGGACACGCTCATCGAGCGATCCACGGCCATGCCGGCCACCTCGATGGTGCGGCCGACGCGCCCGGCGGCGCCTGACGGGGCGCCACCGGTACTGCACCGCGATACCCGCCACCTCGGCCAGCGCGAGCCCAGGAAGAAGGCGCAAGGGTTCCTGTCGGACCTGTTCGATTTCTGAACCCGGGTGTCGGTCAGCCTGGCCCCCGGGTTTTCATCGCAGGCCTAGAACCACATCCGCACGCCGGCCACCCAGTGCGTATCGCGGGCCTCACCGGCATGGTCGGCGGCGCCGCCAAAGCGTCGTTCGTGGCTGACACCGATGTAGGGCGCGAAGCGCCGGCTCAGCTCGTAGCGAAGCCGCAGCCCGCCTTCAAGCGAGTTCAAGCCACGCCCGATGCCGCGCCCGGTTTCGTCACGTGCCGCCAGGGTTGCTTCCAGCATGGGCTGCAGGATGAGCCGGTTGGTCAGCAGCACGTCGTATTCCACTTCCGCCTTGGCCATCAGCTGTCCGCCCGAACCGGCGTACAGCGTCGCCGATGTCTCGAACTTGTACGGCGCCAGTCCTTGGATGCCCAGCGCGACCCAGGTGCGCCGATCACCGGGAAGGTAATCCTGCCTCACGCCTGCCAGCACATCCCACCAAGGCGAGATGCTGCGACCGTACAGTGCTTCAAGGTCTGCGGACTGCGTGCGGCCGCCGCTGCGCTGGCCTTCGCTGCGCAGCCACAGACGGTTGATGTCGCCACCGATCCAGCCGCCGGCTTCCCATGCCTGGCCACTGCCGTGCCGGCCGTTCCAGTGGTGTTCCAGGCGGTCCACGCGCAGCAGACTGTTGATGGCCGGTGCGTGCTGCATGGCGTGATGGTCGAGGGCAGGAAAGGCAGCCGCGCGGTCCGTAGCGCTGGGAGCGGGGATCGGTTCCCGTGGCTGCTGTACGCTGCCCGGGTGCATGTGTGCCGCATGTCGGCTGTGGTCCATCTGCGGCTGCGGCTGCGGCTGCGGCTGCGGCGCGGCTCGATGATGCCGGTGCAAGTCATCTGTCCGCGAAGGATCCATCGAGGAATGACCCTTCGAGGAATGGTCCATCGAAGAGTGATCCATCGAGGAGTGATCCATCGAGGAGTGATCCATCGAGGAGTGATCCACCGATGTGTCATGCGACGTAGCGTGATCATGATGCGACTGGGCGGCCACGGGCAGCGCAGCCAGCAGCAGCCCGACCGATACGCCATGACGGAGCAGGGCATGGGTGCTCATTCTTCAATCCTCACTTCGCGCATCATGCCCGCTTCCATGTGATACAGCAGATGGCAATGGAACGCCCAGCGGCCCAGCGCGTCGGCGCGCACGCGATAGCTGCGGCGCGTACCGGGTGGCATGTCCACCGTGTGCTTGCGTAGATGGAAATTGCCCTGCGCATCCTCCACATCGCTCCATACACCGTGCAGGTGGATGGGGTGCTGCATCATGGTGTCGTTCACCAGCACGATGCGCATGCGTTCGCCGTATTCAAGCCGCAACGGCTCCGCACCCGCGAAGGGAATGCCGTCAAAGGACCACGAGAACTTTTCCATGTGCCCGGTCAGATGCAGTTCCACCTCACGGCCGGGATCACGGCCGTCCGGGTCGTCGAACAGGCTGCGCATGGCGCCGTAGGTCAGCACGCTGCGGCCGTTGTCGCGCAGACCGATGCCGGGATCGTCCAGCTTTGCATCGGTGGCGCCGCTCTGCATGTCCACCAGCGGATTGCCCTGCTCGCTGCGGGGATGGTGCACAGCCTTGCCGGCGACGCCGCCGTGCCCGACATGGCCGTGGTGCGCCATCGGCATGGCATGTCCTTCATGACCTTCATGACCTTCATGACCTTCATGACCGGCAGAAGGCTGGCTGTGCATGTCATGCCCCGGCATGGCGTGGCCATGCCCCATGTCGCTCATGGTCAGCAGCGGACGCGGATCGCGCGCCGGCACCGGTGCCTGCAGGCCGTGGCGCACGGCCAGGGTGCCTGTCGCGAAGCCGGTACGGCCCATGTCCTGGCAGAAAACGGTGTAGGCATCCTGGCCACCGGGTTCCACCAGCACATCGAAGGTTTCAGCGGGAGCGATGCGGAATTCATCGATGCTTACCGGGTGGATGTACTGCCCATCGGCGGCTACCACGGTCATCTTCAGGCCCGGAATGCGCACGTCGAAGTAGGTCATCGCCGCGCCATTGATGAAGCGCAGCAGCACTTTCTCGCCGGGGCGGAACAGCCCCGTCCAGTTGCCGGCCGGCGCAGTGCCGTTCATCAGATAGGTGTAGGTGTGCGCGTTGACATCGGAAATATCGGTCGGGGTCATCCGCATGCGTCCCCACATGCCCCGGTCCGCCAGTGCGGCCGACCAGCCGTCGCGGCGTACATCGCGCAGGAAATCCGGCAGCGTGCGCTTGTAATAGTTGTCGTACTCGGCGAGCTTTTTCATGCGCCGGAACAACGCGCCGGGGTCCAGGTCGGTCCAGTCCGAAAGCAGGATCACGTGCTCGCGATCGGCATGGTAGGGCGGCGGCTCGATGGGATCGATGATCAGCGCGCCATACAGCCCGGCCTGTTCCTGGAACATCGAATGGCTGTGATACCAGTAGGTGCCGGACTGCTTCAGGGTGAAGCGGTAGTGGTAAGCCTCGCCGGGGGCGATGCCATTGAAGCTCAGCCCGGGCACGCCATCCATGTTGGCCGGCAGCAGCAGACCGTGCCAGTGGATGGAGGTGGGGTGATGGGCCAGTTGGTTGCGCACGTGGATGTCCACCGTCTGGCCTTCGCGCCAGCGCAGGATGGGCGCAGGCAGGCTGCCGTTGACGGTGATGGCCGGCCGCGTGCGGCCGGTGAAATCGACGGCCGATTCGCCGATGGCCAGCGACACATGGGGCGTATCCAGGACCTGCGGCGCGGCGGCCAGGCCGCGACCTGCGGCGGCAAAGGCGCGCGGGCTCAAGCCGGTGCCCGCCAGCCCGGCGACCACGCCACCGGCGGCCAGCCCCTGCACGAACAGGCGGCGCGACGGCAGTGCGGGCATGCCCGTGCCGGAAGAAGGAATGATGCTCATGATGGAACTCCAGACGCGGAAGGACACCGGCACGATGAAAGCCGGCGATCAGGCACGCCGAGGGCGCGCGCGGTGGCGTCAGGTGATGGGAGGGCGCTGGATGCGGGACAGCGCCGGCGCCGGCCGATCACGGTCCGCGGCGATCGCAGGTGTCAGCGAAAACCAGAGCGCATGCACAGGGACCATCAACGCAAGCGGCAGCGCGGGCTGTTGGGCGCAGGCGCGAAGACAGTCGATCGCACGGCAGTGTCCTTCGTCGCTCTGCACGCCGGGATGTTCGCCATGAGGCACGTCGGCGGCCGTGGGGTCGCGTTCGTGGCAGGGAGGCGATACCTGCGCGGTCATGGCAGCGGCGGCAGGGCCTGCTTCATGGTGTCCGGCCACGGCGACGTTCAGCCCGTTGAGCAACAGGCTGATCATCAGCACCACGCGCAGCAGGGTGGAGGCGAACGGCATGCGCGCTACCTTAGCGGCATCCGCGCCGGAACGCTGCCTTTGCTGAATGCTCCGTTCAACCGTTGAGCAGGTCCAGACCGAGGGCCGAGGTCGGCGACCCCGGCATCAGGCCGTGCCTGGTCAGCGCCCGTCATCAGCCTTCCTCGCGCACCACTTCAATCAGCCTGGGGCCGTAGCGGGCAAGCTTGCTGCCACCGATGCCACCCACCCGCGCCAGTTCATCGAGCGAAGTGGGGCGCTGTTCGGCGATGTTGCGCAGGGTGCTGTCGTGGAAGATCACAAAGGCGGGCACGTTCTGTTCGCGGGCCAGGGCGGCGCGCAGGGTGCGCAGCGCATTGAACAGGGCCAGGTCCTGCGGCAGCACGGACAGTCCGGTGCGCTGCGCGCTGCGTTCGCGGCCGCTGCCGGTGGTGGTGCTGTCGCGGCGCATGCTCAGCTGGCGCTGGCCGCTGAGCACATCACGGCTGGCAGCGGTCAGGCGCAGACCCCCATGGCCTTCACTGTCCACCTGCAGCACGCCGGAAGCCACCAGTTGCCGGAACACGCTGCGCCAGGTGCGGCTGTCCAGGTCGCGACCGATACCGTAGGTGCTCAGCTGCTCATGCCCGGCCTGGCGGATCTTGTCATTCTCGCTGCCGCGCAGGATGTCGATCAGATGCCCCACGCCGTAGCGCTGGCCGCTGCGGTAGACGCAGCTCAGTGCCTTCTGCGCGGCAATGGTGGCATCCCAGGCGGCCGGCGGTGTCAGGCAGTTGTCGCAGTTGCCGCAGGGCTGTGGATAGGTCTCGCCGAAACCGGCCAGGAGTACCTGGCGGCGGCACTGCATGGATTCGCAGTAGCCCAGCAGATGGTCCAGCTTGGAGCGTTCCAGCTGCTTGCGTTCCTCGCCGGCTTCGGATTGCTCGATCATCTGCTTCAGCAGAACAACATCGCCCAGTCCGTAGCACAGCCAGGCTTCGGCGGCATCGCCATCGCGGCCGGCACGACCGGTTTCCTGGTAATAGCCCTCCATCGATTTGGGCAGGTCGGTGTGGGCGACAAAGCGTACGTCCGGCTTGTCGATGCCCATGCCGAAGGCAATGGTGGCGCACATCACGATACCGTCTTCACGAAGAAAACGACGCTGGTTGTCGGCGCGTATCTCCGCCGGAAGGCCGGCATGGTAGGGCAGTGCGGTGAAGCCCTGGCTGCACAGATAGTCGGCGGTTTCCTCCACCTTGCGCCGCGACATGCAGTAGACGATGCCGGCTTCATCGCGGTGGGCGCGCAGGAAAGCAATCAGCTGCTGCCGCGCGTTGTCCTTCTGCACGACGCTGTAGCGGATGTTGGGACGGTCGAAGGAGCTGACGAAGTGGCGTGCCTGGGCCAGGTCCAGGCGCTCGGCGATCTCGCGCTGGGTGGGCGGGTCCGCGGTGGCGGTGAGGGCCAGCCGCGGGATGTCCGGCCAGCGTTCGTGCAGCACGGTGAGCTGGCGGTATTCCGGACGGAAATCGTGTCCCCACTGCGACACGCAGTGCGCCTCGTCGATGGCGAACAAGGCGATCTGGCTTCGCGACAGCAGCGACAGGAAGCGGCCGGTCAGCAGGCGTTCGGGGGCGACATACAGCATGTCCAGCTCGCCACCAAGCAGTTCGCGCTCAACCCGCGCGGCGGTTTCGCCATCCAGGGTGGAATTGAGGTATTCGGCGCGCACGCCGAGCTGGCGCAGGGCCTCGACCTGGTCCTGCATCAAGGCGATGAGCGGCGAGATGACGATGCCGCAGCCATCGCGCAGCAGCGCCGGCACCTGGTAGCACAGCGACTTCCCGCCGCCGGTGGGCATCAGTACAAGGGCGTCATGGCCGGCGGCGACGTGCTCGACGATGTCCCGTTGCGGGCCGCGGAAATCATCGTAACCAAAGACGCGGCGGAGCAGCTCGTGCGCAGGACTGGAAGGCATCGCGTTAGTTTACCCCGGCGGGACCCCGCGTCGGGTGGCTCCTGCACGCCGTTTCCGCCCTTCCGGGACCAACGATCCTGCACCGCCCCGCCGCCAACTGCGGCCGCGTTTTCGGGCGCGCGGCACGTTCGTACGCTGGGCAGAGAGAAACCCGGCGCGGAAGTTGGGCATTTCCAGCCCATCCTCAGCGTGCAAGCCCCCTTTGTTAAGGGGGCGCGCCGAAGGCGGGGAGACCGGAGGAATGCGCGGGCAGTGAAACAGCGGGGCTCAGCCCTGCTGTTTCACTGCAGAAGCGAGCGCAGCATCCAGGCGTACTTTTCGTGGGTCTGCAGGCGCTGGGTCATCAGATCCTCGGTAGGGGCGTCATCGGCGTCATCGGCCACGTCCAGTACACTGCGTGCGGTGCGGCAGACGGCTTCGTTGGCAACCACCAACTGGCGTACCATTTCACGCCAGTCCGCGCTGTCGGTCAGCCCCGCTTCCTCGGGGATGGTGGTCAGCGCAGCGAACTCCCGGTAGGAGCCCGGGGCATTGAAGCCCAGCGCGCGGATGCGTTCGGCCACTTCGTCCAGCGCGGCCCACTGCTCGGTGTATTGCGTCTCGAACATGGCATGCAGCGAGTTGAACATCGACCCGGTGACATTCCAGTGGAAGTTGTGGGTCTTCAGGTACAGGGTGAATGCATCGGCCTGGAAGCGCGCCAGGCCATCGGCGATCTTCTTGCGATCGCCCTGACCGATCCCGATATCAATATTGGGCGCCGAGGGAGCGGCTGCGGCCAGCTTCTGCGAACCGGTCTTCGCCTTCGAGGGGGCCTTTGCCGGGGACTTGGTCTTCGCCATGGGAACGATTCCTCCTGTGGATGAGATGATCTTCACGATAGACCAGAACTAATGTCTGGTCGCTTTGAAAGTTTTAAATAGATTGATTGATGAACTCTATTGATAAAAATCCGATGTCCAGATCGCGCCAGCATCGGGCTGCCCTCGATGGCGCGATGAGCCGCGACCGCGGACGCCTGATGGGTCTGCTGTCACGCTGGCAGTCCAGGCCGGATGACCGTGGCCTGGAACAGGCATTCGAGCAGGCGTTGCAGGCCTCCGTGCAGCGGCGGCAGATGCGTGCCGCGCAGCAACCATCCATCAGTCTGGACCCGCAGCTGCCGAAACTGTGCCTGGCGGCCGGCCGTGGCGAAGCCGGCATGATCGGCTGCACGCAGCCGCGCCGCATCGCCGCGCGCGCCGTGGCCAGCCGGGTGGCGCAGGAACTGCACAGCGAACTCGGCCAGCTGGTTGGCTTCCAGGTGCGCTTCAACGACAAGGTCAGCGACGACAGCCGGGTCAAGTTCATGACCGACGGCATCCTGCTGGCGGAAATCGCCAGCGATCGCTGGCTGTCGCGCTATGACACCCTGATCGTGGACGAAGCGCACGAGCGCAGCCTCAACATTGATTTCCTGCTGGGCTACCTCAAGCAGCTGCTGCGCAAGCGGCCGGACCTGAAGCTCATCGTCACCTCGGCCACCATCGATACCGCGCGCTTCGCGCAGCATTTCGATGATGCGCCCGTGGTCAGCGTGGAAGGGCGCACCTGGCCGGTGGAGGTGCGCTACCGTCCGCTGGAGGGCGAGGGCAGCGAGGGCGACGAAGGGCAGGGCGGCGAGCGTACGGTGAATGACGCGATCGTCGGCGCGGTCGACGAGATCACCCGGCTGGACGCACGCGGCGATGTCCTGATCTTCCTGCCCGGCGAGCGCGAGATCCGCGATGCGCACCAGGCGCTGGAACGCCGCCGATATCGGCAGACCGAGGTCCTGCCGCTGTATGCACGCCTTTCCAACCAGGACCAGGACCGGGTGTTCAATCCCGGCGCGAACCGCCGCATCGTGCTGGCCACCAATGTAGCCGAGACCTCGCTGACCGTGCCGCGCATCCGTTATGTGGTGGATCCCGGCTTCGCCCGTGTGAAGCGCTACAGCCCGCGGCAGAAGCTTGACCGTCTGCACATCGAGCCGATTTCCCAGGCCAGTGCGAACCAGCGCAAGGGCCGCTGCGGGCGCATCGCCGAGGGCATCTGCTACCGGCTGTACGCTGAAGCCGATTTCCAGGCACGACCGGAATTCACCGATCCGGAAATCCGTCGTTCCAGCCTGGCCGGGGTGATCCTGCGCATGCTGCAGCTGGGGCTCGGCCGGATCGAGGATTTTCCGTTCCTGGAACCGCCGGACGAACGCGCCATCGCCGATGGCTGGCAGCAACTGGCCGAACTGGGCGCCGTGGATGGCGAGCGCCGGCTGACCCCGGTAGGCAGGCAGATGGCGCGCCTGCCGGTGGACGTCAAGCTGGCGCGCATGCTGGTGGCCGCGCAGGCGGCCGGCTGCCTGCGGCCGATGCTGGTGATCGCCTCGTTCCTGGGCATCCAGGATCCGCGCGAGCGACCGCCGGAAGCGCGCGCGGCGGCTGACAATGCGCACTCGCAGTTCGCCGATGGGCGGTCGGAGTTCGTCGGTGTGCTGCGGCTGTGGGATGCCTACCGGCAGGCCCACGAGGACCTCACCCAATCGAAGCTGCGCGACTGGTGCGGACGGCATTTCCTCGGCTTCCTGCGCATGCGCGAATGGCGCGAGCTGCATCGCCAGCTGCGCCTGCTGTGCGAGGAGCTTGGCTGGAAGGAAGAGGCCAGCGACGCGTCGCTGACGCCACTGCTGGCAGGCAGCAGTGCGCCGCCAGCAGCGCGCGATGACGCCACCGCGATCAAGGCCACGCGTGGACAGCTGCACCGCGCCGCACGACTGGCACGCGAAGGAAGGGCACCGGAAGCACCGGCACCGGTGGCCGCGCGCGCGCAGCAGGACCAGGCACCGGCAGGCGGCGGCTTCAGCGAACGGGTGCGGGCCAGTGCCTACCAGACCCTGCATCGCGCGTTGATCGCCGGCCTGCCCACGCAGATCGGCCATCGTACCGAGAAGGGCGATTTCCAGGCGCCCCGGCAGCGACGCTTCCTGCCGTTTCCGGGTTCGACGCTGGCGCGGCGTCCACCGCCCTGGCTGCTCGCTGCCACATTGCTGGACACGCAGAAGATCTGGGGCCTGACCAACGCCGCCATCGAACCGGACTGGGTGATTGCCGAGCTGCCGCATCTGCTGCTGCGCAGACACTTCGACCCGCACTGGTCGCGCGCACAGGGCCAGGTGCTGGCCTCCGAACAGATCAGTCTGTTCGGGTTGGTGCTGGCACCGAAAAAGCCCGTGCATTACGGACGCATCGCGCCGGGCGAAGCGCATGACATCTTCGTGCGGCAAGCGCTGGTGACGGGTGAGATCACTACCCGCGCCAGCTTCGTTGCCGACAACCGGAAGGTGCTGGAGCAGGCGCGCGAGGAAGAAGCCAAGCTGCGCCGCGCCGGCATCGTTGCCGACGAGGGCTGGCAGGCACGCTGGTACCTGGACCGGGTGCCGCCGCAGATCCATTCGGCATCCGCGCTGGATGCGTGGTGGAAGACGCTGGGGCCGGAACAGAGGCGTACGCTGGCGTGGACGCCGGCCGACCTGCTGCCGGGCGAAGGCAGCGAAGAAGACCGCTTTCCGAAGTACCTTGCGCTGGGCGACGCACGCCTGCCGTTGAACTACCGTTTCGAGCCGGGCAGCGAAGACGATGGCGTGACACTGGATGTTCCGCTGCATCTTCTCAATGCGCTGGATCCGGTACGGCTGGGGTGGCTGGCGCCCGGCTTCGTCTCCGACAAGACCGCTGCGCTGATCCGCAGCCTGCCCAAGGCGATGCGGCGCAATTATGTGCCGGCACCGGATTTCGCACGCGCTTTCTTCGAAGCATTTCCGCAGCCGACCGCGGATGACATCCGCGGCGAGCTGGCACGCTTCCTGTCGCGCGCCACGGGTGCGAACGTGGCGGCCACCGATTTCGATCCTGCTGCGATCGAACCGCACCTGCACATGAACCTGCGCCTGCGCGATGGCAAGGGCAAGGTGGTGGCGACCTCTCGCGATCTGGATGCCCTGCGGGCACGGTTCGGCGACCAGGCCGGCGAGGCCTTCGCTGCGCGTGCCGGCCGCGACATGGCTGCAGAGGGCCTGCGTGAGTTTCCGTCGGCGCCCATACCGTTGCAGGTTCCGGGCGAAGCCGGAGTGCCAGCCTATCCGGCGTTGGTGGACGAGGGTGATACGGCCGCGTTGCGCATCTTCGCCGACCGTCAGCAGGCCGGCGATGCACACCCGCACGGTGTGCGTCGCTTGCTGGAGATCGCACTGGCCGACAAGGTCCGGCAGGCGCGCCGGCAACTGCCGGTGTCGCCGAAGACGGGCCTGCTGTATGCGGCGATCGAATCGCAGGAGCGTCTGCGCGGGGACCTGGTGGACGCCGCCATGAATGCCGTGCTGGCTGAAGGGCTGGGCGACATCCGTGATCCGCAGGCGTTCGCGCAGCGTCGCGATGCCGCCGGCAAGGCCTTGTTCGGCGAAGCGATGCAGCGCCTGAAACTGGCCGAGGCGATCCTTGCGCTGGTGGCGGAGGTCAAGCCGGCGCTGGAAGCACCGCTGATGGGCTGGGCGCGCGGCAATCTGGACGACATGGAAGCGCAGCTGGCAGAACTGGTACACGCAGGTTTCCTGCGCGAAACACCGGCCGATGCGCTGGCCCAGTACCCGCGCTTTCTGAAAGCGATGCTGCTGCGCACCGAACGCGCCAAGCGCGACCCGCCACGCGACCAGGCCCGCATGCTGGAGCTGCGTCCTTTCCTGGATGCATTGCGGACCGCGCGCGGACAAGGCCTGCAGGAGCGGCCGCAATGGCAGGCGTTGCGGTGGGACATCGAAGAGCTGCGGGTGTCGTTGTTCGCGCAGGAGCTCGCCGGTCGTGGCGGGATGTCGGCGAAAAAGGTGGCGCAACGGGTGGCCGATCTGCAGCGGTTGAATTGAGCAGTGCCGGTCCGCCAACGTCCAGGCAAGGCGCTTGTTGGTGGGGCGGCAGGTAAAGGCGTGCCGTCGTTTCGCCTTTGTCTCAATTGACCATGCAGATGATATTGGCAGCTGGGTTTCGCTCGATGGATTGTGTGATCTCACGCTGATTTTTACATGGAAAATCTTCGAATTCTGAGTCTGCCGATACCACCTGTCGGTCTATCAGAAAGAGGATTGCGACATGCAGCGTACGATCAGCAAGCACCGAGGCTGTCCACCGGCCTTGTGTCTATCGGCCCACCTTCTGGGCGCCATCGTCGTGCTGGGAGGCTGCATGGCAGATGCCGCCGCGGCACAGACGCAGACGGGGCCGGGTGCGCGTCCTTTGATCATCGGCGGCAGCGATGTGGAACAGGGACGCTACCCGTATGTGGTATCGCTGCGAAATGGGCCGGAGCGCGGGCATTTCTGCGGCGGATCGCTGGTGGCGCCATCGGTCGTGCTGACCGCAGCGCATTGCGTGGTGGGCATCGATACCGCGCCGGGGTCCGAATCCGCCGCCAATCTTTCCGTCGCCATCAATCGCGCGGATCATCGCAATACCTTGGTGGGTGAGGATAGGCGCGTCGCCAAGGAGGCCGATGGCACCTACAGCATTTTCGTCCACCCGGAGTACGACAAGGGTGGCGGTACCTTGACCTATGACGTCGCCGTGGTCGTGCTGGACGAGCCCGTGGCGGATGTGGCGCCGATCCAGCTGCCGTCGCCGGCTTCGGACGTACTGGAGCGCCCCGGCACGTTGTTGACCGTCGCTGGATGGGGAAACCTGGTCAATGATCCCTTTGGCAAGGGGCAGTTCCCGCAGGTACTGCAGTCGGTGGCGGTGCCTGTCATCGCCAGTTGGGAATGCAGCTTCGCCTATCCGGGGGAATTCGTGAATGGCATCCATGTATGCGCCGGGGTTGCCGGTCGGGATGCCTGCCAGGGCGATTCGGGTGGGCCGCTGTTCGCGGAAATGCCGGGCAGCCGGATGGCCGTCCAGGCCGGAGTTGTCAGTTGGGGTGCCAACTGTGCAAGTGCGGGTCTGCCCGGCGTGTATACGCGCCTGGCAGATCCCAAGATTTCCAGATTCGTCAGGAAATTCACCGGCCTGTAGACAGCGTACCGGCCCGTCATCTTCCGGGCCGGTTACCGGCAAGCGGTGAGGTGTTATTTCACCCGCCGCACCTTCGGCTGCGTGTTGATGTTGTCGACCCTCATGTACCACGCGCCCATCACGCCCGGCCTGATGCTTACGCCGGGCGTCTGGCGCCGCACGCCGGGGACGGTCACCGCATCCGTCTGTTCCCACTGCTGGCCGTTGTCCAGCGTGTACACGCGGCCTTTGCCGAAGCCGGTGAACTCACCCCGCAGCGTGGCAGTGATGGGGTCCTTGCTGCCGAAATCGAAGAAGCCACGGTTCTTGACGATCACTTCCTGGCGGCCTTCCTCGCGCGCGGCTTCAACTGCCCGGCTTCTGGCGGCCTCGACGGTACCCTGCAGCCAGTGGTTCAGGCTGGCCAGCTCCTGCGCGTCCAGTTTGTCCAGTCCGGCCGCCTTGAATTCGGCCGGACTCATCTGCTGTTGCAGGTCTCCGTCCACCACGCGTTGCGCAGAGGCGGTGAAGGACAGGGCGAGCAGGAACAGCGTGCAGGCGAGCAGGCGCGGCGAGGGCAGGGACATGGCAATGCTCCGGTAGGTGGCTGCATTGTAGGGGACGTGAGGGGCATGCCGCACGGTGCCCCGTGCAGCATCAGACGCGCCCCGGACGGACCGCGATCGGCTGCGCGTCATCGTTCAGCTTCACCGACACAACGCGATGGGCGCGAAGGGCTTCGGTCACCGGCAATGCTGCGCCCAGACGCTCACTCACTGCGTCCTCATCGACATCCTTGCGGCGCTTGCGTTCGTCGGCGTCGGTGAAACGGGCCCGGTTGTACTCGGCCCAGCCGATCAACAGCAGCCCGCAGACCACGGCGATGACGGGTAAGGAAGCGAGGATGAACGGGTCAACCGCGTTGTGCTCCAGGTACAGGCGCTGCCATGCCGTGCGGATTCCCACTGCCCAGGCAAGGAGGGTCAGCAATGGCACCCACAGCCACGCGTAGGCCAGCCATCCCATCAGCGCGACAATCCCGGCAATGGTCCGCCGGGAACGGCTGACCGCCTCGGGCTGATCGATAAGCGGCGGATTCATCGGACGCCCCGGTCAGGGCTTATCCAGCGGGCACGCACCTGGCGGCGTCGCGCGAAGATCATCAGCGTGCGCGGGAAAGCGACCACCGCGGCGAACATGCCCAGCGCCCAGAAGGCCAGCGGATACCAGATCACCCAGTAGAAGTGGCGGGCCAGCCCACGTTCGTAGCGTCGTTCAATGGCCAGGCTGGTGGCGAACTGCATCATGCAGACCAGTGCCAGGATCACGCCGTGCCAGCGTGGCAGCAACGTGTCGACGTGCAACGTGGTCGGCAAGGGCAGCACATGGCCCAGCGCCCAGAGCAGGATGATGGTGAGCATGACATAGGCCCAGACCAGGCTCAACGCGTATTCGAGCAGTACCCCCCACATGCGCCGACGACGCCACGACAGCACGCTGCGGCCATGTCGCAGCAGGACTTCCACCCCGCCACGGGCCCAGCGCAGCCGCTGTGTCCACAGCCCGCGCAGGGTCTCGGGCATCAGGATCCAGCACAGCGCGTTGGGTTCGTAACGGATATCCCACGCGTCCAGCTGCAGGCGCCATGAAATGTCGATATCTTCGGTGACCATGCGATCATTCCAGAACCCGACGCGATGCAGCGCTGTCCTGCGGAACGCGCAGATCACCCCGGAGACGGTGAACAGCCTGCCGTAGACCCGCTGCGACCTTTTGATCAGACCGACAATGGCCGAGAACTCGCCTACCTGCATGCGGGCGAGCAGCGTGGTGCGGTTGCGCACACGGGGATTTCCGGTGACGCCGCCGACGCGTGGTCCATCCATCAGGTGTCCGACCATCCAGCGCGTCGCATGTGGATCGAGAAGCGCATCGGCATCCACGCAGACCAGATATTCCGAGCGGGCCGCCAACGCTGCGATGCGCAGCGCATTGGCCTTGCCGTGGTTCTCTTCCAGATGCACGACACGCAGCTGCGGGTGCGTTGCAATCAGGCTTTCCAGCACCTCGGGCGTGTCATCAGTGCTGCCATCGTTGACCGCGATGATCTCGAACTCGGGGTAGGCCTGCATGGCGATGGCATCGATGGTCTCGTCCACGCGCTCGCCTTCGTTGAAGCAGGGGACCAGTATGCTGACGAACGGCTCTTCCCTGAGCGGCGGCGGATCGTCCGGGCGACGCTGGCCGCGTTCGCGGCGCAGGTAGTAATAGGTGCCTCCGACCATCCAGAAGAACGCCATGATGATTGGATAGAAGAACGCGAAGTTGAAAAGCAGCGAGACGAAGGAAGGAGACGCCATGGGCGGGTTCAGCGCTCCAGGTACGGGAAAGTGCGGGACGACATGAGCGCCCGGGCATCGTCCAGCGGCGGCTGGTCGTCGAGGAACCCATCCGGATACCAGGCCAGATGGCGGATGCCTTCCACCTGCAGCAGCCGGACCTGCGCATGCAGTTCCGACGCCGGAACCGCTTTGCCGGTACGCCAGTCCCAGGCCTGCAGTTCGAAAACGGTGCGCCGTATGCCATCGGGTCGCGCCTTGGCCGCCCGGGCCAGAGAACGCAGCCAGCGCGTGGGTTCCGCGGCATTCTCCATGCGCGGCATCGCCATCAAGGCGGTGTAGTCATACGCCTGCAGGAAGCTGTCGAGGGTCTGCGCGAACCACGCTTCGCTTTCAGGTTCAAGAACGGGGCGCGCGAACAGGTTGCGGACGGTCACCAGGTTGGGCTGCCAGCGCTGGGCAGCTGCGGTCAGCTGGTGGGTGAAATCGACCAGCAACTGCGTACGCGCACGCGGACTGCGCGGCGCAAGCTGCGGCAGTTCGTCGTCGCGCAGGTAGGCATCGTCATGGAAGAGCAGCCCGTCAAACCGCGCGTTCGCCGCCAGGTCTTCATACATGTCGCAGGCCAGCGCCAGTACGTCCTCACGCGTCGGATCCAGGCGGGGAACCTCGGCAGGATCGCTGGCGAAAATCCGCGCGTCGGCGGGCAGCGCAGCTGCCGGCGGCTGCCAACCGAGTACCGGCAGCCAGGCATGCACCCGCACGCCCGCCCGCGTCCGCAGCTGCCACGCTGCGCGGTTGAAGAGATCTGCCCGCATTGGCAGATGACGGTTGGGAAGTACACCGCGTCCGCCGCACCATCGCCGTCGGGATCTGCGAATGCCTGCAGAAAGACGTGGGTCGGGCCGATGTCACGAACACGCTGTACCAGCCGGTCAAGATTGCGCTCGGTCTGTGCCGGGTCCGCGTCGTAGACCTGGTCCAGATCCACCTGAAGGGCGCGCATGCCGTCCAGTGAAAGATCTCGACGCAGCTCGCGTGCCAGGTCGCCTACATCGGGGTTGTTGAACAGCAGCAGCCGCCCCAGACTGGCCAGCGTGTCTTCGTTCACCGCACGCCGTCCCTGCAGGGCGAGATCGTTCTCGTCACTGCGGCCTTCCAGGTCAAAGGACAGCGGCATGCCCAGCCGCGAGGCAATGGCATTGGACTGGCTGTTGTAGGCGGCATACGGCCACACCATCACACGCGGAGCGTGCCCGAGGTGGGTGAGCAGTTCGCTGCGGCTGGTGTCGAGATCCAGGCGCAGGCGCTGGAGATAGTCCCGCTCTGTTTCATAGCCGTCTTGCCGGTATTCGCGGGTTACCGCTGCGGGCGTCAGATTGCCCTGTGGGTTGCCAGGCACGCCACGATGAAGCGCATGGCTGTGCGAGCCGATCTCGACCAGCCCGCTGTCCTGCATTTCCTTCAGTTGTGCCCAGGTGAGAAAACCCTGTGCGTCAATCACCTTCGGCCGATAGTCCACTGTCCGACCTGGTGGCATTTCCACCCAGCCGGTCACCGGTGCGACCAGCGCCGGATAACCATACGCGCGCAGCAGGGGAAACACATGGGTGTAGACGCTGCGCAGCCCGTCATCGAATGTCAGCAGCACCGCCTTTTCCGGCAGTGGGCTTCCCTGCTGTCGTGCGTCGAGTATCTGCTGCACGCTCACCGGGAGATAGCCCTGCCCACGCAGCCAATCCAGATGGGCGACGAAGTTGCCCGTGGACACCGCGTACGGATCAGGGTCGCCCTTGGCCGCCACATCGTCGCGGATGTCGTGATAGGAAAGCACTACCAGTGCCTGCGCCGGCAGGGCGAGCACGCACAGCAGTACCAGAGCGATCAGCCTGCGCGTCCGTCTCATTGTCCTGTTCCCCATTGCCACGAAAGATCCAGCGCGATACGGCTCTCACGTTGACCGTCGTAGAGCGGGCGTGACCACGTCAGCCCATAGCCAACTTGCTGTCCCTGCACTGGCGCCCAGTGATGCCGGTAGGCGATGGAGGGAACCCAGCCGGTTCCATGGCCCTGCTGCCAGTACGGGCCGGCGGTCACTTCGAGCAATTGACGGAAAGAGCGCTCGTATCGGCGCCAGCCGATGTGGTCCAGACGCATGCCGACGACGGCCGACGCGTCGCGCGACGGGCTGAAGTAGGCTGGCGGGGAGCGGCTTCCGCTGTGGCTGGCCTGGAGCGAGACCAGGCCCTCGGTCACCCGGTGTGGCGCGCTTGAGAGGCGGTACTCCGCATCGATGCCTCCCTGCAGCCGGCGGTTTCCATCGCTGTAGCGCAGTTGTCCCAGACGTGCTTCGATGCGGGTGGTGTCGACCGGGCTGTAGCGCGCACCGAACTGCACTGCATTGGCGGTGATGCCCTGTTGGCGTGCCTGCAGCGATGCTTCCGGATCGTTCCGGCGGGCACCGGCATGACCCGTCCATGCATCGGAGAACCGCCAGTCCATGTCCAGCAGCAGGGTCATGTCGGCGTCGAAATGGTCCGTGCTGCGGAGCATGTCAAGCGAGGCCCCCAGGCGATCATGGCGATAGCGCAATCCCGCGCCGAAGGCCTGGTAACGCACCCGCTGGTCCGCAAGCGCGGCCCATTCGTCGCGGGCCACCAGTGCGATCCGCCAGCGCTCGCGCAACAGCGGGCTCTGAAGTGAGGCCTTCAGGCTGCCGTCGCGACTTCCCAGCGGCGAGGCGGAGGTCCCGTCCCCCATGCTGCGGCTGCGTGCCCTGTCGGTTTCCAGCGCGGCCTGCCAGCCCCGGTGGAGCTCAAGCTGGCGCTGGATACGGGCGATCCGGGGATCGTGGGGATGATATGTCCGCAGATCATCCAGCGCCTCAGCCGCTGGACCCGGGCGTTGTAGTGTGAGCAGCGCATCGATACGCCCAGCCCGTGCATCGGCCGAACGCGGATCAAGGTTCAAGGCAATGGCATCCTGCTGCAGAGCGGACGTCGGTCGGCCACGTCGTGATTCCACCGAGGCCATCGCAGCATGCAGCCCGGCATCCGCCGGAGCGACGGCCAGCAGCGCACGCAGGGAGCGCTCGGCCGCGGCGTTGTCCTGTGCGAACGACGCCACCATTGCGCGGGTCGTATCCACGCCATAGCGATCCCAGTTCTCATAGCCGCGTAGCGCACCCGGTCGGCGCGGCCAGGCCGGCTGCTCGGCTGCCAGGCGTTCCAGCAGCGGAATGGCCAGATCAAAACGTTCCTGCTCCACCCAGGCATAGGCCAGCAGCAGCTGTGTGGAAACCGCGCCCTGCCCGCTGCGGAGGGCCTGCTGCAGTACCTGCGCCGCCGCTTCCGGGCGCCGCAGCACCAGCAGGGAGTCCGCCACCGTGGGAAGAATGTAGGCCGGTACATCGATGTCTTCGTCGACGAGGGCCTTATAGCCGTCGGCAACCTCGACATGCCGCTGCAGGCGGTTCAGGGCGGACAGCGCATCCACGCGGATACGCGTCGACTCCCAGGTGGTGGTGCGCGGACGCGCGGATTGCGTATTCCGCAGCAGCGTCAAGGCGCGCGTTGCTTCATCATCCTGATATCTGCTGTCGGCGGCGAACGTGCCGCCCCAACGTATGTGGGCCGCGATCCTGTCACCTTCGATGCGCTCGCGCTCATGTGCGGCGAACCGCTGCGGTTCCCGTTGCATCAGCCGCCAGGCCTGTTCCGAAGCGCCCATGTCTGCCAGGACCAGTACCTGCAGCCTTTCCGCATCGGCGTTGCCAGGGGCGCGCGCGATCCATGCCTGCACCTGCTGCAGGGCTTCGGAAAATTTCCCGGCTTCGCGCAGCGCGGAAATGGCTGCCTGTGTGCCGTCGTCGGAGTCAGGGCGGCCGGCCTCGGCTGCACGCAGGGTGAGAGTGCTGGCGGCGAACAGCAGGGCGGCCAGCAGCAGGGCCCAGGCACGGTGGAGGAGGGGCATAGGGTGCGCGCCAGCGGGGGCGGCGACGCATGAACCATACGGCAGGAACATTCAGATGAGCTGGACGCGACAATGTCGCGGGCAGCGGGACAGTGGCCGAAGCTCCGTCAACGTCGCGTGCCCGTCGCGGGTCGATCTGAACGGCCGGGTCAGTTTCCGGTTCCGTATGCCGTACCCGCCGGACGATTGTTCCCGGCCCTTGGGAACGTTAACGTAGCACTTCCCTCCTGTCGTGCTGCCTGTAGTGAATCGTGCTTCCGTTCCCGCGCTGGATGCGCTGCTGGACCGTGCGTCGGCGGCGGTGATCGCAGAACCTCTGCGCACGGCCTTGCTGGGCCGCTGGGGCGAGCTGGAGGAGGCTGCGCTTCCTGCAGAAACCTGGGCGGTGCTGGCCGATACCTTCGATGCGCTGGCGCTGCTGTCGGCCGATGAGAGTTCGCTGGTCGCAGCGCTGCTGTTCGATCTCCCCACGCTGCGCGGGGAACTGGAGCTTTTGCCGCTGGGCAACCGCCCCGCAGTGGTCGGGCTGCTCGATGGCCTGGATGCGGCCGACCAGGTGTGGGCGCTGCACGCTGGCCGTGAAGCCGGGCGCAACAGCGAAGGGTTGCGTCGTCTGCTGCTGGCGATCATCCAGGACCTGCGGGTGGTGCCGGTGCTGCTGGCGCGCCAGCTGGCAAGAATGCGCGCTGCCGACCGGCGGGACGAGCCCGAACGTCGTGCGCTGGCCCAGCTGACCCGTGACATCCATGCGCCGCTGGCCAACCGGCTGGGCATCTGGCAGCTGAAATGGGAGCTGGAGGACCTGGCCTTCCGGTTCCTGGAGCCGGCGACCTACCGGCGCATCGCGCGCGAGGTGGATGAAACCCGCATCGCCCGCGAGCGCTACGTCGAGAACGTCAAGAAGCTGCTGTCGCGCGAGCTGGCCGTGCAGGGCGTGCGGGCCGAAGTGAGCGGAAGGCCGAAGCACATCTACAGCATCTGGCGGAAGATGCAGAAGAAGAGGCTGTCGTTCGACCAGCTGTACGACATCCGCGCGGTGCGGGTGATGGTGGACGATGTTGCGGCTTGTTACGCCGCGCTCGGCGTGGTGCACGCGCTGTGGGCACCGGTACCCAGCGAATTCGACGATTACATCGCCCGGCCCAAGGCCAATGACTACCGTTCACTGCATACCGCTGTGGTCGGCCCGGAGGGCCGCACGATAGAAGTGCAGATCCGGACCCACGACATGCATGCGCAGGCCGAGCTGGGTGTGGCCGCGCACTGGAAATACAAGGAGGGCGGCAAGGGCGCGGAGAAGGCGTTCGACCGCAAGATCACCTGGATGCGGCAGTTGCTTGAGCAGGCGCAGGACGCCGCCGGTGGCGAGCTGGCAGGTGCGCTGGAGGCCGAGCTTACCGAAGACCGGGTCTACGCGCTGAGCCCGAAGGGCGAGGTGATGGACCTGCCGCAGGGCGCCACGCCGCTGGATTTCGCCTACCACGTGCATACCATGGTGGGACACCGGTGCCGCGGTGCGAAGGTCAACGGCCGCATCGTGCCGCTGACCTACCGCCTGCGCAGCGGTGACCGTGTGGAAATCCTGACCGCCAAGGAAGCTGATCCGCGCCGCGACTGGCTGCTGCCGGCCAATGGCTACCTGGCCAGCAACCGTTCGCGCGAGAAGGTGCGTAACTGGTTCCACAAGCTGGACCGGGCGCGCAATGTGCAGGCCGGCCGCGAGCTGCTGGAACGCGAGCTCAAGCGGCTGGGGCTGGCCCAGGCCGACCTCGGCACGGTGCTGAAGAAGTTCCATGCCGACGGCGTGGAGGAGCTGTACATCCAGGTCGCGCTGGGCGATACCGGCCCCAACCAGGTCAGCCGCGCACTGCTGGAAGCCGAGCGCGCGGCCAGCCAGCTGGCGCCGGCACCGGCACTGCCACGGCCCACTGCGCGGCGCGAAGGTCTTGGCCGCAGCACGTTTACCGTACAAGGCGTGGGCAATCTGCTGGTGCAGCTGGCTCGCTGCTGCCAGCCTGTAGCGGGCGAGCCGATCGTCGGTTACCTCACGCGCAGCCGTGGCGTTACCGTGCATCGTGTCGATTGCCCATCGTTGGCCAGGCTTTCGGCGGCCAGCCCACAGCGTATCCTGCCGGTGGAGTGGGGCCAGGCCGGAGGCGGCTATGAAGTGGACGTGGTGGTGGATGCGGTGGACCGCCGCTGGCTGCTGAAGGACATCACCAACCTCATCGCGCAGGAGGAAGCGTATGTGCTGGACATCCATAGCGACAACGTACGCGACAGTGGGCGTGCGCATCTGCGCCTGCGCCTGAAAGTCAGCGATTTCGACCAGTTGTCGGCCCTGATGGGCAAGCTGGACGCGCTGCCTGGAGTGAGCCGGGCGCGCCGGCTCGGCTGAGCTTCACGGCGCCGGGGCTAGGCTTCGTACATGCAGAGATCCGTCCAGCCCGATCATGAGCATGCCCCCCATGTGCTGCAGCGCATGCGCCGCGAAGGCCGCTGGTGGTGGCTGCAGGCGCGCCACACGCGGCGTATCTGGCGCTGGGCGCTGGTGGCCGCGGTGGTGCTTTTCGTCGGCCTGATGCTGGTGCGACGGCCACTGGCCGACTGGTTCTGGAATGAGCCGCGTATCGAACAGATGCTGGAGCAGGCCGATGCCGCGCTGGCCGCCGGCCGCCTGAGCGCTGCCGATGGCAGCGGTGCTCGCGAGCTGTTCCAGGCCGCGCTGGCGCTGGACGGTGACCGCACCGAAGCCCGGGCCGGCCTGCAGTTGACGGGGGCAGCCGCATTGCGGGCGGCTGAAGCTGCACTGCGCAGCGGCGATGCGGAACAAGCGACGCAGGCATTGGCCCTGGCGCGCGAACTGCAGGTGCCCCGACGCAGCAGCGAAACGCTGGCGCAGCAGTTGCGCGAGCTGCGTTCGGCCGGCGCTGGCACGGATGAGCTGCTCCGCCAGGCGCGGGCGGCGCTGCAGGAAGGACGCCTGGATGATGATGATGGCAGCGCGCTGCCGTTGCTGCGCCGTGTGCTGGACCTTCGACCGGACGATGTGCAGGCGTTGGAAGCGCGCGAGGATGCGCTCAGCGATCTGCTCGCGCGGGCCCGCCTGGCCAGTGACCGTGGCGAGGTGGTCGAGGCGGCCGGACTGCTGCGCCGCGCACGCGGGTACGACCCGGGCCACACCGATCTGCCGGCCAGCCAGGAAGCGCTGTCGCGCGCGGTGGAGTCGAGGGTGCGCAGGGCGGCTGCGGCGCTGCGCCGCGGCCAGCCGGGCATGGCGATGGAGCGGTTGCAACCGGCACTGCAGGTGGCTCCTGATGATGCCAGCGTACTTGCGCTGCGCGACCGCGTGACCGCCGGTCTGCTGCAGGACAGCCGCCGCCTGGCACGCGATTTCCGCTTCGATGCGGCCGAAGAGCGCTTGGCGCAGGCCGGGCAGCTCGGCGCCGGCCCGCGGGAGCTTGGCATCGCCCGCCAGGATGTCCATCGTGCGCGGGCGGCACGCAAGGCCCTGGACGGCCCCGCGCAGTCGCAGGCCGAACGGGGTGGCGAACTGAAGCGGTTGCTTTCGCGCGTGGCCGATGCGGAAGCGCAGGGGCATTTTCTCACGCCGCCGGGCAACAGCGCCTACGATGCATTGCGCGAGGCCCAGGCGCTGGCGCCGCGCGACCGCCGGGTGCAGGACGCCGCCACCCGGCTGTTGCCTGCCACCCGGCATTGTTTCGAGGACGCGTTGCGGCAGAACCGGGTGGAGGCGGCAGGCAGTTGCCTGCAGGCGTGGCAGACCCTGTCACCGACCGATACCGGGCTGGGGCAGGCCCGGAAGCGGTTGGCCGAGCGTTGGCTGGCGGTGGGCAGCGAGCGCCTCGGCCGCGGCGATATGGAGTTCGCCCGGCGCGCGGCTGAGCACGCGCGGCAGCTGCAGCCGACCCTGCCCGAATTGGATGCTTTCGCAGCGCGCGTGCGCCAGGCGGGCGCGCGCGAACCCTGATTCAGTCGAAGAACGTGCGGCGCACACTGCTGCGCGCGGCATCCGCTGAAAAGTGCGCGGCGACGTTCGCCAGACCGGCGGCGGACAGCCGTTCCCAGAGCGCCTGGTCATCATGCAGCCTTGCCACGGCGTCGGCGAATGCCGGCGCCTCGTCGGCCACCAGCGCATCGTGGCCGTCCAGGACATGCATGCCTTCCACCGCACAGATCGTGCCGACCACCGGCTGACCGTGCGCCATGCTCAGATTGATCTTGCCTTTCACGCCGGCGCCGAAGCGCAATGGCGCGACCGCGATACGCATCCCGTCCATGTAGGGAACGATATCTTCGACGAAACCGTGCATGTGCACACCGGGCTGCCCGGCGGCCAGCGCGAGCAGGCTGGGCGGTGCGCCCGCGCCGATGCAATGGAACTGAACCGCAGGCAGGCGTGCACGGATCAGCGGGAACACCTCGCCGATGAACCACTGCATCGCATCCAGGTTCGGCGGATGCCGGAAGCCGCCGACGAACACCAGGTCGCGACGCTGCGCGAAGGGTGCCCCGGCACCGGCGACATCGTGCAGGTTGGAGATCAGTTCCACCCGTATCTGCGGGGCGTCCCGGCGTAGTTGTTCCTGCTCGGCCGCACTGACCAGCAGCGTGACATCGCAGCGCTGCATGACCTCCAGTTCACTGGCACGCGTGCGTTCAGCGCTGCGCAGCAAGGCCGGATCGCCGGCAAGCTGCGCGCCGCGCTGCTCGCGCAGGTAGTGCAGGTCCACGGTATCGAACACCCGCCGTGCCTGCGGCGCAAACCGTTCCAGCAGCGGCAGGCATTCATGTGCCAGGTGATGGCGCACCATCATCACCACATCGAAGCGTGGCCCGTTGGAACGCAGCCAACCGGCCAGGTTCTGCAGGAACGGGGCGTACCAGACCTCGACGCCCAGCCGCTGCAATGCTTCGGTGGCCTCGCCGGCATGTTCGCGGCGGGTCGGCACGAACACGACGTGCGCACCTTCCTGCAGCAGCAGCCGGATGAGGTTGAACTGCCGCAGCGATGCGGAATCGCGCGAGGGCTGCGGTACCTCCTCATCCAATACCAGCACCTGGCGCTGGTGGCGGTGCAGCAGCGTGGGCGATGGCACGCTGCCCACCCCGGGCTGGGCCTGCAGCGCATCCTGCCATTTCCGGGCGAACACCTGCTGGTTGCGGACCTGGTATGCCTTCACGCCGCTACCGACATCCATGCCGTTGCTGGTGCCTTCGTCATGCATCACGCGGCTGGCCGGCTGCACCAGCACGCGGCGCCCCAGCGCCCGCACCTGGAAGGCAAGATCGGTGTCCTCGTAGTAGGCCGGACGGTAACGCTCATCGAACCCGCCGATACGGTCCCACAGCTCGCGCGGCAACATCAGCGCGGCCCCCGACCCATAGTCGATGTCGCGCAGGCTGGCAAAGCGCGGATCGTCGGCGGATTCGAAGCGGCCGTAGCTCCAGCCGCTGCCATCGGTGAATACCACGCCCCCGGATTCCTGCAGCCGGCCATCCGGATACAGCAGCTGGGAAGCCACCAGACCGGCTGCGGGAATGCGCTCGAACGTCTCCAGCAGTGCGTCCAGCCAGCCCGGTTGCGGCACGGTGTCATTGTTCAGCAGCACCACATAAGCGCCCCGCGAGCGCGCGACGCCGTCGTTGCAGGCATCGATGAAACCGCCGTTCGCGGCCCGCACTTCGTAGCGCAGCCCCGCCACCTGGGGCAGCAGCTGCGCGGTGGCATCGCTGCTGCCATCGTCGATGACCAGTACCTCGCATGCCGCTGCGGGCGGATGGGCGGCGATCGCTCGCAGGCAGGCCAGTGTGTGGTCGATGTGGTTGTAGACCGGGATGACGATGCTGGCCAGCGGTTCGTCGCTGTACGGCACGGTGAACGGAGCGAAAGGCCGTGTATCGGCGGGATGCAGGGCGCGCCGTGGCGCAGCCGCCGGCGCGCGCGCATGGATCGTGATCCGCTGCCAGGTGGCGCGCCAGCCACGCGTGCGCAGGCTCGACCAGCTGCGGCGGGCCAGTCCGAGCAGACGGTTGAGGGTGGAACGGGCTTCGGCCCAGGACTTGGTCATCCCGTTGCAACTCCAGCTTAAGCGGAAGAACAGCCGGCGGTGGCAGCCCGCTGGGGCTGGGTTAGACTCGCCGGACTCTACATTCTCGCATTCCCGTGCCCCGACGCTACGATTCCGACGACATCGACGACCGCGACGACGACCTTATGGCCGGGTCAGCGCCCTGGCGCCGCCGCCTGATCACCTGGGGCATGGCAGCCGTCGCCCTCGGCCTTGGCTTCCTGATCCCGTATTCGGTGTACCTGAACCACCAGGTTACCCAGCGTTTCGGCGAGCTGCGCTGGCAGATCCCGACGCGGGTCTATGCCCGTCCGCTGGTACTGTCGCCCGGCAAGGCGATGGATGCGGCCACCCTGAAGACCGAGCTGGCCGCTTCGGCCTACCGCGATGACGGCGTCGGCAAGGCGGCGGCCACTTATGCCGTGCAGGGCGGGCGTTTCACCATTTCCAGCCGGGGTTTCAACGATGTCGATGGGCGCGTGGCGCCGCGCCGTGTGGAGCTCACGCTGTCCGGTGGCAGCATCGCTTCGCTGAGCGATGCGGAAAGCCGCAAGGCGCTGAAGTCCGCACGGCTGGATCCTGCGCGCATCGCCACGCTGTATGGCCAGAAGCAGGAAGAGCGTCGGTTGATCCGCATGGAGGAGGCGCCGGACCTGCTGGTCACCGGCCTGCAGGCGGTGGAGGACCAGGACTTCAACCGCCACCACGGCATTGATCTGTCAGGCATCGCACGCGCGGCCTGGGTGACCGTGCGCTCTGGCGGCAAGACCCGGCAGGGTGCTTCCACGCTCACCCAGCAGTTGGCGCGCAGCGGCCTGCTGGGCATCGGCAAGGAGCAGACGTTCACCCGTAAATTCAATGAAATGCTGTACGCGTTGATCATGGAAGCGCGCTACGACAAGCGCACCATCTTCGAGGCGTACCTCAACCAGGTCTACCTCGGCCAGCGCGGCAGCCAGGCCATCCACGGCATGTCCTCGGGCGCGGAGTTCTGGTTCGGCCGCGACCTGGGCTCGCTGGAAAGCGAGCAGATCGCGCTGCTGATCGGCCTGGTCAAGGGGCCTTCGTACTATGATCCGCGGCGTAATCCGGAGCGCGCGCTGGACCGGCGCAATTTCGTGCTCGGCAAGCTGCACGCGGCGGCGCTTATCGACGATGCCGACTACCAGCGTGCGTTGAAGGCACCGCTGGGCGTGCCGGAACAGCCCGGGCTGGTGGCCGCGAACCGTTTCCCTGCCTATATCGACCTGGTCCGCCGACAGTTGGGCCACGATTATCCGGAATCGGTGCTGCAGGGGGCCGGCATGAGCGTGATGAGCGGCATGTCGCCTTCCTCCCAGGCCTATGCCGAAGGCGCGGTCACCCGCACGATCAAGGCGCTGGAAAACAAGCGCCGCCCGGAACTGCAGACGGGCCTGGTGCTGACCGACGTGCACAACGGCGATGTGCTGGCGGTGGTCGGCGGCCGCGACGTGGCCGCACCAGGATTCAATCGTGCCATCGAGGCGCAGCGCCCGGTGGGCTCGCTGCTCAAGCCGTTCGTTTACCTGCTGGCGCTGGCGCAGCCGGATCGCTATTCGCTGGCCACATGGGTGGATGATTCGCCGGTGACGGTGCAGCTTGGCCGCAACCGCAACTGGTCGCCCGGCAATGCGGACAACCGCAGCCACGGCACGGTGCGGCTGATCGATGCGCTGGCCAATTCCTACAACCAGGCAACGGTGCGGCTGGGCATGCAGGTGGGACCGGAACGGGTGACCCAGCTGATCCACGTGCTGGCAGGCATCAAGGCCGATGCCAATCCGTCGGTGATCCTCGGTTCCACCGACCAGAGCCCCTATGCGATGGCCCAGCTATACCAGTTCCTGGCATCGGGCGGCGAAATCCAGCCCCTGCATGCAGTGCGCGGTGTGCTGGACCCGCAGGGCAAGCTGCTCAAGCGCTACGACAAGACGCCGGCACCGGCGCAGGAAGGCGATTCCATCGCCGCCAACCTGATCAGCATCGGCCTGCAGCAGGTGGTCGCCAGCGGCACGGCACAGCGCCTGAACGCCGATGGCCTGGGACGCCTGCAGCCGGCCGGCAAGACCGGCACCTCCAACGATGGCCGCGACAGCTGGTATGCCGGTTACACCGGCGACCACCTTGCCGTGGTGTGGATGGGCAACGACCACAACGAGCAGACCGGACTGTTCGGCGCCACCGGTGCGATGCGGGTGTGGTCGGGTATTTTCTCGCGCCTGCCCAGTTCGCCGCTGCGCGTCAACAACAAGGGCGTGGATTGGCAGTACGTGGATGCCGGCGGGATGAATTCCACCGACGAAACCTGCCCGGGGGCGCGGCGCTTCCCGTTCGTGGTGGGTTATGCGCCGGCCTATGCTCCGTGCGCGCCGCCGGCCGCACTTCCGGAAGAAAACAACGAGGGCGGTGGCTGGCGCAGCTGGTTCGGCCTCGACCGCCGCCAGGAGCCGGCCCCGGAAGCTGCTGCTCCCCCTGCTTCATCGACATCTCCCAGGTGACCCGTCATGTCCATCCGCAAGCCGCTGTTCTTGTCTGTCCCGCTGGTACTGGGTGTGGTCCTTGCGGGCTGCGTGAGTGCACCGCCGCCGGCACCGGTGGCGGTGGACACCACCACACCGGCGCAACATCTGGCCGCCGTGGATGCCATTGCCGGGCCCGACGACAAGGAGCTCTCCGTGCAGCCGCTGCGTGATCCGCAGGTGGAGGACCTTCGACAGACAGCATTGGCACAGCGGCAGGCGGGCGACCTGGATGGTGCGGCCATCCATCTGGACCAGGCGCTGGAGCTGGTTGCCGAAGACCCGGCGGTGCTGCAGGAACGCGCCGACGTCGCGCTGCTGCAGGGGCAGTGGGCACCGGCCGAACAGTTCGCGCGCCGGGCGATTGATCTGGGTTCGAAGACCGGGCCGCTGTGTCGCCGGCACTGGGCGACCATCGAGCAGGCCCGTCTGGCGCGTGGCGAGAAGGAAAATGCGGTATCTGCACGTGCCCAGATCGAAGGGTGCACGGTGCCGGGGATCAAGCGCTACTGAGGCCGGCCCCGGACATTTCCGTGGCCCCCCCCGGGTGCTGGCCGTGAGCCCTGTGGATCCATCCGGGCCCAGACACCGGCTGCTGCACAGGCACTGGTATCCTGTGCACGCCGATGATGTCCGATCTAGTCCATGCCAGCCGCGAAGCCCTGAGCGACGGCGGCGCACTTGCCTCCCACCTGGACGCATTCGTGCCGCGTCCGGCACAGCTGCGCCTCACCGAAGCCATCGCCGGGGCCCTGCAGCAGCGCGATCTGCTGCTGGCCGAAGCCGGTACCGGCACCGGCAAGACCTACGCCTATCTTGTGCCGGTGCTGCTGTCGGGCCTGCGCACCATCATCTCCACCGGCACCCGCGCGCTGCAGGACCAGCTCTACCATCGTGATCTGCCCCGCGTGCGGCAGGCACTGGGCATCGGCCACCGCAGCGCATTGCTGAAAGGCCGTGCCAACTACCTGTGCCGCTACCGCCTGCAGCAGGCACGTGGTGAGCCGCGCTTTTCCAGCCCGCAGCAGGCGGCGGAGTTCCAGCGCATCCTCGCCTGGTCCGGGCGCACACAGTTTGGCGACATGGCCGAAATGGAAGCGCTGGCGGAAGATTCGCCGCTGCTGCCGATGGTGACCTCCACCGTAGACAACTGCCTGGGCACCGACTGCCCCATGTATGACGACTGTTTCGTGGTGCAGGCCAGGCAGCGCGCGCAGGCAGCCGATGTCGTAGTGGTCAATCACCATCTGCTGCTGGCCGATCTGGCGCTCAAGCAGGAAGGATTCGGTGAACTGTTGCCGGGCGCCCAGGCCTTCGTCATCGATGAGGCGCACCAGCTCCCGGAGCTGGCCGCGCAGTTCTTCGGTGAAGGCTTCGGGATGCGTCCGTGGCAGGAACTGGCGCGCGATTGCCTGCTGGAATCGCGCAGCGTCGCCGGTGCGCAGGCCGCGCTGCAGACGCCGGTGGCCCTGCTGGAACAGGCGCTGATCGAGCTCCGTGCATCGATGGAAGGCCTGCCGCAACGCGGTACGCAATGGAGGGCGCTGGCGGTTCCGCAGGTGCGCGATGGCTTCGATGCGGTGATGAGCGGGTTGCATGCGCTGCTGGGTGCGCTGGAAAGCCTGCGCGAAGCATCTGCGGGGCTGGACGCCTGCCATGCGCGCGCGCGCGAGGCGGTATCGCGGCTGTCGCGCTGGCTTGGCGAAGATGCGCCGATGCTGGATTTCGATGCCGAGCCCGCGGAAGACGCCGGCATCGCCAATGATGTGCTCTGGTACGAGCTCACCTCGCGCGGGTTCCGTTGCCAGCGCACGCCGATGGATGTTTCCGCGCCGCTGCGCGAACATCGCCAGCGCAGCCAGGCGGCCTGGGTGTTCACGTCGGCCACGCTCACGGTGGGAGGCGGCTTCGATCACATTGCCCAGCGGCTGGGGCTGGACGATCCGCACATGCTTGTCCAGCCCAGCCCGTTCAACTGGCCCGAACAAGCCCTCTGCTACCTGCCCGAAGGCCTGCCCGACCCCGCCGCGCGCGGCTTCGGCACCACACTGATCGCCACCTTGCGGCCGGTACTGGAGGCATCGCAGGGACGGGCGTTCCTGCTGTTTGCCTCGCACCGTGCATTGCGTGAGGCCGCCGAGGCGCTGCGTGGTGGCCCCTGGCCCTTGTTCGTGCAGGGCGAAGCGCCGCGCGCGACCCTGCTGCAGCGCTTCCGCGAATCCGGCAACGGCGTGCTGCTGGGATCGGCCAGTTTCCGCGAAGGCGTGGATGTGGTCGGCGATGCGCTCAGCGTGGTGGTGATCGACAAGCTGCCGTTCGCCGCGCCGGACGACCCGGTGTTCGAAGCGCGGCTGGATGCCATCCGTGCGCACGGCGGAAATCCCTTCCGCGACGAGCAGCTGCCGCAGGCGGTCATCGCGCTGAAGCAGGGGGTGGGCCGGCTCATACGCAGCGAAACCGATCGTGGCGTCCTGGTGCTGTGCGATCCGCGCCTGCTCAACCGCAGCTATGGACGCGTTTTCCTGGATTCGTTGCCGCCGTTCCGCCGCACCCGTGCACTGGCCGATGTGCAGGCGTTCTTTGCGCCACAATGGCGTTCTGCGGATGCCGGCGAGGATGTTCCTGCCGGTTCGCCGCTTTCCCTGTTCTGACCGTGAAACAATGAAACTGCTCGCCTTTGAACTGTCCACCGAAGCCTGCTCCGTCGCCATCCACGTGGATGGTAGGGTCTGCGAGCGTTTCGAGATCGCGCCGCGCCGTCATGCCGCACTGGCATTGCCGTGGGCCGAAGCGCTGCTCGCCGAGGCCGGCGTGGTGCGCTCGCAGCTGGATGGAATCGCGCTGGGGCGCGGTCCGGGCGCGTTCACCGGTGTGCGCCTGGCGATCGCGCTGGCGCAGGGCATCGCGCTGGCGCTGGACCGGCCGCTGTTGCCGGTTTCCACCCTGCAGGCGCTGGCGATGCGCGCACCAGCGGACGAAACCAGGATCCTGTCGGCGATCGATGCGCGCATGGGCGAGCTCTATGCAGCGCGGTTCGAGCGCGTGGACGGCCTGCCGGTGGCGCGCGACACCGAGCGTGTGTGCGGACCGGAGGCGGTGCAGCTGCCGGACGGGCTGCCGGTATATGGGGTAGGTACCGGGTTCGCCGCGCTCGACGCTGCGCTGGTGGGGCAGCTCGGAGGAGCGCTGCGCGGCCACGATGCGGGCGCGCTGCCGCGGGCATCGGATGTGCTGGCGTTGGCGGCGCCGGCATTCGCGCGTGGCGAGGGCGTGGCGCCCGAGCGCGTGGAACCGGCCTACCTGCGCGACAATGTCGCGCTGACGCTGGTCGAGCAGCAGGCATTGCGGGCGGCGAAGGCGCAGGCGAACGGCTGAGCCCCAGATCTGGACTGCCGCGCAGCGCAGCAGAACCCCGCTCTACACGGGAGTCAGGCTGGATCAGCAGCAATCCGGCCGTCACGCGGGAGCCGCCAACACCTGAAACCGCCGTCGTTGCCGTTGCCGTTGCAACGCCGGGCAGAGTCCGGCTCTACGGGTGCAGGGCGCAGTCCTGCCGGGCAACACGCTCAGTCGTCGCGCAGCTCGCCGCCCGGAAGGAATGCCCAGGTGCGGGTCACCTGCAGGATGTCCACCTTGTCGTCGCTCTGCGGCAAGGGCGGAAATGGCTGTGCCAGCTGGACCACGCGCAGCGCAGCCTCATCCAGCAGCGGCGTGCCGCTGGAACGCAGGATCCGGGTGCTTTCAACGCTGCCGTCGCGACGCACACCCACGGTGATCACCACCTGGCCGCCCAACCGGCGCCGGCGCGCCTCGTCCGGGTAGTTCAGGTTGCCGATGTGCTCGGCGCGGTCCACCCACGCCCGCAGATAATCGGCCCACGCATACTCGCGTGTGCTGGCGGAAACGAACTTGCGGTTCGGACGCTTGGCGTACTGTGCCGAACGCAGGTGTACTTCGGCTGCCAGTCGTGCCATTTCCGCATCGCGCTGCTCGCGGGCGTCCAGCGGCGCATCCGGTCGCGGCTGCTCGGGCATGGGCTGCGCCTGGGCCTGCGCGACCTGCTCCGCGCCATTGCGGCTGCTTACCACCCGTGCCTGGGGCGGCGGTGGCGCCGCGGCATCCTGGTGCTGCTGGGGAACCGGGCGGGTGCCGGCCTGCACCTGCGGCACGATGCCGGTCTGCGCATCGCGTGGGCGTTGCGCCTTGTCATGGTCGCCCCCGCCGGCCTGGTTGGCGGACGCCAGGAAATCGGCCTGCTTCGGTGTCAGCGCGGTCTTTGTCTGGCTGAAGATCACATCCAGCGTCGGCACCAGCGGCGCCTCGCCGCGCACCGCGAAGCCCACACCGAGAATCAGCAGCGCATGCACGGCCACCGACAGCGCCAGTGTCGCGCCCAGGCGCTGCGACTCCCGGCTTGCCGAAGGCGGGGGCAACGCAACGCTCATCGGCGGAGGTCGGCTTCGATCACGTCGAAAAGGGTACCGGCGATGTTCAGGCCGAACTGCGCATCCAGTTCACGCACGCAGGTCGGGCTGGTGACATTGACCTCGGTCAGGTAGTCGCCGATCACGTCCAGGCCGACGAAACGCATGCCGCGGCGTTTCATCTCCGGGCCTACCTGTGCCGCGATCCAGCGATCGCGTTCGCTCAGCGGTCGACCTTCGCCGCGGCCGCCAGCGGCGAGGTTGCCGCGGAATTCGTCGCCCTGCGGAATCCGCGCCAGGCAATAGTCCACCGGTTCGCCGTCGACCAGCAGGATGCGCTTGTCGCCGGCACTGATGTCGGGAATGAACTTCTGCGCCAGCGCCAGTTTGCGGTCGCCATCGGTCAGCGTTTCCAGGATGACATTGAGGTTCGGATCGCCAGTGCCGCTGCGGAAGATGGAGCGTCCACCCATGCCGTCCAGCGGCTTCAGCACCGCCTGTCCGTGTTCAAGCACGAACGCCTTCAGCGCCTTGGCATCACGGCTGACCAGGGTCGGCGGACAGCACTGCGGAAACAGCAGCGCGGCCAGCTTCTCGTTGAAATCCCGCAGGCCCTGTGGATTGTTGACCACCGTCGCGCCGGCGCCAGCGGCGACATCCAGTACCTGGGTGTCGTAGATGAACTCCGCACCCACCGGCGGGTCCTTGCGCATCAGCACCACTTGGCCGGACCCGAACTCCAGCCGTTCGAAGGCACCAAGGGTGTACCAGTCGGCCGGTTCGTCGCGCACCTGCAGGGGCGCAACCTGCGCAACCGCCTTCCCGCAGTCCAGGCTCAGCCCGCCCGGGCGGACATAGTGCAGCGCATGGCCACGGCGCTGGGCTTCCAGCAGCATGGCGAAAGTCGTGTCCTTGGCGATCTTGATGTGGGCGATGGGATCCATCACCACGATGACATTCAGCGGCATGGTGGCACCTGTGGGGCAAGGTGCAGATGGTAGCGGCTCCGGCGATGGCGTGCCCGCCCCCGTCGCGCAACGCCGAGTGTGTCCGTTGGCAGGGGCGGCGGCAGCTCGCGGGCAACCTGAATGTGAATAGATGCTTGCTGGCGGGAGCGCAAGTGCGATATAGATACGCCTTCGCAGCGGCACCGCCCGAAGTGCCGCGCATGGGGAAGGCAATGACTGAGAACATGACTGCGGGCGGGGAGCTCGCAGGACTCCGGGTGATGGTCATCGATGACTCGAAGACCATCCGCAGGACTGCAGAAACACTGCTGAAGCGCGAAGGCTGCGAGGTGGTGACCGCCACCGACGGCTTCGAGGCGCTGGCCAAGATCGCCGACCAGCAGCCGCAGATCATCTTCGTGGACATTATGATGCCGCGACTGGATGGCTACCAGACCTGCGCGCTGATCAAGGGCAACCAGCTGTTCAAGGGCACGCCGGTGATCATGCTGTCGTCCAAGGATGGCCTGTTCGACAAGGCGCGTGGACGCATCGTCGGCTCGGAGCAGTACCTGACCAAGCCATTCACTCGCGAAGAACTGCTGGGTGCCATCCGCACATACGTCAACGCCTGACCAGGGGGGAAAGGCACAATGGCTCGTATCGTCCTGATCGAGGATTCACCGACAGACCGCGCGGTGTTCGGCCAATGGCTGCGCAAGGCCGGCCATGAGGTGATGGAAGCGGACAACGCTGAAGAGGGTATCCAGCTGGTCCGGGAGCATGCGCCGCAGCTGGTGCTGATGGATGTCGTGCTGCCAGGCATGAGCGGCTTCCAGGCTACCCGCGCGCTGGCGCGTGACGTGGCAACCAGGCATATTCCGGTGATCATCGTCAGCACCAAGGCGATGGAAACCGACAAGGCGTGGGGGCTGCGGCAGGGTGCCGCCGACTACATCGTCAAACCGCCGCGCGAAGAAGACCTGATCGCGCGTATCGCCGAGCTGGTGTCCTGATGCGTTCTCCCTTCGACATCCTTGAAGCCTACGAACGTCGCAGCCTGGCCCATGCCGTGCCGTTGCCGGAGCGCCAGTTCGCGCTGGACCTGTGGCGCGGTGTCGGTTATCGCGTCGGCAACCGGCGCCTGGTGTCCGATTTCCGCGAAGTGGTGGAGATCGTGCCGATGCCGCCGGTGACGCCGGTTCCCTGTGCGCAGCCGTGGCTCCTGGGCGTGGGCAACCTGCGCGGCAACCTGTTCCCGGTGGTGGACCTGCGCCTGTTCCTGGAGGGCAGCCGGACCGTGCAGCAGGAGGGCCAGCGGGTGCTGGTGATGCGCCAGGCCGGCGGTGACGTCGCGCTGACCATCGATGAACTGTTCGGCCAGCGCAGTTTCGAGGCGGACCAGCAGGTGGAGGCCGGCGAACTGGCCGCTGGACGCTATGGCCATTTCGTGGACCGCGCGTTCCGCGCCGACGGCCACGACTGGGGCGTCTTCTCGCTGTCGCTGCTGTCGCGCACCCCTGAATTCCGGCAGGCCGCGGCCTGAGGCCGGTTGCTGCTTTCGCATCTGTATTGAACATCGAGGTTGAACGATGAGTACTGCTTCGGATTCCAACAGGCCCGCCAAGGTGCGCCTGGGTGGCACCAACGCCTGGCTGATCCTGCTGCTGGTATCGATGGCGCTGTTCGGCCTGAACACCGGCGTGGCGACATGGCAGGGCAGCCGTCTGGCCGATGCCAGCACCAAGGCTGCCGACCTGCAGGTACTGTCCCAGCAGCTGGCCAACCAGGGGCGTGAGGCGGTCGCCGGCAACGCGCAGGCGTTCACCGCGTTCAAGGCAACGCGGACTGCCATTGATGCCCACGTGAATACACTGCAGGCACGCTATGCCGAGGAGCCTGGCGTGAGCAGGCCGATCGGCAAGCTGGTATCCACCTGGCAACCGCTGGGCAAGAGCGCGGCGCAGCTGGTTGCCAGCGAACCGGCGGTGCTGACCTTGGCTGGCAATGCCAACAATTTCGTCGGCGCCGTTCCCGGCCTGCAGGCGCAGCTGAACGAAGTGGTGCGTGCGATGAGCGCCTCGGGCGCGCCGTCCGCGCAGATCTACAGCGCGCTGCAGCAGGTGGTGGTGGCCGGAACGATGGCCCGCCGGGTAACCGAAATGCGCGCCGGAGGTTCCTCGGCATCCTCGGCCGGCGACGCACTGGCCCGCGACATCACCGTCTTCAGCCAGGTGCTTGATGGCCTGCGCAACGGCAACGACGAACTGGGCATCACCGCCGTGCGCGGTGCCGCCGCGCTGGCCGCACTGGAGCAGTCGCAGCAGCAGTGGACGGCGATGAAAGCCGACGCCGATGCCATCCTGGCCAGCTCGCGGCAGCTGTTCGCCGCACAATCCGCCGCCGCCAGCCTGACTGCAGGTTCGACCGGCATGCTGGATGACAGCAAGAGCTTGTTCAATGCGTTCTCCTCGTTCGGTTCGGCAAGCGACACGCGCTTGTTCCCGAACTTCTGGATCGGCGTGGTCTCCGGTGCGTTGTCGCTGATCGCCATCATCGGCTTCGTCACCACCTCGGTGCGCGGCCGCTCGCGCGAGCAGGAACTGCGCTACCAGACCCAGGTGGAATTCAACAGCCGCAACCAGCAGGCGATCATGCGGCTGCTGGATGAAATCAGCTCGCTCGGTGAAGGCGATCTGACGGTGAAGGCGTCGGTGACCGAGGACATGACCGGCGCCATCGCCGACGCGATCAACTACGCCGTCGACGAACTGCGCCACCTGGTGACCACCATCAACGACACCTCGGCCAAGGTTGCGGTGTCCACCCAGGAAACCCAGGCCACGGCCATGCAGCTGGCCGAAGCGGCCGGCCACCAGGCCAACCAGATCACCACGGCTTCGGACCGTATCGGCGAGATCGCATCGAGCATTGAGCAGGTATCGCGCAACTCGGCTGAATCCGCCGACGTGGCACAGCGCTCGGTGGTCATCGCCGCCGAAGGCGCCGGCGTGGTGCGCGAAACCATCCAGGGCATGGACCAGATCCGCGACCAGATCCAGGAAACCTCCAAGCGCATCAAGCGGCTGGGCGAATCCTCGCAGGAAATCGGCTCCATCGTGGAACTGATCAACGACATTTCCGAACAGACCAACATCCTCGCCTTGAATGCGGCGGTGCAGGCCGCATCGGCGGGGGAGGCCGGTCGCGGCTTCGCGGTGGTGGCCGACGAAGTGCAGCGGCTGGCCGAGCGCACCTCCGGCGCCACCCGACGCATCGAGAACCTGGTGCAGGCGATCCAGGCCGATACCAATGAGGCGGTCACCTCGATGGAACAGACAACCGCCGAAGTGGTATCCGGTGCGCGCCTGGCCGAGGATGCAGGTACCGCGCTGACCGAGATCGAGCGCGTGTCCAACGCGCTGAACACCCTCATCAAGAACATTTCCGTGGCGGCGCAGCAGCAGTCTTCGGCAGCGTCGGACATCACCCGGACGATGGGCGTGATCCGGCAGATCACCGGCCAGACCTCCGAAGGCGCTGGCCAGACCGCTGAATCGATCGGCCACCTCGCGCAGCTGGCTGCCGACCTGCGTCGTTCGGTCGCCGACTTCAAGCTGCCGGCCTGAGCCGCGCAGCGCGGAGAAGCAAGGATCACCCTGATGAACCATCGCCATTATTCATGCCCTCGTCCTTCCCGCGCCGCTGGCCGCCGGGGTGCGCTGGCGACCGGAGGAGCCCGGCCATGAGCACCCTGCGCGACGCAATGAGCCACGCTGCCCTGGGCTGGGTGAAGCCGGAGCTGGACGAAACCCTGCGGCAGGTCCGCAACGAGGTCGAATACTTCGTTGAAGAGCCTTTCGATACCGGCCGCATGCGCTTCTGCGCCGGCCACCTGCACCAGGTGCAGGGCACGCTGCGGATGGTGGAACTGTATGCACCGGCGATGGTTGCCGAGGAACTGGAGCAGCTGGCCAACGCCATCGGCGCCGGAGAAATCCTGGACCGAGACGAGGCCTGCGCCACGCTGATGCGTGGCAGCGTGCTGCTGCCCGATTACCTGGAGCGTCTGCAGAACGGTCATCGCGACATTCCCATCGTGCTGCTGCCGTTGCTCAACGAGATCCGTGCGGTGCGCGGCATCGCCGGCATCAACGAAAGCGTGCTGCTGGCCTTCGCGCCGGACAGCGTCAGCGCCAGCCAGGCGGAACTGGACCATGCCCGCGGCAGCCTGAGCGGGCGTAACCGCGAACTGCTGGATACCGTCGGCAATGCAGTGAAGGAAGAACTGCTGCGGGTGAAGGATGCGCTGGATCTGCATCTGCGTACCGATGGCCAGCCGGCACAGCTGCAGCAGCAGGTGGACGAGCTGGGCGCGGTGGCCGACACCCTGGCGATGATGGGCCTGGATGTCGCCCGTCGCGTGGTGGTGCAGCAGCGCGATGCCCTGCGTGGCGTGGTCGAGCGTGGCCAGCAGATTGATGAAGGCATGCTGCTGGATGTCGCCGGCGCCCTGCTGTACGTCGATGCGTCGCTGGACGACCAGGTCGCGCACCTGGGTGCGGCGGGCAGCGGCGAGGATGATCCGGCCGCAGCGGAAACGCGCCGCACGGTGGAGGTGCTCGCGCAGGAAGCCATCGCCAATTTCACCGTGGCGCGTGAACACTTCGTGGCCTTCATCGAAACCAGCTGGGACCACGAGCAGCTGCGTGACGTGCCGCGCCTGCTTGGCGAAGTGGGCGGCGCGTTGCGCATGCTGGATCTGTCGGTGCCGGCCGATTACCTGCAAGGCGTGCAGCACTACGTCAGTGCCGAGCTGATCGCGCGCCAGCGCGTCCCCAGTGGCCGCCAGCTGGATACGCTGGCCGACGCCATGGCCAGCCTGGAGTATTATCTGGAGGCCCTGCGCGACCGTCGCCCGGGCCGCGAAGACATCCTGGAGATCACCCGCAGCAGCCTGGAAACGCTGCGCTGCTGGCCGCTGCCGGTCGTTGCCGACGGTGCCCCTGGCACCGCCATGCCCGCCCACGCCCCGATCGGGACCGGCGTGCAGCGCGAGGCACTGTCGGTGCCGGCGTTTACCGCAGCGGTGGAGCAGCCGTTCGAGCCGGTGACGCTGGCGTCCGCACCGGCGTACGCTCCGCCGGCAACGCCCGATGTGGGGCTTGGCGTGGCTGCCATGGATGAACCACCTGCCCAAGTGGCGGATACGCCCGCAGAGACCCCGGCAGTGGTGTTTTCGGCATCCCATCCGGTACCCACGCAGCTGCCGGCGTGGCAGTCGAGCGAGGCCGATACATTCCGCGGCATTCCTGACGTTGTCGTGCAGTTGGTGGAGTTCAGCGGTTTCGATCCGGTATCGGCCGAGGTCTTCCCTGACAGCGCCGCATGGTCGGTGGCGCCGCTGGATACCGGTTCTGTCGAACTCTCGCCGACCGCCGACATGTCGAACGGGCAGGCTGAGGATTCGACGAGTGCTGCCCGCGAATCGAACCTGATCGAAGCGAACGGTTTCGATCCCGTGCTGGCTGAACTGGGTGGAGAATTCGATGGCAGCGATGCCATCGGCTTCCATGTCGACGGCAGCGGGCTCAGCAACGCAGACAGCGTGCTGTTGCTGGGTGCCGAAGAGGCCGATGTACCGCCTCACGTGGACCCCGATGTCGCCGTGCAGGACTCCAGCGCTGCCATGGAGCGTGTCGAGGACACCGCCGACAGCGATGAAGATGCGCGCTTCCTGGCCGAGCTGGCGTCGGCCGCTGCCGCCTTCCAGCCCCATGCGGTAGCGCAGGAAGTGCCCGTACCGACCGCGACGGCGGCCGCGCAGACGGATGCGCCCGCTCACCTCGACGGAGGGTTCGACGAGCAGGCGGAGAACATCGACCAGGATATCCGTGATGTCTTCCTGGAAGAGTTCGACGAGGAACTGCAGAACCTTGGCAATCTCTTGCCGGCCTGGCGTGCCCAGCCGGACAACATGGACCGGTTGCGGCCGATCCGTCGCGTATTCCATACCCTGAAGGGCAGTGGCCGCCTGGTCGGCGCGCGTACGCTGGGCGAGTTCGCGTGGAAGATCGAGGGCATGCTCAACCGCGTGCTCGATGGTTCACGTGTTGCGTCCCCGGCGGTCGTCGCGCTGGTGGAGCAGGCCTACCAGGCACTGCCCGAACTCAACGCGGCGCTGCGCGACGGCAGTCCGATCAGCGCCGATCTGCAGGGCCTGCAGGCCATCGCCGATCGCGTCGGTGCGGGCGAGGAGACCTTCCACATCCCGGCGCCAACGCAGCCGCAGCCGGCCGCTGACGCGGAGCCTGCCAGCGAAGCCGAAGCAGGCACGCCGGCCGACATCGACAGCGTGCTGCGCGAGATTCTTGAAGCCGAAGTGCACGCGCACATGATCACCCTGCACGACTGGTTGCGGGAAGCGCGCGTGCAGCCGCAGCCGATCGGCGATCCGCTGCTGCGCGCGGTGCATACGATGAACGGTGCCTTCGCGATGACCGACGTGCCGGAGATCACGGCCGTGACCGGTGCTGCGGAAAGCTACATCAAGCGCGCGCTGGCCGCGTCCGAAGTGCCTTCGCCGGATGCAGTGCAGGCGCTGGAGGCCACCGCGCACGCCATCGAGGCGACGATGGTCGCGCTGCAGGCCGAACACCCACGCGTGCCGGTGCAGCAGTCGCTGGCCGAACGTCTGCAGGCGCTGGCGGCAACCCTGCCGGAAGCACGCTGGCCGGTGATGGACGATCTGGACGATCTGGACGAGCCCACCGATGCCGACGGTTCGCCGGGTGCCGACGACGTGCCGGCTTCCGGCGCGTTCTCCACCGATGAGTACATCGATGACGTGCAGGTTGTGGGCGATGTGGCTGAAGTCGATGCCGAGCACCAAGACGAACCGGCAGCTGAGGCGCTCGTGGAAGCATCGGTCGATGCTGACGATGCTGCTTCGCCGACCCCCATCGCTGATGCAATGGTGGCTGACGGTGAGCTCAGCCTGGTGGATGCGGCGGAGACCGGTGAGCTCCATTCGAGCAGCGGATCGACGCGGGAAACGCATGAGCCGACATTCCTGGAACCGGTGGCGGAAGAGATTGAACTGACCGGAGCCGCGGATCTGTCGGCCTACCTGGCCTCCGAGGACGACGGCGAGGATGAGCACTGGCAGCAGCCGACTGCAGATGCGGTAGCGGGGCCGGCCGAGGCGCCCACACCGTCCACCGGCCAGCAGGCGCTGGCGGGGACGGATGTCCAGCTCACCGGGGCCGAAGATCTTTCTCTGTATCTCGACGACACCGCGCGCGCCTCGCTGCCGCTTGGCCAGCAGCCCGTCGCCGGGGGTGTCGTGGAGGATGTGCAGCTGCCGGCCGCCGATGAGGAACTGCAGGCCGAGGAAGCGCAATGGCAGGGAGAGCCGCCTCCGGTGCCCTCGTTTGGCGACGCCATGCCGTTGCAGGAAGCCCTTGACGAGGGTCTGCATGTCGTGGATGGAGCCGAGGCGGACGAAGCGGACGAGGCGCACAGTGCAGACGAGGCGTTCCAGGTGCTTTCCGTCCACGGCCGTGAGGATGAGGCGGGCGAAGCTGACGCCTTCGCCGGAGTCGACAGCGGGTCCAGCGATGCGGAGGGCACTGCCGAAGCCGAACCGGACGTGGACAATGCCGCGGATGCCCAGGTCCAGCAACCTTTCTTCGAGATGGAAGCGCCGGGCGCCGCCAAATCGGCAGCGGACACCATCGAGCCCACGCACGAGGTCACGGCAGCTGCGGCGGACTCCTTGGATTTCCAGGTCCTGGACCGCGAACTGGTCGATATCTTTGTCGAAGAGGGCAAGGATCTGCTGGACCATTGTGATGGACTGATCAACGAGCTGCGCGCGGCGCCGGACGATCGCGATGTACTGGCCGGACTGCAGCGCGACCTGCACACGTTGAAGGGTGGTGCGCGGATGGCAGGCATCAATGCCGTCGGCGATCTCGGCCACGGCATCGAATCGCTGCTGGAGGCGGTGGCGGTAGGCCGCACGCGCCTGGATCGCAGCGACGTGCACCTGCTGGAGCGTGGTTTTGATCGCCTGCACCAGTTGCTCCTGCTGACCGGTGCCCACCGGCAGGTGCCGGCGGCGGACGATCTGGTGGCAGCATTCGATGCCCGCACCCACGACCAGGCCGATGAAGCCGGCAGCGAAGCGCTTGGAGCGACCTCGCCCGGAGCCGGTGCCGTTGCGGCGATGGATGCGACGGATGCGGGTGAGATCACCGCCGGAATGGCCGCTGCCGACGACGCTGCAGGCATCGCCAGCCAGCCGCTTTCCGAGCCGCTGCCGGTGGAAGGCGCTGGCGAAGAAGAGGGCACCTCGCGCCCGCAGCAGGAGCAGGTGCGCGTGCGCGCCGACCTGCTCGACCGGCTGGTCAACCATGCTGGTGAAGTGGCCATCTACCGCTCGCGGCTTGAACAGCAGCTGGGGGCATTCCGCGGCGCGATGGGCGAACTGGAACGCACCAACGCGCGCCTGCGCGATCAGTTGCGTCGCCTGGACCTGGAAACCGAAGCGCAGATCGTGGCGCGGTACCAGCGCGAGCAGGAACAGGCGGACCAGACCTTCGATCCGCTCGAGCTCGACCGGTTCTCCACGTTGCAGCAGCTGAGCCGCGCGCTCAATGAATCGGCGGCCGATCTGGGCGGCCTGCAGGGCGTGCTGGACGATCTTTCACGCCAGTATGATTCCTTGCTGCAGCAGCAGTCGCGGGTCAGTTCGGAACTGCAGGACGGGTTGATGCGTGCGCGCATGGTGCCCTTCGATGGCCTGGTGCCGCGCCTGCGCCGCGTGGTGCGTCAGGCCGGCATGGATACCGGCAAGCAGGTGCACCTGACCCTGGAAGGGACCCATGGGGAACTGGACCGCAACGTCCTGGACCGCATGGTGGCGCCGCTGGAACACATGCTGCGCAACTCCGTGGCCCATGGCCTGGAATCGGTGGAACAACGGCGCGCCGCGGGCAAGCCGGAAGAAGGTGAGATCTCCCTGCGTCTGCATCGCGAAGGGTCGGAAATCGTCCTGGACGTGGCTGACGACGGCGCGGGGCTGGACCGTGAAGCCATCCGCCGCCGCGCCATCGAGCGTGGCCTGGTGCAGGCCGATGCGGTGCTGGCAGACGAAGAACTGGACAGCCTGATCTTCTCTGCTGGCTTCAGCACCGCTGACCAGCTGAGCCAGCTGGCCGGCCGTGGCGTGGGCATGGACGTGGTGCGCAACGAGGTCCGCCAGCTGGGCGGCAGCGTGGAAATCCACTCCGTCCGCGGTCAGGGCGCACGTTTCACGCTGCGCCTGCCGCAGACCCTGGCGGTGACGCAGGCGGTGTTCGTGCAGATCGGCGAAACCACGTTCGCGGTGCCGGTTGCCTCGGTCAGTGGTATAGGGCGCATCGCGCGCGAGCGCTTCGAAGCCGGCGAGGGCAGTTACCGCTACGGCGGCGAGGACTACACCCTGTATGACCTCGGCAGCCTGGTGGGACAGGCGGCCGCGCGTGCCGAAGGGCAGGCGCAGGTTCCGCTGCTGCTGGTCCGTGCCGGCGATCTGCGCGCGGCGGTGGCGATCGACCAGGTACTGGGCAACCGCGAAATCGTGGTGAAGCCGGTAGGCCTGCAGATCGCCTCGGTACCGGGCATCTATGGCGCTACCATCACCGGCGATGGCCGCGTGGTGGTGATCCTGGACGTAGCGCCGCTGGTCCGCCGCTTCGTTGCCAACCCGCAGCGCCCGCTGCCGGCGGCCGCGCAGGCGCAGCAGCGCCAGGTACCGGTGGTGATGGTGGTGGACGATTCGCTGACCATGCGCAAGGTCACCGGCCGCATCCTGGAACGCCACAACTTCGACGTCACCGTAGCCCGCGATGGCATCGAAGCGCTGGAGCGCCTGGAAGAACGCGTGCCGGACCTGATGCTGCTGGATATCGAGATGCCGCGCATGGATGGCTACGAACTGGCCACCGCGATGCGCGCTGATCCGCGCTACCGCGGCGTGCCCATCGTGATGATCACCTCGCGCAGCGGCGACAAGCATCGCCAGCGCGCCTTTGAAATCGGCGTGCAGCGCTATCTGGGCAAGCCGTACCAGGAACTGGATCTGATGCGCAATGTGTACGATTTGCTGGGGATAGCCCGTGTCCGTGAATGATGTGATGCCGTCACCGACGGTCGCGCTGCTGGCGCGCCCGGGCCTCGCCCGCGAACGGCTGCGCGAAGCGCTCGCGCTGGCGGGCATCGAACTGGTGCTGGAAGAAGATCCGCAGGCACTGGCCCCCGAGGCCCTGCAGGCCTGTGCGCCGAATGCGGTGGTGGTGGCGCTGGAGCCTGCCGTGGAAGACGCGCTGGAACGCCTGGAGGACGCGCTGTCATCGCCGGATTTCGTGCTGGTGTTCGATGAAGCCGAGGTGGCCGCACGCCGGGAAGGCTGGGAGATGCAGCGTTGGGCCCGCCACCTGGCGGCCAAGCTGCATGGACATCGCAGCGTGCTGCCACCAGGTGCCGAAGAAGAGCAGGAGCTGCTGCCGGAGCCTGGTCTGGCGGATGCCACGCTGCGACCGCAAGCCGAGGCGCCGCTGTCGTTCCACCTGCACGAAGCCGAAGATGCCGCGCACGCGGTACCCGGCGACAGCATGTTTCCCGAGCCACTGCCTGCGGCCGGGACGGCACCGGCTGCGTCGACGCCGCTGGCCGACCACAGCACGTGGACTCTGCTGGATGACGATGTCGTGCCTGCGACGCCGGCATCGCCGGCCACCGACACGCTGGACATGGGCGCGCGCTTCGAATCCACGGGGCTGAGCCTGGTGGACATCGAGCCTGCATCGGACGCGCGGCGCGGCGCGCGCGGCGCGGTCGTGGTGCTGGCAGGCATCGGTGGCCCGGACGCGCTGCGACGCCTGCTGGGCGCGCTCCCCGCGCAGCTGGATGCGCCGGTGCTGGTGCGCATGCCGCTGGACGGCGCGCGCTATGGCAATCTGGTCAAGCAGATGGCGCGCGTATCGGCATTGCCGGTGGCGCTGGCTGAAGCGGGCGCGGATGTGCTGGAAGGCCATGTGTACATCCTGTCCGACGACACCGCAGTTGGCCTGCGCGATGGCGGCCTGCAGTTCCAGGCGCAGGACCGTGGCCTGGAACTGGCGACGCTGCCGGCCGCGGAAAGTGCGGTGGTCCTGCTCAGCGGAGCGGACCTTGCGCAGGTGGGACCGGCGCTGTCGCTGGCCGAAGCCGGTGCATGGGTGGGCGGACAGGTTGGCGAGGGTTGCTACGATCCTGCGGCCGCCACTGCGGTAGTGGCCGCAGGATTGTTCGCCGGCGAACCACAGGAGCTTGCACAGGCCATCGGCGCACGCTGGGCACCGGTCGCACAGGGGGAAGGTGAGTGAGCTATACCAACAATGACGAGATCCGCGGTGTCCTGATCCAGTCGGGCCCGGAGCGCGTGCTGCTGCCCAACGCGACAGTGGCGGAAATGATGGCCAAGGCAACGGTGGAACCGCTTGCCGACGCACCGGGCTGGTTGCTCGGCGAACTGGCCTGGCACGGCTGGAGGGTGCCACTGGTGTCCTTCGCGCGTCTTTCCGGGCTCGGTGAAGAGGCCGTGGCGGCCAACAACAAGGTCGTGGTGCTCAAGTCGGTTTCCGGCAACGCACAGCGGCCTTACTTCGCGCTGCTCACCCAGAATTTTCCGCAGCTCATTTCGGTGCCTCGCGATGGCCTGCTGGCCGACGCGTCCGAGGAGACCCTGCCGGACAGCGTGCACATGCGGGTGTTGCTGGGAGAGCAGAATGCGTTGCTGCCGAACCTTGACGCATTGGAGAGCGCGCTGGATTCGCTGTAGAGCCGGGCGTTGCCCGGCTGAAGCATTGCGGCCCGGATCACGATTCAACCCATATCGCCCAAGCGTGCCTGCAGCGCTGCTATCGCGGCCAGACCGGCCGTTTCCGTGCGCAGGATGCGCGGGCCCAGCTGCAGCCCTTCGAATCCGGCGGCCGCCAGTTGCGCGCGGTCGCGTGGCGACCAGCCACCCTCCGGCCCGATGGCGATGACGACGCCGGCCGTTGGCGCGGCGTCCAGGGTGGCCAGGCGGTACGCACCCTGCGGATCCAGGGTCAGCCGCAGCGTTCCTGCAGAAAGCGAAGCCACGGCCTGGGCCAGCGGCAGCGGTGCGCCTACCGTCGGGATCACCGCCCTCCCGGATTGCCCGCACGCCGACTGCACGACGTGGTTCCAGTGCATCACGCGCTTTTCGGCGCGGGCGCCATCCAGTTTCACTTCGGTGCGTTCGGCGTTCACCGGTACGATCGCCGCCACGCCCAGTTCGGTGGCCTTCTGCAGAATCAGATCCATCTTCTCTCCGCGCGCTACACCCTGCAGCAGGGTGATGCGCAGGCTCGATTCGTTTGCCAGCGGCACAGCCTGGTCAACGCGTACCTGCACCTCGCGCTTGCCCACCGCCACCAGGGTGGCGGGGTAATCGTTGCCGTCGCCGTTGAACAGCACACAGGCATCGCCTTCCTGCAGCCGCATGACGCGCACCAGGTGGTTTGCGGTGTCCTCGGGCAGGGCGAGCGTCTGGCCCGCCTGCAGGACAAGCGGAACCGGGCATCGGGTCACGCGCATGCGGAATTCTCCAAGGTGAGTGCCGGCATCGGGTAGGCCAGCGGTGACGGAAGGACAGGTTGCGTACCCGCCGGAACGGTGAAAACAGGCGCTTCCTGCGGGAAGGGGGGCGGGTCTGCTAGCATTTCGGGTTCATGATCAAGTTGCTGCCTCCGCACATTCTATCGGCCCCGGCCGGAGTTACCGCATGAGCCGCCCGCTGCCCATCATCCACCGCGTCACCGATGAAGAGAACGGGCCCTTCAAACGGCAGCATCTGGATCTCGAATTCTCCAATGGCGAACGCCGTGTTTTCCAGCGCCTGGTAGGCAGCGGCCACGGTGCGGTAGTGGTGGTGCCCATGCTGGATGCGGAGACCGTCCTGCTGGTGCGCGAATACGCTGCCGGCATGCATCGCTATGAACTAGGGCTGGTGAAAGGCCGTATCGACGCGGGCGAGACCCCGGAACAGGCCGCCGACCGTGAACTGAAGGAAGAGGCCGGCTACGGCGCCCGGCGCGTGGATGTGCTGAGGGCCATGACGCTGGCGCCCACGTACATGAGCCACCAGTCGTGGCTGGTGGTGGCGCGCGATCTGTATCCGCAGAAGCTGCCGGGGGATGAGCCCGAGGAGCTGGAAGTGGTGCCGTGGAAGCTTGCCGAGCTGGACCAGCTGATGCTGCGCGAAGACTTTTCCGAAGGCCGCTCGCTGGCCGCGCTGTTCATCGCGCGGCAATGGCTGCAACGGGGCGCGTGATGAACAGGACGCAACAACCCCGCGCCTGCCGGTCCCGATCGCGATGACCCACGTCCGCATCACCAGCGACCTGCGCGAGACGGTCATCGCCATCGCCCAGGACGCAGCAGCTGCCATCCTGCAGGTCTACGCCTCCGGCTTCGATGTGATGATGAAGGACGACGACAGCCCGGTGACCACCGCCGACCTGGCCGCCAACCAGGTGATCGTCAACGGCTTGTCGCGCCTGACCCCGGAGCTGCCGATCCTGTCCGAGGAGTCGGCCCTGGTGGACTGGGAGACCCGGCGGCACTGGGGCGCTTACTGGCTGGTGGACCCGCTCGACGGCACCCGCGAATTCGTCAAGCGCAACGGCGAGTTCAGCGTCAACATCGCCCTCATCTACCAGGGCGCGGCGACCTTCGGCGTGGTGCTTGCGCCGGTCACCGGACTGGTGTGGCACGCCATGCGCGGCGAGCAGGCGTTCCGTCGCCAGGGGCTGCACGATACCGTCCTGCATACCCGGGTTCCTGCACAGGCACCGCTGCGGGTGGCTGCAAGCCGCTCGCACCGTTCACCACGCACCCAGGCACTGCTGCAGCGGATGGGCGACATCCAGACCGTGGCGCAGGGCTCATCGCTGAAGTTCTGCCGCATCGCCGAAGGTGATCTCGACGTGTATCCGCGGCTGGGACCTACCAGCGAATGGGATACCGCTGCTGGCCAGTGCGTGCTGCATGCTGCCGGGGGCGCGGTGCTGTCCGCCACCAGTGGCAAGCCGTTCCGCTACAACCGGCGTGAGAGTCTGCTGAACGGTGATTTCGTCGCGTTGGGCGACACCCGCCTGCCATGGCGCGACTGGATGGCGGTCGACGAGGACGAGCAGTGATGAGCGGAGCCGATGCGGTGACAGAACTGGGCCGCCTGCTGGCGATCATGGCGCGCCTGCGTGATCCGCGCGAAGGCTGCCCCTGGGACCTGGAACAGAACTTCGCCACCATCGCCCCGTACACCATCGAAGAGGCATACGAGGTTGCCGATGCCATCGACCGTGGTGACCTCGATGATCTGTGCGACGAGTTGGGCGATCTGCTGCTGCAGGTGGTATTCCATGCGCGCATGGCCGAAGAGCAGGGCGCGTTCGCTTTCGCCGACGTGGCCCGCGCGATCAGCGACAAGATGCAGCGCCGTCATCCGCACGTGTTCGCCGATGTCAGCGTGGATGATGCCGATGGCGTCATGCGCAACTGGGATGCGATCAAACGTGCCGAGCGCGCCGCCAAGGGCGACCAGGACAGCTCGGCGCTGGCAGGCATCTCCCCCGGGTTGCCGGAATGGCAGCGTGCGGTGAAGCTGCAGTCGCGCGCGGCCAGGGTTGGTTTTGACTGGCCCAGCCCCTCACCGGTGCTGGACAAGGCGGCCGAGGAGCTGCAGGAACTGCGCGAGGAGTTCGAGCGCGGCGACATCGCCGGCAACAAGGCGCGGCTGCAGGAAGAGCTTGGCGACCTGCTGTTCGTCTGCGCGAATCTGGCACGCCACGCCGATATCGACCTGGGAGCGGCACTGCGCGGTGCCAATCACAAGTTCGAGCGTCGCTTCCGGGCGATGGAAGCGCAGGCCGAAGCACAGGGCAGCGCGTTGGCGGCGCTGGACCTGGACGTGCAGGAAGCCCTGTGGCAGCGAGCCAAGGCCGCGGAGAAAACGTGAAGACGCTGGCCCTGTTCCTGCTGACCGCGGTGGCCGAGATCGTTGGCTGCTACCTGCCGTGGCTGTGGCTGCGCAAGGAGGGCAGTGTGTGGTTGCTGCTGCCGGCCGCCGCCAGCCTGGCCTTGTTTGCCTGGCTGTTGACCCTGCATCCGACGGCCAGCGGTCGCGTGTATGCGGCCTACGGTGGTGTCTACATCGGCACCGCGCTGTTCTGGCTGTGGCTGGTCGATGGCATCCGCCCCAGCCGCTGGGACCTGCTGGGCGTCGCGCTGTGCCTGGCCGGCATGGCGGTGATCATGTTCGGGCCGCGCCAGCCGGTGTGAGTCTGGGTGCGGTGTCTGGCGGGTGGCTGCCAGCCTCGTCAGCGTTCGACAGCCGGGTAAAGCGGGCCCCTGCCCGCTGCGCAGCAAGGCTTCAGCCGGTCAAGTCCACGCACGTCCCCATGCACGCGCTATGCTGGGCCCCTGGACGTCTCCCATAAGGAAATCATGATGTTCCCGACGATGTTCTTCACCGTGGTGCTGGCTTTCGTGGCCGTGATCATCCTGTTCAAGGCCGTGCGGATGGTGCCGCAGGGCTATGAATGGACCGTCGAACGGTTCGGTCGTTATACCCACACCATGACGCCGGGCCTGCATTTCCTGATCCCCATCGTCTACGGCGTGGGGCGCAAGGTGAACATGATGGAGCAGGTGCTGGATGTACCCAGCCAGGAAGTGATCACCAAGGACAATGCCGCCGTTCGCGTGGATGGCGTCGTGTTCTTCCAGGTGCTCGACGCTGCCAAGGCCGCCTACGAGGTCGCCAACCTGGAAGTGGCGATGATCGCCCTGGTGCAGACCAACATCCGCACCGTGATTGGTTCGATGGACCTGGATGAATCGCTCAGCCAACGCGAAGTCATCAACGCACAGCTGCTCAGCGTGGTTGATCACGCCACCAATCCGTGGGGCCTGAAGGTCAACCGCATCGAGATCCGCGACATCCAGCCGCCGCGCGATCTGCTCGACGCGATGGCGCGGCAGATGAAGGCCGAACGCGAGAAGCGTGCGCAGATCCTCGAGGCCGAGGGCGCCCGGCAGTCGGAAATCCTGCGCGCCGATGGCGAGAAGCAGGCAACCGTGCTGGAAGCGGAAGGTCGTCGCGAAGCCGCTTTCCGCGACGCCGAGGCACGCGAACGCCTGGCCGAGGCCGAAGCCAAGGCAACGCAGATGGTGTCCGCGGCGATCGCCGAGGGCGATGTGCAGGCCATCAACTACTTCGTCGCGCAGAAGTATGTCGAAGCGTTCAAGGAACTGGCGACCTCGCCAAACCAGAAACTGGTGCTGATGCCGATGGAAGCCAGTGGGGTGATCGGCTCGATCGCCGGAGTCGCCGAACTGGCCAGGAATGCATTTGCCAGACAGGACGACAGGCCCGTGCGCGCGGCGCCGCCGCGCTTTGGAGACTGACATGCGCTGGGAAGTGGTGGGTTGGGGCGCACTGGCCCTGCTCTTGTTCGCCGCCGAAGCGCTGGCGCCCGGCGCGTTCATGCTGTGGATCGGCATCGGTGCTGCCGTAGTGTTCCTGATCGTGGCTTTCGTGGCGGATGTACCGTCGCTGTGGCAGGTGGTGGCCTTCGTGGTGTTCAGCGTGGTGTCCATCCAGTGCTATCGCCGCTGGGGCCGGCCGCGCGCGCGCGCCAGCGACGCGCCGCTGTTGAACCAGCGCACCGCGCAGCTGGTGGGCCGGGTGACCGTGCTGCAACAGGGCATCGTGGCCGGGCAGGGCCGGGTAAGCATCGACGATGCGTGGTGGCAGGTGACGGGAGTGGATCTGCCGGCCGGTACCCGCGTGCGCGTGGTGGCCGTACAGGGTGCGCTGCTGCAGGTGGAAGCGGCCTGAGCCGGTGAACAATGCAGGCCGCAGTATCGTGGCGCGGCGTCCCGCTGCGCTGCGGCACGCCGGGCCGCAACCGATCTGGGATAATGCGCGCTTCCTGTTTTCCTGCTGCCGGACCGGACATGACCCAGAAGACGCTGCTCAACGATACTCACCGCGCCCTTGGCGCCAAGATGGTCGACTTCGGAGGCTGGGACATGCCCATCCACTACGGCTCGCAGCTCGACGAACATCATCTTGTCCGTCGCCAGGCCGGCATGTTCGACGTCAGCCACATGACCGTGGTGGATCTTCGCGGTGAACAGGTCAAGCCGTTCCTGCGTCGGCTGCTCGCCAATTCGGTGGACAAGCTGAAGGTGCCGGGCAAGGCGCTGTATTCCTGCATGCTCAATAGCCGTGGCGGCGTCATCGACGATCTCATCGTCTACTACCTGGCCGACGACTTCTTCCGCATGGTGGTCAATGCCGCCACGCGCGAAAAGGACCTGGCCTGGCTGGGCGAGCAGGCACAGCCGTTCGGCGTGACGGTGCAGCAGCGTCCGGACCTGGCCATCATCGCCGTGCAGGGGCCGCACGCGCGCGATGCGGTGATCGGCCTGGTGGACGAGAGCGGACGCGACGCGCTCGGCAGGCTCGCCCGCTTTGCCGCGACCGAGGTGAATTCCAGCGAAGGCGAATCCCTGTTCGTGGCACGTACCGGCTATACCGGCGAGGATGGTTTCGAGATCCTGCTGCCGCAGGACGCGGTGGTGGCGTTCTGGAACCGCCTGCTGCAGGCTGGCGTCAAGCCGGCCGGGCTGGGCGCGCGTGACACCCTTCGCCTGGAGGCGGGCATGAACCTGTATGGCCAGGACATGGACGAGGACATCACGCCCTACGAAGCCGCGCTGGGCTGGACGGTGTCCCTGGACGAAGGCCGCGATTTCATCGGTCGCGACGTGCTGGAGGCGCAGAAGGCGGCGGGCAACGCACGACAGATGATCGGCCTGGTGATGGATGAGAAGGGCGTGCTGCGGCACGGCCAGGTGGTCACCACCGCCAGCGGTCAGGGCGAAATCCTGTCCGGTACGTTCTCGCCCAGCCTCGCCAAGGGCATCGCCTTCGCGCGCGTGCCGGCCGGTGACATCGGCGAGGTCAGCGTGGACATCCGCGGACGCCAGGTGCCGTTGCGCGTGGTGAAGTTCCCGTTCGTCCGCGAGGGCCAGGCGCAGGCCGGCGTGCTTGCCGCCGAATGAGTCGATGATGTCGGCGCGGGCCTGCCAGCAGGCCCTGCCGGTTGGTTACACTAGCCGCGTTTTCCACCCCTGTAATCCTGGAGCAGTGTCATGAGCGAGATCCCCGGCGACCTGAAGTTCCTCAAGTCCCACGAATGGGCGCGCGTCGAAGGCGACGGTCGCGTCACCGTGGGTATTTCCGATCATGCCCAGGGCCTGCTGGGCGATCTGGTCTATGTCGAGCTGCCTGAAATCGGCGCTGACGCGAAGGCCGGCGAAGCGATTGCGGTGGTCGAATCGGTCAAGGCCGCATCGGACGTCTACAGCCCGGTCAGCGGCAAGGTCGTGGAAGTGAATTCGTCCCTGTCGGACAAGCCGGAAACCATCAACGAAGATGCATACGGCGAAGGTTGGCTGTACGTGCTGGAGGACGTGGACAGCGAGGAACTGAAGGATCTGCTGGGACCGGACGACTATGCCGAGGTCCTGGACAACGACGACCACTGACCGTCGTTGCGAAGGCAGACCAGAAGACCGCCCCCGGGGCGGTCTTTTTTTTGTCCGGGCATCGATCGGTCATGGTTGCGGAAGCGCTCGATGCCGATGCGGGAAATCGATGGATGACCTGCCTGCGGCGATCATCGCAAGCCGATGACCGAGGTGCCGCGCTCTCCTCCAGGAGGGATTTTTTTTGCGCAAAACCGCGTTTGCGCCATGCGTGGACGCGTCATCGGCGTGAAAAAAAAATGCGTGGTTGTTGAAGCGTTATCGAACGCCCTGCAGACGGCGCGTTCATCGACCCGGCGCCGCGGTGCGCGCGAGTCGTGTCTCTGCGTGTACGAAGAAAGTGCTTGTTTAAAGCAGTTTGCTGCGCGTGTGTCATTGCAGTGGGCGCATCGGCGTGTGTTCCCGCCTGCCGCAGTACGGTGCGCGCAAGGGTGCATGCGGGTTGCCCGCGGGCCCTTTTCCGCAGTACTCGTGTGAATTTTTTTGCGGGGGGTTGTTGACAGCAAAAAAAACCGTGATTAGGTTTCGCCCAGCAGACCTTTACTGCCAAACCGAGTGCATCCGATCAACCGCCAGACGCGAAGCAGGCTACCGACATCCACTGCACGTCGACAGACCGTGCAGACGGTGCAGTCTCCCCTGGCAGAACACACGAACCGTTTCGCAACGATGCACGCTTCGCCGATCGAAGCGTTTCTCGTTGCATCCGTCACGGCGCGAACGACACGTCGGCGGTCCCCGCCAGCAGCATCGGCGGGTTCGATTCACCTGGGCGTTTCAACTCTCCATCACTGACGAGGAGCCATCCCATGGCAACTGCGAAGAAGAAGCCCGCCGCCAAGAAGGCGGTGAAGAAGGCAACCAGGAAAACCGCTGCCAAGAAGGTAGTGAAGAAGGTCGCCAAGAAGGCCACCGCCAAGAAGGCAGTGAAGAAGGCCGCCAAGAAGACCACCGCCCGCAAGGCAACCGCCAAGAAGACCACCGCCCGCAAGGCTGTGAAGAAGGCGGCGAAGAAGGTTGCGAAGAAGGCCTCCGCCAAGAAGGCAGTGAAGAAGGCCGCCAAGAAGACCACTGCCCGCAAGGCAGCGAAGAAGGTTGCGCGCAAGCCCGCCAAGAAGGCAGCGACCAAGAAGTCGGCCACCCGCAAGGTCGCCAAGAAGGCGGTGAAGAAGGCCACCCGCAAGACGGCCGCCCGCAAGGCCGCCCCGAAGAAGGCGGTGAAGAAGACGGTGGCGAAGAAGGCCACCGCGAAGAAGGCGACCCGCAAGCCGGCCGCCAGGAAGGCTGCAAGCAAGCCGGCAGCGCGCCGCAAGAAGGCTGCGCCGGTAGCATTGCCGGCAACTCCGGCACCGCTGATCTAAGCATCTCCCGATAGCCGTACCTGCGACCCCTTCTCTGTCAGCCCAGCGGAGAAGGGGTTTTTTTATGCGTGCGATGTCGCAGCAGGTCGTCGACGAGAGGCATGAAAAAAGGCGACCCGCAGGCCGCCTTGAATGATTCGTCCGCCGGCGGTCAGCGCGGCGAAGCGGTTGCCCGGTTGGAGGATGCGCCCTTGCGCTTTTCCTGCGCAGGCACACCTTCGGCCATCAGGCTGTCGCTGCCGAAATCGGTATCGATATCCAGCCAGCGCTGCGCCGGCAGGCCGATTGCCGAATCCAGCACGGTGGGCAGCAGGCCGCTGGGCAGGCTGCTTTCGCCGTTCCAGAGGATGGCGATGCCGAAATCACGCTCGGGCAGCAGCGCGACCAGGCCGCGATAGCCCTGCACGGCGCCTGCATGGAATACCACTTCATGCCCAGCGTAATCGAAGTTGCGCCAGCCAAGGGCATAGCCGGCCGAATGCAACCGCTCGCGGCGCCAGCCCGAGCGCATCTCGCCCGGGGTGTTCACCAGGGTGGAATGCAGGGTGGCCAGCAGGGGCGCGGGCAGAACGTCCGGGCGATGACCTGTCTGTGCCAGCAACCATTGCGCCATGTCGCTGGCGCTGGCGTTGACACCAGCGGCCGGTGCCAGGCGATAGTAGGTGGGCTTGGGAGTCAGCGAGACCCAGCCATTACGGCTGCGCACATGCGGACGCGCCCAGCGCGAGCTGGCCTGGATGCCTGCCAGGCCGAGGCTGGCATCGTCCATGCCGAGGGGCTTGAACAGGCGCCGTTCCACTGCCTGTTCGTAAAAGCTGCCCGAGGCGGCGTACACCACATCACCGATCAGGCTGTAAGCCACGTTCTGGTAGGCGTAGCAGTCGCCAGGCAGGCACTTCAGCGGCGTGGATGCCAGCTTGCGGGTAAGCGTGTAGTACTCGGCATTGGCCTCGATGTCGCGGTCGTAGGCGTTGTACGGCAGTCCGACACGATGGCTGAGCAGATCGGCCACGCTCAGGCGCTCGGTGGCTTCGGGAGAGGACAGCTGGAAACCCGGGACGTAGTCGGTGACCTTGCTGTCCCAGCGCAGGGTGCCATCGTTGACCAGCAGGCCGGCCATGGTGCCGGCGAACGCCTTGGACAGCGACGCCAGCCGGAACACGGTGTGCGAATCGACTGGCAGCGGATTGCTGATGTCGGTGACACCGTAGCCGCGGGCACTCAGGACGCGCCCGCCCTGCACGATGGCCACCGCCATGCCCGGCACGCGCTCGCCATAGGTGAGCTGGCGGGCCATTGCTTCGATATGCGCGACATTGAAGCCGGGGGCAGGTGCCTGCACGTTCGCGGCCAGGCCGGTGCGGTAGGCCGCCGGCTGGGTGTGCATCGGCGCGGGCGTGGCCGGCTCGATGTTGGCGGGCATCGGCCGCAGGGCCGGCGTCTGTGCCGTGGTTGACATGGCCAGGGGCATGAGCATGCCCAGCATTCCGGTGGCCGCCGTGCGGAACGGACGACGCCTGCTGTTGTTCTTCATCGATGGGGACCCGAGCGCGACTGCTGCGCTCGATTCTAATCCTGCTTTTCATCATTACACAAACAAAGCGAAAATGAATGCGCATCCTATTGAAAAAGATGGCCTTTTGCTTCGTCTTCCGGCGTCGCCGGAGTTCCCGGACGGCGGGGCAGGGCGGGGCACATCATCTGTGCCCGGCCTGCCGCTGGCGATGTTGCAGTGCATTGGATAACGTACGCGCTCCCCCGTACCCGGAGTCGCAGATGCCTTCCTCCAGCCGCCTCCGGCACGCGGGTGACGCATGAGCGTAGCGGCGAAGCCCGGTGCGCTGAGGCGCCTGCTGCACGCACTGCGCGAATCGCCGGCGCTGTGGTGGTCGTTCCTGTACTTCTTCTGCCTGCTCAGCGGCTATTACGTGCTGCGTCCGGTCCGCGAGGCGATGGCGTCCTCGTCGGACATGCAGGATGTGTTTCCGCCGGCAGTGATCCAGTGGTTCAGTGGCCACGGGATCGCCCTGCAGGACTTCGTGCTGCAGTTCCTGTTTACCTGCGTATTCCTGATCATGCTGGTGTTGCAGCCTCTGTATGGCTGGCTGGTCAGCCGGCATCCGCGACGGGTGTTCATGCCCGTGGTGTACGGTTTCTTCATCGCCACGCTGCTCGGCTTCCATGTGCTGTTCGACAGCAATGTGCCCGGCCGCGGCATGGCGTTCTTCTTCTGGATCACCGTGTTCAACCTGTTCGCGGTCGCGGTGTTCTGGAGTTTCATGGCGGATGTGTTTTCCAACGCGCAGGCGCGTGCCTGCTACGGGTACATCGGCGCGGCCGGCACCATCGGCGCCTTCCTTGGTCCGGTCCTCACCGGGGCGCTGGTGCAGCGCGTTGGTATCGCCAACCTGATGCTGGTATCGGCCGGCTTCCTGTGCGTCTGCCTGCTGTGCATCTGGCGCCTACGGCACTGGGCGGTGCAGCGTGAGCGCGAACAGGCGTTGGTATCGGGCGAACAGCCGATGGGCGGCAGCGTGCTGGACGGCTTGAAGCTGATCGTGCGCGAGCCCCTGCTGCGCTGGCTCGCGGTGCTGGTGGTATTCGGTGTCGGGGTGGGCACGCTGCTGTACAACCAGCAGGCGGCCATCGTGCGTGTTGCCTATCCGGATCCGGAGGCGCGCACGGCGTTCTATTCGCATATCGATCTGGCGGTCAACGCGTTGACCCTGCTGGTGCAGCTGGCCCTCACCCGACGCCTGCTGACCCACCATGGCATCGCGCCAGCGCTGTTGATCCCCGCCTTCGCGATCATCGTTGGATTCTCGGTGCTGGCGGCATCGCCGTTGCCATTGCTGGTGGCGGTTGTGCAGGTGGTGACCAGGGCCAGCGAGTTCTCGCTGTTCAAGCCGGCAAGGGAAACCATCTACACCCGTGTGGACCGCCAGTGGCGCTACAAGGCCGGCGCGGCCATCGACACCGTGGTGTACCGCGGTGCGGACCTGAGCTTCGCCTGGCTGCACAAGGGGCTGTCCCTGCTGGGGTCGCACGTGGTGTTCATCGGCGGCGTGGGCGTGGCGGTGGTGATGGCCCTGGCGGCACTGGGCGTGCTGCGTGAGGAAAAAAAGCTGCCGCGCGACCGTTGAGGCGGCAGATTCTCGCGAATGATCCGGCGGGTGGAAAATACCGGATCATGATCCGACATCACGACCACAATCCGGCCGGTCATGGATCGGCCCCTGTCCTCTCCGGAGTTGCCTGATGGCTGCAATCGCGCTCGTACTGACCCTGCTGGTGGCCGCACTGCACGTGTACTTCCTTGTGCTGGAAATGTTCCTGTGGACGCGACCTGCGGGGCTGAGGACATTCCGCAACACGCCGGAGAAGGCCGCGCTCACGCGCGTGCTGGCCGCCAACCAGGGGCTGTACAACGGCTTCCTGGCTGCCGGCATCATCGTTGGCCTGGCGACAGGTGAGCCGGTACTGGTGACCTTCTCGCTGGCCTGTGTGGTAGTGGCAGGAGTGTATGGCGCGTTTACCGTGAGCCAGCGCATCTTCGCCGTGCAGGCATTGCCGGCGATCCTGGCGCTGGTGGTGCGTGCGTTGGGGTAATACTTCCAACCGGCCGTAGAGCGGGGCTCTGCCCCGCTGCCAGCATCCAGCCGGGCAGAGCCCGGCTCTACGTGAGCGCGAGGAAGTGCCCCGGCCGGCCATCGAGCGGGGCTCTGCCCCGCTGCGTGGTAATGCCCCAGCCGGGCAGAGCCCGGCTCTACACGCGAGGGGCGACGGCAACCGGGCAAAGGGTCCGGTGCCGTAGTGAACGCTGACGCTGGCCGGATCAGGCCGCCTGCTGGGAGCCTGCCTGCGGCTGCGCCTCATCGCCGCGGTAACCTGCCGAGCGCAGTTCCCCGGTATCAAAGTCGTCCACGGTAATGGCTTCCAGGGTGATTGCGCGCAGCTCTTCCAGCAGGGTGCGCTCGTCCTGGGTCAGCACGCCTTCGGCGACGGCTTCGTCCAGCTGCTTGTTGTAATCCAGCGCTTCGATGCCCTTGCTCTTGAGCGCCTTCAGGAACTTGCGCTCCACCGGCTCGGCCATGATCGCCGTCGTCAGGTAGCTGTTGATGCGGCCACCGGGGTTGTTCTCGCACGGCGTCAGGAACACGCCGTGGGCAAGACGGTCACGGGCCTCGTTCGGCGCCATCAGCAGGGAGGCGACACGACGGCTCAGGCGGTCACCCGGGGCTTCGGCACGACGACCGAGCGGGAAGATCAGCGCCCACATCAGCCAGCCGATCGGACGGATCGGGAAGTTGCGCAGCGCGGCCGACAGCGATTCCTCGATCTTGTGCACGCTGTCATGGAAGGCCCAGGCCAGCAGCGGCTGGTCGGCCTGCGGCGCGCCTTCGTCGTGATAACGCTTGAGCATGGCGCTGGTCATGTAGACATGGCTCAGTACGTCGCCCAGACGCCCGGACAGCGATTCCTTGAACTTCAGCTTGCCGCCCAGCGTCATCATCGAGATGTCGGCCATCAGCGCCAGGTTGGCCGAGTAACGGTCCAGCTTGCGGAAATAGCGGCGGGTATAGGCATCGCCGGGAGCAGCACCGAAGCGTGCACCGGTCAGGCCGAACCAGAACGAGCGCACGGCGTTGGAGATGCCGTAGCGGATATGCCCGAACAGGCTGCGATCAAACTCTTCCAGACCGGCCTTGCGATCCGGATCCTGCGCGGACTTCATTTCCTTCATTACCCACGGATGGCACAGGATGGCGCCCTGGCCGAAGATCAGCAGGCTGCGCGTCATGATGTTCGCGCCTTCCACGGTGATGGCGATGGGCGCCGCCTGCCAGCTGCGGCCAGCGAAGTTGCGCGGCCCCAGGATGATGCCCTTGCCGCCGATGACGTCCATCACGTCGGAAATGACTTCACGGCTCATGCTGGTGCAGTGGTACTTGGCGATGGCCGACGGCACCGACGGGACATCGCCGCGGTCGACCGCGGCTGCGGTGGCCTGCGACAGCGCGCTGATCTTGTAGGCCTTGCCGCCGATGCGTGCCAGTGCTTCTTCCACGCCCTCGAAGCGGCCGACCGACAGGCCGAACTGCTTGCGGATGCGCGCATAGGCCCCGGTGACCGCAGCGCCGGCCTTGGCTCCGCCGCTGGCGGTGGAGGGCAGGGTGATGGAGCGACCGACGGCGAGGCATTCGTTGAGCATGTTCCAGCCCTTGCCGGCCATCGCTGCGCCGCCGATCAGCTGCGTCAGCGGGATGAACACATCCTTGCCCTTGATCGGTCCGTTCTGGAACGGCGAATTGAGCGGGAAGTGCCGGCGGCCGATTTCCACGCCTGCGGTATCGCGGGGCAGCAGGCCCAGGGTGATGCCGATATCGCGGGTATCGCCGATCAGGCCGTCCGGATCGTACATGCGGAAAGCCATGCCGATCAGCGTGGCCACCGGCGCCAGGGTGATGTAGCGCTTGTCGAAGGTGAGCCTGACGCCGAGTACCTGCTCGCCATTCCATTCACCGCGGCAGACGATGCCGTAGTCCGGGATGGAGGTGGCATCGGAGCCGGCGAACGGGCCGGTCAGGCCGAAGCAGGGCACCTCGCGGCCATCGGCCAGGCGCGGCAGATACTCGTCCTTCTGTTGCTGGGTGCCGTAATGCACCAGCAGCTCACCCGGGCCGAGCGAATTCGGCACGCCGACGGTGGAGCTGACCACCGAGGACACCGAGGCCAGCTTCTGGATGACCTTGTGGTGGGCCAGTGCGGAGAAGCCCAGACCGCCATACTCCTTCGGGATGATCATGCCGAAGAACTTGTTCTTCTTGATGAAGGCCCACAGCTCCGGCGGCAGGTCGGCATGGACGTGGGTGATTTCCCAGTCGTTGACCATTGTGCACAGCTCTTCGACCGGGCCATCGAGGAAGGCCTGTTCTTCAGCGGACAGCTGCGGCTTGGGGTAGTTCAGCAGGATGTTCCAGTCCGGGTCGCCGGTGAAGAGCTCGCCTTCGAAACCGACCGAGCCGGTTTCCAGGGCGATGCGCTCGGTCTGCGAAAGCGGCGGCAGCACCTTGCGGAATACCTTCATCATCGGTGCGGTCAGCAGCGGCTTGCGGATGAACGGCAGCAGCAGCGGCACGGCAATGACAGCCAGCACGGCGGCAGCCACGACGGTGGCGGTCTGGTTGACATAGGGCACGAACCAGCAGACGGCCAGCAAGGCCAGGCTGATGACCGTCCAGACGATCAACCGCATGCGGTGATAGGCCGCGAACGCCCCTGCAAGCAGCAGGGCGAGGAAAGGAATAACCATGCTCATGAGCGTGCTCCGGTGACGTGCTCGGTAGTGACGGACGATGACGCGGCGAAGGCCGGTGGCAACACGTCCAGATAGTTCAACACAGTAGCGGTAAAGGCGTCGTTGTCGTCGCCGGCCAGCATGTGCGTGGCCTCTGGCAGTTGTACATGCTGCGCATGTGGCGCCAGGGCGAGGAAATCGGCGATGGTCTGCGGCGTGACCAGATCGCTGCGGCCGCCGCTGACCAGCAGCAGCGGGCATTTCACCTGGCCGGCAGCATGCGCCAGTGCGTCCTGATGCTGTTCGCCGTCGCGGGCCAGCTCAGTCACCAAGCGCGGGTCCCAGTGCCATCGCCAGCGGCCGTGACCATCCTCGCGCAGCAGCGCGCGCAGGGAATCCTCGGACTTGCGCGGACGGTGCGGCACATAGGCCGAAATCACGTCGGCAGCATTGGACAAGGAAGCAAAACCATCGGGATGGGCGGTCATGAAGCCGAGGATGCGTTCCACGCCACTGGTTTCCCAGCGCGGGGTGATGTCCACCAGCACCATGGCCGAGAACAGGCCCGGCCAGCGCGATTCGGCAAGCAGGCCGAACAATCCTCCCATCGAGGCGGCCACCAGCACCGGCGGCCGCGGCTGTTCGCCGGCGATGATGATCAGGTCATCGACAAACTGTTCGCCGTGGTAAGGCAGGCTGGCTTCATTCCAGTCCGAATCGCCGTGTCCTCGGGCGTCGTAGGTAAGCGTCTGCCATCCTTGCGCGGCGAAGGCCTGCGCACTGGACGCCCAGGCGCGGCGGGTCTGGCCGAAGCCATGGGCAAACAGCACCGGACCGCGCGGGCCGCTGGCGGATGAGGCGGCGAGGGTGACGCCATGCGCTGTTTCAGTGCGCAGGTCTTCGCTGACGGGGGGCGGTGGATTTACCATACTCACTAGTATGGATTGCCCTTTGCAGATGTCAATACTGCAAGGTATGGCGCGGTGCAGCGCGCTTCGCTCCGATGGTTTTTTGCTCAGGCGTACTGCAACGAACTGCGCCGTATGGTTAAATCAACCGATGAGCGAACCTGAAAATCCTGCCAGCGACACCCGCGCTGGCCGTAACAGCCGCCTGAGTGCGGAAGACTGGGCCCAGGCAGCCCTCGATCTGATCGCTGAGCAGGGCGTGAGCGCGGTGGCGGTAGAGCCGCTGGCGCGTCGCCTTGGCGTGACCAAAGGCAGTTTCTACTGGCATTTTCCTTCCCGCGATGCCCTCTTGCAGGCGGCGCTTGAGCGCTGGGAACTGTTCGAACAGGAGCAGGTGTTTGGCAGCCTGGAGGAAGTGCCGGATCCGCGCGTCCGGTTGCGGCAGCTGTTCCAGGTGGTGGCCCATGAGGTGCAACCGCACATCATCTACAGCGAGCTGCTGAAGGCCCTGGATCATCCGATGGTGCGACCGGTGATCGATCGCGTATCGCAGCGACGCATGGATTATTTGATCGCTTCGTTCCGCCAGGCCGGACTGGCGTCCACGGATGCCCGCCACCGCGCACGACTGGCCTATGCGGCCTATGTCGGTTTCCTGCAGCTTTCGCTGCAGCTGCAGCAGCCGAAGCAGGCGCGTGAGGATTTCGAGGCCTATGTGGAACACGTGATCGAGACGCTGATTCCGGGCTGATGTCCGGACGCTGTGGTGCGCAGACAGGAAGGCCGCGAGAGATTCGCGGCCTTTTCTGTGGCCGTCTGCTGGCGCCTTGCTTGCTGCGCAGATCGCGGAAAAGACAACGGCCCCTTTCGGGGCCGTTGCTTCAGGTGTTGCTGATCAGTGGACCGATCAGAACTTCTGGTTGTAGCGCATGTACATGAAACGACCCGGGATTTCATACTGCGGGTCGAACGAGTTGGCGAAGGTTGTGTACGACTTCGGCGGGTCACGATCGAAGGCGTTGTTCAGGCCGATGGTGATCTGACCATTCCATGGCGTCTTCCAATAGGCGCTCAGGTCGGTATAGGTCACGCTCGGAATCTTGCGCTGAGGGTCAGCCTCGCCGCCAACACCCAGCTTGTCCGGATTGGAGCACAGCAGGGCAAAATTGCCGCCGGTGTAGTTGTTGCCGGAGCAGTCTTCCACCTGGCTGGAATAGTAGCGCGCCGAAGCATTGACACCGAAGTCACCCAGCTGCCAGTTGACCAGCAGGTTGGAGCGCACTCGCCAGTAGTTGTCGCGGTCCAGGTAGTTGCCGACGCGGTTATAGCCTTCGGTTACCGGATCCTCGATGGTGTAGCTGGAGGTGTAGGTGGTGTCCAGGATGAAGTTGAAGCTGCCGAAGCGGGTTTCCGGCATGCGGTAACCGATCGTGACGTCCCAGCCCTCTACTTCCATCGTTCCCACGTTGTTCGGCACGGCCAACATGTTGGAAATCTGACCGGTTTCGTCACGGGTGATCAGCGAGCAGATCTCGGAAACGCCATTCTGGTAGCAGGCGTCCAGCATCTGCTGGGCATTCTGGGCGTAGATGGAATCTTCGATCTTGATGTTCCACCAGTCGACCGAAAGGTCCAGACCTTCAGCGAAGCTGGGGCTGTACACGAAGCCCAGGGTCTTGGAGATCGAGGTTTCCGGACCCAGCTGGGTGTTGCCGCCGACCGTGGTGCGGATCTGCGAGTTGGACTGCGTGTAGGCCGGAATGCCGGCGCACGCGGCCGGAGGCGAGTTCGGCTCCTCGCCGATGACGCCGGCACAAGGATCGGCGACGTCTTCGAAGGTGTCGCTCACACCGGAATACAGTTCGCTGATGGACGGCGCGCGGAAGCCTTCGGACCAGTTACCACGCACCATGAGATCGTTGACCGGCTTCCAGCGGAACCCAAACTTGCTGTTGGTGGTGTTGCCGAAGTTGCTGTAGTCGGAGAAACGGGTAGCGATGCTGAAGTCCAGGAGCTGCGCGCCGGTGACATTGGCGAGCAGCGGAATTGCCAGTTCCAGGTAAGCTTCGTCCAGGTCGTAGCCACCGGACGTGGCGGTCCGCGAGTTGCCGGTGGTATCGCCGGAGTTGATCAGTGCGTCTGGATCGTCGAATCCGGACTCCTCGCGGTGCTCGACACCGAACGAGAAGGCCAGTGCACCACCCGGCAGGTCGAACAGTTCGCCGCCCACGCTTCCGTAGTAGGTCTTCTGTTCATAACCGTAGACGTCATGAGCGGTGAAGCCAGCGTAGTTGATCATTTCCGGAGTCAGCGAGCCTGCGCCGGACAGCATGTTAATCGGCACGCAGCCACTGATGACGGCACCTGCTGTGCCACAGCGGGCAATGCCTTCAGCGTCCACGAACGACGGGCCCAGGCCATTGCGCAGCGCGGAGATGTTGAAGAAGCCGGTGGTGATGTCGGTCTGGTCGTTCTTGCCGTAGAACATACCGGCCTCCCAGTTCCAGAAGCGGCTGCCGACTTCGAAGTCACCTTCGAACGCGCCGTTGAAACCGTAGGTCTTCACGTTCTGCTTGTAGATGCGACCACCGGTCTCGGCCGCGCGATACTGGATGTAATCGATGTCGCGACCGGTGTTGTTGTAGATGTTGTCGGCGCTGATGACGATGTTGGCACCGTTGGTGCCCGGTGCCACGCGTCCCAGGGTGATCGGCATGGCCGCAAGGATCTGCTCGGACTTGCGCTCGTTGTAGGTGACCGTAGTCTTGAAACGAACGTCGTCGGTGATCGAGACTCCTGCATCGGCAAATACCGAGGTGCGCTCCTGCGGAGTGAGGAGCAGGTTGCCCGGTGCGTGATTGAAGCCGTCGGCCGATGTGTAGTTGCGCCAGCTGGAGCCGCCATTGCCGGTCACGAAGTAGCCCGGCGCGCCATTGGGCAGCGTGGAGCCGAACTGCGGTGAACCGTCCGAATTGGTGCCGACGCGACCGTAGTAGCCGAAGCGGCCGTCGGGGGTGGTGCTGCTGTTGCCCGTCCCGGGCAGCGCGCCGAAGGTCGGTACGGCCGAGATCTCGCGGTCACCGGCCCAGACTTCGTCTTCCTTGACGTATGCGACCCCCAAGGTGGCGTGTGCGCGGTCGCTGCTGGAGCCGATGGTGAAATCATACGATTGACGTGCACCGTCTCCCTTGTCGTACTGGCCGAAGTATGCGTTGGCTTCGGCGCCGTCAAAGTTCTGGCGCAGGATGATGTTGACCACGCCGGCAATGGCATCGGAACCATAAATGGTGGAGGCGCCGTCCTTCAGCACTTCAATACGCTCGACGGCGGCAGTCGGGATGGTGTTCAGATCCACTGCACCGCCCAGGCCGGTGCCGCCGACCCAGCGACGTCCGTTCACCAGCACCAGAGTCCGGTTGGAACCCAGGTTGCGCAGGTTCACGCGATTCTCGCCGTTGCCGCCATTGTTGTAGCTGCTATTCAGCGAGGAACCATTGACGCTGATGTTCTGGATGATATCGCCAATGGAGGTCTGACCTTGGGCGGCGATCTGCTCGCGGCTCATGGTGAAGACCGGCTGCGACGTTTCCAGATCGGCGCGCTTGATGCGGGAACCAGTGACGGAAACGCGATCCAAGGTCGTCGTTCCGGACGTCTCCTGCGCAATGGCAGTGCCGGTGCCGGCGGCGCTGGTGATCAGCGCGATGACGACAGCGTCACGCAGTTTGTTGCTGTTGCGGTTCATTGGGCTCTCTCTCCAAGGGAACTTGGTAGCTACGTGGTGTGGGCCCTCGAGGGAAACGAAATGCGCTTCCAAGGTTCGATGGCTGAGCCCGATACTACTTCCGTCTTTTAGAAAATTAAAGCTTTGTTAATGAATCGCGTGATTTTGGTGAAACTCGGCAAAGCGCTTGACGATGCACGCATACGAAAACGCCCCGGCAAGCGGGGCGTCGTTCAATATATTGCAATGGAATCAGTGGATTACAGATCCTGCTCGTACCGCACGTACGGAACGGTGCCATCATCGTTGCTCTCATTTCGTGGCGAGAATGGGTTCTTGCCACGGCTCACGACGTTCTCGGCGCCTACCGTCAACTGCCCGGACCACGGCGTACGCCAGGTCAGGCCCAGGCCAAGGCCTTCCCATTTTCCGGGCTGTCCAGGCACATCCACCACGCGTCCGATGATGTTGCCGCTGAAATTGCCATAGCCGGCCCCGAGGCTGAGGCTCTTGCTGTCCCAGCGGTTGACGATGGACGGCGCAGCGTCGGCGAGCGGAACCAGGCGCGCCTTGGCATAGGTGCCGCCGATGGAGACGAAGCCTTCGCGACCGATGTTCTTCTGGCCGAAGACCGTCAGATCATTCTGTTCGGCGCGCAGGGACGGAGACTTGTTCGGCCCCGCCAGCCAGGCCGGCAGCGTATCGCGGCCGCTGCCTGCGGTCAGGCCGACGCGCCCGCCAGCGGTATTGAACGCGGCAGTGCCACTGAAACGACGCGAAAGCGTGTCTTCGTCATCTCCCAGGCTGGCCAGCATGCAGTGGCTGGCCAGCCCGCTGATGCTGGTGCCACGGCTGCTGTTGCACAGCAGGCCGAGCGAATCGCCCGAGGAAAGACCAAACGCGGCATCCAGCGAGCTGCGACCGAAGTGCCAGCGCGCGCCCGCCATCTGTTCACCGGTCGGCTCCAGATAGAGGAGGGCTTCCACCTTGCCGCTGCCCTTGTTCCAGACCGGGAGGACGGTCCGCATGTCTTTCGCCTGCGCATGGGCACCCGCGACCGCGCCAAGGGCGATCAGGAGGGCCAGCGGTAGACGCAGAAGATTTCGCATGGGACCAATCAGACAAACGGAAATGCAACAAGTTCCCGGGAACCCGGGAACTGCAGCGTAGGTGGTTTATGATTCTTTAACAAGTCGCCGTCCTCCCCAGAACACAACTCGTTGTCGCCAAGGCCTGCTATTGCAGGCGTTCGGGCGCCGGAATGGAACTGTCGGCACCGTGGAACAGTATCTCGAATTCCGTCAACGGGAAGTGATATTCGCGACCACAGAACTCGCACCGGACCTCGACCGCACCGGTCGGCTCGGCGGCAGCGCGGGCTTCTTCCTCGCCCAGCGAGTGCAGCATGGCTGCCACCCGTTCGCGCGAGCAGGAACAGGCGAACCGCAGAGTGCGGCTGCCCATCGACTGGGCGCTCTCCTCATGGAACAGCCGGAACACCAGCGCCTCGGCATCGGTTTCCAGCAGTTCCGCCTTGCCCAGAGTGTCGAACAGGGCATTGGCGCGGGTCCAGCCGTCCTCATCGCCTTCGTCGCCAGGAAGCTTCTGCAGCAGCAATCCGGCCGCCCCATCGGGACCCGCCGCCAGCAGCAGGCGCGTGGGCAGCTGTTCGGACTGGCGGAAATAGTCCTCGAACGCTTCGTCCAGGCTGGGCGCGTGCAGACCGACCAGGCTCTGGTAGCGCTGCGGTTCACGCGGATCCAGTCCCGGGTTCTCGATGGTAATGGCAAGCACGGCGTCATCGCCCAGCGCGGTGAGCGAGCGCGGAGCGTCCTGGCCATCCTCCACGCGGGCAATGCCGCGCAGGGTGCCGGCAGCGGTGCATTCGGCAAACAGCGTGCGCAGGGAGCTGCTGCTGCGCAGCTGGATGGACAGCCGTCCTTCGATCTTGGTATGGCCGGTGAACAACGCAGCGGCAGCCAGGGCTTCGCCCAGCATCTCCATCGCGACGGGCGGATACTGCGCGTGGGACAGGATTTCCCGCCACGTCGCCTGCAGGTGGACATGCACGCCGCGCACGCCGGCATCAGGGAGCAGGAAGCGGAACAGCGAGTCGTTGGATTCGGTCATCGGTATGTGCGCGGTTGGCCGGTTGCCGGATAATGGCCGGACAGCCGTGTAGACGAAGGGATGGAACATCAGATGGGGGCAGCCGGCCGGGACCTCAAGGCGGACAGCACAGAGAAGCCGCAACGGCGGCGCTGGCGCTGGGTGGTGTGGGTACCGTTGATGCTCGCCGCGTTCAGTGTGCTGCAGGTGCTGGTGCTGCGCTTCGTGGATCCGCCGGTATCCACGGTGATGCTGTGGCGCCAGGGCCAGGTGTTGTTGACGGGCGAACGCGGATACAGACTGCATTACCAGTGGAGCGACCTGGAGCGGATGGCTCCCAGCCTGCCGATCTCGCTGGTGGCCGCCGAAGACCAGCGGTTTCCGCTGCATCGTGGTTTCGATCTGCAGGCCATCGAAAAGGCGCGCGATCACAACGCTGGCGGAGGCCGGGTACGCGGTGCCAGCACGATCAGCCAGCAGGTCGCCAAGAACCTGTTTCTCTGGCAGGACCGCAGCTGGGTACGCAAGGGGCTGGAAGCCTGGTACACGCTGCTGATCGAAACCTTCTGGCCGAAGCAGCGCATCCTCGAGGTGTACGCGAACATCGCCGAGTTCGGCGATGGCATCTATGGTGCGCAGGCTGCGGCACGTCAGTTCTGGAACAAGGATGCCGCGCAGCTGAGCCCCGCGGAAAGCGCGCGCCTCGCTGCCGTGCTGCCTTCGCCGCGGCGATATGATGCCGCGCGACCGGGGCCGTACGTGCAACGGCGGGCCGCGTGGATCCAGCGGCAGGCACGCCAGCTCGGCGGCAGCGGGTATCTGCAGGACGAATGAGTACAATCCGACGATGAGCCTGCAACGCCTGACCGTCGTCGTCGCCGCCTGCAATGAGGAATCGGTGCTTCCAGAGCTGCACGCGCGGCTGGCGGCGGTGTTCGCGACGCTGCCGGGTGTCGACGGACGCCTGATGTATGTGGACGACGGCAGCAGCGATGGTACCTGGCAGTGCATCGTCGATCTGGCACGCGGCGATGCAAGGGTGTCGGCGCTGCGGCTGTCGCGTAATTTCGGCAAGGAGGCGGCGCTGACCGCAGGCCTGGACCAGGTGCGCGAGGGGGCGGCGATGATTCTGGACGCGGATTGCCAGGACCCTCCGGAACTGATCCCGGACTTCGTGGCACGCTGGCGCGAAGGTTATGACAATGTCTATGGCACGCGCCTGGCCCGTGCGGGCGAAAGCTGGACCAAGCGGGCGACCGCGCGGATGTTCTACCGGGTCATCGGCAAGCTTTCGCCGACGCCCATTCCCGCTGATACGGGGGATTTCCGCCTGTTGTCGCCACGCGCGCTGCAGGCGCTGCGCGAACTGCGCGAACGCCACCGGTTCATGAAGGGTCTTTTCAGCTGGGTGGGATATCGGCGCGTGGCCGTGCCCTACCATCGCCAGGCGCGCGTGGCCGGGGACAGCAAGTTCAGCCTGTGGCGGCTGTGGAATTTCGCGCTGGAAGGCATCACCAGCTTTTCCACCTTGCCCCTGCGGGCGGCCACCTATCTGGGGCTGGCCACCGCCGCAGGCGCTTTCCTGTTTGCCGTGGGCGTGGTGGTGAAGGCGGCGCTGTACGGTGACCGCGTCGCGGGCTGGCCGACGATGATGGCCGTCATCCTGTTCCTTGGCGGTGTCCAGCTGATCGCGCTGGGGTTGATCGGCGAGTACCTGGGGCGGCTGTACGAGGAATCCAAGCAGCGGCCACTGTATCTGGTTGACGCCTGCATCGCGCCGCGCGTGGCAGACTCGGTGCAACCCACCCTGGGAGGGCAGGCGGATGACTACGGTTCGGCAGTTGTTGGACGGCAAGTCTCCTGAAGTGCATGCGGTATCGCCGGATGCGGCGGTGATCGACGCGATCCGGCTGATGGCCGAGAAGGGAGTTGGCGCGGTGCTGGTGATGGATGGGCCACGGCTGGTCGGGATCCTTTCCGAGCGCGATTACGCCCGGAAGATCGTGCTGCGGGAACGTTCTTCGCGCGATACAGCGGTGGCGGAGATCATGACAGCGAAGCTGGTGACGGTGACACCCGGCGAGGAGGTGGAACGCTGCCTGCAGCTGGTCACCGAACACCGTATCCGCCACCTGCCGGTGGTGGAGGGTGGATCGGTACTCGGTGTCATCTCCATCGGCGATCTGGTCAAGGCGATCATCGATGCACAGCAGCGCGAGCTGGATCATCTGCAGCAGTACATCGTCGCCGGTTGATGCCGGGTACGCAGAGCGGGGCTCTGCCCCGCTGCACGATCATTCTTCAGCCATGTAGAGCGGGGCTCTGCCCCGCTGGGCGTTGCCCGGATAGCAGGGCAACGCCCGGCTCCAAACGACCGGCCTGACCGAAGAGCGCGGCGCTGCCGCGCTCTTCGTCGTGATGCGCCAGCCCGATGCGCCAGCCCGGCAGAGCCCGGCGCTACGTGGTCTAGCGGGCGTACTTGCCGCCGCAATCGGAATCCTTGCCGGGGCCGGGTTCGAAGGTGGCCAGCAGTGCGGCGGGAGGCGCGATGCTGCCCAAGGTCAGCGCGATGGCACCGCGGATGCCCAGCGCCTTGAAGTCCGGCCGGAACGAGGGATCCTTGAACGTGCCGCCAATGCGCAGCGGAGAGCGCAGGGCCAGGATGCTGATGTCCTTGGGACGTGGCTTCAGCAGCAGGTCCAGCTGCTCGTTCTTCAGGTTGATGTTGCCTTCGCCGATGATCAGCGTATCGGTGGTATCCACGGCCATCGCGCGGCTGTCCATGCGTCCATCGCTGACGCTGAAATCGGCGAAGGCGCAACGCAGGGGAATCTGCCGGTCGCCGGTGAACAGGAACTTGAGCGATTCGGCGATATCAAGCCCGGCCAGTTCCATGATGAGGTTGCCGACGTGGCCACGACCCATGCCGACGGCCACGCTGCCGTTGCTGCCGCCCAGCATGGCCGCGACCGAATTGCCATGACCACTCAGGTCGATCTCGCCGCCGATGCCACCGGCGGCCTGCTCGGCCAGCTTTGCATCCGGGAACAGTTTGCCCAGCTGTACCTTGCGCACACTGGCCTTCAGCGTTGTGGCGATCTGCGGCTTGCGCGCATCCATGCGGATCGTGCTGCGGATGTTGCCCCCGGCCACGCCGAAGTTCAGCGGTTCAAGGCGAAGAAGAGCATCGTCGAGCTTGAGGTGGGCATCCATGTCGTCCAGCGGAAGTCCGGGCGCGTTGATCCGCTGTGCCTTCAGGCGCACATCGGCATCCATGGCGCGGAGTTTCGACAGATCGTACGGCGTGTCCGGCAGCACGGTGGGGCGCGCGGCCACCCGGGCGGCTTCCGCCTTCTGCTCGGCATTGGCCGTCTCGTCGCCACCGGTCTTCGGCGGCGCACCCACGAACCCGGCAAGATCATCGAAATCCAGCAGCCTGGACACCAGGTCGGCGGTCAGGCGCGGGCGCTCGCCGCCTACCTCTATCTTCACATTGCCGCCGAGATCGCTGTCGCCCACGCGGCCGTTGAACTTCTCGTAACGCCACACCTGATGGTCGCGTTTGAGGCGGCCATCCAGGCTGTACGGCGGGGTGGAGGGCAGGGCGATGCCCACCAGCGGATACAGATCCTCGAGATCGCTGCCGCTCAACTGGAAGCGCAGATCGAAAGTCTGGAACTGGAAAGGGTTGGTCAAGGTTCCGCTGGCGATGGCATGCGTCGGTCCCGCACGGCCGTCCAGATGGATGCGGAACGGGTGCTCGCTGTCGGTCAGCTCCAGCGGCGATTCGGTGTTGCCCTTCAGCGTGAACGCATTCCCCTGCCAGGAGCCCTTGCCGCTTACCAGCAGCGGCGGCGCGGCATCGGCCTTTCGGGGCTCGCCGCTGCGGACATCCACGCGGATGTCGGTGCGGCCCAGCTCATCGAGGAACTGCAGGCGGCCATCGTCGATGCGCAGGCGCTGCAGCTGGGGTGACGTACCGCCCTCGCTTTCCCCCAGGAAATCCCAGTTGCCCGGTTCGCCCTGCCTGGCGGCCGTCTGCAGCAGTACATCCGGCCGGGTAAGGCGTATCTCGGGAAGCTGCACGCTGCCGCGCAGCAAGGGCCAGAAGCGCACATCGATCTCCACCCGGTCGGCGCTGGCCATCTTCGGTGTCTTCGCCCATTCGGCATTGGCGAAAGTGAGCGAATCGGCGCGGATGGTGGTGGTGCGTCCAAGATCGACGTCCAGGTTGCCCAGTCGCAGTTCGCGCCCGGTCTTTGCCTGTACCACCCGCTCGACCGGACCCTTGAACCAGTTCCAGTCCCACAGGGCAATCAGCAACAGGATCGCAGCGAACAGGAAGACAAGGATGGCCAGCCAGCGCTGGCCCCGTTTCCCGGGGCGACGGAAGCGCCAGCGCGAGGGGCGCGGCGCGGCGGGTGCGGCGGAAGAGGTGGTCGTATTCACACGGGCATGGTTGCCCGGGGATCGTGCACACCGCGCGAAGCGTTCATTGCTTCTGCGTGCACGAACCGTGCGGAATTACAGGATCTGCTGGGTTACAGCCACGAAATGGCAGACGCTGCCACCAATCACGAACAGGTGCCAGATGGCGTGCGAATAGCGGATCGATTCGCGATGGTAGAAATAGGTGCCCAACGTATAGGAAAGGCCACCGGCGAGCAGCCAGAGAAGTGTCGGGACATCGATCGCGGCCAGCATCGGCTTGATCGCCACCACGATCAGCCACCCCATGGCGATGTAGATGCCGGTGGACAAAGCCTTGAAACGGCCGGTGTAGAACAGCTTGAACACCACTCCCGCCAGCGCCAGCGCCCAGATCGCGGTGAACAGGCCCCAGCCCCATGGGCCGCGCAGTCCGATCAAGGTGAAGGGCGTGTAGGTGCCTGCGATCAGCAGGTAGATGGCGCAGTGGTCGAACACCTTCAGGCGTCCCTTGGCCACCGGATGCTGGATGGCGTGGTACAGCGTGGACGCGGTATAGAGCAGCAGCAGGGCCACGCCGAACACGATCGAGCTGGCCAGCTGCCAGCCGTCGCCATATATGGCGGCCAGGGTGATCAGAACCGCGCTGGCGGCCAGTGCGAACACCGCGCCCAGTCCATGGGTGAGCGCACTGGCGATTTCCTCGCGGATCGAAGCAGCAGACGTCATGGCAATCCGAAGTATCGCGGGGAGGGGGACCCGCGTCCCCCCGTATCATCGCCGCGATGGCCGCTGCTTGCACAGTCGGCCGGGACGGCCGGGTTCAGCCGGCCGACACCGTATGCGCGGCCTCGCGGGTGGCCGAGAAGCGCACGTCCGGCGCGCGCTCCTGGGCCAGCTGCAGGTTGACCCGGGTCGGCGCCAGGTAGACCAGGTGGCCGGCGGCGTCCAAAGCCAGGTTCAGCGCGTTCTTCTCGCGGAACTCCTCCAGCTTTTTTTCGTTGCTGCAGTGGACCCAGCGCGCGGTGGTGACGCTGACCGGTTCGAAGGTCGCTTCCACGCCGTACTCGTCCTTCAGGCGGTAGGCGGCCACGTCGAACTGCAGCACGCCGACCGCGCCGAGGATCAGGTCGTTGCTGGTGAGCGGGCGGAAGAACTGGGTGGCACCCTCTTCGGACAGCTGGGCAAGGCCCTTCTGCAGCTGCTTGAGCTTGAGCGGATCGCGCAGGCGCGCGCGCCGGAACAGTTCCGGGGCGAAGTTGGGGATGCCGGTGAACGTGACCGCTTCGCCTTCGGTGAAGGTGTCGCCGATGGAAATCGTGCCGTGGTTATGGATGCCGATGACATCGCCGGGCCATGCTTCGGCAGCGATTTCACGGTCGCTGGCCATGAAGGTCAGCGCGTTGGCCAGCTTCATGTCCTTGCCGGTGCGCACGTGGAAGCTCTTCATGCCGGCGCTGAAGCGGCCCGAACAGACACGCATGAAGGCCACGCGGTCGCGGTGCTGCGGGTCCATGTTGGCCTGGATCTTGAACACGAAGCCGGTCAGCTTGTTTTCCTGCGGAGCGATGTCGCGACCGGTGGTGGCGCGTGCCTGCGGTGCCGGCGCGTGTTCCACGAAGAAGTCCAGCAGCGGCTGCACGCCGAAGTTGTTCACGCCCGAACCGAAGAACACCGGGGTCTGCTTGCCGTCCAGATAGGCCTGCAGGTCGAAGGCATTGCTGGCGCCCTGCACCAGCTCCAGCTCCTCGCGCAGTTCGGCCAGCATCTGCGTACCGATCTTCTCGGCCAGGCCGGGGGCGTCGATCGACGGGAAGATGGTCGAATCCTGGCGGGTGAAATTGCGTCCCGGCTCGTACAGGTGCACTTCGCCGCTGAGCAGGTGCACCACGCCTTTCAGGCGCTGGCCCATGCCGATCGGCCAGGTGACCGGCGCGCACTGGATGCCCAGCACCGTCTCCACTTCGTCCAGCAGGTCGATGGGGTCCTTGCCTTCGCGGTCGAGCTTGTTGATGAAGGTCATGATCGGCGTGTCGCGCAGGCGGCACACTTCCATCAGCTTGATGGTGCGCTCCTCCACGCCCTTGGCCACGTCGATGACCATCAGCGCCGAGTCCACCGCGGTCAGCACCCGGTAGGTGTCCTCGCCGAAGTCGGCATGGCCGGGAGTATCAAGCAGGTTGACGATCTTGCCTTCGTAAGGGAACTGCATCACCGACGAGGTGACGGAGATGCCGCGTTCCTTTTCCAGCGCCATCCAGTCCGATGTCGCGTGGCGGGCGGCCTTGCGGCCCTTGACCGAACCGGCCATCTGGATCGCGCCCCCGAACAGCAGCAGCTTTTCGGTCAGCGTGGTCTTGCCGGCGTCAGGGTGGGAAATGATGGCGAAGGTGCGGCGGCGCGCGGCTTCGGTGGCGACTTCGGACATGGCGTAGGCGCCCGCCGGGGCGCTGATCGAAAAGATAAGCCGATGATTATAGAAGAAAAGGCCGGGCAGCGGATCACTGCCGCTGGCCGCTCACTGCGACGCGCCCTGCGTGGCGAAGCGAAGCTCGCCGTGTGGGCCGCGCAGGCGCACGGGCATCGACTGCAGGCGCATGCCGCGGTTGACCTGGACGACGAAGTGCAGGTGCGGGGCGGTGCTGTAGCCGGTGTTGCCGGACAGGCCGATCAGCTGGCCGGTCTCGACATGCTGGCCGGGTCGTACCCGTACCCCGCCGGGCTGCAGGTGCGCGTACACGGCCATGCTGCCGTCGGCATGCAGCAGGCGGATGAAATTGGCGCGTTGGCCATCATGCAGGGCGTCCTGGCCGTTGCCATGGAATCCCGCCTGCACCTGCATCACGGTGCCGGCCCGGGCGGCCAGCACCGGGGTGCCTTCGGGCAGGGCAAAGTCCACGGCATCGCGGTTTTCCGTGTCGCGATGGCTTGCGTGCCCCTGCGGCGGCTGGCTGACGCGTATCCGGCGGGCATCGAACGGCAGGGAGTACGCGACATCGTCGGCCCGCGCGGCGGGATCGCCGGGCACCGCCAGCAGGCGCAGGTCCAGTGGGGTATGGCCGGTGGGGGCCGGCAGGCCATCGAACACGGTAGTGCCGGCTGCCGGCAGCAGCCGTGCCATCGGAGCGTGTGCATGGGGCAAGCGCAGCGCGATCTGTACCGGCCCGGCGATACGGTTGACGACGCGCGCGCGCCAGGCGCTGCCGGCCGGTTCAAGGCGCAGGCGCGCGATGGCGCCATCAGCGGCATCTGCAGCAGGGGCCGCGCTTGCCGTAGCGCCCGTGAGGCCCCAGCCGGCACGCCAGGCCGCGTGGGGTCCGGCCGATGCCAGCGCAGGCTGCAGGACGAGCAGGATCAAAAGCAGGCGCATCGCAGTTACCGGCAGGCAGATCGGGGAACTGTACGCAGATGTGTCACAGGTGTCGCCTGACGACGTTCATCGCTTCATCCGCATGAAGGGATTGACATGTGCGGAAGCCGCTGTCATCGTGGTTCCACCATCGAGACCGGCAGAGGGACAGGCCCTTTGAAGCCGGGGCAGCCCGCAGGCGCGCAAGCGTCGGCGTAGGTGCCAAATCCTGCGGGGACCGTGGCGTCCACCGGAAGATGGTTCGAGCCGCGCACCGGCAAGGTGTGCCTCGAACACGGGCCCGCGAAGGCTCGATGGCCGATTCCTCGGGTTTTGCCCCAACCGGATACCGCCATGAGCTTCGCCACCAGCACTGCCTTCCGCCACGAACCCTTCATCCCCGTCAGCGTGCCGGTTGAAGACCGCGTACACGCCGTGCGCGGTGAACTCGCCATGTCGCTGGAAATGCGCCATGCAGGCCAGCAGACGGTGCGCCTGCGCTATGAGTGGGTCGGGCCGGCGGATGCACCGGTAGTGGTACTGGCTGGCGGAATCTCCGCGAACCGGCACGTGGCCAGCAACCCACGGTTCCCTGAAAAAGGCTGGGCCGAGGGCTTGGTGGGGGTGGGGCGCACGCTGGATCCGCAGCAACTGCGCATACTGGCCTTCGATTTCCTCGGTGCCGATGGCGCCCTGGATGTGCCGATCGACACGGCCGACCAGGCGGATTCGCTGGCGTTGCTGCTCGACCATCTGGGCGTGCGCAGGCTCAAGGCCTTTGTCGGCTACTCCTATGGCGCCCTCGTGGCGCAGCAGTTCGGCCTGCGCCATCGCCCCCGCGTGCAGCGCCTTGTGGTGGTCAGCGGTGCGCATCGTGCGCACCCCTATGCGGCCGCATGGCGTGCACTTCAGCGTCGCGCCGTGGCGCTGGGCCAACTGCAGTGCAGCGATGAGAACGGCCTTGCGCTGGCCCGCCAGTTCGCCATGCTCAGCTACCGCACGCCGGAGGAGTTCGGCGAACGTTTCGATGCTGCGCCGGAGGTCGTCAACGGCCGCGTGCGCGTGGCGGCCGAGGATTATCTGGATGCCGCCGCTGCCCAGTACGTGGCACGCACGCCGGTGACGGCCTGGCTGCGTCTGTCCGAATCCATCGACCTGCACCGTATCGATCCTGCGCACCTGCTGCTGCCAACCGTGGTGGTGGCCGTCGAAGGCGACCGACTGGTGCCGCTGGCCGATCTGGTCTCGCTGGTTGAAGGCCTGGGGCCGCGCGGCAGCCTGCGCGTGCTGCGTTCGCCCTACGGCCACGACGCCTTCCTGAAAGAAACCGATCGTATCGACGCGATCCTTGCCAACGCCATCCGCATCACGGGAGAAACCGCATGAGCCTGATCTCGCACAACGCTTCGTCCGCCGGGGTGGACTGTAGCCGGACCACCACCGCTGTACGCGCCGGTATCGACCGCGACACTGCCTTCGGCGCGGTGACGCCGCCGATCGTGCTGTCCTCCAACTTCAGCTTCGAAGGCTTCGGCAACAAGCGCCAGTATGACTACACCCGCAGCGGCAACCCCACCCGCGATCTGCTGGGCGAGGCGCTGGCGGAGCTGGAAGGCGGCGCCGGCGCCGTGGTGACCGCCACCGGGATGGGCGCGATCAACCTGGTGCTGCAGGCGCTGCTGGGTCCGGAGGACACCCTGGTGGTGCCGCATGACGCCTACGGTGGCAGCTGGCGCCTGTTCAACGCGCTGGCGGCCAAGGGCCAGTTCCGGCTGGTCACGGCCGATCTCACCGATCCGCGTTCGCTGGCGCAGGCGCTGGCCAACCAGCCGAAGCTGGTGCTGGTGGAAACGCCGTCCAATCCGCTGCTGCGCATCACCGACCTGCGGTTCGTCATCGATGCCGCCCACAAGGCCGGCGCGCAGGTGGTGGTGGACAACACGTTCCTGTCGCCGGCGCTGCAGCAGCCATTGGCCTTTGGCGCGGACCTGGTGCTGCACTCAACCACCAAGTACATCAATGGACATAGTGATGTGGTGGGCGGTGCGGTGGTGGCGCGCGATCCAGCGCTGGCCGAACAGCTCACCTGGTGGGCCAACGCGCTCGGCCTGACCGGTTCGCCGTTCGATGCCTTCCTGACCCTGCGCGGCCTGCGCACGCTGGATGCGCGCCTGCGCGTGCACCAGGAGAATACTGCCGCCATCGTGTCCCTGCTGGCGGCCCATCCGGCGGTCGCCAACGTGTATTACCCGGGGCTGGCCGAGCATCCGGGCCATGCGATCGCCGCGCGCCAGCAGAGTGGCTTCGGCGCCATGCTGTCTTTCGAGCTGACTGCCTGCGCAGGCGAGGATCCGCACGCGGCGGTGCGCGCCTTCGTCGATGGCCTGCGCTGCTTCACCCTGGCCGAATCGCTGGGCGGCGTGGAGAGCCTGGTGGCGCACCCGGCCACCATGACGCACGCGGCAATGACGCCGGAAGCACGCGCCGCAGCGGGCATCAGTGAAGGATTGCTGCGTCTGTCGGTGGGCATAGAGAGCGAGCGTGATCTGCTGGAGGATCTTGCCGCCGGGCTGCAGCGGGCCGAAGTGGCACTGGATGCCGCCGACCACCGTCGACAGGCGGCCAAGGCGGCCGACGCATGAACGCCCGGGTGATCGAACTGCCATCTCCGGGGCGCGGGCGGCTGGCGTTGCTGGGCACCGGTACGGTGGGATCGGCATTCGTGGAGCGTTACCACGCCCTGCAGGCGCGCGGGCTCGCGCTGCCGGCATTCCACTGGCTGGCGAACTCGCGCACCGTGCTGCGCTGCGAAGGCGGGCCGGAACAGCCGCTCAGGCAGGCGCGGCAATCGCCGCGTCGCGAACGCAGCCTGCCGCCCTGGGCCGAAGCCGATGCACTGCATGCCGGCGATACGGTGGTCGATGCGACGGCCAGCGAAGTCGTCGCCGACTGGCATGCGCAATGGCTGTCGCGCGGGGTGAATGTGGTCACCGCCAACAAACTGGGCAATGGCGCGCAGCTGGCCCGTGCGCAGGAGATCAGTGAGCGATGCGCGGCCACCGGCGCGCGTTATGGCGACAGTGCGACAGTGGGGGCAGGCCTGCCGCTGCTGAGCAGCCTGCGTGCGCTGCGCGATGGCGGCGATCGCATCCATCGCATTGAAGGCGTGCTGTCAGGCTCGCTGGCCTGGCTGTTCCACCGCCATGATGGCAGCCGGTCCTTTTCCGCATCGGTGCGTGAGGCGCTCGCGGCGGGCTACACGGAGCCGGATCCACGCGTGGACCTGTCAGGAGAGGATGTGCGCCGCAAGCTGCTGATCCTGGCGCGTGCCAGCGGCTTGCCGCTGGATGCGTCGCAGGTACAGGTGGAGTCGCTGGTGCCCGCCGCCCTGGCCGTATTGCCCGCGGACGAGGCGGTGCAGGCGCTGGGGTTGCTCGATGCGCCGATGCAGGCCCGCTGGCGGCAGGCGCACGACAGCGGCTGCGTGCTGCGCTTCGTGGGGCGTGTGGACGCTGCCGGTGCCAGCGTTGCACTGCAGGCAGTGGAACCTGGCCATCCGCTCGCCCAAGGGGGCGGCACCGACAACCGGGTGACCATCCACAGCGATCGCTATCGTGAGCAGCCGCTGCTGATCCAGGGGCCCGGTGCGGGTGCCGAAGTCACTGCGGCGGCATTGCTGGATGACGTGCTGCGCATCGCGGCAGATACGACGGGTCCTATCCGCTGACGCCGGAGCGGCTGGTACCCTCGCCGGTACGACGCAGTTGACCCGATCCCGTGCCCGATTCCGCTTCCGCCGTGCTGCAGGTCGTTGTCCTGGAGGATGACCCGCTGCTGCGCGACCACATCCTGCTGCCGCGCCTGGCCGATCACGGCTTCGGTGCCATCGGCGTCGGCCGTGCGGCGGATCTCGAGCGTCTGTTGCTGCAGCACGTTCCGGATATCGTGGTGCTGGATGTGGGCCTGCCCGACGGCGATGGGTTCACTGTCGCGCAGTCGCTGCGCAGCCGCCATCCTGGCATCGGCGTGGTGATGCTGACCGGTCGTCAGGATCCTGCCGACCGTGTGCGTGGACTGGTGGATGGTGCCGATGCGTACCTCACCAAGCCCGTGGACGTCAGCCTGCTGGCGGCCACCCTGCACAGCCTGTGGCGGCGGCTGCGCGCGCCGCGCGAAACGTCGCGGCCGCCACTGGCCGACGGCGGCGATGACGTCATCCAGGCCGGGGGCTGGCGGCTGGACTGCAGCGGCTGGCGCCTGCAGGCACCGGATGGCAAGGCCATCGCCCTGACCCGCAGCGAACGCCCGTTGCTGGTCCGTCTGCTGCGGCAGGCCGGCGACCTAGTGCGCCGGGAGGTGCTGATCTCCAGTCTTACCGACAACATCTTCGATTTCGATACCCACCGGCTGGACTCGCTGGTCCACCGGCTGCGACGCAAGGTCGCCACGCAATGCGACCGGCCGCTGCCGCTGGTGTCGGTGCACGGCGAAGGTTACGTGTTCATGCCCTAGGCCAGCGCGTCGGCAGATGCAGGCGGGGCAGCCTCCGGCAGTACCACGGTCATGCGCGTGCCCTGGCCGGGCACGCTGTCCACGTCGATACGGCCATCGCTGGAGTGGACGACATCGTGCACCACGGCAAGCCCGAGACCGGTGCCCTGGTCGGCCGGCTTGGTGCTGAAGAAGGGCTCGAACATCCGCCGCCGGGTCAGGTCGTCCAAGCCCGGTCCGCCATCGGCCACCGTGATGCATACCTGTCCCTGCTGCCGGGTGGCGGAGACATGCACCCAGCCGTGCCCATGCTGCGCATCGCGCGCATTGGCGGCCAGGTTCAGCAGTACCAGATCGAACTGGTTGCGGTCCATGCAAGCGTGCGCGCCGGTATCGAACACCTCTGGCCGCAGCTGGCAACGCCGGCCCAGCAGTTGCCGCAGCATCGGCTGCAGCTGGCGCAGCGCTGCATCCACGTCGAACGTTTCGCGATGCGAAAGGTCCTGGCGGCTGAAACGCAGCAGGCTGCGGCTGATGTGCTGGCCGCGCCGCACCGCAAGCGAAATACCGTCCAGGGCCTGCACCAGGATCTGCTCACGCTCATGGTGGCTGACGGCGTCGCGTTCGCGCTCTTCACAGAAGCCATGGATCACCGCCAGCACGTTGTTGAAGTCGTGGGCGATGCCGCTGGCAAGCCGCCCGCTGATCTCCAGCCGCTGCGCATGCAGCAGCTGTTCCTGCAGCTGTTCGCGTCGCGCCATTTCCTGCTGAAGCGCCTGGCGATGGCGGCGTTCGCGGCCCAGGCTGGCGCGCAGCGCATTGGTGGTGCGATCCAGGATGAAGGTGATGATCAGATAGGCCAACAGCAGGGATGGACCGTTGCGCATCGCATTGGCAACCCAGCGCGGGTCGTGGCGGCCGTGGTAGTCGGTATGCATGCCGAGCGCGAAAACGCAGACCACGCCGAGCAGCGTCAGCCATAACGCGCGTCGTCCGAGTACCAGACCAGCCACCACCAGCAACAGCAGCAGCGCGGTCTGGTCGATCAGCATTGCGTGGGCGCCCAGCTTGTACCAGGTCACCAGCGCATTTCCCAGCAGCGCGATGATGAACAGCCGCACCGCAAGCCGCATGTGACCCATGCCGATCAGCACGAACCCCGCCAGTGCGGTGCCGGCACTCAGCAGGTCCGTCGCCAGCACTACCGTCCAGCCCCGCGGGATAGGCCGATCGGTCAGCTGCCACAACCAGTTGGCAGGCAGTGCCAGCCCATACAGAAGGAACAGAAGCTGCATTGCGGGAGCGGTGCGACGCTGCACCTCATCGCTCAATGGCACGGATTTCCAGGCACGACGCCAGTGGAATCTGCCGTTGGCAGTTGCAGGCCCGGCGGGCCGGGCGTGGGATGAGTTCATGCGCTGGGTGTCAGGTGTCGTCGCGGCATTCCGTGAGAAGTGGTGAGTATCCGGTGAGAAGGGGTGCGTGACACCTGTCGACCTGAACCTTACGTTCACCTTTCGCCGCGTCCACGCATCCGCACGGGATCTGCATGACGCACCGCGCGGCGTTCCCCCCGACAACCGACTCCGCTGGTCGTGCCGGCCTCTGCCAGCACGCCACCAGACGGGTGCGCTTCGCCCTTTGAACGACCTGAGGTAGTGCATGAACAAGATTTATCGTCGCGTCTGGAACCGCTCGTTGCAGCAGCTCGTGGTGGCTTCCGAACTGGCACGTGGCAGTGGCCGCCAAGGCCGTCGCGCGCTGCTCTCTTCGAGCCTGCTGGCAGGCGCCCTGATGCTGCCCGCGGCTGACGTTTTCGCGGTAGACACGACAGGGCAGGGCAAACCCCATGCTGATGCGCATGTGCTGACCGGCGCCGCCCGTCCGCTGCAGCCGAAGGAGGCCGAGCACGGCTATGTCGCCATTGTTGGTGACGAAGATGGCAGCGACGCTGCCGTCGCCGAGGGCCAGGCCGCGGTTGCAGTGGGGGTGCAGGCCTTCGCGCAGGGCAATGCGACCACGGCGGTCGGTTCGCTGGCGCAGGCCGTGGGCATCGGCGCGTCGGCATTCGGCCAGAACGCCGCAGCCTATGCTGATGCCGGTACTGCCATCGGCCAGAGCGCGCTGGTTACCGGACTGGGCAACACGGCGGTCGGCGCCAGTGCGGCAGCCGAGGGCGAGCAGGCCGCGACCGCGCTGGGCGCGCTGAGCGTGGCGGCCGCCGAAGGCACGACGGCGGTGGGCGCCACGGCGCAGGCCTATGGACCGGGTAGTCTTGCCGCCGGTTACAACGCTGGTACCAACAGCGAGGCGGGCATCGCGATCGGCGCCAACACGCGTGCTGTCGGCGGCGATTTCACGGTTGCCGTCGGCGGCTACGCAACCTCGCTTGGCGAGGGTGCGTCGGCGCTTGGGGCGGGCAGCCTGGCCGATGGTGCATACAGCACCGCACTGGGGCACCAGGCCGCGTCGGTCGGGGAAGGTGCGTTGGCTATCGGCGGGGCCGCATGGGCCGATCTGGATGGCGATGGTGCGCCGGGCATGGGCGAAGCGACCTTTGCCAGCGGTACGCATGCCATAGCGGTCGGCGCGCTGGCCGGTGCGGCCGGGGAGCAGGCCGTGGCCCTGGGGGGCAACGCCGGGGCTGATGGCACTGGAGCGCTCGCTGCTGGCGGCAACAGTCTGGCGCAGGGTGATGACAGCGTGGCGGTGGGGCACAACAGTGCGGCAACGGGGGCTGGGGCCAGCGCGGTGGGCGCCAGCGCGTTGGCGGCGGCGGACCAGGCCACGGCCCTGGGCGAAAGCGCGTTGGCACTGGAAGAGGGCAGTCTCGCGGTGGGCAGTGGTGCCAATGCGCTGGCCCGTAATGCCATCGCCCAAGGGCGCGGCGCGGTGGCCTCGGCCGATTCGTCGATCGCGCTCGGTGACGGCAGCACGGCCGAAGGCCCAGGCAGCATGGCGCTGGGTTCGCTGGCGGCATCGCGCGGCTACGCCAGTGTCGCGCTGGGAGGGCTTTCCCAGGCCAGCGGTACCAGCGCGGTGGCGCTCGGTGCCAACGCGAATGCCGATGGCGAATCCTCGGCTGCGCTCGGCGTTGCTGCACAGGCCTCGGGCGACTTTTCCAGTGCGCTGGGGGCATTGGCGCTGGCCAGCGGCGATGGCGGCGTGGCGGTGGGAACCGATGCGCACGCCACGGGCTTCCGCGGCGTTGCCATGGGTTATCTGGCTGAAGCGGCAAACGAAGGGGCGGTGGCGATTGGCGGACAGTATGCTTGCCAGGGAATCTGCATCGCCGATACCACACAGGCGTTCGGCAGCAATTCGTTGGCCATCGGACCAGGATCAAAGGCAGCGGGCATCGATTCCGCCGCCATGGGGGCGCTGGCGCAGGCCGTGGGCGACTACAGCCTGGCGGGCGGCACCGATTCCCGTGCCTACGGCAACAGCTCCGTCGCGTTGGGTCGCAACGCTGTGGCCACCTCTGGAAACCAGATCGTGATCGGCAGCAATGCCCAGGCATTGGGTAATTCTGATCCGGCAGTTGCCAGCAACCTCATCGCCATCGGCGCAGACAGCGTCGCGGATTACGCGAATGGCGTTGCTCTTGGTGCCAGCGCGCGCGCTGATGGACTTGCGTCATTGGCATTTGGCTGGAAAGCGGCGGCCTCCGGAATGAATGCAGTGGCCATCGGCAGCAGCGCGCAGGCCGATGCGCTTGGCGTTGCCCTGGGATCGGTCGCATCGGCAACAGCGATGGGCACCGCCGTCGGTGGATCAGCGCATGCAACCGGCAATGCAGGTACCGCACTGGGCAACATGGCCCATGCCGAAGGTACCAGCGGCGTCGCCGTCGGTCAGCTGAGCTATGCGACGGGCGAACATGCGGCGGCCCTTGGCTCGGCGGCCGTGGCTGCCGCCGATGACAGCACTGCGCTGGGCACGGCATGGGTGAAGGAACAGGCAGCCGGCAGTGTGGCGCTGGGCAACGGCGCGCTGGCGCAACGCGCGAACACGGTGTCGGTGGGGGCCGCTGAAGGATGGTACGACGCCCATGGCAACTACCATGACGCCTTCCAGCGGCAGATCACCGACGTGGCCGCCGGCACCGAGGATGGCGATGCGGTGAATCTGGCCCAGCTCAAGCAGGTGCAGGCCCAGGCCGACGGCGTGCGTTATCTCGCCGTGCAGGGGCTTGGTGATGGCAGCGACGACGCACAGGCAAGTGGAGAAGGCGCCGCCGCGCTCGGTGCAGGCGCGCTTGCCGATGGCGAGGGCAGCCTTTCGGCGGGGTATCAATCCAGCGCATTCGGCGACGGTGCAACGGCAATGGGCATGCAGTCGCTTGCGCTGGGTGATGACACCAGTGCGTTCGGTCGCGGCAGTACCGCTGCCGGTCCTTCCGGCAGCGCATTCGGAGCGGGCGCCTACGCGGACGGCACCCGTGGGACGGCGATGGGTGCCATGTCCACGGCGACGGGGGAAGAGACGACCGCGGTGGGTTACAACGCCATCGCCAACGGTATCGGCGGTACGGCGGTGGGAGCCGGTTCACGGACCTATGACGGCGTTGCGCTGGGCACTGAATCGCGCGCCGATGGTCCGTTGTCCATTGCGGTCGGACCTGCGGCGCGGAGCACCGGCTTCGGATCGGTGGCGGTCGGCTTCAACAACCGTGCGACCGGCAGCGATTCCACAGCGCTGGGAACCATTGCCTACGCCACCGCCGACCAGGCGACCGCCGTGGGTTATGGCACCGCGGCAGAGGCAGCCAGTGCGACCGCAGTGGGTTATGCAGCAAAGGCAACCGGAAGCTTCAGTTCGGCATTCGGCCCGCTTTCGGGCGCCAGCGGTGACTATGCGGTAAGCCTGGGTGCGTTCGCCAAGGCGAACGGATACGGCTCGATAGCTCAGGGTCTGTTCGCACAGGTTGACGCCGAGAACGCGATTGCAATGGGCAGGTCATCAGCCGCCGATGGTTCAGGCGCCATCGCGCTGGGGGCAGGTTCAAAGGCCAGCGCCGACAACAGCGTCGCGCTGGGTGCTGGCGCGCTGGCCGACCGTCCCGACAGCGTGTCGGTAGGGGTGGCCGGTGGGGAACGGCAGATCGTCAATGTAGCCGACGCCACCGGCGACACCGACGCGGTGAACAAGCGCCAGCTCGATTCGGCGATCGCAGGCGTGGGTGGCGATCTCGGCGATCTCGCCGCCGTGGCGGTGCGCTATGACAGCGAGAACAGGCAGCGCATCAGCCTTGCCGGTGGGCAGGGAACCACCATCGGCAATCTCAGGGCGGGGGCCGCGCGCGACGAGGCGGTCAATGTGGAACAGCTCGATGGGGTGGCGCGTGCGCTCGGCGGTGGCGCGCAGCTGGGTGGCGATGGTCAGCTGGTGGGGCCGGTCTACACAGTGCAGGGCGTGCGCTTCGGCAACGTGGGTGGTGCGCTCGGTGCACTGGACGGAGCATTGGACGGACTGGATGCACGCGTGGGCGCACTGGAGGCGGGTGGCGGCACGCCTGGCCCGGGGCCGGGCAATGGCGGTATTCCGGTCGGGCAGGGCGATGGATTGGCGTTGGGCGATGGCAGCCTGGCACAGGATCGGAACGACACCGCCTTAGGGGGCGGTGCCAGTGCCGGCGCATCCAACAGCACGGCGGTCGGCAGCAACAGCAGCGCGGTTGCCGGTGCCGACAACGCGGTGGCCATAGGCGCCGACAGCACGGTGAGTGCTTCCGGCGGCACCGCTCTGGGGCAGGGGGCAACGGCTGCCGCGGCCGGCTCGGTGGCCATTGGACAGGGCTCGGTGGCCACCGAGGAAAACACCGTGTCGATGGGCGCGTCGGGCAGCGAGCGCCGCGTGGTCAACGTTGCCGCGGGCGTCAACGGCACCGACGCGGCGAACGTGGCACAGGTGCAGGCCGGCGATGCGCAGACGCTCAGCGCGGCACGCAGCTACACCGACTCCCGCTTCCAGGCGCTGGATGACAGGTTCACGGAAGTCACCCGTGACATCGATCACCGCCTTGGCCTGCAGGACAAACGCATCGACCGTCAGGGCGCCATGAGCTCGGCGATGATGAACATGGCCATCAATGCGTCCGGAAGTCGCAGTCCACGCGGTCGCGTTGCGGTGGGAGCCGGTTGGCAGAACGGTGCGCAGGCCCTGTCGGTCGGATACGGCAAGCAGATCGGCGAGCGCGCCAGTTTCAGCCTCGGCGGCGCCTTCAGTGGCGATGACCGCTCCGCCGGTGTCGGTTTCGGCATCGACCTTTGATGACAACAGGCCGCCCGGCGCGGCCTGTTCCACCTGATAGAGAGAACAACATGACTTCCTGGAATCCCGGGCGGAACAGCATGCTTGCTGCCGCCATCGCGCTCACCCTTGCCACTTCTCCCGCTTCCGCAGCGGTCGCCAGCGGCAGTGTCCATGAACCTCCGGCCATCGATGCGCCAGGACAGGGGGCGCAACACTTCATCGTCAAGTTCCGCCAGGACACTGCGCCTGCCATCGCAGCAACGGCTGCCGATGCAACGCTGGCGGGCGCGGTGTCACGCAGCATGCCCGCGCGCGCGATGCCGACCTCCCTGCGTGTCGCCCGTCGTACCGGCACAGGGGCACAGACGGTGGTGGCCTCACGAGCGCTGAACGCGGCGGAAAGTCGTGCCCTGGTGGAAGAGCTGGGCAAGGACCCACAGGTTGAATACGCACAGATCGATTACCGCCTGCACACGCTGGGCATGCTGCCGGACGATCCTGCCTTGCCGACCTATCAGTGGGACATGCTGGATACTGTCGGCGGCATCCATGCGCCTGCCGCATGGGAAACAACCCGTGGTGAAGGCGTGGTCATCGCTGTGCTCGATACCGGTGTGCTGCAGCATTCGGACCTGGCTGCCAATCTGGTGGCGGGCTACGATCTGGTCACCGTGGGAGGCATGGATGGCGACGGCCGCGACCCGGACGCCACCGATCCAGGCACCAATGCCGACGGCACCTGTCCTTCCCCCAGCTCCTGGCACGGTACGCATGTCGCGGGAACGGTCGCGGCGATCGGCAACAATGCCCAAGGCATTGCCGGAACCGCGTGGCGCGCCCAGGTGCAGCCGGTGCGCGTGCTCGGTGCATGTGGAAGTGGCGCCATCTCCGACATTGCCGATGGCGTCGTCTGGGCGTCTGGCGGCCATCTGGAGGGGATTCCCGATAACCCCCGTCCGGCCGATGTCATCAACATGAGCCTGGGGGGCGAGGTTGCCTGTACGAGCACGCCGGACCTGCAGAAGGCGATCGACGATGCGGTGTCACGGGGAACCACGGTGGTGGTTGCCGCCGGCAACTCCGGTCGCGACGTGTCAGGAGCTACGCCTGCCGGGTGCGACAACGTGATCGCGGTGGGAGCAACCGATTTCCAGGGGAATCGGGCCAGTTACAGCAGCTTCGGCCTTGGCGTGGCCGTGTCCGCCCCGGGCGGAGACAACGATGCTTCGGCGGGCGTGTCCGAAGGCCTGATCTGGTCTACCGGGGACAGCGGAGAGACCACCGCGCACAACGACAACATCCTGATCAGCATGGCGGGAACATCAATGGCCGCGCCCCATGTCTCGGGGATCGTCGCCTTGATGCAGTCGGCAGCGGTCGCCTCCACCGGCCAGGCGCTGACACCCCTGCAGGTTTCAACGATGCTCAAGCAGTCGGCTCGTCCGTTTCCGATGGAGCAGAGCCAACCGATGGGCAATGGCATCGCTGATGCCTCCCGCGCCGTACTGATGGCGACCGGACAGCCGTTGCCGGAGCCGCCCACGCTGGTGCTCGTCAACGGAGTCGCGCTGGCGGGGCAGTCCGGTGAGTCACAGCTCTCGCGGACCTACTCGATCGAGGTGCCTGCCGGCGCACGGACGCTGAACCTGCGCACGATGGGCGGGACAGGTGATGTGACCCTGTATGCATCGGCAGGTGTCGTGCCTGGGGTCGACAACGCGCAGTACCGATCCGCCAGGCCGGGCACGGCCGAGGCGATCGTCATAGATCGCCCTGCGCCAGGCACGTGGTATCTGCGTGTTGCCGGCGAGAGCCAATACCGTGGCGTCAGCGTACTGGGCCTTGCCCGATGAGCGCGTCCAGTCCGCGCGGGTGCCGCCCACGCAACATCATTCCAGCTGATCTCCATGGGGAAACATCACGATGAAGCTCTTTCCATCCCACCGCTCGGGTGGCTTGCTGGTTGCCGCGATTGCCGCGGTGCTGGGCAGCGCGACAGCTCTCGCTGCCCCGGGGGCGTCACCGGCACGGGACGATCGCATCGCCGTTTCCAGCGTACCTGCGGCGGAAACCACGGTTGACCGGTTCATTGTCAGGTACCGCGATGACGCACGGGCGGCGTCGATCGCGGGTCGTCTGCCCGCCCTGTTCGATGCGGCGCTGGCGCGTGCACTGCCGGCGCCACGTGCATCGGCTGGGACAGGCGTGCCCACCTCCCGTCATCTGCGTCGCCTGAGCGTCGGCAGTGATCTCTTCCAGGTGTCGCGTGGCCTGGACCGTGCCGAAACCGCGGCGCTGCTGGCCCAGCTGCGCAACGATCCACAGGTGCAGTACGCGCAGCCGGATCGTCGCAAGCATCGATTCGATCTCGTCCCGGACGACACGTACTACGCGCTGCAGTGGCATTACAGCAATCCGCGTTCGGGCATCCACGCGCCTGCGGCATGGGATGCCGCCAGCGGCCAGGGCGTGGTGGTTGCGGTACTGGATACCGGCTATCTCGACCATCAGGACCTTGCCGCCAACCTGGTGCCTGGCTATGACTTCATCTCCGATCCGGAGGTTGGCGATGACGGTGATGGCCGCGATCCGGACGCGCATGACCCGGGTGACGCTGAGGGCGGCAACCGCAGCAGTTTCCATGGCACGCACGTGGCCGGAACGGTGGCGGCCGTCACCAACAACCAGTCGCACGTGGCGGGTGTGGCGTGGGGAGCGAAGGTACAGCCGGTACGCGTGCTGGGCAAAGGCGGTGGTTACAGTTCCGACATCGCCGATGCGATCGTCTGGGCTTCGGGCGGGCATGTCGATGGCGTACCGGACAATGCGTCCCCCGCCGAGGTGATCAACCTCAGCCTGGGCGGCGAAGGCACCTGCGCCGAGGACCCCGTTACGCAGGAAGCCATCGATGGTGCCATCGCCCGCGGTGTCACCGTGGTGGTGGCCGCCGGCAACAGCAACGCGCCGGCGTCGGCATTCTCGCCGGCCAGCTGCAGTGGTGTCATCGCGGTGGGGGCGACCGGCTACACCGGAGCGCGGGCGTCATACTCCAACTACGGGCCGGTGATCGCATTGTCGGCGCCCGGTGGCGACGATGTGGATGCGGACTCCAACAACAACTACATCTGGTCGCTGGGCAACAGCGGGTTGCAGACGCCCGATCCCAGCCCGGCCGGTGACAGGACGATCGGCATGCAGGGCACTTCGATGGCGAGCCCGCATGTGGCCGCAGTGGTGGCACTGATGCAGAGCGCGGCAGTGGCCGCCGGGCGCGAGCCACTCACGCCGCAGCAGGTCCGCCGCGTGCTGCGTGGCACCGCAGCCCCGTTCGTGGTGGCGCCGCCAGGCAACCGCAGCATGGGCGCAGGCATCGTCGACGCGGCTGCCGCGGTGCAGGCGGCCATGCAGGGCCTGCCCGATGATCCCAGCGAGCTGCTGGTGAACCGGGTGCCTCAGGGAGGGCAGGGCGGCATCGCCGGCGAGGAGCGGCTGTTCCGCGTGCAGGTACCAGCGGGCACGGCAGTGCTCAACCTGCGTACCTTCGGCGGCAGCGGCGATGTTTCGCTGTACGTGGCGCATGACCGCCCGGCATCGGCGGCCAGTCATGACGCCCGCTCACGGAAGGCGGGCAATGCCGAAACGGTGCAGGTGATCCGGCCGCAGGCGGGGACCTGGTACATGGACGTGGTGGGCGAAACCGAGTTCGAAGGCGTCTCCGCGATGGCGGTGTATTGACCCACCGCCGACCAGGCCATCTAGAGCGGGGCTCTGCCCCGCTGCGCGCTGATGCCAAGCCGGGCAGAGCCCGGCGCTACGCCGCTGCGCGGTAATGCCCCAGCCGGGCAGAGCCCGGCTCTACCGTGCGTTGCCGTTGTCCAGGCTCTGCAGCAGCGCGGCGTTGAAACGCGCCGGATCCTGTACCTGTGGCGAGTGGCCAAGGTCGGCGAATTCCACCAGCCGCGCGCCGGGAATCGCGCGTGCGGCGGCCCTGCCCAGTGCCGGATAGTCGCCCAGCTGCGCCTTGAGCGCGGGTGGTGCCAGATCGCGGCCTATCGCGGTGCGGTCCTTCTGCCCAATGAACAACGTCGTGGGCACGCCGATGCCCCCCAGCTCGTACACGACCGGCTGGTTGAACACCATGTCCGATGTCAGCGCCTGGCTCCAGGCCACCGCCTCCCTGCCGGGACCGGCATACATGCCGGCCTGCATGCGCGCCCACCGTTCGAACGCGGGTTTCCACTCACCGCCGTAGTAGACGTCGAGCTGGTACTTGCGGATGGATTCGTAGTTCGTCTTCAGTTCGTTTGCATACCAGGCATCGACACTGCGCCAGGGAACGCCGAGCGCTTTCCAGTCTTCCAGCCCGATCGGATTGACCAGCGACAGGCTCTGCGCAGCCTGCGGATACAGCAATGCATAGCGCGCTGCCAGCATGCCACCCATCGAATGGCCGACGATATGCGCCTGCCGCACGCCCAGGTGTTCCAGCAACGCGTGCGTGTTGGCTGCCAGCTGGCCGAACGAGTACTGGTAGCCGGCCGGTTTGCTGGACCGGCAGAAGCCGATCTGGTCCGGTGCCACCACGCGGTACCCGGCTGCCAGCAGCGGCGCGATGCTCTCCTGCCAGGTGGCAGCGCAGAAATTCTTGCCATGCAGCAGCACCACCGTGCCCTTGGTGGCACCCTTCGGCGCGATGTCCAGATAGGCCATCTCCAGCCTCTGTCGCTGGCTGTCCAGGGCGAAGGTCTTTGGCGGGTAGGGATAAGCGAACCCTTCAAGCCGGGCACCGTAGGTGTCCGAGGCAAAGGCGGGCAGGGACAGGCTGGCGATCAGGGCAACAGCTGGCAGGCGCATGGACACGTTCCATGGAGGGGGTTGCCCGAGGGTAACCGCCACAGGCGCGACGTCCAATGACCTGCCTGCGCCGGCGGCCTGCGCCGGACCTGCTTCAGCATTCGATGACATTCACCGCCAGGCCACCGCGGCTGGTTTCCTTGTACTTGTCCTGCATGTCGCGGCCGGTGTCGCGCATGGTCTTGATGACCTTGTCCAGCGATACCTTGTGCTTGCCGTCGCCCCGCATCGCCATGCGCGAGGCGTTGATGGCCTTCACCGCACCCATCGCATTGCGCTCGATGCACGGAATCTGCACCAGCCCACCGATGGGATCGCAGGTCAGGCCGAGGTTGTGCTCCATGCCGATTTCCGCAGCGTTCTCGATCTGGCTGGGATTGCCACCCAGCGCGGCAACCAGGCCGCCAGCGGCCATCGAGCAGGCCACCCCCACTTCGCCCTGACAACCGACTTCCGCGCCTGAAATGGAGGCATTTTCCTTGTACAGAATGCCGATCGCCGCTGAAGTGAGCAGGAAATCGAAGATGCGCTGCTCGTTCGCTCCCGGGCAGAAACGGTCGAAATAGTGCAGGACCGCCGGCAGCACGCCGGCCGCGCCATTGGTGGGCGCGGTGACTACGCGTCCGCCGGCGGCATTCTCTTCGTTCACCGCCAACGCGTACAGGTTCACCCAGTCCAGCGTGGTCAATGGATCGCGCATGGCGGCCTCCGGCTTGGAGGACAGTTCGCGGTGCAGCGCAGGCGCGCGGCGGCCGACATGCAGTCCGCCCGGCAGGGTGCCTTCCTGGCGGATGCCGCGCGAGACGCAGGACTGCATCGCGTTCCAGATTTCACGCAACTGTTCGCGGATTTCTTCCTCGCTGCGCCAGCACTTTTCGTTCTCGAACATCAACTGGGCGATGCTCAGGCCGCTGCGCGCGGTCTGCGCCAGCAGTTCATCACCGCTTTTGAACGGGTAGGGCAGCGGCGTTTCGTCGGGCACGATGCGGTCATCAGCGGCGTCGTCCTGGTTGACCACGAAACCGCCTCCGACCGAATAGTAGTCGCGCGTGGCGATGACCGCATCGTCGGCGTCATAGGCCGTGAAGCGCATGCCGTTGGTGTGGTAAGGCAGCTTCTGGCGCTTGTTCATGCCCAGGTCGCGCTTCTCGTCGAAGGCGATCTCATGGGTGGCCATCAGCTTGATGCGCTTGCTGGAGCGGATGCGCTCCAGGGTATCGGGAATGATGTCCGGATCTATCAGGTTGGGACGCTGGCCTTCCAGGCCCAGCAGCACTGCCTTGTCGGTGCCGTGGCCGCGTCCTGTCAGCGCAAGCGAGCCGTATACGTCCACCCGGATGCGCGCCACGTCCTGCAGGCGGCCCGGATCGAGCAGCCAGCGGTGGACAAAACGTTCGGCGGCCTTCATCGGTCCGACGGTATGTGAGGAACTGGGACCGATGCCGATCTTGAAAACGTCGAACGTGCTGACTGCCATGGTTGCCGAGCTGCGGGTACCGGAAGAGACCGCTATTCTAGCGGTTCGCCGCGGCCGTCCTGGCTGCGGCGCAGCAAACACCGATGCCTGGAGAAATACCCGTGCTGATCCTGTACCAGCGGGATGATTGCCACCTTTGCGACCTGGCCCTGGCTGTGCTGGCGGAAGTGCGCGCTCCGGAATTCGCGTCGGTATTCATCGATGATGACGCCTTCCTGGTGGAAACCTACGGTGAACGCGTGCCGGTGCTGCGCCGCCTGGACGATGGGCGTGAACTGGACTGGCCGTTCGACGCCGCCGTGTTGCGCGCCTGGCTCGTGTAGAGCGGGGCTCTGCCCGGCTGTGCGGTGAAGCTTCAGCCGGGCAGAGCCCGGCGCTACCTTGCTTTCAGCACCACCCTGGTGCTGATGGCGGTTTCGTCGGGAATGGTCGTAGTGTCGGCCCAGTCACCGCCACCCACCCCGAAGTCGAGCCGCTTCACGGTGGCCTTGCCGACCAGCACCGGCTGCGCGCCCGGCTGCCAGGTGAAGGTCAGCGTCACCGGCTTGCTTACCCCGCGCAGCGCCAGGGTGCCGTCGGCCGCATATTGATCGTTGCCGAGCGAGCGGAAGCCCTGGGCGGTGTAACGGGCCTGGGCGAAGCGTGCCACGTTGAAGAAGTCCGCGCCCTGCAGGGTGGAGTCGCGGTCGCTGTTGCCGCTGCGGGCACCTGCCAGCGGAATGGTCACCTCCAGCTTTCCCGACGCCGGCTCGGCAGGATCGAAGCTGAGCTGCGTGGAGAAACCGGGGAAAGTGCCGGCGAACACTTCGCCATCGTAGTGGGTTGCGAATGCCAGCGTGGAACCGTCGGCCTGCACGTAATCGGCGGCGAAGGCCGGCGTGCTGCCAAGCAGGCCGGCAAGGGCCGCCGCCACGGCGGCGGGGGTGGTGAGCTTGATGGTCATCGGTCAGTCCTTCTGTGGAGAGCGCAGCCAGCCGCGGGGCAACATGCGTGCCAGGGTGGCGTCACGCTGAAAGAAGTGGTGGTAGAAAGCGGCGCCGGCGTGGGCCAGGACCACCGCGGTCAACAGCCAGAAGCCGTACTCGTGGATGGCGTGCGAAATGGTCACGGTGCCGGGATCGGGTACTGCCAGCTTGGGTACATCCACCAGGCCAAACCAGCGGAAAGGGCGCAGGCCGCTGGCCGAGTCGTACACCCAGCCGGACAGTGGAATGGCGAACATCAGCACGTACAGCAGCCAGTGCGTGGTGCTGGCGATGCGTTCCTGCCAGCTGGGCGTGCCAGGCACCGCTGGCGGCGCGCCGGCATACAGCCGCCAGCCGAGCCGCAGCACCACCAGGGCCAGCACGGTCAGGCCGAGCGACTTGTGCGCGGTGTATACCCAGAAATACTTCGGCGTCCGCGGCAGCTCGCCCATGGTCAGCCCGACCACGCCGAGCACCAGTATCAGCAGCGCGATCAACCAGTGCAGGGTCTGGCTGGCGGCGCCCCAGCGCAGCGCATTGCGTCGTGTCATGGCGTGCTCCCGGCGTGGATGTGCTGTGTTCCGGCGGGTCCGGACGAGGGCTGGTCCGCTGGTTTGTCTGCGTCATCGCCGCCGCGGTCGCGCACGGCTTCGGCTTCGATGCGCAACTGCACTTCATCGCCTATCACGCTGGGCCATGCCGAGATGCCGAATGCGCGGCGGCTGAGGGTCGTGGTTGCCGAAAAGCCCGCGGTGCGGCGGAACGGTGGCATCGGGTGACGCTTGAGCGCGTTGAGGGTGACATCCAGGACGATCTCGCCGGTGACTCCGCGCAGGGTCAACAGCCCGGTTACCAGTGCGTGGCGCTCGTCGATCGGTTGCACATGGGTGGAGACGAAACGCGCATCCGGATACCGTTTGCCGTCCAGCAGGTTGCGCGCCAGCGCTGCCTCGTTCCACTTGCTGTCGCCCAGGTCCAGACGCGACAGCGGAATGCTCACCTCCAGCCGCGCGGCCTCCCAGTTCGCGGGGTCGAAATGCAGGCTGCCTTCGCTGCCCGAAACGGTCCCCAGCGCACTGGAAAATCCCGCATGCTCGATGGCGAAAAGCACGCGGGTATGCACGGGGTCGAGCTGGTAACGCGCGCCGGCAGCCGAGGCCAGGCCAGGCACGATGACGAGCAGCAGGATCATGATCAGGCGATGCGACACGGCGACGCTCCTGCGGGGGGAGGGGTCGATCATACCCATGGCGTGTGGTTCGCGAGCAGCCACATGGCTGCAACAGATCATGGTGGCAATGGCATGTTGGCCGTCACCGCCCGCCGTGATCGGCGCGCGCAGCGTCGCGCGGGGCGACCGGCTCGTCAAGGCTGTGTGACAATTCCTGCCTCCAGGGATACTCAATGTCGACGCCTATGCATCACGGACGCGCGCTGTTGCTGCTGCTGGCCCTCATGGGTGGCCTGGCGCCTGCTGCCCGGGCCAATGAGGGCGCATTGTCGGGCGAACCGCTGGAAACACCGCGCCTGCGGCGCTTCGGTACCGCCGAGGGGTTGCCTTCGCGGATGGTGCTGGCGCTGGCCGAAGATCGCCAGGGACATGTATGGGCCGCGACCGATGGCGGCCTGGCGCGGTATGACGGCGCGCGCCTGCAAGCTTGGCGGCATGATCCGCAGGTGGAAGGTTCGCTGCCGGGTGACGAGGTGGAAACCCTGTTGGCGGACCGGCACGACCGTCTCTGGCTGGGCATCAATGGCGTCGGCCTGGCGCGCATGGACCCTGGGCGCACGCGCTTTGATGTCATGAACGACATCAACGACCGGTGCGAAGGGCAGTTCTGGACACTGGCCGAACACGAAGATGCGTTGTGGATCGGCACCAGCACGGGCGGTGTGTGCCGACGGGCAGAGGATGGCCGTCTGCAGGTCTTCCGGCATGATCCCGCCGACGCGCACAGCCTGCCCAGCGACACCATCTATGCCAGCCTGGTTGATGCGAAGGGACGGTTGTGGCTGGGAACCGGGCGCGGGGTGGCGCGCTGGAACGGCGGCGGCTTCGAGCGGCCTGGCATGCAGGCGCTGGGGGAGGTCGCCGTGCTGCGGCTGAGCCGCGATACGCAGGGCAATGTGTGGGCCGGCACGCAGGGCGAAGGCCTGTTCCGTTTCGACAGCGATGACCGGGTGCAGAGGCCCGCATGGCCGCAGGCAGCGTCGCTGCGTTCGGCGCTGGTACTGGATGATCGGCTCGGGGGCCGCTGGGTGGGTAGTTCCGAAGGCCTGCGACGCGAACAGGGGCGCCAACTGCGCATGCTGGAGGGCGATCGCGGCAGCGGTTTCCTCACCGCGCACAGCGGCGTGCTGGACATGCTGCAGGATCACGAGGGCGGCATATGGGTGGCACTGCTCACCCAGGGGCTGGCCTACCTTCCACCGGACTGGCGGCGTTTTTCCACCTGGTACCAGCTGGACGGCAAGCCGCTGGACAGCCAGTACCTGCTCAGCGCTGCCAGTGACGGCCGCGAATTCTATATCGGTGCTGCACACGGCGTTTACAGGCTGGATACCCAGGGTACGTTGTCGCTGCTGGTCGGCGACGACCGCCTCGGCAGCGGCGCGGTGTGGTCGGTGCTGCCAAGGCCCGATGGCAGCCTGTGGCTGGGGCGTGCCGGGCGCATCACCGTATACGAACCACGAGGCGGCAGCCATCGCGACCTGCCGGTGGCCGCTGTGGCAGATCCGCGCCAGCGCATCGACCTGATGCGCCAGGCACCGGACGGCACGGTGTGGCTGTCCATCATGAGTCATGGCCTGCAGCAGCGTGATGCGCAGGGCAGGGTGCTGCGCGAATTCCCCGCGGGTTCGCTTGGCAATGGCAGCGAAGCGCCAACGGAACAGATGCGTTTCGATGCGCGTGGCCAGTTGTGGGTGGTGGGCGACGCCGGCGTGCTGCGTTTCCAGGACGATCGCTTCATTGCCATACCGGGCGTGTCGCGCGGCAACATCTTCGACATTGCCTGGGCGGCGCCGGACACCGTCTGGCTGGCACGCCAGGGCGCCCTGGAGCGCTACCACTGGGATGGTCTTGGATTTTCCCTGCGTGAGCGGGTGAATGCCGCCCAAGGTGTGCCGCCGGTGTCCATGGGCGGATTGGTGGTGGCCGACAGTGGCGAGGTATGGGCGACCACGCCACGTGGCCTGTTGCGCTGGCAGCCGGGCGAACGACAGCTGCGCATCTACGATGAGCGCGATGGCCTGCCGGATTCGGAATTCACCGGGCGCCCGCCTGCACAGGATGCACGCGGCCGCGTGCTGGCGGTTTCGCAGACCGGGCTGGTGGGATTCGACCCGGACCTGCAGGAAGCGCCGCTGCCACCTTCACAGCTGGTGGTGGGGTCGGTGCGCGTGCGGCGGGATGATGGCCAGGGGTGGCAGGATGTACCGGCCGATCATCAGATCCTGCTCGGTCCGGACGATCGCGACCTGCGCATCGACGCCCGCCTGCTGTCGTTCGCGAACCCGTCGGCCACGCGCTACCGCTTCCGGGTAGAGGGCTACGATCTCAACTGGGTTCCGTCGCCTGATGGCGAGCGTACGGTGTCACGCCTGCCCGCTGGTCGTTACCGCATCGGCATCCAGGCACGTGCGTCGGGAGGCGAATGGACCGCCGTGCCCGATCTGCATGTGCAGGTACTCCCACCATGGTGGCGCAACAGCGCCGCGTTGCTGCTGTACCTGTGCGCAGGCTTGCTGCTGGTGGCGGCAGGGGCATGGTATGTGCGCCTGCGCCTGCGTCGCCGCCAGCAGTGGCAGCTCAGCCTGCACAAGCAGCATCTTGCCGAACAGGCATCCCAGGCCAAAAGTCATTTCCTGGCAACCCTCGGCCACGAAGTGCGCACGCCGATGACCGGCGTGCTGGGCATGAGCGAACTGCTGCTGGCCACGCCGCTGGACGCGCAGCAGCACAACTATGCAAGTTCGATCCACCAGGCCGGCACACACCTGCTGCGGCTGGTGAACGATGCGCTGGACCTGGCGCGCATCGAAGCCGGCCGCCTGGAGCTGGACATCAAACCGTTCCAGCTGGACACCCTTCTGGACGAAGTACAGGGTCTGATGGAACCGATCGCCCGCCAGCGCGGGCTGGGGTTCCGCCGCAGCGTAAGCGTGCCCGGGCGGGTCACTGCCAGTGGCGATGAGATGCGGATCCGGCAGATCCTGATGAACCTGCTCGGAAATGCAATCAAGTTCACCGACCAGGGGCACGTCGGCATCACCGTCGGCGTGGCTGGTGAGCACGATGGCGTGGGGCTCGAATTCACTGTGATCGACACCGGTCCGGGTATTGGTGTGGAACAGCAGGAGCGCCTGTTCCATCGTTTCGAGCAGGCCGATGGGCAACGTACCGCGTCGCGTTACGGTGGCAGCGGGCTGGGGCTGGCCATCTGCCAGGAACTGGCGGTGGCGATGGGGGGAGGAATCCGCGTGGACAGCCGACCCGGACATGGCGCGCGCTTCCATGTCGTGCTGCCGTTGCCCTGGCAGGCGGAAACCGCGCCGGCACGATCTGCATCGGGAACGGACGATCCCACGGTGCTGCCGCCGTTGCGAATCCTGCTGGTGGAGGACGACCCGACCGTGGCCAGGGTCATCGCAGGGCTGCTGCAGAGCCGTGGACACGACGTGGTGCATGCGTTGCATGGACTGGCCGCGCTGTCCGATGTCGCCATCGACGTGTTCGATATCGCCCTGCTGGATCTGGATCTGCCCGCCCTGGACGGTATCGCGCTGGCCCGGCAGCTGCGGTCCATGGGCCACGACTTTCCGCTGCTGGCAGTGACCGCGCGTTCGGACGCTTATGCCGAGGCGGAAGTGCTGGCGGCCGGATTCACCGGTTTCCTGCGCAAACCGGTGACCGGCGATCTGCTGATCGATGCCATCGCGCGTGCGTGGCGACCAAGCCGATGAGGGTGCGCGGCGGCGGCAATCCACTTGCAACGGGCAGAACCCCGTTGCAGACAACCTGCTAGGCTTCGCTCTGCGGCGATCAGGTCACGTCCTGACGCAGCCGGGTCCGGGACCGAGCAACGAAGGCGCGCCCCGCGGAACCGCTGGCACAGGAGAACGCAGGGGGGCGATGGGTGCGGACGTGGGGGAATCTGTTGTTGATGGCGCTGCTGGCGTGGCTGCCGGTGCCGGTGTTCGCTCAGCCCGTGCCGCCGACACCGCGGCAGCTGACGGTATTCGACGGGCTGCCTTCCAATACCGTCAACCGCATGGCCGAAGACCGCCAAGGCTATCTGTGGATTGCCACCAACGACGGCCTGGCGCGTTTCGATGGCCGCAGTTACCGGATATGGCGGGCAGAGGACGGTCTGCGTGACAACCGCATATGGACCGTTGCCGCCGATGCACGCAACCGCTTGTGGATCGGCACGGAGAACGCGGGCCTGGTGCGGATGTCGGCCGATCGCCATGAACTGCGCATCCTTGACCGCACCAGTGAACCACTCATGGCCAGCAATACGGTGTGGAGCATCGCGCCGACGCCGGATGGTTCGATCTGGTTCGGTACCTACCAGGGCGGTCTGTACCGCATCGATGCCGATGACCACCTCCAGCGTTTCCTGCCTGAACCCGGTAATCCGCGCAGCCTGCCGGCAACCAGCGTACCGTTCTTGGCGACCCTGCCGGATGGAACCCTCTGGATCGGTGGCAAGCGCGGACTGGCACGCTGGACCGGGCACGATTTCGAGCATGTGCCGGCGGACGTGCTGTCCGGTGCGGTGGTCAATGGCATGTCCGCCGACGCGCAGGGGAACCTGTGGATCAGCACGCTCGGCGGCGTGCATGTAAGACGGCCGGACGGACGCTTTGAACAGGCGCCCTGGCATGTGCCGGCCGACGACCAGGTGCTGGGCGTGATGCTGCACGACGACCAGGGCGGTTACTGGCTGGATACCCGTTCGGGGCTGGGACGTGGCGTGCAGGGGCGCTACCAGCAGGTGCCGCTGTACAGCGCACTGGCGCGTGGCCGTGTGCGCCCCAACTGGAGTGGTGCGTTCCAGGACAGCGAAGGTGGTATCTGGCTGGCCAGCACCAATGCCGGGCTGTGGCACCTGCTGCCGCGGTGGTGGCAGTTTTCCGTGTTGTCGCGCTTGGAAGACGACCCTGCTTCGCTGCGCAACGCCTATGTGCTGGGTACCTCGCCTTCGTCGAACGGCGGAGTCTGGACGGTGGGTTCGCACGGTGCGCTGGACCGCCTGGATCCGCTCAGTGGACGGATTGAACAGCACCTGGTCAGGGTCAATGGCACGCACTGGCTCACCTCGGTGGCCGAAGACGGCCGCGGCCAGGTGTGGATCGGCTCGATGGACGCGCTGGTACGCTACGACCCGCGCAGCCGGGCGCTGCGCCGCTGGGCCGCCGATGGCACTACGGACGCGGCGATGGAAGGCAGTGTGCAGGGCATCGCCGTGTGCGGCAGCGATGTATGGACACTGTCCTCGGCGGGCCTGCAGAGGCGCGACCTGGACGGCCATCTGCATGTGCATGCGCCGATGGGGCAGGCCGGGCTGCAGCCCGGACAGCTGGACATGGATATGGCGTGCAGTCCGTATGGTGGCCTCTGGCTGGCCAGCAGCAATGGACTGCAGGAATGGAATCCGGCCCGGCGGCGCTTCCAGCCCGTTCCCGGCGCGCCAGCCGGGGCCGTGCATTCGATCCTGGTTGCCGGTGATGACCACGTCTGGCTGTCACAGGATGGCAGGCTGCTGGGCTATCGATGGAACGGCACCACATTGCGGCAGGACCAGGAGATCGGAGCGGCCCAGGGCTATCCGGCCATCGCCGCCAACGGTCTGGCGTTGGATGCCCAGGGCATCGTCTGGGCAAGCAGCCCGCGCGGATTGCTGCGCGTGGATCCAGCGGCCGACCGCGTGCGGTTGTATGGCGTGCATGACGGCTTGCCCAGCCAGGAGTTCCGCGAAAATACCTTGGTCGGTAGTGCTGCGGGACGGCTGCTTGCCGGAACGCCGGCCGGCCTGCTGCTGTTCGATCCACTCAAGGTTCGTCCTTCGACCCGCCAGTCGCCGCTGGTGATCGAGCGCGTGGAAGTCAGGCGGGGCGAGAGGATAGTCGAGCTCACCCATGAGCCTGAGATCGCCATCCAGGACGGCGACCGCGATCTGCACATCGTCGCGCGCCTGCTGTCGTTCAGCGATGCCGCGTCCAACGCCTACCGGTATCGCCTGGCTGGTTACGATCCGGACTGGGTGGATGCCGGTGCGGCCGGTGAACGCGTGTTTTCACGCCTGCCGCCGGGCCAGTACCAGTTGGAAGTCCAGGCACGTTCGGTGGACCATGTGTGGTCGCAGGTACAGCGGCTGGATTTCCGGGTGCTGCCTCCCTGGTGGCGCAGCCCGACCGGCATGCTGTTGCTGCTGGCCACGGTGCTGGTGCTGCTGAGTGGATTCGCCTGGCTGTACCGTCGGCGCCTGCAGCGCCGGCATGCCTTCCAGATGGTGGTGCACAGGCAGGAAGTCGCCGAGCAGGCGTCGGCGGCGAAGACGCGTTTCCTGGCCACGCTGGGCCATGAGGTGCGCACGCCGATGACCGGCGTGCTGGGCATGACCGAGCTGCTGTTGTCTTCGCCACTGGAGGCGCGCCAGCGCGGCTATGCCGAATCCATCCGCATGGCCGGTGAGCATCTGTTGCTGCTGGTGAACGACGCGCTGGATCTTGCGCGCATCGAATCCGGACGACTGGAGCTGCAGACCCAGTCTTTCAGCCTGCATGCCCTGCTTGCGGACCTGGAATCGCTGATGGCGCCGCTGGCGCAGCGAAAGCAGTTGTGGCTGGAAGTGCGCCAGCAGTTGCCGGAAGGTCTCACTGCAGTCGGCGATCCGCTGCGTGTGCGGCAGATCCTGTTGAACCTGGTGGGCAACGCAGTGAAGTTCACCCAGCAGGGCGGCATCACGCTGCATGTCCGTGAGGAGGGCCCGGAGCACGGCCTGTTGTTCGAAATCAGCGATACCGGACCGGGTATAGGGTTGGAACAGCGCAAGCGGCTGTTCCGCCGTTTCGAGCAGGGCGATGGCGCGCGCACTGCGGCGCAGTACGGTGGCAGTGGACTGGGCCTGGCCATCAGCCGCGAGCTGGCGGTGGCGATGGGCGGCAGTATCGAGGTGCAAAGCCGGCTGGGACATGGCACGTGCTTCAGCGTCAGCTTGCCGTTGCCGCTTCACTCTGGTCCGGTGGACGATGCCACGGTGCCGGCGATGGTGACGTCACCGGCGGCGCCGTTGCGCGTACTGCTGGTGGAGGATGACCCGACCGTGGCCGAGGTGGTGGCGGGTCTGCTGGGCGCGCGCGGGCATCAGGTGGTGCATGCGATGCATGCGTTGGCGGCCTTGCAGGAGATGGCGGCGGATGCCTTCGATATCGGTCTGCTGGATCTGGATCTGCCGGGGTTGAGCGGTTTCGATCTGGCACGGCACCTGCGCAACCAAGGGCATCGGCTGCCGTTGTTGGCGGTCAGCGCCCGCACGGACGCGGACCTCGCAGAACAGGCGCGAGCCGCTGGCATGCAGGGCATGCTGCGCAAGCCGGTCAGCGGAGACCTGCTTGTCGAGGCGATGGCGCGGGCGATGGCAGCGTAAGGCCGGGCTCTGCCCAGCTGCGAAATCGACGGTGTCGCCTCCAAGCGCCCGGCCTCACTCGGCTACTTCTTCCACCTGTTTGGGTTCGGGACCGGTATCGGGCAGTTGCCAGAAGACCAGGGTGGAGGTCAGCGTGATGGCACCGACGCACAGGAACGTTGCGTGCAGTGCTGCCGCGGCGCCATGCGCATCCAGCGGCGCGAAGGCCGCCAGCAGACTGCCGGCCGCAGCGGCGCCAAAGCCGGCAGCGAGCATCATCACCATCGACAGCAGACTGTTGCCGGAGCTGGCGAACTCGCGATCCAGGTCGCGCAGCGTCACGGTATTCATCACGGTGAACTGGAGCGAATTGACGGCACCGAACAGGGCCAGCTGCAGCAGCCTCCAGCCCAGCGGCTGGCCAGGCGTCATCAGGGCGAAGCTGGCCATGGCGATGCCCACCAGCACCGTGTTGGTCATCAACACGCGGCGGTAGCCGAAGCGTTCCACCAGCCTGACCGCCATCTTCTTGGAAAGCATGCCGGCGGCGGCCACGGGGATCATCATCAGGCCGGCATTCATCGGGCTCATGCCCATGCCGACCTGGAGCAGCAGCGGAATGAGCAGGGGCATCGCGCTGCTGCCGACACGCGAGAACAGGTTGCCGAGGATGCCGATGCGGTAGCTTGGCACCCGGAACAACGCCAGCGAAAACAGTGGCGAGGTGGAATTGGCGGCATGCAGCCAGTAGCCGGCCAGTGCCGCCAGCCCGGCCACCGTCATCAGCATCACCAGCGCGTGGGGTGTGCCCATGCCGGAAATTCCGTCCAGCGCCAGCGACAGCACCACCATGCCGAAGGCGAGCATCAGGTAGCCGCGCAGATCGAAGCGTGAGCGATGGCTGGCGTAATGGTCGGGCATCACCTTCATCGCCACGGCATAACCGATCACGCCGATGGGCAGGTTGATCAGGAACACCCAATGCCAGGAGGCGACCTCGACCAGCCAGCCGCCGAGCGTGGGCCCGATCAGCGGGCCGACCAGCGCCGGGATGGCGATGAAGCTCATTGCGCGCAGGAAGTCGTCGCGGGGCACCGAGCGCATCACCGCAAGGCGGCCCACCGGCAGCAGCATCGCACCGCCGATGCCCTGCAGCACGCGCGCGGCGACCAGCTGGTGCAGGTGCTGGGCCAGGGCACAGGCCAGCGATCCCAGGGTGAACAGGATGATCGCAACCAGGAAAGTGCGACGGGTACCGAAACGGTCGGCGATCCAGCCGGATGCGGGGATGAAGGTGGCCACTGCCAGCGCATAGCTGAAAACGACCGACTGCATCTGCAGCGGGCT
>JAAIGF010271074.1_pt1 | contig 105417 bp, 83 predicted proteins | sample 6487441 | NCBI WGS metagenome assembly JAAIGF01 (sample SAMN13974129, study PRJNA590717) | phyllosphere metagenome | biome: pepper field; feature: multiple bacterial spot infested pepper fields; material: pepper leaves; isolation source: leaves from pepper fields | host: Capsicum annuum ... | reverse complement strand
GTGGGAGAGTAGGTCGGCGCCTAATTTAAAACGAAGCTCGTTATCGAAAGATGACGAGCTTTTGTTGTTTATAGCCACATAGGTATGTGTATATAAGTAAACAATGCTATAGTCTACAATCCAACGTCAAACTACAAAGCCCAGCTCATTACGCAATACGCAATACGCAATACTCACTACCTTCCAATCTGCATAACGAATACAGGCTTATTTTCACGCGTGATACTGAAATTGATCGTATCAGCATCGATATGCTGCATTATTTTGATGGCCTGCCCCAGTGTTAATTCTTTCAGGTAATTTATATCAATTGTTTTAAATGTTTCGTTTAGTACTATATTTGCGGGTAAGGAGTCAAGACACCAATCCGTATATTTGACATTATTTACGTGATTGACGATGTCGAGATCGGATAGTTTGGGCACATAGTTGATATACTGATCGAGCGTTTGATCTAACTCGATGCGCCTAAACGAATTTGCCGTAGCGGCTTTCTCTGGTAGAATTATGGACGGATCGATCTTTACTGCAAGATTTTCAGACTTACGCTCCTGCACATTAAAAACAGCCCAGAAACTTGTAGCCCCAATAATCTTTTTTTCTGCTAGATAGACTTCAAAATTTCGTATGGATCGGTTGCCAAGGAAATCCTGTACCCAAGTTTTTATGGTAATTGTTTGCATAAAACGAGGTAAACTTGCTATTTCGATGCGTACGCGACTAAGTACCCATGATTGGCTATTTTTTGCCATCTCGCGGTAGCCGAATCCCAACAATTCGGCATGGTCTGATGCACAAAGCTGTAATAAATTACTTAATTCACTATACTTTAATTGACCGTTGGCATAACACTGTGTAAAATTCAGTTTGTACGTATTTGAATAAATTGCTGTCTGCATAAGATAATTGTCATAAAATATGTAATAATTTAAATAATTTGTGCTTGTTTATAAAAAATAAAAGACGAATAATTATATTTAGTCAAAGAACGAGCGATTTTAGGTTGTTTTATTTATTACCAAATTTTGTGATATGATTGGACAGATTATAGAAAAGGAGCACATTGCAGCATATAAAATTATTCCTGCTGCAGAAGATAAGACCAATTCGTTGCATGATAAATTATTGTCGGCGCAAAGACTAGGGAATGAGTTTAAATCGAAAACTACAATAGTTTTCCAAACAGAAGATGGGCCGAAGCGTATCGAGACTACGGTGTGGTCATTGACGGAAAAATATATTCAAATAAAAAGTGGTGTACTTATTCCACTAAAGTCGCTGATAGAAGTAGATTTTTAATCAAATAAATAGGCAGAGCAGACGTTCTGCCTATTTGTTTGATGATGGCTACCTTCGTAGCAAACTATTAACCGCAAGCTAATCGCATTTTTATTTTTTTTCAACCAACTCTATCGGATTGTTGTTGCTTTCGGAAGGCTTATAATCAGAAGTGTTAAAATCAATTTGCATCGTACTATAATCGATGCCGTAGAACTGATTGAATCTATCCATTTTGCCAGCCGCGTGTAGTGAGGCATAATATGCTTGCGGATTGTCTTGGAAAGCCTTGCGTAATTTGTTAAACGTTGCCGGTGTAGAAACGAGCACAAAATCTGGCACGACGATGGGCTTCGGAGAAGATAGTTTATCAAAACCTGCATATTCAAATACGACCTCCAGTTTGTCATCACTTGCCTCTAAGATCAACCCAGGTAATCCATGTAGCTTCCAAGGTCCGAACGGAAACGGAAGCTCTGTCGTAAACCATGCAGTATAATGCCTACCAGCGAAGTTGGTTGTAGCCTTTTGACAATTATAATTTCCGATTTGTTTTTCATCAGGCTCGATATCCCAGGTCTGACTTTGGTACGTGTCGTCTAGTAAGTAGGCGTCAAACGTCGAACTGATACCTTGTATCTTCTTCGTTTTTTTCGCTGCGGGATGGATAATATAATGTTCTAAAATGGGCGTGCTATTAATTGTGATCTGTAAATTTCCGGCAAATCCCGCTAACGATTTCTGGAGCTCGATATCCTTTTGCATAAGTTGATCATGCCGGCTAGTATAATAGTAGCTGTTTTCTCCCAGATAGCTAACGACATTATCTTTCTGCGGAACGTCTCTTTTACCCGTATCATTAATATGTTTGAAAACATAATGTACTTCAGCGATGGCTTTATCCTGACCGACAGCGTGGTTGAAACAAGTAAGCGTAAAGAGCAGTAGCAAATAGTTTTTCATAGCAGGAGGTTTTGTATGTGTTTATAATTTATTTAAACATAAGGAAAATTTAATAGGTTTGAAAATATATTCAGGAATATATTAGATCAGAAAAGCCCATCCTAGACTCGGATAGGCTTCTTTCGTAAAATTCCAAGTCGGGATGGCCGGATTTGAACCGACGACCTCCAGCACCCCATGCTGGCGCGATACCGGGCTACGCTACATCCCGAATGGTGATATCACTATCGTTTTATATTGGGTTATTACACGAATTTGATCACTATTTCTTTAAAAATATGGATCCCTCGCTGCGCAAATATGTAAAAAAATATAAAAAATCCAAAGGGAGAACGCTATTTATTGCAAAACAAAAAATCCTTTTACCCCCTTAACAGGATTTTCATGTGCCAGAAAGCGACCTGCCATTATTTGCAAGGCAACGCACGCTCCGATTTGTTAGGAGAAAATAGGTGGAGAGCTCGTTGAAAATATAGACGAACCTGCTGCTTGCACGTCGGTTCGTCTATATTTTAGATAAGCATCTTAAAGCGATTTATCGATTACGTCCCACCAAAGTCGGGTTCCGCCATTATCTGGACCGCCAAGCAATTGTATGGCGGCGGCTACGGCGGTACTGTTACTGTTGTACTCTCTTTCCGGATACGGAAACCGGCGAACACCCGGGTTGGTCGGTATGGCACCGCCGCTATAATTAACAACCACCGGAAACAAAATCGGATATCCCGTTCTGCGATATTCTGTCCAGGCCTCATCGCCATCCGGGAAGATAGCTAGCCATTTTTGCGTAATGATGCGTTCTAATTTTCTGTTAGTTGTCGCACTTTCATCCCAGGCAATAGTAATTGTGCTCAGGTACGGTGATCCTATGGCAATATCATTTTGTTGCGCTGTAACGGATTTTGGATCGGTGTAAGGTCTCGGCGTAAGTGTTGAATTTTGAAGATAAGCTGTGGCTTGGGCGCTAAGATTGTACATCTCAAATGACCTTCTGATGCCCGTTTCATAATTTACTTGTGCATTGCCTGCGTTGTTCCATCCGCGAAGTGCTGCTTCTGCGCGTAAAAACCAACTTTCGGAAGCAACCATTAATTGCATGCGTTGTGGTTGCGCGATCAATCTGGAATAGCCATCATACCGATTTTTAGCGTCGATGTTGATACCTGATCGTATACCCTTAAATTGCCCGAGAACGGCCGGATCGGTAGCCGGTAGAAAATGTCTAGCTAAGCGTGGGTCGTTGTAACCGCTAAGAAATGATTCGAGCGGTGCTGCCATCCTGGTATCGCTCCAGGAGCTGGTAATAATATTTAGCGGATGGTCTACGCTGAGCACTATCGTGCAGTTGTCTGCGTTTTCTTCCAATAAGCCTCCGTTTTGTGGATTTAATGCTTTTTCGCCTTCCGTTTTGGCTACTGCCGGGGAAATATAAGCAATCCGTAATGCCAGGCGCAGACGTAGCGTATTGGCAAACTTGAGCCAGCGTTGGTAATTATTTCCGCTATAAGCCAAGTCGGAGCGACTCATTGCTGAAGAAATAGCCTGCCCCTGCAACGTTTGCAAAATTGTCGTTGCCGTATTTAAATCCGAAAAGAAGTTGTTATAGACATCCTCCTGCGAATCGTATTCAATTTGCCCGTTTGAATTAGGCATATTATATTGGCTATAGATGATTGGTCCAACCTTTTCGGCGGTGCGGTGCATAGCAGCAACTTTCAAAACAAGCGAAAAAGCAAAGATATCTTGCAATTGTTCGTTCTGTCGGCTCAATTGTGCGACGCGATAAAGCGGATTCATAGCTTTAATATATCGATCTACCCATATTGCTGAATACCATCCAGGAACTAAACTGTATGTTAAATTGTTCGCGTTACCCACGAATGGCGCTTGCGCGGCGAAGTATCCCCCGTATGCATCACTAGATAAATTGTTGGCAAGTTGATACTCCCCCACATCTTCCGGGATGATATCACGTTGCGCTTGCGCCAGAAACGAGGCGATAAGTGCAAAATCAGCATTAGCCTGTTCATCGGTAACCCCAGCGGGATTTGTATTTAAATTCTCGAAATTCTTTGTGCAGCCGGCAAATACACTTAAGAGTATGATAATAATCAGCTGCTGAACCAAATTTATGTGGTTTTTGTTTCTTTTTTTCATCTTCTTGGAAAGTTAAAATGTCACTTTTAAGTTAGCACCAATGCTGCGGGTTGTCGGCAAGGCAAAGCTATCGTAGCCTTGTGCACCTACACCGGTTGTCGTATTCAGTTCAGGATCGTAAGGTGCATCGTTTCTAAAGAAAAACAAGTTTCTGCCGGTCAACGAAATACTCGCCTGCTGTATCTTTTGCCACTTTACAGGTAGTTTATAGCTAACAGATATTTCGCGCATGCGAATATTGGTGGCGCTGTAGACTTGTCCTTCGATAATGCCGTCGCGGTTTCCAACAGCTGTGTAATAAGCCTGTGCAGGAAGGCGGCCTTCCCAAGGCGTTCCATCGGCAAGCACCGCAGGAATATCTACACCGCCCGCATCGCGAGCAGCTGCACTGGCTTCACTGGCGCCAAAAGAATTCAGGTATCCATCGGTGATACTAATCACTTCGCCTCCAAAGCGTCCATCTATCGTGAAACTTACGCCAAATTTTCCAACGCTGAAACTATTGTTCCAGCCAATGATAGATTTCGGCACATTGTTACCGATATAACCCTCCGGACCGATCTGTGGCCTTCCGGTTTCATCCACGATGATCGTACCGTTTTCGTCACGTAAAAAGGTACGAGCCCAGAAATCACCAAAAGATCCACCCAAACGTAATACGTTGAAATTGCCTCCAATAGCATAGGTCTCGCCGAGGTTTGGTGCCAATTCAAGAATTTTATTTCGATTTGCCGTAAAGTTTATGCCAGTGTTCCAAGTAAAATTCTCTTTTTTGATCGCATCAATATTAATGGCGGCTTCTATTCCTTTGTTTTCTACATTTCCAGCATTCAGAAATACGGTAGTATTCACAACACCCACCGGGCCCTGGTATGAAAAATATTGATCGGTGGTATTTGTTTTGTAAAGGGCGAGATCCAGATTTACACGATCGTTCCAAAACCGGCCTTCATATCCGAGTTCGTAACTACGACTTATTTCGGGCCTTAAAGGCTGATTAAGATAAGCTCCCGATACATTAGGCGTTAAAATACCTGTACTTAAGCTGTTTACCGGATAAGTTGAATATAAAGCTACATCATTCCCCACCTGCGCATAGGATAGGCGGAGCTTGCTGTAGCTAATAAAATCAGGCAGTTTAACCAGATCGGAAATAACTGCAGACACACCCGCAGACCAATAGAAATAACCTTGTTTCGTGTTTGGTGTAAAGGCTAGGGTAGAGGCCCAGTCATTTCTTGCGGTAAAATCTACATATATTTTTTCCTGAAATCCCAGATTGGCCGATGCAAAAAGCGACTGAATCTGTCTGCGGCCAATGTTTTCATCCAAATTGGTAATTGGTGCTTCGCGATAGATGTTACTCAATCGAAATACGTTGGCCACAGCCAGGCGTTGTTGGTTTAAAATCCAGCCGCTTGAGCGTACATCGTTGATGGAGCTTCCGGCGGTAAAATTCAGATCCCATTGATCAGCAAACTGTTTGTTACCAATTAACAAGATATCACCATAAATGGCGGTGCTTTCGCTCGCTTCGCGCATATACCGACCGTTATCCGGCAGTATACCGTCGATAGTCTGTCCTGATAATACACCTTGCGTTCCAGCATACACGCGACGTTCCCATTTGTCCCAACGTTTATTTAATGTTCCGCGCGTACTTAGCGATAGCCAGTCTGTTAATTGAAAGCGTAGCTGAGCCTGGCCAATAATATTATCGCGTGTTTGGTCTGTTGGGTTACGGTTCAGCACCCAAAAAGGATTTTGTTGGTGATGTGTGCCTGTTAGTCCCGCATCAGCATTGATGTTCCACCAATCTTGCAGATACAGGTTTCTACCTCCCGAAAAATATTCGAAATTCCGGTAACGATCAAAGTTTTGTCCACGAGGAAAGAGATAAAGTCCCGATATCGGACTAAAGTAAAGGCCAGAAGTCGGTCTGTTGTGAATATCTTGTCGAGAATACATCAAACTTCCATCAAAAGATATTTTGTTTTCGAAGAAATTGGTTGAGTTTCGAAAAGTAGCACTATGCTGGCCGAAGGTGTTCGTAGGCAGTATCCCGTTGTTCGAGGTGTTCGCATATGAAAAATAGTTCTGCATCTTGTTTGTCCCACCGCTTAAGGCTAGCGTGTTGATAAAGGTGGTTCCGGTATTGTAAAAATCTTTTACCGGATCTTCGAAAGTACCCGGTGTTCCCCAGCTTTCCTCGCTACCGTCCGATGTTTGTCCGTAACGGTATTGCAGTTTCGGCAAATAAAACGCCTGGTCTGCTGTAAATCCACTTGATAAATCGATTTTGAGGCTTCCTTCCGCACCTTTTTTGGTCGTAATCATAATGGCTCCGTTTGCACCCTGGCTACCGTAAAGCGCTGATGCCGAGGCGCCTTTTAATACGTTGATGCTCGCGATGTCGTCAGCATTTAAGGTGCTGAGGATATCTCCGCGATCCGTTCCGCCACCAAATGCACCTTCTGATCCGCTACCATCGGTATTAGCGATTGGCAGACCGTCAATAACATAAAGCGGCTGGTTGCTACGGTTGGATTTAAAACCTCGCAGAATAATGTTTACGGAACCACCAATACCGGAAGAGCTACGGTTGATTTGCATCCCTGATACTTTTCCCGTTAGGTTGTTCATCGGGTTAGCATCTTTGACTTTGGTGAGTTCTTCACCACGCACTACTTGCGTGGAGTACGTCAGGCTTTTAGACTTACGCTGCACACCGAGCGCTGTCACGACGACATCATCCAGCGTAGATGACTCTGGCGCTATTTTAAGAACGATGTCGTTTTCCAGTGCGCTGAGCTGTTGTTGCAGGGGTTGATAACCAATCGCGCTGACAATTATGCTGGCTGCCCCGGGACCTACCTCAATGGAAAAACTTCCGTTTTCATCCGTCGATGTTGCCGCTGTTCCGGGTTGAATTTTGACCGTAGCCCCGCTAACCGGCGAGTTGGTCTGTAAATCGACAACGGTTCCTTTAAGGGAGCGCTGCTGTCCGATCGCTAATGAAATCGTCATTAGCCAATACCAATAGACTGAGTGTTTTGCTCATAATGAAAGTTTAGAAGAACGTTTATGTAGTTAAAGTCAAAAAAAATCATGCGTAGCTTGTACCGTGCTAAGGTTGTATTTTAAATTAATTGGATTAACCATTGTGAATGTTATTTCGAAATCCTTTTATACGTCGTATTTAGGTGATTCTTACAGCTATGTAATGCTAAAATAGTATAAAATTCTTTTAAACCAATATGTTTGTAATTTTTTTGTTTCAAAAACATGATCGATGAATGTTTATTGGTTGTTTTAAGGTTTGTCGCCTTCGTTGGTAGGCTAATGTAAAGTAGAATACGTATTATATTTTAAATTTTGTATTCTATTTTTGTCGATTTCTGTTGTTTTAATCGCAATTATGATAGGATGTTATAAAATAAACGAGCTGTTATATTAAGTAGCGTAAATCATGTTGTTTTTATCAGATTTTTTATTAGGCTGTGGAGATGCTGGTGGGTTAATATTATTTCTGCAGAACGTATTTTTTAACCGAGTCAAACCAAGCTTAATGCGCGTGCCTGCGATATTTTAGAAGTTTTTTTGGAATGGACGCCAGTGATTGATTTGAGAAGGAGCACGTCATCTATTGACGTTGCATGATTTGTTCGCAGCAGAAAGCTTTTATTTCCCAGAAAAATTTTGTTTAAAGCAGCGGTCTACAGTAAAAACAGGCAAAGGGGGAAAGGCTTTGGTAAGGCCAAAGTAACCAGCTTTGGCGACTTCAAGTAATACAGCATATGAACTACCGTTGCCCTATCCCACAATTGTCTGCCCCGGTCACTTTCTTAACGGATCAGACAATTGGATTCATCTTCACAAGGTTAAAGACAGGTGACTAGTGGTATTTTTTGTCATTTTAAAACTAAGCTATTTTTTGCTATTTCGCAAATGATCTCCGTTACCTTTTGCTTGCACATTACGGTTTCTATAGGTGTATTTTTCTTTAATTAATCATTTCAGCGCAATCTTCCGCCTTTACGTATGTATAATGCCCGTATCATCGGTTTGCTCGGTGTCGCTTCTTAACGATTTGTTAATATTGCAATTATCATGTTTTAATAAACTTTGTTTAGTATTGTTAAACTTTAGCGCTCGAAAAATGGATACAGCATATTTAGATACCGAAGGAGATACAAACTTAAATGAGGCACGTCAGGCGTGGGATAATAATATCTCCACTGGCGAGACGCGTGAGATACTGCGCCGAGACGAAGATTGTTTTCTACATCAGGCGTTATCCACGCCTTGCCTGGATGTGTTACGTAGCTCGAATGATATTTATTTGTATAACGAGGCTGGTAAATCGTATATGGATTTTCATGGTAACAACGTGCATCAGCTGGGATATAACAACCGCTATATAATAGAACGTGTCAAAGCGCAGTTGGATAGCTTGGCATTTTGTCCGCGTAGGTTTACCAACCGTCCGATTGTAGCGCTCGCCGAACGATTGATCGCATTAACGAATCAGGCGCTCACGCGGGTGCTTTTTGCGCCGGGGGGCACATCGGCTATTAGTATGGCGCTAAAAATAGCGCGAGTATACACCGGAAAGCATAAAACGATCGCCTTGTACGATTCTTTCCACGGTGCGTCTATGGATAGTATCGCGTTGGGCGGAGAAGAGGTTTTTCAACGCGGTTTAGGACCGTTGTTGCCGGGAAGTTTACACGTTCCGCCTGTCGATACGTATCGCGGTTTGTGGTATAAAGCCGAACAAGAACAAGCCGATTTGGCTTATGCTGATTATTTGGAATATGTGCTGCATAAAGAAGGCGACATTGGCGCTTTTGTGCTGGAAACCGTGCGCAGTACAACGGTACATGTACCGTCAAAGGCTTATTGGAAACGAGTACGGGAGATTTGTGACCGATATGGTGTTTTGTTAATATTGGATGAAATTCCGATCGGTATGGGCCGAACCGGAACAATGTTTGCCTATGAGCAGACCGGCATTGAGCCGGATATTTTGGTATTGGGCAAAGGCCTGGGCGCAGGCATTATGCCCTTAGCAGCTATTGTCTGCAAAGAAATCTACAATGTAGCGGCCGATATATCTTTAGGGCATTTTACGCATGAAAAAAGTCCGCTAGGCGCAGCTGCGGCTTTGGCAGCGCTCGATTTTATGGAGCAGGAGAAAACGCTGGCTCATGTGCAGGTATTGTCTGCTTATATGCAATCCCGTTTGTTAAGTTTTAAAGAAAAGTATTCGATTGTGGGCGATGTTCGAGGCGTGGGGTTACTTTGGGCGGTGGAGCTCGTCAACGATAGATCGACGAAGGAAAAAGCTACAACTGCAGCGACAGACGTGCTGTATGGCTGTTTGCACAACGGACTTAGTTTAAAGGTGTCTGACGGCAATATTTTATCGCTTTATCCGCCTTTGATTATCACAAAAGATGCGTTGGCAGCGGCACTCGATATTTTGGAAGCTGCGTTGGCCACGGTGATTTTGACGGAAGGAGCAAGCCATGCATAGCTTATTTAATCATTGGAGATCCCGATACGCGCGCGTGCCCTACGTCTTACAAATGCTGCTGTTAGCCTTGGCTGCTTTTGGTTGCTACACCAGTATGTACGCCTATAGAAAAGCATTTACAGCAGCAGTTTTTTCGGATATGACGTTTTTTACAGTAGATTACAAAGTCTGGCTCGTCATCGTGCAAGTGTTGGGATACATGCTCAGTAAATTCTACGGGATTAAATTTGTATCGGAGCTTGATAGCCGAAGCCGTGGTTTAAAATTACTGGCACTCATTGGTATTGCCTGGCTGGCGTTATTAGGATTTGCCTTGATTCCGGCGCCTTATAATATTGCGTGTATGTTTTTGAACGGACTGCCGCTCGGCATGATTTGGGGTATTGTTTTTTCTTATCTGGAAGGTCGGCGTACGACAGAATTTCTGGCCGCGGTGATGAGCGTGAGCTTGGTGTTTGCATCTGGTTTCGTAAAAACGCTTGCACAAGTCCTCATCGGCAGTTTTTCCGTCTCCGAGCAATGGATGCCTTTTTGTATGGGCTTGTTATTCGCGCTGCCCATGCTTGGTTTTGTGCTGCTGCTGGAAATTTCGCCGGCTCCCGATAGCCGGGATAAGCAATTGCGCAGCGAAAGGAAGCCTATGACGCACCAGGAACGTATAAATTTTGTGCGAAAATTTTTGCCGGGTTTGATTATCGTAATTTTCACTTATTTGCTATTTAGTGTGTTGCGTGATATTCGTGATAATTTTGAAGTGGAAATATGGTCTGATATTGGTGTAAGTGCACGTTTTATTTATGTGCAAACCGACTCGACAATAGCCTTTGTTGTTTTGGTATGCATGAGCTTACTGATCGGCATTAAAAGTAATATGAAGGCGTTCACCTGCATACATTTCATGCTATTTTTAGGTTGTATCCTGATCGGCGCAGCTACGTATTTCTTTCAGGAAGCGTGGATCAGCAATGTGTATTGGATGGTCTTAACCGGCCTGGGTATGTACATGGTTTACATACCATTTAACGCTATATTTTTTGAACGTTTCCTAGCTACCTTTAAGGTTAAAGGAAATATCGGTTTTTTGATGTATATGGCAGATTCTGTCGGCTATTTGGGTAGTGTTTCCGTTCTGTTAATTCGCGAATTGGGATTGGTAAAAACCAGTTGGGGATCATTCTTTCAGCAAGCCTTATTATTTGCTGCTGTATTGGGCAGTATTTCCGTCATATTCTCTCTGCTGTATTTTCGGAATAAGCGAAGTGAAACTCCTGTAGCCGTTAATGGCGTGGGTTTAGCTAAACAAGTGTGATCAACTTTAATTTGCTTGTACAGCAAAATAGTACATGCGAAAACAACAAATGCCCGTCTTTATAGGATGGGCATTTATTGTTTGAATGGTAGGGCGCTATGCCCATTAATTGTTGTAAATCTTGTTGATGCTTTGCTCCGCGTAGCCCGCGCTGGCTGTCATTCCTTTGCCGCCAATGCCCGTGCGTATATGTATTCTATCATCCACATCATGCTCTACAATATGGTTTTTATGTTGTGCATAAAAGCCCGCCCAAGACGTCGCTATCTGATCGTGTTGTATCGGTATAATGCGATTTGCTTCTTCTAGCATCAGTTTATTAATGTGGTCGTTGATACTGAAACCTAACTCTTCAAATTGGGTGCCTAATGCATATTCATGCGAATCTCCAATAATGATACTACCATCTACCGCTTGTTTAAACAAGATGTGAATACCCCATTTTTTCAATTCTTCATAATGCGCAGGTATAGTCATGCTGCGAAAAGAGGGGCAATAAGCTTCAAAACTTTCATAGCGTCGGATAGTCAAGCCGGTCAAAATATTTCCCGGAAGCTTCATATCTGGTAACGGTTTGCTGCGTAGCATCTGTAGTTTACTAATTTCGAGGCCGCTATCTTCAAAAAGCTCCCGGAAAAGTAATTTAAATTCATAACCGTTACAGATAATCACTTTCTCCGCTTCAAAGCGTTGTTGATTTGTGCAGGAAACCGTGACGTGCGAGGAAGTACTTTCACAATGAAGAGCCGTACAGTTGTATTCTAAATGGTATGTAGAAAACCGCTGCTTTAAGTAGGTATGCAATCGTCTGATCATGTTTTCTGGTTCTACACTCAATTCCTGCGGAAACACAATCGCCTCTGTCGGATAGGTATCGCGTATAAGAGGAAACCTTTCGCGTATTTGTGTTTTGCTCCACAAAGCGTGGTCATAACCCAGGCTATCGTAATGTGCCGCCAGTTCATGAATGATCTGCGTTTCTTCGTCGTCGGATGCAATGTAGAAGCTTCCATTTTGCCGAACAGAAATGTCGAATTCCTGCTGGATGCTTTGGTAGATTTCCAGGCCGCGAACGCCGTATGAAAACCAGTCGCCCTCCATACCCGATGGTACAACCTGTCCAAAATTACGCACGGTTGAACCGACAGGAAAGTTGTCTTTTTCAAGATGAAGCACTTCCAGTCCGTTGGTTAGTGCGTGGTAAGCATGAAAAGTACCCAGTATACCGCCTCCAACAACTATTAAATCATACTTTTTATGTTGCATATTATCAATTGATTAAAGGTAAAATATCCAATAAATTGTCTACAATATAATCCGGGTTGGCTTCACGAAGCTGTGCAGCCGTGTGCGCACCCGTTGTAATACCGATACTAAGTCCGCAACCCGCATTTTGGCCTTCGGCAATATCGATTTGGGAATCACCTACTTTCATAACCGATAAACTGGAATCGATAGCAAGTAGATCCATAGCCCGCTGAATCATGTCCGGATAAGGCCGATTGCGCGGCACGTCGTCTGCTGTAATCAATGCATCGATGTCACGACCTATTTTCCAGTCCAAACGGTCGATGAGTGTCTCCGCTGTTTTTTTATCGTATCCTGTGTTCAGCACGATAAAAATGTTGCTTTCTCTAAGCGTTTTGAAAAAAAGATTAGCGTCATTTTGCGGGGTTACGACCGCCTTTTGATAGGCAGATTCCAATTCACCCAGAAAGAAATCAAAAATTTCCTGCAAATCAGCTTCTGGAAGTTCTTTGCCCAACGATCTTAAAATAGCATCGATTGCCTGCTTCTTTTCCTTGCCAGCGCCTTTTTCCAATACGACATCCAGACTAACGGCATACCCGAAATGGTTAATTGCTTTCTTAAGTGTTTTGTAAACGAGATTATTTTCCTCTACCGTAGTGCCTGCCATATCACAAACAACCATCTTGATTTCATGCTTCTTTTCGGTGGTATTCATAGATTTTTATTATCTTATCGTGCGAATATTTTGTTGTTCAAATATAAACATTTGTTTAGTATTTATAAATATCTGTTTACACGCGTATTTGTTGTATGAGAGAAAAACGCGGTTTTAGTGTGTTTAATGGACTAGTTGCTTTGTATATTTAATAATTTGTTTACATTAACTAAATATTTCAAAATACCTATACGCTATGTTTTTTGCTAAGTTTGCGCTGAAAAGCCACAGGGCACGCAATATTTTAAAAAAATAGATATTTTTGACAGGCTTTTAAAAAAACGATAACGTAAACATGGACGACAATACGATTTTCAAGATCAGTGCAAAAATAAAAGAGATCCGAAAGGATAAAAATATCACGTTGCAAGAATTGGCCGATAAGGCAGGGGTGAGCAAAGGTTTGATATCGCAGATTGAAAATAACCGCACGGTGCCGTCCTTACTGGTATTAATCAATATCGTGAATGCATTGGACGTCGATTTAAATGAGTTTTTTCACGATTTTAAATCCAACACCGACTCCGGGCCAATTATCGTGCGCAAGCGCAGTGATTACGAAGATTTTGAGAAGGAGCATGCTATCGGATTTCACTATAAGCGTATTTTTGCAACCAATATGGATAGCTCCACATTGGATATTGTTTTGCTGGAGCTATCACCTAATGCGACAAGGCCCATGGTCGAAACGGAGGCTTACGAATATAAATATATCGTTTCAGGAACCGTTGATTACGTATTTACTGATCGTACAGTTTCGCTTGAAGCGGGCGACTCCATCTTTTTTGATGGTCGAATAGCACACACCCCCCGACATACCGGCACCATCCCGACGCTGATGTTGATTGTGTATTTTTTTGATAGCAAGACTAACTAAAAAGCCGGAAATCATGGGGTTTGTTAGTGATAAGTCGCTATGCTAAGCGGTCATCATGGTCTGCACACTAATTGCTTTCTGGGATGGATAATTATGCATATCTTCTTAAGGCGTAAGCACTTTTTAATGCCTATAGCTGCCTAATCTCGCTAAATCAAGCGGAACTCGAAGAATACTGCTGTATTCGTTACTTTATTCTTTAAATTCCGCAGACATTACCTACCTATAGTTTTTCAAACTAAATAATATACGATCCAAACCGGCGTCGTACCCTGTTTTATCCTATACTGCCATCGCTGCATAACCTTGCTAAATTAAGCTATTTTTGACCTAGCTGTACCGAAGCTTTATATGCTCGCCTCACCCAAAGATGCGAAAACTGCTCGATTAACCGTTCATCGAGCGGGACATCGTATAGTGATAGTATCAATATAGCGTGTTCGTCTAATCACTCCCGCAAAATTCTTCTACCCTAGAAATACCTTATTTCTTTTTTACTGTTTGAATATTTTTTTTGCAAAAAAACGCAAATGTAAAATTTCTTTTTATACTTTTGTCTTTATTAAGATTTAATCTAAATAAAATTGATTCGTTTCATTCTATTATCGCTATGCTGTGCCGCTTACCTTAACTCATCTGCGCAGAAACAGTTTCAGGGCTTTGTTTTGGATCAAAAGGGTATGCCTTTGTCATTGGCTTCAGTTACCTATCTCCATAGCAATACCACGTACACATCCGGTAAAGACGGGCGATTTGCATTTGATTTCAGCGGTCAAGATTCTATCCGGCTGAAAGTAGCCTTTATCGGTAAGCGCACGGTTGTGCGTTCTTATGCCGTTTCTTCTGCGGGTTTGTTGCACCGTATCACTTTAGATGATTTGTCATTGACATTAGAGGAAGTTAGCGTGCTGCCTACGTTTACAACGGATGGCCAATCAAACTCATCCATCACTATTGATAAACAAGCTATTGATCAGTTGCAGGCGTTTAGTTTGGTCGATGTGATGAACTCACTTCCTGGAAAAAAGACAGCGCCGCTGGATCTCAATAGTTTATCCACATTAACTTTTCGTGGAACGACCGGGATTGGTGACTTTGATTTTAATAACTCGCGTGGTATTGCAATTATCGTGGACGATATGCGTCTCTCCAACGACGCCAATATGCAAGCCAGGGGCTTATCGCGTGGCGGTATAAGAGATGCTGGTATTAAAGCAGACGGTTATCGAGATAGCTATTTTGGCACGCAAAGTTCTAAAAGTTACGATACGCCTTTTCAAGGAATCGACCTGCGCGATATTCCGGTCAATAATATTGAGAAAATTGAAGTCATCCAGGGCATTGCGCCTGCGCGATATGGTGACGTCACAAATGGTGCCGTGATTATCGATCGGCAAGCCGGACGCAGCCCTTATGTCGCAAGTTTTAACATTAATGGTGGCTCCACGAGCAGTTCGATCAGTAAAGGTTTTCAATTACCGGGCAACTGGGGCGCGCTAAATACCAGTGCAAACTGGACGTATAGCAATGCCGATCCGAAAGATAAGGTAAAGACTTTTCATCGATTTAGTGAAGGTTTGATCTGGACAACAACGCAGGGTAAATTAAAAAACACACTTTCTCTCGATTTTTCGCAACGCAAAGACGAGAAAAAGCAAGATCCGGATGATGAAAGCATACGGATTGCACGCTTTAGTAACTACACCTTGGGTGTCAGTAATCGACTGGGGATTGATCTGGGTAAGTCCTGGATGAAACGTGTACAAATTAACCTCGGCATGACCGTTGGTAAGCAAGATTCTTATGCGTCATACGCCGTCAACCGCGGATTGATACCTATCGCTAACATGGATACTTCGGGTATTTATGAAGGCGTATATTCTTACCAATCGGTCATGACTGAAGAGCATATCATCGGAAAACCGCTGACGGCTTCAGCGTCGATGGCCAGCAACGGCGTGTGGGATTGGGGGAAACTACAACATGCATTTAGTTATGGGGTAAATTATACGCTTTCCAATAATGGCGGTCGCGGCGTGGTATCAGATCCTGATCGGCCTCGCCTCATAGGCAATGGAAACCAAAATTTACGTCCGTATTCGTTTGAGCATATTCCAGCAGCGCAAAACGTCGGCGTGTATATAGAAGATCAATTTAAGCTAACGGTTGGTAAACGAACGATCTCCAACAATATTGGCCTGCGCTACGATATCCAAAATGGTTTCGGTACACTTCAGCCGCGTATTAACACGCGAATGCGTTGGAATGAGCGTTGGGCATTTACCGCGGCATTCGGTGTAGCATCAAAAGCGCCATCGCTGGCCGACCTTTATCCTGGGCCGACGTATATTGACTACGATCTCATCACAGCGACCACCGGATCAATCGATCCTTCCCTTTATCTCTTATTTACCGATAAAATATTGATCGACAATAGTCAGTTAAAACCAGCAAAATCCATACAGTTCGAATTCGGAGTGGAGCGTAAAAGCAAGTGGCTCTCCTCGTCATTGTATGCTTATTTTAAGCGGAATTACGATGGATTTACGGCAGAGCAGCGCTTGCGGAGATATGTATTGCCGAAGTTTGATTACTGGTTAAATACCAGCACAAACACCTTTGAGTATGCCCCCGTGGCAGGCGAATTATTGATTGTAGGTGGTTTTTTGGATTACAATCTCACGAATGGCCTGCAGTCTGATAGTTACGGTGTAGAATGGTTTTTAACCACGCCACGCATTCCGGTTATACAGACCTCGTTTTCTCTAAACACCTCTTATTCTTTTAATCGGTACAAGCGCGTTGCTGATGATGCCCAAACAGTCGGATCACGTATATATTTAGACGACGAGCGCTACATAAAAACGGTTTACTACGCGCCGCTGGAAACCGATGGCCAATTTTTGATGACAAAGTTGAATACCGTGACGCATATTCCCAGCGTCGGATTTGTGGTTAATTTTTCGTTAGACCTCAACATTTTTGACCGCGATCAGATTGTGAGCAGTTCTAATCCCATCGCCATTTTGGACGATCATGTCAACTATTACCGCATGGAAGATTTTGGTTTATCTAACGAAGTATACCGCCAATTGGTGCGCGAATCGAGTGATACGCGTGCAGAAAGAGTGCCCTTTGTCTATGGAACAATCAATATGGGTTTGGAAAAAGAAATCGGCAAAAACATCCGGATCAACATGCGTTCGTATAACCTTTTTGATATACGCCCGTATAAGCGGATACAGCTTAATAACGGAACCGAATCCGTTTTCGCACCCAATAGGAAACCAAGCATAACTATCGGAACAACACTTAAATTTTAATACATATGAATACTAGATTTCTATTGCTGATGATGACGCTGCTGGCCATGTTGGTTGGCTGTAAAAAAGATGACGATATGCGGGTGCAACCCGTTTCCTTCCGACTGGCGGTGCAGGCTAGCGAAGGAGAATTTACTTTTCCGACCGAAAAAGCTTCGATACGGATTACGAACCGATCCACAACAAATAGCTATGAGGCGGCTGCCGGTGTAGATGGAACTGCCGTGTTTGAAAGCTTAACACCGGGAAGTTATGATGTGAGCGTTTCCTTACTCGTTACGGCGGCCAGTTACACCGCTATAACCGGGATTTACACCGAAGAAGATGTGACATTCAACGGCGCTATGGAGCGTGTAGAATTGCAGGCCGATACCGAATCAAGTATTGACTTGGTTATCGGGCGTGTCGGTGGATGGTTGTTCAAACAGATTTATTACGTAGGCTCACACGTAACAAGAGGTGCGGCTTTTCGGGATGTGTTTTTTGAGATTTACAACAATTCCAATGAACTGATGTATGCTGATAGCTTGTTTTTTGGTCAGGCTGAAGGTAAAAACAGTAATGCAACGAACGATTATGTGTTGAGTAATTTTCAATACGATTGGAGCAAATCATTGGAGATCGCTGTTGGCGCAGGGTTGAATGCCAACAACGACTATATTTATGCGAACAGTATTTTTATGATACCGAGTGATGGCACCGGAAAAAAATATCCGGTACAGCCCGGATCAAGTATTATCATCGCTGCAAATGCCGTAGATCACTCCGGTTCGTATGCACTGGCTGATGGTGTAAACCAGTCTATCACCGATCCTACCTTGACCGTCAACTTATCGGGTGCTGACTTTGAAACGTATTTGGCAGATTATCTAGACGGAACGCCATATAAATATGATATCGACAATGTAAATGTTCCCAACGTCGAAGTCGTTTATTTTGTGTCGGGAAATGACATGGTGCTGGATGCTAACGGGCGCGATGCGTATTTTCTTTTTAAAGCAGATCAGCAACTAACGAAGGTGACAGAGTTGCCCAATTTCGCGTTACCAACTGTGCGCGAAATTACGGCTACGACCAACAAGTTTAAACAGATTCCGGTGAGCTATATTGAAGATGCTGTAGAGGTGCAAAATCCGGTAGAAAGTTCACGTGTGCCAAAACGCTTGCCGACCGTTCTGGATGCCGTGCGTACGCATGTACCTGCAGGACGGTATTCCAGCCAGTCGTTAGTCCGCAAAACCTTGAAAACGGTCAACGGTCGTCGTATTTTAAAAGACACTAATAATTCAAGTGAAGATTTTGGTTATTTGCCAAAGGCTGATCCGTCCAAATCTGCAACCTCTTTTATTGATTAATCTGAGCAGTATGGAGAAACTGATCAAGGTTTCTCCATACATTAATCATCGTTTATGCGGTATATTTTACTTACGTGGTTTGTGTTCTGCAGTCTTTTCGTATGCGGGCAACAACCTTTCCGATCGGATAGTCTTTCGAATAATTTCAGCGCTTCTCAGCGGATTGACTTTTTATTTCGCAACGCTAGTTTAATGCAGGATAGTCTCGGTCAAAAGTTTGGTGAGGCCACCTTATCGTTTCAAGTCGATGAACGTAATTTTCGTAACAGCCAGGTCGCGCAGTCCCGTTCGGACGCGACGCTGGAAACGCGCGGTATAAATTATCTTGGCAAAAAAACGGTTGTTTCAGGCATGTTCAGTTATCAAAAATCCTGGGAAGATAGTTTATCCTATTTTTTGGCTGGATTGGAAGACAACAGTATGCCCAGCTATTATTTTGTAGAAAAAGCAGGTCAGTTTGAACGGCAAACCTATCGCGCTAATGCGCACATTGGGCAACAAGTTGCTAAGCATTGGTCTGTAAATGCTGCGCTTGATTACACCCATCATTGGGCCACACGTTCTGTGGATCCACGTATGGATCTGTATAGCATGACCTGGATTTTTAAACCGGCGGTATCTTATGCGTTTGGTCGGTATTTGTTATCCTTACAGCCTATTTATGGACGAGGTAGCGGACAGACAGATCTGTCATACAAAAAGTCAAGCGCCAGCGAGGGGAGTGCCTATTCGAAATCGCATTACGTCAGCAACTACGGTTACGGAACGATCCAACGACTGGATACGGCGACCTTAAGGCAATACGACCGCTACCGCGGTTTATATTTTCAAGGGCGATTTCGCCCGCGTTCTTACGAACTGTTGTGGAGCCTTGGTTATGAAAAACGTATCAACGAAAATACGCACGATGCCGTCAATTTAGATAATTATTACGTAACCCAATCATTTGATTTACAAACGTATTCCATTGATGTCTTGATCGCACAGCAGCGTGCTAATGGCGCAAGTTTGCAGTTGCAGTTTTTTACGCGAAATGGTGTTGATGCAGGTCGCTTTCGGGGCCATAACTATTTTCTGTCGCAATGGAAACTTGATTTAAGCGCTGTACAAAACTTTCAGGAACAATCTGCCTGGCCGATAGCGCTTGGGCTAAACGTAAACGCGGCTTATGATGAACGCGATGATGCTGCATCAAGTCATTACGCCGAGCGGCAGTGGCTCACCTTTGCGCTGCCTTTTTCAGTAACGCGTATATGGAATAGACGCGAACGTTTGCGCTTGCAGTTAAATCCGTCGTTGCGCTTGCCGCTGCGCAATAGCCTGGTTATTCCAGCAACACAAATCAACAGTTTTTCGCTGGGTATAGCGTATCCCGAGTACTATTATTATGCTGTGAAGTCAATGTCGATTGCATCGCGATTGACGTTTTTGACGAGCAAACTTTGGACAAAATCGCCGCTTGGTTTTTTTGTGGAGGCTAATGTTACGAAGCCGTTCCGCTATCGGGGTGATATATTTCCGGGTACAACGCTATACAGCGGCAACAATTTTCAAGCAAAAGCGGGTTTAAGTTTTTATTTATAAGGTGTTCCTCCATTGGAGTGGGGTGGAGGTTAAACACGTTTCGTTATTTAATACAAATAGAGTATGAGAAAAGGTGTGGTTTTTATATTGATCGCAGGGACCATCTTGCTGTCGTCTTTTTTTTATCGACAAGAAGAACACTGGCGAGAGCTATATGGGCGTCCTGTAGCAGAATGGCCAAAGCCTACAATTGATTCGGGTGTGGCATGGGCAGAATTTAAGGCTTTGCCGAAAGTAGATAGCAACTATTTTAAGATAATGGAATCGCCGCAAGTTGTTTTAGGTAAATTGTTGTTTTTTGATCCCATACTTTCCGGCTCCAATCAAATTTCCTGCAGCTCCTGTCATAATCCTCAGACATCCTGGGCAGATAAACTCACGGTGCCGGTAGGCAACGATCACCTGGAAGGCACACGAAATACGCCATCATTGCTTAACGTCTACGCTCGCACCACGCTTTTTTGGGATGGCCGCGCAAACTCGTTAGAAGAACAGGCGCTGTCGCCCATTGAAGCCCACCATGAGATGAACATGAACCTCACACAGTTGGTGCCTAAACTTAAAGCGATAGCCGGTTACCGCGATCTGTTTGCCGCCGCATACGGCGATAGCACATTTTCGATGCCCGAAATCATGCAGGCCTTAGCGGCTTTTCAGCGCACTTTAGCCAGCAGGCGGAGCCGGTTTGATGAGTTTTTGGATGGAAATTACAATGCATTGTCTGACAACGAGCTTCACGGATTGCATTTGTTTCGTACCAAGGCGCGATGCATGAACTGTCATCACGGACAGTTTTTTACCGACGAAGGTTTTCACAATATCGGATTGACTTATTATAAAAGGAAATATCAAGATTTAGGTCGTTATCAGGTGACGCAGGAAGCCGAAGATGTAGGTAAATTTCGTACGCCCTCCCTGCGCGATGTTATGAATACCGATCCGTGGATGCACAACGGTCTTTTTTGGAACATGACAGGTTTGCTTAATATGTATAACAGCGGGATGCAAATGAATTCCGCTACCGCCGAGCAAAAAGCGGCAGATCCGCTTTACCCGATAACGGATCCGTTAATGCGTAAATTAAATCTGACCAAAGCGGAGATTCAGGATTTGGAAGCCTTTTTGCATAGTATCACGGCTACAAAATATCGCATGCACCGACCGGAAAAACTGCCCAGATAGCCCTCATTAATTTGAACGCAATTACCGACGTAGCGCAAAATATTTTTGCGCTACTTTTTTTGCGTTTGTATGTAAGAAAATACCGGTAGCGATCATTTTATTCCATAGCGTGTTAAATAATATTAAAAATCATGCTGTGTATGCGCCTATTTATTAATATTGTTATATCTTCGAGCCTGTTATTTATCTAAATAAAAATACAAATTCATGAAGAAAATTTTACTTACGTTAACCGCGCTGGCTGGTTTATCTACGCTCTCGTATGCGCAAGAATTTGGCTTCCAAAAAGGAGATATCCTGCTGGAAGGAAATGTTAGCCTCAACACCTTAAAAAGAGAATATGAATTATCAGCCTCCAAACTGACGATGACCAATCTTGCCCTTCGTCCAAAAGCAGGATATTTTGTAGCGGATAAATGGGTGCTCGGTGTCGATTTGGGATATGAGTTATCGCGGACAGCCTCTTTATATGAGAATATGTCATCGGTGAAAAGTTCTGCTCATCGCTATCGTTTCGGTGGTTTTGGTCGCTACTACTTTTGGGATTTAGGCGAGCGGTTCAAAACGTTTACAGAGCTTGGAGCATATTACGGCTTCGACCGAAATGAAAACTATGACTTGGTCGATGCGCGTATAAATCGCTACGGCGCAAACGCTGGAATAGGTGCGAATTATTTCCTTACGCGTCGTGTGGCTATTGGCTATTCGTTTACCGACTTAATTTCCTTTGATACGGATAGACCAGACCTGGACAATGCTGATGCAACAAAGCGCTTTCGGGTTAACCTAAACTCATTCAGTAATTTCCTTCAGAGCGGCTTCTTTTCACTAACCTTTAAATTATAATCCAACCACTTTTTGTCAAATTTTATGAAAAATATATTATATACATCAGTATTGATACTTTGCTTTTGCGGCGCGGCCAAAGCGCAGGAATATGGGTTTAAAAAGGGAGATTTCTTAATAGAGGGCTCTTTCCGTGCAAGTTCGGACGAAGGCGGTATGCAAAATTATGATAAAGTCGTCTCGCTAAGTTTTAATCCGCAAATAGGCTACTTTTTGTCCGATAAGTGGGCCGTGGGATTGATGGGCGGTTACGGAAAGCAAACGTATGAAAGTAAGCCAACGGCAACTTCGGTTTCTTTAGGGCAGGAGTTTTTTACGCTTGGCGCATTCGGACGTTACTATTTTCTGGATTTAGGTTCTCGATTTAAAATTTTTACAGGATTGGAGTCTACTTATCAGAAACTTGACGTATTGAAAGATGAGAATTTCCCGTATACTGGTGGTTACGATCAGAAGCAGTTTGGTGCAAATGCTGGAATTGGCGCTAATTTTTTTATAACTAAAAATCTATCTATTGCTTATACCTTTACGCATGTGCTTGGTTTCACTACATACAAAATCAACAGTGAAAATTCCGGTACCAGTTTTTATCTCAACGCCAACAACTTCGGTAATATTTTTAATACCGGTTCTTTCTCTTTAGGATTTAGGTTTTAACCACTAAGTTTGCGCAGTAAGCATATGAAGGTGTCTAAAAAGTGATTAAATTTCGTTCATTGCGAGAAGGAGGAACGACGACGAAGCAATCTTATCCAATAAAAATGCAGATTGCTTCGTCATACTTCCTCGCGATGACGCATTTTGAAGTTAATCGATTAGCTTTTTGGACAGCCTCTTTTTTTAAGGCTACATGTAACAGGTACTGTCTGTTCTTGAACGTTGTGTGGCAGGTTTGCTTACTGTCGTTATTGCGGCTAAAATTGCCAAGAAGTTAAAAAAATATAAAAATTAGGCATTCAAGGAACAATTCTTTCTGTATATTTGGCCATTGTTAACGACAGACAGTGTAGATTTGAGAATTTTTTTTACATATTCTTTATTGCTCGCTTTGACATTACAGTCTTTTTACCGGACGGTGATGACGCTGGAATATGAAATTCACCTGCCTGACTACATCGCTAAATGTATTAACAAAGATAGACCCGAATTGCATTGTGATGGGCAGTGTGTGCTTATGAAGAAAATCCGGGAAGACGAAAAGAAAGAAGCCAAGAAAAATCTAGTTGTTTACGAATATAGTTCGCTTTACCTACACAAAGAAATGGTAACGTTTACGCCATCTTTAATAGATGACGTTGTTTTTATCGCACATTTCTCTCCATACATGACATCGTACAGGTTCAATCACCACGATCCTGTTTTTCGTCCGCCAATCGCATAAATTTTTTCTTACCAGCAGTTTTTTTAAAGCAGGGCTTTTTGCCGAGTTACGCTGCTAAAGGCGCAAACGAGGATAGCTTGAAGCCGCTTTTTTAGCCGTTATCGTCGTTTTTTTACCGCGATTTCATAATTGGCTAATGGGCTTCCATGTCAACTTGCTTTCACAAATTACTTCACGTGGGTAGCTGCGAGCGATAAGTTGTGGTTCGGTAGGACTACATCCTTCGCACAGCCACCAAACAGGTGATTACCTTGCTGCTGATTTCCCTATGTTTCTTATACATTATTGCAATTCATGAAAAGAATAACCCTATTTCTTGTGGTATTCGCAGCCTTATTTGGCGCGTGTACAAAAGAAAAGACAGATTACGAAGCCGAACTTGCGGAGGAAGTAACGGAATACGTTGAATTTGAAGAAGTGACCGTATTCACCGCGGGAAATTACCGTGTGCATTTGGAGGCGCTCAACGGCACGCTTTATCAAGGCTACAATGCCATTCGTGTCAAAATCGATCCTTTACAGAGCGGTGCTGACACGGCTTTGTCGGTTTCCTTTTTGCCTTTGCTGTCTACAGCTGGTTTAGCAACAGATAGCTCCTGCCCACATCGGAATACCTTGATTCGCCACGCTTCAGCCGGATACTATGAAGGCTATGTGGTGTTTACTGAAGCATCCGATGCGACAAAGACCTGGCAACTCCAGCTTGGCGTAGCGAGCGGTAACCAGCGAGTGTTTGCCGAACAGCCTATTGTGGTACAATCGCAGCCTAATAAAAATCTGAATATGACCAGCTTTGTGGGAAAAGACGGCACGCGGTATATTATCGCACTGGTGTCGCCACAAAAACCGCAGGTTGCTGAAAATAAGTTGCTGGCAGGAATCTACAGGCGCAATAATGGATCAGAACAAACGGAACGCATTTTAGATAAGAATGGCGCAGATGTTACGCATCTTACCTATCGTGAAGTCAACGCATATACATTGCGATTGGATCCGCGTATGCCCGAGCCTTCTATGGGAAATCATTCATCACCCAACAATCAAGATCTGACACAAAGCAGCAACGGCTTTTACCAGGGCGTGGTTAATTACACCATGACCGGCAACTGGACGTTGAATTTTATCCTGTTAAATCAACAGGGGCAAATGGTGAAAGGCACGATTGTTCCCGATGATTTTACACCGGGCGTACAAGGCGTGAAAAGTGAGCTCTTTATCGACATCCTATTTTAAGCGCTATGAAGAAAGTAACGTTAGGATGCGTGTTGCTGTCCGTTTGCTTGTCTGCCGCAGCACAGGATGAATTGGTAAAGCCGGATAGCGTAAGGAATATTGATGCCGTAAGTGTGGATGGGCTGCGTAAGAAAAAAATAACAACAGCGATTAAGATGGCCGTTTCTGTAGATGAATATTTGGCTTCTTCCGAACAGATTAGTTTTATCAAACGTGGCGCATATGCCTGGGAGCCGTTGTTGAACAATATGGGAGCGGAACGCGCCAACCTGACCATCGACGGTATGCATATTTTTGGTGCGTGTACCGATAAAATGGATCCCGTTACCTCTTACGTAGAAAGTAACAATCTTGCCGCCGTGAGCATAAATTCCGGGCAGGCCGGGTCGATGCATGGCGCTACAGTAGCTGGAAGTGTTGATTTGAAGCGTAAAAATACACCTTTCGGCAGTCCGCAAAAATGGGCGGGAGCTTACCAAGCCGGATTTGAGGCCAATAATCAGCAAATCTTTAATTTAGGCAATGTCGCATACTCGACGAACAACTTTGCTGCTGATGCGAGCATGTCGTTTCGTACAGCTGGCAATTATTATGCTGGCGATGGCGAAGAGGTGCGGCACTCGCAATACAACAAGTTTAACACGTCGCTCGGCTTGGCGTTTAAAACAAGCGAGTTGTCTGCGTTACGGGTTGATGCCATCTTCGATCAAGCGAAAGATGTGGGTTTTCCAGCCTTACCGATGGATTTGTGGCTTTCTCGGGCATTCATTGGCTCGGTTTCCTACAAGCAACTTTTCGAACGCGGGATAGTAAAGGCTTGGGATTCCAAACTTTACTATAACGCCATCGAACATTACATGGATGACACCACGCGACCTGAAAATCTCGTGCATATGGATATGCCGGGCTGGAGTACAACTTACGGTTTGCTAAGTAAGCTAAATTTGCAACGCGGCCGCTACAGCTCGGATATTCAGCTAAATGCATATGATAATTTATCGATCGCGGAGATGCGTATGTATCCGCAAGATCGCAGTAACCGAACGATGTTCGCTTACAGCTGGCCTTGGGTTACCACGCGCTACGCGGGTGTTTCGATGAACAATGCTGTTCAGCTTACGGAAAAAAGCCAACTACATCTTGGTGGGGCGTTAGGTGTGAATTACAACGACGCCAAATACGTAGAGTTTAACCGGATTTTCCATCCTGGAGCTTCGCAGACTAAAACAAGGTTGCTGCCAAGTATCCACAGTGCGTACGATATCCAGTTTGCCGATTTTAATTTTTCGGCAGGTCTGGGTTATGGTCATCGTGCACCTTCAGTTTCTGAAGGTTACGGTTACTACATCTACAACAGCTTTGATCGCTATGATTATATCGGAAACCCCGACTTGAACAATGAGGTTTCTTATGAGGCGAATGCGAGCTTCGGGTATAACAAAGAACGTTTCGGCATCGATATGAAAGCCAACTATTTTTATATCCGAGACTATATTATTGGCCGCATATGGAGTATGGGAAGCCCGATGAATTACCAATCGGTAGGCGTAAAAGGATACACATCGCTTGATTATGCGACATTGGTTAATCTTTCGCTCAAAGCAAATTATCATATTTCACACCAATTGCACTGGGATGGGCTGCTTACTTATGCACGTGGACAAGATGAGCGCGGTGGTAATTTGCCTTTTATTCGCCCGTTGAGCTACCAAACAGCGCTGCATTTTAAGCATCAGCAGTTTGCGGTGCAAACGGCCGTAAACGGTGATTTTACGCAAGAACACTACAGTCCGGAATTTGGCGAAGATGAAACCGCTGCTTACACCATTTGGAATGCATCGGCTGATTATGCCTTTAAAATTTCGCACTATCAGGCGAAGATTCAAGTCGGTGTGGAAAATATTTTCGACCGCTATTACAGCACGTACGCCGATTGGGGAAATATTCCACGGATGGGACGCAACATATTTAGCTCCTTAAAACTGGATTTTTAAATAGAATACACGAAAACCGAGCCTTGTGCTCTTAATAATTATTAATAAATCAAAATAGAAAAATGAAAAATCTCAAAAATTACGCATGTTACGCAATTTGTTTATTAGTCTTGGCGTCTTGTAGCAAAAATGATGATGTTCCTGCCGCTAATAATTTGACTTTACATTTCAATAATACATTTCGCGACAATACTATTGTTTTAGGCAATGCAACTGCTGCTTCAGCGACCGTCAATACATCTGCTGAAGGACAGGTGCATCATTTTTCAGAACTAAAATACGTGATTAGTAATATTCGCCTTGTTCGAGAAGATGGCACCGAGATTCCTTACAATATTAATGATCTGGATAGAGGCGCGACCGTTGTTGACCATGCTAGACAAGCTACGTTGGATTATGTATTGAGTAATATACCTTCAGCAAACTATAAACAGTTAAAATTCGGCCTCGGTGTTAAAACAGAATTAAATACGCTGGATCAGGTACGGTTTCCGGGCTTTTACGCAACGGCAGGCACGAATGATACAGAAATGATGTGGGAATGGGGAACGGGCTACCGCTTTACAAAAATCGAAGGTTTCTATGATACGGACAATAAACAACTCTCCATTCATACAGGAAGCACGGTAGTCGGTACAGCAGGTAATTATACGCAGGGCGTTGATGCGTACCGTGATGTGGTGTTAGATTTCCCGACCGTCGCTACCGTTGGACAACGTGCACCGCGTGTTGTTATTAAAGCTGATTTTGATAAGTTGTTAAGTGGAGCAAGCAATACGATCAGGCTTTCTTCCGGAACGGGACATAACAATAATGCGACGCCAAACATTCATACGGCAGCCCAAATGTCCAGATTTGTCGATAACATAGGCGGAAATGGCACAAGCGATATTACCGGTATGTTTTCGGTAACGAGTGTAGAAAATTAAAAATACAGTCGGCGTAGGCGTATGTGCGTTTTTTTGCCTGCGCCGACTCATTTACCAGAAAAAAAACCGATTGTCGTGAGAATAGTTTTAGGAATTGTCACTGTTATTGTTTTCGTACTTTCATGTAGCAAGCAGGAAGAGCTATTTATATGGGATAACCCGGAATTGCCCTTGGAGATCCCTCCTGGTTTTCCAGCGCTCAATCGCTTTGTCCAGGATAATAGACCGACAAAATACGGTGTGCAACTTGGCGAAAAACTGTTCAACGAAACCAAGTTGAGCGGTAACAATACCATTTCCTGCGCAAGCTGTCATCATCCTTCAAAGGCATTTGCTGATGCAAATGCGCAAGCCATCGGTATCTACAATCGTGTGGGGCTGCGCAATACCACACCCATCCAAAATATGGCTTTTATGCAATTTTACAATTGGGATGGCAATATTCTGCAATTGGAAAAGCAACCTTTGGTGCCCATTATTACGCATGAGGAAATGAACTCTTCCATTTTGGAAGTTATCGGAAAGCTTAGCGAAGAGGCAGCTTATAAAGCGCTATTTAAGCAAGCTTTTGGCGATGACGAAATAACGGCCGATCGTATTTATCGGAGTATCGCTCAATATGAATACACGCTGATTTCTGCGGATAGCAAATATGATCAGGTCATGCGCGGTGACGCCATTGCGTTTACCGAAATAGAAAGCGAGGGGTTCGCCGTTTTTCAACAAAAATGTGCGGGTTGTCATAGCGGTGCGTTATTTACTGATCAAAGCTTCCGGAATATCGGTTTTCCTATTAATACGGATTCCCGAGAGGCTGGGCGAGCAAGAGTCACAGGAATTGCCGACGATCACATGCGTTTTCGCGTTCCTTCTTTACGCAATATTATGCAGACAGCGCCTTACGGAAGTTTTGGCCAATTTCCTGATCTCAAAACGCTATTAGATTATTTGGCTGATGGCGTACTGGATGCGCCAAACCTAGATCCTGTTTTCAAAGAAAACAATAATCGTATTCCATTAACCGAAGCGGAAAAGCAAGCTATTCTGGCTTTTCTTAGCACACTCACTGATACGCAGTTTTTGCAGAAATAATACTTGCTGCGCGTTCGCTATTTTTGGTCCGTCGGTTTGCGCGAGGTAGACCCCGTCGGAGGATAGTTTATTTTCCCTTTCAAACTTTCGATATAGTCTGCATCAAAATGCGGTAGCTGCAAGTTTTCGTCTGCCGTCCATGCGCGCACTTGCTCCGCAATTTCTGCTTGTTTTTCGCTGGAAGTCTGCTGTTGCTCGCCGACGAACACATTTTGGGAGGGAAGTGCCAGCGTTGCGCCGCTGTTGCGGATAACATCCATCAGATGCAAGTGCAGGTCTTCTTGTACCTCAAGAAACATGTCAAAGTCAACTGCGTTGATATAAGCAAATATTTCAAATTTTAAGCCGTCAGCCGTCACACTTACAAAACGTATCCGCGCAGGTAGCTGATCGACTTTGGGATGCGCGTACAATACGGCTCGCATTTCCACCAACAAATAGCGAATCTGATCGGTTGTGGTCTGCAAGCTGAAATAAAAGCTCGGGCTAAAAAAGAACTTGTCCCGATGCGTGAAATTCTCGATTTGCAAAGACGAAAATTCGCCATTGGGTATGGTCACGATGGTGCGCTCATTCGTGCGGATTTGCGTGGATCGCATCCCGATTTGTTCGACTGTGCCCACTACTTGTCCAACACGACAAAAGTCGCCAACACGCACCGGCTGATCGGCAATCAACGTCACGCTGCCGACAAAGTTTTCGACGGTTTTTTGTGCCCCCAAAGCTAGCGCAATACCACCAATACCCAACGCGGCAATACCAGTCGTTACGTTAAAACCAATAGTATCCAAAATCGCGATCACTGCAACAAATACCATCGCTATTTTAGCTGCTCTGCGCAAGAAAAGTATGGCAGAAACACCGGCTTGATTGCCGCGCTTTGCGAGGTTACGCTGCGTTATTTTACTGCCGGCATCCAGCAATTGCCAAATCAGGAGCAAGAACGCCAGAATATAGAAAATAACACTTAAACTACTCAGTCGTTGCCTTACAATGATTGATATGTCGGCCTGTTCAGTCGCGAACACAAAAAACCAGACAGCTAAAAATAACTGTACTGGCCTCGAGAACGCCCGTACAATGCCAGCCGTCGGTTCTACCCGAGCCGCTTTCCAAATTTTGGCTAACAGAAATATTAATATCCTTGTAACAGACCAGGCTAGAAAATAAGCGATGAACACCAGAAATGCGCTAATAATCCAATGACCGATAGGCACACCTCCCCATTTCTTTTCGATCAATGCTTTCGGCAAAATTTTCGTAATTAAAGGCGTTGTCAGTTCCTCTTCCACCGGCACGGGAATACTTTCTACGGTTTGCGCAGAGAACAGCCAAAGTGGTGCGCCGTCTTTATCTTGTGTGCTTTCGACAATGATATCGAAAGATTCATTGTTGATGATGGCCGTACCCACTTTATCCAGATTCGGCCCCAGGTTGTCATCCAGATGTCCTTCATATTTCTCGCTGATCAGCGCATATGGCAGGATGCTTGCATTTTGATCGAGCAGTTGTTGTAAACTTTGCGCTAGTTTTTCCGCGTTACGTTTTTTTCGCAGTTTGCGGTCGATGTGCAGGTAGCGAGCTGCTCGGGTATAATTTTCTTTCGCTACCGCGCTGATAAATCCAGAAACCGTTCCTCGGGGTGTACGTCGGCCAAGAGAGTCTTCGGGCCATGCCGGCTGGGCCGCGCTTTTCGCCGCCGTATCTGGGAGCAAAGTTTGCGCAGTCCCAATTTTTGCTGCTGCAACGTTAAATATAACACTTAGTAAAAGGATGATCAGTCCGGTTGTGGATCTTGTCTTGGTGAATTTTGACATAGAAAAACGCATATTTTTTTGTTAACCACGTTACGCCTGCAATGGAAAAGTGGTGGAGCCTAAAAAACGATAGATGACCATTTTGCAAGAAAGCGGAAAGCTAACGACAGCCAAAGTCAACGATAAATGAACAGCGTGCTAGCAGCGTAAAGTGTGTTTTGGTGGCTAATAAAAAACTAACCGTCGTCCTATGAAGCACGTATTTGGTCACACTTTAACGAACTGACACCATTTCTCGCTCGTGATACTTGCTTTTAGACATCCGTGCTCCTTTTTAAACGTTTTTCGACAACTAAAGTTTCAGCTACGAAGATGATTTTGGAAAATTAACCATGCCGGGTAGTGAGCGAGGAATTAGACCTGCCTAAAAACAATCGGGAAATTGGATTTAGGCCGCATATTCGCTTATGCCTTTGTGCGGGTGAGTGCGAAATAGATAACGTAAAGCCAACCGAAAATTCCGTGAATGATGGCGAAGAAAATGGACTTATTGCGATCCCAGGAAATAACCACGGCGATAACAGATCCGAGTCCTATGCCAGAATGGTAGATTGTCTGCGAGGTTTGCGCTGTTGTATTGTGCCCGAATGCTAAGCAACTCAGCGTTAATAACAGGATGAAACTGATTAATTTCTTCATTAGTTGGGTAAGTTTGGCTGTGGCCGTCAAGCAATTCACTTGCACTTTTACAGACTGTCGACAGCAGATAAATCTACTAAATTTTTATCAGCTATTGGCGTTTACGGTTTGCAGATTTTATTGCACAGCTATTTATTCGTTCTCTAGATTGAAAGAAATATGTATACAGGGCTTGCTTTGCGGGTTTGCCGCAGGCTGTATTGATTTGTTGGAAAGCAAGATTGGTATTGAATAAATGTTGTTCGGAGGTTAATTGAAGTATTTTTAAACGGTTATTAATTTCCGAAAAACGCTCTTTTGATTATTTATTTTTTTATTTAAACTTAATATTTACTTTGTTTTGAATTTATTTATGTATTTTAGTGGTGAATTAATACAAGTGTAAACTATACTAACTAATTACATTATGAAAAAAATCTTTTATTTGGCGACGCTCGTGTTGGTCTCTATTTCTTGTAAGCAAGCTATTTATGAGGCCGCGGAAGATGAACATGCGAACTACAGCAGCACATCGCTTGCTGGTGATACGACCGTTCATAAACTGCTGATTAACGGGGAGCATACGTATATCAACGAAATTGGTGGCATTTATTATTTTGCGGAAGATCTCACGATCACCGACGAGCAGTTTGGTAAATTGTTGCAGCTTACCAATACCAGCCTCAATACGACCGAGCGCGCTACAATTACTACATCATTAACAAGTGTTTGGCCCAATAATACAGTATACTACAGCTTGCCGGCGCAAGGTTCGCTAAACGCAGCAACCTACCAGACTTTTCTGCAAAATATCCAGAATGCGTTCAATCTTATCACGGCTGAAACAAGTATGCAGTTTGTGCAGCGCACCAATCAGCCAGAATATATCCAGTTTTTTCATTCAACCGGTAACAACTCACCGCTAGGCTGGAGCAGAAATCGCGTGAATCGCGTCAATATTTACAATTGGAATTCGCCAGCCATTATTGCTCACGAAGTGATGCACTCTATGGGTATTCATCATGAACAGTGTCGGCCTGATCGGAATAACTACATCATCGTGGATGTAACAAAGGCGCAGTCTGGTACGTCAATCAACTTTAATATTGCGGCTGGATATGCCGGAAATGGCACGTTTGACTTTAATTCGGTGATGATGTACTCGTCTACCGATTTTGCAATTAATCCGAGCCAGCCCGTTATGACACGGTTGGATGGTTCGACATTTACGAAGCAACGTTCGTACCTTTCTACAGGCGATTATGCGGGTATTAATGCGCTTTACCCGGCAACGAATTAATTGTCGAAGCCATGGCTTCAACGGCTGCCTGGACAGTTTATTTTCAATTTTTTTGTTGAATAAACTGTCCAGCATATTACCAAACGTGCCGGGCTTCCGTCGCAACATATGGATTTGACAACGAGCGCGATTTTAGTAAATTAATGAATAACCCATCATCAAAACAATGCACTACATGACAAAACTAGTTTATTTTATTGCCGTTTTCTTTTTTTTAACAAGTTGTAAACAAGCGATTCGCGAGCTTCCAGAGGAAGACGCGCAAGATAATTACAGTAAAATACAACTCGCCGGAGACACCACAGTTCATAAACTGCGTATTGATGGCCAGTATACGTATGTTAATGAGGTCGCTGGCATCTATTACTATGCAGAAGATATGACGATTACCGACGAGCAATTTCATCTGTTGATGAAGTTAACGAATAGCAAGTTGACAACTACGGAAAGGGCTACGATTACGACATCGTTAACCAGTCTTTGGCCGGATAATACGGTGTTTTACAGACTTCCGGAACAACAGTCGCTCAGCGATGCCAATTATCGCACGTTTTTAAACAATATTCAGGTGGCTTTTAATATGATTACTGCTCAAACCGACATTCGTTTTGTTGCGCAAACTGATCAGTCAGAATATGTTCAATTCGTGTACGCTACAGGCAATAGTTCGCCTTTGGGCTTTAGTCGAAATCGCGTGAATAACGTCCGGATTGCCAGCATCAATACGCCCGCGATCATCGCGCATGAAATTATGCACTCGCTGGGCATGCGTCACGAGCAGTGTAGGCCTGATCGAGACGAGTATATCCATGTCTATGTTGACCGCGCGCAAGCCGCTTCGCGCAATAACTTTAATATTTACGCGGGATATATCGGTCATGGGGATTTTGACTTTCAGTCGGTTATGATGTATTCGTCTTTTAATTTTGCGATAGATCCGAACATACCGGTAATGACTAAGTTAGACGGCACAACCTTCGAAAGACAAAGAACACGGTTAACGCCCGGCGATTATGCTGGTATCAATGCGCTTTATCCGGCAATAGCAGAATAGACTGTGTGTCTATTTTTTTGAGCGTTTGGATGGTGCTCACCCGTGTTTTGCGCCGTCTGGGTCGGTAGTGTAAAAGCTACCGGCTTGCTTGTTTTTTTGTATCTTGTGATGTCATGCTACTAGAAAATTTCGAAAACATATGTCGATAAACAAAAAGCGGCTCAAGCGGGGTCGTTTGCTCCACGTTTTCCTTACCCTTTTAGGCACTATGGGGGTTTTTGTTTTATCTGCGCAGGATAAAAAGTGGACTATTGAGCCGCGCGTAGGTTATGCAACGCAGGATTTCAATTGGTCTATTTCCGGTACAGAATCGGGAACTGACCCAAATGTGCTCTCGGAATTGATTTGGGAAGATTTAAGTGCCATGAGCTTTAATCTTCACACCTCTTATCAGTTATCTAAAAGGTTTTCGTTCTCGCTAGCTGGTCGTTACGAGCAGATTAGGAGCGGCTCCGGAAATGATTCGGACTATGCAACCAATAATCGAACGGGCAAATATTACAATCTCGATTTTAAAAGTGATGTCGGATCTGGATACGATGTGACGTTAACGGCTCACTATGTATTGCCGCGCCTTTGGAAACTGCGTCCGCGGGTGTTGGCAGGCTACGGTCAGTTGGGCCAGCGCTTGTATTTATTGGGGGTAGCGGGCGACATCACGGCAACTGATCTTCGCTCCACCTATCAAACCCGTTGGTCAGGCGGACATGCTGGTGTCGAGCTTTCTTACGCGATCGCTCGTTTTCATTTGGCAGCGATGTATAAAATCGGACTACACGATTATCAAGCGAAGGCTAACTGGAATTTGATTGAGAGATTTGAGCAACCCGTTAGTTTTCGGCAATACGCATTGGGCGTAACGCACGACGTTCACTTGCACGCAGCGTATGTTTTTAACGATCATTTGAGTCTCGTGTTAGCCGCTGAGCATACTAATGGTTATACGTTGCCCGGTTTAGACGTAGCGTATCGATCAGACGGCTCGCGCCCAAGAACGCGGCTGAACGGAGCAAATTATACGCGTTATGCAGCTACTGCTGGCTTGCGCTATGCTTTCTGATATTGCTAGTTTTTAGACGCGTTACCTATTTTTTTTGAAAAAACTAGTTACATTTGGTAAAAGCACGTGATCTTATGTTGATTATAGATTCGCCATTTACAGACGCTTATTTTAACATTGCTTCTGAAGAATACCTCTTGAGCCGATTTCCAGCGGAGGAGATCTTTTTACTTTATGTGAATGCACCTGCAATTATTGTAGGAAAATTTCAGAATACGCTGGCTGAGATAAATTTGGATTATGTAACAGCGAATAAGATCAAAGTCGTTAGGCGTTTGTCTGGTGGCGGTGCTGTATACCACGATTTGGGTAATTTAAACTTTTCCTTTCATACGCTTTTAGGCGACAAAGACTTTATGGAGTTTTCAACTTTTACACAGCCTATCGTGCAGCTTTTAAACAATTTAGCGATACCGGCTAAATTAGAAGGACGTAACGATCTGTTAGTCGATGGTAAGAAATTTAGTGGGAATGCTAAGGTGGTAAAAAATGGCAAAATGATTCAGCATGGTACTATTTTGTTGGATTCGGATATGGGTGTGCTGGCAGACGCACTGCAGATAAACCCACTCAAATTCACCGACAAGGCTGTAAAATCCAACCGATCGCGTGTTACCAACCTTTTGCCTTATCTGCCGGCAGGCATGTCGCTGTTGGAATTTAAAGATTTGCTGATTAATGAAATGCTAAAAGCCAATGAGGGAGCATCCATGTACCGATTGGATAACGAAGATGAGCAAGCCATAACCGAACTCATCCGCAATAAATATGCTACCTGGGATTGGAATTTTGGTTTTTCGCCCGACTACAATTTTAAGAAAGCTATCAAGGTTCAGGCGGGCTTTATAGAGTTGCATCTTGACGTGCACAAAGGGTACATCGAGCGTATAAAAGTATTTGGCGACTTCTTTGCTGCCCAGCCGATCGAGGAATTTGAACAGCAGCTTGTCGGTAAGCGACATGCGTTGCCTACTATTGCTAAACTTCTAGAAACGATTGATCTTACAGCTTACTTTGGTAAAGTGGAAGTAAACGAAATACTTACTTTATTTCATTAAAAGGCGGTTTTCACTGCTCTTTATCGATGGCACTACATTACGAAACGAAATAAATCTGGCTAACAGGCATTTTAGCGTTACGCGTTAGCCAGGTTTATATTATGATGTGTCTTTCGGTGCTATAATCTATTTTTGATGATTTCGTGTTAGTAGCCTGTAGCGCTTATTTCTTTGCCTCTTTTACGGCTGTACAGACTTACTTTTCTAAATACAGTATCTTTCGAAGAGGGTAGAACGTGGCTTGCGCTGCTACTTATCTTCTCGTCAATTAGCTCGCTTACATCTTGCACCCATCAATAATACAACGTTACTGGGCGTGTTTTTAGTGTTGTTACCAACATGAAGCACCATGAATAGTTTAAAAACAGGGTCTTTTGTAATGGAATGCATGAAAAAAAAATAATTTTTTAAGACAAAAAACACCTTTCTTTTGTTCTATAAAAAAACAGTTATTATACATGGAGTACAGACCTCAAATTGTTAAAAGTTTGCGGACGCTTTTGGTTTCGCGAGAACACCTTTTTACGGATGTGTTGAACATTGCTACAGCTGGAGAAATGCGGCATATTATGGACGCTTTTGAAGAAGGCGATGTTTATGATTTTCAACTATCGCATGTCGAAGATTTGAAAGATCCGAACGTGAAAAAATTGGTGCATTTGATACAGGAGATCGATCATGTGTTGGAGGAAATCAAGACGAGCAACCATATAGAGGACAAGGAATTTTGTTTGGATGAAGGAAGCATGAACGGATTAAATTAAGCAGGGAGATACATAAAGGCGCGCAAGCCATATACGCATTAGACGACAACAGCATGAAAAATATACTCATATCGGGTGGAACCGGATTTATCGGCGAGCATTTAATTGAATATTTCCGGGCGATAGACCAGACGCTTCACCTGACGGTTTTGGTACGGTCGTTAGACGGCCTTACGCCCAAAACTAACGTCAGCTATGCGCTTTGGGATGTTGAAAAGCAGTATATCGCGCCAGAGGTATCGACAACTATTGATACCGTTATTCATCTGGCTGGCGCTAATGTTGCGGACGGTCGGTGGACAGCCGAACGGAAAAAAGTTCTTTTAGAAAGCAGAACAAAAAGCGGCCAGTTATTGGTTGATTGGGTAAAAACAAAAGGCAAACTAGTTAAAACATTTATTTCCGCTTCGGGAATAGGTTGGTATGGTGAAGGACTGGATGGACAGGTTTTTACGGAAGATGATGCGTCGGGCAATGACTTTCTTTCGGAGGTTTGCAGGCTTTGGGAAGCGTCTACCCAGCCGTTGGCGCAAGAAGGCGTTCGTTTGGTTTACATTCGCACAGGTTTGGTGTTAGATCCTGCTGGCGGTATGTGGAAAGCTATGCAAAGTGCTTTTGCGTTTCGTGTGGCGCCGCGCTTTGGCGATGGACAGCAGGTGTACAGTTGGATCGCCTTGCAAGATATTGTGCGATTGTATGTGTTTGCTGCACAAAATCCCGACGTTCATGGTCCGCTAAACGCTGTTTCGCCGCATCCATTGACGCAGCTGGAAGTCGCAAAGGCGCTCGTTAAAAAAGAAGGTTCTTTTTACGTTGTGTTCCCGATACCAGCTACGCTTTTAAAAGCCGCACTCGGCGAACTCTCCATGGAACTACTGAAAAACGCGCATGTTAGTGCGCAAAAGGCGCTGTCTGCCGGTTTTGTTTACGCGCAACCCAAAATTACCGATCTTTAATAGCCGTCGTCTTTTCAGCTTTTTTCACAACAATCCATCTCCTTGTTTTGATAGCTTGTAAAGTTAGTTAGCCGTGGCTATTCCGGTAGTTGGTCTTCCGTATTGCAACTGTTTTTTTCGCGGTATAGCTTTTCGCCAATTTTGCCCTGATCGCCCAATGCGCGCCCTTTGACCAGCCAGGCAATGCCAAACGTGAGCAAAGACAACGTTTCAAAAATCAAGGTGGCGTAAGGAAAAGAGGAAATTGGTATCAGCACAATAAATAGCAAAATAGCATAGCCGCAGGCGCGGTAAATTTTATTCTCATTGAGCATACTCACCGGGATTTCGCCATTTACTGCTTGGCCCAACGTAAACACATGAATAGCCAGTAAAGAAAATGAGAGAAAAAGAATGGCGGCAAACACGTAATGGAGCACTTTTAGATTGATAGAAAATAGGCTGTAGGCCAGTTCTTGCCCTGCTAATGGGTTTGTCGGCACAAGCGCCACGCCTAATGCCATTACGCCGGCAATATTAGTTAGCAGGTTATCGTTTTTCCAGAAAACACGATTGCCGTTTCCTTGATAACAGATCAAAAAAAAGGCGACTGCACAGAGCGTTCCGGTAAAAACTTCCCGAAGATTGGTAAAATAATAATGACTTATAGATGGTTGTATGTCGGTGTCGAAAAAGTGAAAAAGCGATAGCAAAACCAAGATAATCGGGAGCAGCATACCTAAATAGCCTATCGCCCGGCGTAGCCGGCGATAAGCATACATGTTGTGCCGTTGAATCTTTTTCATAAATAGAGCATGTGTGCGTAATAAAATCCGTGGAATGACCTAACCGATGTGGTAATTCCTACTTAAATTTAACCGTTTTTTTCGTTATGTTTAAAGTTTTTTTTTAAATCGCATTACACACACCTATCTACAGCAAATTTACCGCGCCAATTCGAAGATTATGATATCACTCCAACCACTCTTTAAAAAGATTCATGCGCTCCCGGCTCACGATGAGCTCGTTTGATGTATAGTTACGCAAGTAGATTTTAAAACGTGAATTACTGTGTATAGAAATACGATCCATAGCACAACGCTGTATGATTTGGCTTCTGTTAATGCGGAAAAATTCCTTCGGATTTAGTAATTGATCCAGTTGCTCCAAATTGTAGTCCAGTAGATAATTATCGCCATATTTGGTGTACAGATAAATGGCCTTGTTCTCTGCATATATGCATTCGACATCAATCACCTCCACGAGTTTTAAACTTGCACCGATCTTGATCGTAAAGCGTGTTTTGTATGCCGCAGGATCTTCAACGAAAAACGCGCGTAAGGTGTTTAAGCTAATCGATTCGCTGCTGCGCTGATGGCGTTCAAACTTTTTCAGCGCAGCTTCTAATTTTTCCGGATGGATAGGCTTTAACAGGTAATCTATGCTGTTATGCTCAAAGGCACGAATAGCAAATTGATCGTAAGCTGTCGTAAAGATTATCGACGACTGTAGATCGAGATCTTGAAGTGCATCAAACGATAGCCCATCAGATAGTTGTATATCCATAAAGATCAAATCGGGTTCTGCATTTTCGGCAAACCAACGACGCATTTGTGCAACCGAATGCAACATGTCGGGGTTAAGGTAGCCGTGTTTTTCCAGCTTACGCTGTAATGATCGTGCAGCCGGTTTTTCATCTTCGATAATTAAAATGCGTAAGTTTTTCATGGACGATTCAATAGTGGGATTTTAACACGGAAATATTGATCCGTTTTTTCGATATGAACGATGCGCTCGGTGAGCAAAGCGTAGCGCTGCCGTATATTACTCAGGCCGATATGCGTAGACTGTGGTTTAATTGTTTTTTCCTGAAGGTTGTTTGTTACGATCAAATAGTCATCGTCTTGACTGATGCTAATCTCTAAAACGGCTTCTTCGTTTGCCACGTTATGTTTTATTGCATTTTCCAACAATAGCTGTAAGGATAGGGGAGCGATGTAGCGATCGGCCGTGTGGCTTTCCAGCATATTGCGAAAGATTATAGCGTTTTCAAACCTTATCTTCACCAGCTTAATAAAGCTATCAGCAAAGGCCAGTTCATCAGCCAGAGGAACCAGCTGTTTATCTTTTTGCTCCGTGATATACCGGTAAATTGCCGATAACGAATGAGTATAATCAATGGCGCGCTGTTGATCCTCTTCAATCAAACTTGCCAGTACATTCAGACTATTAAACAGAAAGTGCGGATCTATTTGTGCTTTTAACGACTCAAATTCTGCCGTTGCCCGGTTGGCGATTAGCCCCTGTTGTAAAATTTCCGTATTTTTTCTACGCTTGTAGTAGCCTAATGCAAAGAAGGTGAGGCCGATAAGTAGCGAGATTGTACCAATAATCGCATAATTGTTAAACGATTGCGTTTTTAGAAAATGCTGAACCGGCTCATTGTACAGTAACACCCGAAAGACATAATCGATAAGAAATACAAATAAACCGGTAAAAACAATATTGGCGATGATAAATGCGTACAGGAACTTTCTGACGTTTTTTTCGGGAGGATATTTCCTTTTTATATATTTTGCGGTTCCGTTGTTTACTAAATACAATACCAGCCCATAAGTCAACCCGATAGCTGATCCTTTTGCGAGAAAAAACTGGATGTCGATTTGCCCATAGCTTATCATATAATGCAAGGCAAAAAAGAGAAATATAACGGCGGTTAGGGCTATTGCTCGTGCAAAATTTATTAAAAACTTTTTCATTTCTCTTCGGATTTACATGTTACTAATAATGCTTCCACGCGATCTTGTCCCCAAGACGGATAAAATGGCTCACTTTCTTTCGCTGTTTTGTATAAAGATAACGCTTTTTGAAGCTGTTCGCATTCCGTAGTCGTGTTTCCGCCCGTGTAGGTCTTGCTCCGGATGTTAAATTCTGCTAGTCCACTGATGGCACGTGGGTTATTTGGTTCCAGTGTTATGGCGGCTTCATAATAAGCTACGATTTTTGGCGAAAGAATCCTGCCTCTGGCTGCCGGATCAATTAACAGTTCCGCAGTCAACGATAACGCTTTCAACACAAGCCACTCCGCGTTTAAGCGTTCATCGTCGTCTTGTGGAATAAGTTTATTCGCCGCATGGATCAGTGTTTCTTTTTCTGAAACATCTTGCAGTTTCATGGCGGTGGTAATCGCTACTAATGCCTGGTAATAGCGAGGTATCCAATTTGCCTTGTCCGTTTTTGCGATTTGCTCAAACTGTGCAATTGCTTCCTTTGTTTTTCCTGCTTGCCAGCTTTGCATAGCGAGCGTCATGTTTTTGTGGTAGTCTTGCGCAGTAGTAAGCCATGAGCAAAACATGCAGATAATTACGATGATAGTTTTCATATTATTTTTGTTTTTATACCGTAAAGATCGATGTCAAGACTTGCTTAGGATAATAAATCGAGCTCAACCGTCAAGACTGCTGGACGAACTGTAGCCATCACCAGCCAGAACCCTCAATAGTTTTTTGCTTTCACGTGCCTACAAATAATCAAATTCTTGCGAAGCCGCAATTTGCTTCTGATAGAAGTCGATTTTTTGGTAAGCTCTATTAAAGAATATTTTCTTATCGCGCGTGCCTGCGGTGTTCAACAATTTCGAGTTCTGAATTTGATGCAGAAAAAAGTCTTTAGCATGGCTACAGGTATCACGATCTTGTGTAATAAAGTAACCTAACATGGTATAAGGTACAAACAACGATTGCTGGTCTTTCTCAGTAACCAAAACATTGTTATTCAATATAAGCAGATCATGATAGTAGAGTCGATATTCTTCATTCTTTGGATGACAGTTTTTTTCCAGCGTGTAGATCAATTCTTTTATGCTTTCACATAGTGCAAAAGCATTTTCCGCAGCAAGCAATCCCGACTGGAAAAAGTAAACAATTTGTTGAAGCGTGCTGTTTATTGTGGTATCGTTCCATATCTCATGCTTGCTGCAATGGTCGTAAAAACGAATAAGCCGGTTGCTATTTTCTAATATGGGCGTTTGTATTTGAAAGGATTCAAAAGATTTGTTTTCCTGCTCGCGGGTAAGTAGATTGAGCCAAACAAATAATTTAAACTTCGAAAGTATGCCGCTCTTTATCGTGTAAAACAGCGGAATGTCTTTTGCCGAATAATATATGGAGGTGTCGTAGTTCTCGGGATGCGCCTGTAAAGCTTGGTAGGCACTTGCTAAGTAGCGGCTTAGATCGTCAAAGCTTTGTATTTCCCGTGTCTTTTTAACCAAAACCCGTTCGGTAGATTGAAATAAATTATCCATCGATAGATCAAAGTGCTTGGCTAATGCGATGGCTTCTTCCATGGAAAACTTGCTCTTCATCGAGAGTCGGCGATGCGCCGCATCATAACTAATAGCAAGGGCGCTGGCGACTTCTTCGATTAGCGAATGGTTACTTTTACTACGGCGATACATAGCTGATATCAACTTCTCCTGATACATATAGGTGGCTTTTTTGTGAATATCGCAAAATGCATGGGCTTTATTATTGTTTTGCGCAAAATAAAATGTAATAATCGCAATATTTTTGAGCAAAATCAAGACAACAAGATATGAGAGCAATGCCGATAATGATCCCGTTTTTGCTGATAGCAACTGTAGCCCAGGCACAGCGTACGCAACTGTTTAGTTTTTCTCCGATGAGCGAAAAGACTTCCCGTGTTAATGGCCTCGTAGTGGGGATTGGTCATCTTGGAGAGAATAAAACGTTACGACGTATCAATGGGCTGAACTTAGATTTATTTGTATTGTCGCCTTTTGTCGTGATGTACGGACCTTCGACACATCGTGTCTATGAGGAAACGAAGCTTATTTCTAACGGATTAAACTTAGCCGTCGGCGGATTTTTGACCGATGGGGTTGTTCATAATGGTGTCAGTTTTGGTATGTACAATTTTGGTAATGTATTTAACGGCCTCGGCGTGCATGCGACCTTTATGTCCGTGGAAAAATTAAATGGATTGAGTATCGCCGGTTTTGGCAATGATGTATTATATGCCAATGGCTTGCAGATCGGGATCGGAAACAAGAGCGATATTATGAACGGCATACAAATCGGTGTAGTGAATACATCGGTTAAGGTTTGCGGACTTCAACTGGGCATCTACAACAAGTCGCATGCAGTAAAGGGTTTACAAGTTGGCCTTTGGAATAAAAATGCCAAGCGAGCACTACCATTTCTCAATTTTTAATTAACCGATATTTCCACCACCAGTTAAAAAATATGAAAATCTTACGCTGCAATATCGATGTGCTATTGTATCCATGTGGATAATCGCAAGACAGCATAACTAACTCGGTGGCCCATGCAAACCGGTATGATGATCGTTTCAGAATTTTGGTTGGTTAGGCTGCGGTGACACTTTCAATGGGAAAATTAAAGCAGCACATGAATCGGGTACCAAATATAGGTTTTCAGATAAGAAAGCAGCACGCTCTTCATATCATTTTCAATTATGAACTACATTTTAATTTTCCGAAACAAAGCGATTTTAGCTACAGAAATTCGATGCAGACCGCATGAACCAAGTCGTTTTCAGGTATGATAGGGGTTCGTGCGGATCAAGTTTTTGCACCGAGCAGGAAGCGAAATATCGACCCTGAAGCTGCCTCGGCGGCCGATTATGCTTTTTTATACGAAGATTTACAAGCGCGTGAGGCGTATGTTTTACAGGCAATATTACCGATGATGTCGAATAGTATTCGCAAAAAAAAATCTGAAGCGGGGAGCCACAGATTTTTTTACTAACTAACCAATTATTAACCTAAATTATGAATACTAATATCATTACAGATATCGTGCCAGAAACGGTTGTTTCAATAAATTTTTTTCTATAATTGATGGTGTGCTTCGAAATAGTGATTATGCCATATAGCAGATCTAATGAGTCAGAAAATAATTTCAGCTGGATTGGCTGCATGACTAGCAAGCTAACGTGTAACGTGCTACTTCGCGATCATAAACGTGCAGATGATCCTTTAGGGAGCAATCGCTCTCTAATGGATCATTTACACATCTTTGTTTGCCGATTAGTTATCTGAGCTTTGCATAATCGAAATGTTATCTCCAGCATTACCTACACTGGCTTGAAAGCCGATCGTACGTCGTTTTCCGTCTTTATTCTGAGATAGCTGAATTTTAATTGTTTTATTATTTAGCCTTTCCCAGACAAACCAGTCTTCAAATTCAATTTTGTACACGCTGGAAAGATGGCTTTGAGGAGAATTTGCCTCGTTTTCTTTAGCGGAATAGTAGGTAACGCGACTATCGCCATCCCAATTTTCCGGTCTTAAAACTTCTCCATTGATTGTCAAATCGGCAAGAAACCAATCTAGATCATTTTTTGCACGAAGTGTGAGCATATGCTGATCTCCACTTAGCTGAAATTCCTTTTGTTCAAAATCGGGTGCGGTTGCATACCCATCCTTCTTTTCACAAGACGCTAAAAAAGTAATCATTAGCGTAATAAATACATGCGAGAGCAATCGAATATGAGTTGTCTTTTTCATACTTTATTTTTTTCTGATATGGTATACATCCAAAGCGTAAGGATATTTCGCAGGGGCGTTATCTGCAAAATAAATGGCTCACAATTGATTGACAGACCTTAGTCCTAAATATCATCTTCGCGTGTTTAGCAGCATCGTAAAAGTATACTACGCTTTGAAGAAAAGCAGTAAAATATTATTCTTTGTTTCAAATATTTACTTCTTATAAAAATAACACAAATTTATTTACACTGTGTAACTTCGTTATGATTATAATATTACGTTTTGCTTAATCGTATTTAAAAGGAGGTAGCAGGGTATGCATGTTTGATCTGAATGAAGAAAGAAAATAATAATCCTGTCTTTACCACTCCCTCGCTGTGAAATCATCAAATGGAGTTTTATTCAGCTAAGCTGAAGCTTTTGCAGGGATTCATTGAGGGGATGTCAATTTTCGATAACCGGTGTGAATGAATAGTTTTTATGCCTAAAAAGTAAATCCTGAAGCGGGGAACTTCAGGATTTACCAAACCAATTATTAACCTAAATTATGAAATTATGAATTACTATAATAACGATGAATCTTCCAGCTTCGTATATTTGATATGTACGTTAACGTTTTTTAACACTTGATGGGCGGTTGGCAAATTATACGACATAAAAAATCCTGAAGCGGGGAGCTCCAGGATTTTTACTAACTAACCAATTATTAACCTAAATTATGAATTACTATCATAGTATCAAACAAAATGCCGTCGTTCGTTTGGCAGTCTGTTTTAACGAATTTTTAACAATTAAAAGGCTTTATTGCTGGTTTTAGTGCAGTCGTTGTATCATTTTAGTGATTTCAAACTGCCAACTGTCAAATCGGCTGTGATTTCTCGCTGTCATTCTGGCAATTTAGCTAAATGTTCTGACGAACATGACTACGCAAGCACCTTGAGGTGCATACGACATCGATAGATATCAATGTTATTGCTGAGCCATTCTTGCCACGATCACGCGGATTGTTGCATAGACAATTTCTACTTTTCGCATTAAAAATTCATAAGCGCAGTAAAGTGATTTTTATAGATTTCTTGCAGCTGGTAAACTTTTATACAAAAAAAATCCTGAAGCGGGGAGCTTCAGGATTTTTTAACTAACTAACTAACCAATTATTAACCTAAATTATGAATTACTAAATAAACGGCTTTTGATAGCCAATTGTTGCATGAGCAAGTGTGGTTTAACAAATTTTAACAAGCATAGTTTATTTGGATCTCTGCTGTCAATAGCAACAACAGCGACTTAACCAAACTGTCCATTGATGTAGTTAGACGTAAGCTCATGTTGCGGCTGCTGAAAAATCTGCTGGGTAGGCCCTTCTTCCTTAACCTCACCCAAATACATAAAGATAGTTTTGTCCGCAATCCGCTGTGCTTGTTGCATATTGTGTGTAACGATAACAATGGTGTAGCGATCTTTAAGATCGCTGATCAGTTCTTCTATTTTTAAGGTGCTTACCGGGTCAAGGGCCGAGCAAGGCTCATCCATTAAAATAACCTCTGGACGCAGGGCCACTGCGCGCGCAATACACAAACGCTGTTGCTGTCCGCCGGAAAGTCGCGTTGCGGGCATTTTCAGGTCATTCTTCACTTCCTCCCATAAAAAAGCTTCCCGAAGCGCTTTTTCAACAACGTCTTTGCCGTGCGGCAGGTTATTAATTTTAAGTCCGTACGTGATGTTTTCATAAATGCTTTTCGCAAAAGGATTTGCTTTTTGAAAAACCATACCGATACGTTGGCGAATCTTCGTTGCTTGCACCTCTTTTGCATAAATATCGGTGCCATCCAACAGCAGTCTACCAGAAATTTTGGCATCGGGTGAAAGGTCATGCATACGGTTGAGGCTGCGCAGTAAGGTGCTTTTTCCACAGCCGGATGGACCGATCAATGCCGTTATTTCGTGTTCGACAAACGATACATTGATGTTTTTGAGCACTTCTTTTTGGCCAAAATTTATTCGGAGGTTTTCAACCGATAATTTATTTTTCATTTTGTCTGTACTTGTAGCGGATGTAAAAAGCGGTAAGATTTAATAAGAAAACGACAATAATCAATACCAGTGCCGTGCCGTAGGCAATAGGTCGTACCTCATCGATGGATTGATGCTGTGTTGACAGCATGTATAGATGATAGGGCAAGGCCATAAATTCTTGGTTTACCGATAAACTGGTTTGGTTGATGTAAAATGCGGCTCCTGTAAAAAGAATTGGTGCCGTTTCTCCGGCTGCCCGCGAGAGTGTAAGCACCACACCTGTCAAAATACCCGACATGGATGATGGTAACACAATATCTTTAATCGTTTCAAACTTGGTCGCGCCAACGGCAAGAGCGGCTTCACGCATGCTGTTAGGAATACGCAATAATGCTTCTTCTGTCGTCGTGATAATATACGGTAAGGAAAGCAAGCCTAAGGTCAAGCCTGCCGCGAGTAGGGAGGTGCCCAGGTGTAAACCTTGAACAAAAAGTGCGAGTCCAAAAAGTCCGTAGATTATGGAAGGCACGCCGGAAAGATTTCGGATAGATGCGCGAATTAATCGCGTAAGCCAGTTATGCTCGGCATATTCTTGTAGATAGACGGCGCAGCATACGCCAAATGGAATGGAAAAAAGCGCCGTAAGTAAAGTTAATAATACCGTTCCCACAATCGGTGTCAAAATACCGCCTTTGGTCATTCCTTCGGTAGGTAAAGACGATACAAAGTCCCAGCTGAGCACAGCGCTTCCCTTCGAAAAGATTTCATAGAGAATCACGATCAGGAAAAAGCACACTAGCAGCGTGCTCAGCAGTAATGTACCCCATTCGATAATGCTCGTCAATTTGTTTTTAAGCTGCATGATATTTTCTAAAACGGTTTATAAAATATTCGCCAAGCATATTTGCCGCAAGGGTCATGATAAATAAAACAGCTGCAATAGCATAGAGGGCGTAATAATGCGTCGTTTGATAAGGTACTTCGCCCATTTCAATCGCGATTGTAGCGGTCATGGTTTTGACGGAAGCAAACATGCCGGTTGGTAACAAAGAGGCATTACCAGTAGCCATCAATACGGTCATGGTTTCGCCAATGGCGCGTCCGACGCCCAACATCACCGCGGCAATAATGCCCGGCGCTGCCGCCGGAATAATGATTTTTCGCAAGGTCTGCCATTTGGTTGCGCCGACGCCATAACTCGCTTCTTTGTAGGTTTTGGGAACGGCATGTATCGCATCTTCCGCTACGGTAATGATCGTTGGTAAGGCCATAATGGCCAAAAGTATGGCACCGTTCAAAGCATTTAATCCGTTTGCCAAATCGGCCATGTTGGCGATTCCTGGTCCGACCACAACAATACCCAAAAAGCCGATCACGACCGAAGGAATGGCGGCCAGCATTTCAATAGTTGGTTTTAAAATGTTTTTAAGACGCGGACCCGCATACTCTGCAATAAATGCAGCCGTGCCAATGCCCAGCGGAATCGCAATAATCATTGCGCCGAGGGTAACGAGGGTCGTACTTATCACCAAAGGTAACACACCGTATTTTGGATCGGCACCCGTGGGGTTCCATTCCAAACCCGTAATAAAGTCTGTAGGACGTACATCCAGGAAGAAAGCCGCAGAGTTGTAAATCAACATGGCCAAGATAGCGCCCAGTAATGCCAAAACCAATAGACCGGTGATTTTGAAAATATACTTGAACAGCACGTCAATAGATAGTCGTGTTTTATATTTCATTGTGCTCGATAATGTAGTAACCGTGTTCTTCAATTAAAGTCCTTCCTGCTGTGCTTTTCTCAAAATCGATAAAGGGTTTGACCTTGTCCCACGATTTAGCCAATACGAACTGATAAAGTGGTCGTTGGAAATAGTAACGCCGGGCATTTATAGCGTCAGAATCAAGTGGAGATTGTGCAGGCTCGTTTGGTTTTTCTTTGATTTTTAAAATTTTCACCTGCTGGCCCGCTGCCGGATCGTGAGCCACATAGCCCGCGCCCACATAGCCGATGCCGGATCGATCGACTTTTACGCCTTCAATAATTTGCGCATTTCCGGTCATTTCTTTTGCGGCGTTTGAAAACTCAATCTTTAATTTTTTCTTAATGAAAGAATGTGTGCCCGAACTGCTTTGGCGGCCATAAATATTAATGGGAAGGTTGATACCCGCTATCGTAGACCAATTTTTGATCTCACCACTCAAGATCTTTGCCAGCGTTGCTACATCAATTTCTTCAAGAGGAAAGGCATCATGCACAATAAATGCGGTAGCATCTTCTGCAAATACAATGGTTCGTAGTTCGATATTTTGCTGTTTGAATTGCTCGACTTCTTCGGCTGAAAGTGGGCGCGACGAATTGGCGATGTCTGCCTGCCCGTTTAGTAGGGAAGTGATTCCAAGACCAGAACCGCCACCGGAAATAGCAATACTAAATTCCGGCGCCTCTACGGTGTACTTTTCGGCAAGCGTAACCGCTAAATTGACCTCCGTATCCGATCCTTTCATCTTGATAGCCGGACTCTTCGGCGTACAGGCCATACTGGTTAATAGTCCGATAATATACAGCATCGAACGAATGGGGTGGGCATGCCTACTTTTCATGGTATAAAGGTCAACTTCCTAAGTAACCAAATCATTACCAATGTATTAATCTCTTGTTAAAACAGTCGAATATTAACAATTTTCATGTAGAAATCGGCGATGCTCGATTTTCTTATGCGTTATCCTGTCCCGCGAGGTAAGTTTACTAGAAAAGCAGGCAAGAAACAGCGATTAACCACCTCTGCTATTCACTTTTTGTAGATGCTTGCAAAACAGACTTTATTCCATCTGCGTAGCTTGTCGGTTCAAAATCGAAAGTCTTGTTGAATTTGCTGCTGTCAAAAAAATAGTCTGCTTTGTTTTGATATTGCATTTCTACCAATTCTTTGATTGTCCGGTTAAACAAACCTGCCAATACTAACAGAAAGGGACGAAGTACGAAAGCTTTGTTTTTAACTTGTTTTATCTTTGTGGCATATGCGATAAACTCTCGTCCGGTCCAGCGTTCCGCTGAGGTTGGCAAATGCCAGACTTGATCGTAGGCACTGTCCGTATTACCCAATAAGGCCGTTGCTCTCGCTGCGTCGGGCGTGTAGGTAAACGAATGTATTTTATCGAGGTCGGCCTGCCAGTTTGCTGTTTTTCCTGCGGCAATATTGGTCAATACCAAACTGTTCAGTATACCGTTTCGGGATGCTGGCCCATAAAAATCCGCACTGCGCGCGATGAGCGCTTTCAGTCCGCGGTTTTGCATCGCATTTTGCAGGATATCGAGGTTCTTTGTGCGTACGCGTCCTTTTTTTGAAGGTGGGTTGATTGGACTTTCCTCGGTCATATGGGCGATCGCTCGCTCGTCATACATATATACATTATCAAAGAAAACCAATTTACAATTGTGTTTAATACAAGCATCTACTACATGTTGCATGATTGTTGGCCAGGCTGTTTCCCATACACGCAAATCATACGGCAGCCCAACGGTGAGGTACACGATAGTCGATCCCTGCACGGCGCGATCCACACTGTCGGCATCCTGTAAATCTGCTGCTATTAACACGTCATCAGCATTCACTGTTGTGGGCTGTCGCGATACCAATCGTATCTTGCTGGTATATTTTTTTAATTCTTTTGCCAGTAAGCGGCCAATATCGCCGCCAGCGCCTAGTATAGTTTGCATAAGCTATGTAAGTTGTTTACGACAAATCTAGCGCTAAGTGGCGGCTGAAAACGATGATCTTGGTTAAGGTTTTTCGGTACGAAGCATTCTTTTGCGAATACGGCTCAAACTTTCCGGGGCAAGGCCAAGGTATTGGGCGATGTAGCGCTGCGGAACCCGTTGCGCTATCTGCGGTTTAGACTGCACAAGGTCTACGTATTGCTTCTCTGGAGACGAGGATAAAAGCGATTGAATACGTCGAATATTTTCGGTAGCTACATTTTCTACGATGGTCTTGCAGAGCTCAGCAATGGCCGGAGAGGTGCCAATAGCGGTTGCAAGGTCTTTACAGCTTATTACCAGCACGGTGCTGGCTTCCATCGTCATCACGTTGGTCGCAGCTTTCGCTTGTCTGGAAAAACTTTCTAAGTCGGTAATAAATTCGGCTTCGAACGCGAAATTGCAGGTTTTCTCCAGACCGTCTTCATTATAGAAATATTGCCTGAGAAATCCCGACAAGACGAAATAAACCTCATGTGCCACCTCGCCATCGCGTAGCAAGATTGTGTTTCGCTTGTATTTTCGCTCCGTAAAAAAACGGTAGAACAGATCAATCTCGGCTTCGCTAAGCGCTCCGTGCTTTTGGCAGTAAGCTTTGAAATTTGCATTCATAACGTAAAAATAGTGATATTTCCGCTCGTTTTTTGTTTTATCTTTTTTCTGCTGCCAGGTAAGTGAAATTTGTGGGCCGTATACCTTGCGATCGCTTTTTTGATTCGCATCCTCCATTTTTTTTATGATATATTTAATATGCTGTTATTCGATAAATATCTTTCAGTCAGTTTATTATTTTAATGTTTTGGTAATTTTATTTTAATATTGTTTGAAATAATAAGTGTTAAATTTGATAAACGAAAAATAAAATATCATGAAAAAAATTGTATCAATCTGTTTGCTCGCATTAGCGGTGACTGCTGTAGGAGCGTCTGTAAAAGAGCCAGTATCGAAACCAATCGTACACATGAAAAAAAAGGTAAACACCTATAACGTTCGGGTGGGTTATGAAAATCTGGATGGTAGCACGTCGCTTACGGCGACGACTGATTCACCGGGTTTCACAGCCACGAATGTAGAAACGGGTGAGGAGTTTTTTATCGGTCTTTATCGTTCGCCATCTGGTTTTTTCCTTCCTTACCAACTTCCGGGTGTAATTTCAGCATTGCCAGCAGGCACATACGAATTTACGGCAGAGCGTGGTCAGGGAAACTGGACGGGCTACAGCTCGGTGACCGTAACGCTATCTGCAGATCAGGTGGATAGTGAGGGCTATATCACGGTGTATGTACCTATCGCTTGGGTAGAATAATCGTTTAGGATTTTTAGTATAACGACCGGTTTGGCAAGTATTTCATGGCTAAACCGGTCTTTTTTTTATACTACAACTATCCCTTTTTGCTAAATCTTGACCGACTAAACTTAGTGTAGGAGCTTTAATTGTTTTCATTTTTATTGAGGTATTTAAAAAATAAATCATGATATTTAGGAAATACAACACGTAAAACCCTAAACTAAAGCAGCAACTATGAAGAGTAGTGAAGCATGGTATACCGTTGTTTCGGAACAAGCTATCGATTCTCCGGCCTTACTCGTTTTCCCTTTACGCATCCGTCAAAATATCCAACTTGCGATCCAGATGGTGGGCGACGTCGATCGTCTGCGGCCACATGTCAAAACACATAAAAGCAAAACGCTAACGCGTCTCCAACAAGCCGCCGGTATCCATAAATTTAAATGTGCAACGATTGCTGAGGCGGCTATGCTCGGCGAGTGCAACGCCGCTGATGTGCTTTTGGCTTATCCTTTACAAGGGCCAAAAATCAGTCGGTTTATAGAACTGATAGCTCGCTTTCCGGAAACCCGTTTCTCTACGTTGGTCGATGCTGCTGCTTCGGCAACGGAACTTGCAACGGCAGCCGTACAGGCCGCTATTTCCATCGAAATATTTGTCGATCTGGATCTTGGCATGGGACGCACGGGCGTAAAGCCGGGAGATGAAGCCTTGGCGCTTGTACATAGCGTGTCGAATTTGGAAGGACTTTCTTTTCGCGGTTTTCATGGTTATGATGGGCATGTGCGCGATGCAGACTTAATTACGCGAAAGGATCGGTGTGATGCGGCTTTTCAACCGGTTGCAACGATGCTGGCGACGCTGAAAGAGCAGGGTTTTGCGCAGACTACTTTGGTGATGGGCGGCTCGCCAACCTTTCCCGTTTATGCAGACTATCCAGCGGTAGAATGTAGTCCTGGCACGTTTGTGCTTTGGGATAAAGGATATGCTGCGGCCTTTCCAGAACAGAAATTTTTACCTGCTGCGGTATTGTTGACGCGCGTGATATCCATTCCTTCCAAAGATCACATTTGCCTCGACTTGGGCTATAAAGCTGTGGCTTCCGAAAATTCCCTGGAAAATAGGTTTGCTTTTCTAGATGCTTCCGGACTCAGCCCAGTGGGACAAAGCGAAGAACATCTGGTGGTACGGCATCCGGAAAACCTGTCGTACAAAGTAGGCGATGTTTTATACGCCTTGCCTGTGCATGTTTGCCCAACGGTGGCGCTGTACGATAAATTATACGCCATTGAAGATGCTGTGCATACGGCAACATGGCAAGTGGATGCGCGAGGCAGGTAAGATGCCTCGTTTATAGCGCGCGAAAAAACAAGCTGGGCGATAGTCTGGTGCCTTGATTATGCTCATACGTAATAATACCACGTCATCGTAGGCATGGTTATGCGGCAAAATTACAGCAATATTATCTATACAACTTAAACCCCATGAATCGATTTTTATTTACTTGCTTATTCCTTCTTGTATTAACACCCTGTTTTGCACAAAACGATTTAGTTACCGACGACGAGTCAAGTACCTATAACCTTAATAAACCAGAACGCACGACCTGGTTGCGCAATACTGGCGCAGGTTTATTTGTTCATTTTAGTGTAGATGCCCAGTTGGGCGTAGTGATCAGTCATGCCTTGGTCGGCGCGTCAAAAGAATTTGAGGATAAATTTTTTAATGAATTGCCCAAGACGTTTAATCCTGCGCGGTTTGACCCACATGAGCTGGCTATTTTAGCCAAAATGGCCGGTATGAAGTATATTGTTTTTACCACGAAGCATCACGCCGGCTTCTGTATGTGGGATACCAAAACCACGGATTTCAATATTATGAATACCCCTTACGGCAAAGATTTGCTCAAGGAGTATGTAGACGCCACCCGTGCAGCGGGATTGGGTGTGGGTTATTATTTTTCGCCGGAGGATTTCCTGTTTTTACGCGAACATCAGATTCCGATCAACCGTCCTGCGCAAAAATTAACGCCGGCGCTAGCCAAAGCTTATGATGATTATACGCGACAACAATGTGAAGAGTTGATGACCAATTACGGGAAGATTGATGTTTTATTTATCGACGGCGACCCCAAAGAGGTGGTTAAAGAAGTCAGTTGGCGATTACAGCCGGATATCTTGATCACTCGGGGAGCCATCAAAACACCAGAGCAAGTTTTGCCCGGTGCACAGATTGATGAACCTTGGTTATCCTGCATAACGATGGGCACCGCCTGGCAATATCAGCCCACAAACGAGCGTTACAAGTCGGGCACGGAATTGCTACAGCTGTTGATTGAGGCGCGGGCAAAGGGCGGATCGCTTTTGCTCAATGTTGGGCCAAAGCCTAATGGCGAGCTTCCGATAGCACAAGAAGAACGATTGCGGGAAATGGCCGCTTGGCATTTCGTCAACCGGGAATGTATGGATAGCGTGCGCGCTTGGGTGGTTAGCCATGAACAAAATATCTGGTTTACGGCAAAAAATGACCGTAAGACTTTGTATGCGATTGTCACGGAAGCCCAAAATTGGAAGGAAGGCACCCGTCAGCAATTTTTAATTCAGTCGGCCAAAGCCACCCCAGCCACGTCCGTCAGCGTTTTAGGCCAGAATAGCGAAATTATAGAGTATAAGAACGATGATGCCAGCTGCTATTTTGAGCAAACTGCAGACGGATTGCAGGTGTCGGTCGTTAAAGCGCAGCGAATTTACGATGACCATCGCTGGCCAAATCCGGTGGTGATCAAGATTGACGGCGTGGAGCCGGTTATTGATAAAGCTGTACAGGTAGAAACGGGGGATAGTCAAACGACAGCAAATGGAGCAACATTATTAGGACTGGTACACAACCACGATGGAAAAGCGACCAAAGCCTATTTTTATTACCGGCCTTATGCTGGCCAGGTCGAAACCTTATACGCGGGCAAATGGGCAAAAACAGAAGAAGTGACGATTGGTAAAGACGGACAATTCCAGGTGTCATCGTCTGCGCTCAAAAAAGGCCAGCAATATGAATATAAGGCGGTCGCTATACAATCGGGATTGTCTGTGGAAGCTGAAAGCAAAATTTATCGCGGTAACTAATGAAGAAATCCATCTTAATAATCGGTTTTTTAATCATCACGGGTGCAGTTTTGGCGCAACAAAACCATCTGCTACCAAAACCAACCCACTATGCGCGACATGACGGCCATCTCCGTTTTGGCAAAACGATCGCTTTGCACTATATGGCTACCGATCTTTCTCCAGAGGCGGTTACGCATTTAAAAAATAGTATTCCCAAAAGCATAGACTTAAAGGTTCAAGATGACGCTGATGCACAGATTATTCGCCTGTCGTTGGATACTAACGGCTTCAAAACATCAGAAGGCTACAGGTTGGCCGTCGCTGAAGATGGTATTGCCATTTACGGCGGTGGCGAAGCAGGCCTGTTTTACGGCTTGCAATCGTTGCTGCAGTTGATCGAACCTGTAGATAGCGCAAATACTGCGTGGCAGTTACCTTACCTACGGGTGGATGATGAACCGCGTTTTCAATATCGAGGTGCGATGTTGGATGTGAGTCGGCATTTTTTTCGCATAGATCAACTCAAACACTGGTTAGATATCCTGGCGTATTTTAAGATCAACACCTTTCACTGGCATCTGACAGACGATCAAGGTTGGCGCATCGAGATTAAAAAATATCCGGAATTGCAAAAGGTCGCTGCTTTTCGTAAGGAGACGTTGATCGGTCATAAAAAAGAATTGCCGCATCGATTTGATGGCCAACGCTATGGTGGTTACTATACCCAAGCACAGGTGAAGGAGCTTGTGGCTTACGCGCGATCCAAACAAATTACAGTTATTCCCGAGATTGAAATGCCGGGCCATGCGCGCGCAGCATTAGCGGCTTATCCGCAGTTGGGCTGCACCGGTGGGCCTTATGAAACGGCGATGTTTTGGGGAATTTTTGACGATGTGTATTGTGCAGGAAAGGAAGAGACATTCCAATTTCTGGAAGATGTGCTTTCGGAAGTTATCCCGTTGTTTCCCGGGCCGTATATACATATTGGTGGCGACGAGTGTTTAAAAGATAAATGGCGGGTTTGCCCACACTGTCAAGCGCGGATGCATGACGAGCATCTCCCCGATGAGTTTGCTTTACAAAGTTATTTTATGCAACGTATGGCAACTGTTGTCAATCGTCATGGAAAGCGCATAATTGGCTGGGACGAGATTTTGGAAGGTGGCTTAGCCACCGATGCTACAGTGATGAGCTGGACGGGCGAGGAGGGGGGCATACATGCTGCCAAAGCAGGTCATGATGCGATCATGAGTCCTGAAAAATATGTATACCTGGATTACTACCAATCTTTAGCAACAGAAGAGCCGCTGGCGGCTGGCGGATATACATCGTTGGAAAAAATATATACATACGATCCCATACTGGCGTCGCTTACGGCAGATGAAGCAAAACACATTATTGGTGTGCAGGCCAATCTTTGGAGTGAATATTTAACAAGTAACGATCAGGCCGAATATATGCTTTTTCCGCGTATATTGGCCCTTGCTGAAATAGCTTGGACAGCTGCCGGGAAAAAAGATTTTAATGCGTTTGTAAACCGTGTTCAACATTATTATCCATTGTTGGATGCGGCTGGTATTCATTATGCAGATGTTCTTGCGGACGTGCAAGATAGTGTGGCTGCAGACGGGAAGGGGATGTTAAGCGTCAGGCTTAAGTCGGCAGATCCTGCTCTTCAGATTCGATACCGTGTAAGCCATGCGGATAGCGAAGATTTTTTGCCTTACACCGGGCCGATTCCTGTTAGCCAGTCATGCACTTTAGTTGCGCAAACTTTTCGTGGCGATAAGCCTGTCGGCCGTTTGCATACGCGCAACCTGTACTATAGTTTAAGCACGGGCAGGCCTGTTAGCTTACAGAGCGCAACAGCGGGTAATTACGCAGTGAATCCGCAGGTGCTGACCGATGGAAAGCGAGGCACAAACCGCTACAATGACGGATCTTGGCTAGGCGCTTCAGGGAACGATCTGGAAGTCGTAGTAGATTTGGGCAGTGTACAAACCGTCTCTGGGCTGGAAACACATTTTCTAAACTATGCCTGGCAAAAAATGTGGTTGCCTACCAAATTCCATATTTTAACGTCGAGCGATGGGGCAGCTTATAAGCCCGTGTTTGAAGGACAGCCTCAGGGTGCAAACGGCCTGTGCACTTTTAACGTCCGCTTCAACGCTTCCAAAGCACGCTTTGTAAAAATAAAAGCCATAAACACCGCGAAGATTCCGGATGGCTATTATGGCGCAGGCGGAAAGGCTTGGCTGCTGATCGATGAATTGTCTATATTTTAACGTGAAGAGATGACGATACTGCTTCTTTTTGGTTGCATTGCCTTGCTGATAGTATTAATCAGCTATGCACGGCTGCATACTTTTATTTCCTTCTTATTGGTGTCTATTTTGGCCGCCTTGTTATTGGGTTTACCCGCTACCCGCATTGCGCCGGCAATCGAAAAAGGAATCGGGGATATTTTAGGCGGATTGCTTATTCTGATTACTTTTGGGGCGATGTTTGGTAAAATTATTGCGGAAAGTGGCGCTGCACAGCGTATAGCGGAAGTCATGATGCGACTTTTTGGCGAGAAAAATATGCAGTGGGCCATGGTTTGCATTGGTTTCGTTATCGGTATCCCATTGTTTTACGGTATTGGCTTCGTTTTGATGGTGCCGCTTATCTTTACGGTGGTTTATCGGTATAAACTGCCAGCGGTGTATATTGGCTTACCCATGCTAGCCGCTTTGTCGGTTACGCATGGTTTTCTGCCGCCGCATCCCTCACCAGCCGCGTTGGTGGTGCAGTTTAATGCCGATATGGGACTTACCTTGATTTACGGATTTGCATTGGCTATTCCGGCGATTATTCTCGCAGGACCCATTTTTTCGCGATTGCTCAAAAATATGCCGAGCGAGCCATTGGCTACGTTTACAGCAAAAAGTTTGCCGCCGGAAGCGCTGCCGGGCACTTTCAATAGTTTTTTTACAGCGCTGCTACCCGTGCTGCTCTTGTTGTTCGTAACGGGGGCCAACATGCTTTTCGGTCATCATCCTGCGCTAATGACCGGATTGTCATTTCTCGGTGCGCCATCGGTAGTCTTGTTGATCGCCTTTGGTTATGCGTTGGTGACCCTTGGCCTGGCACGTCATACACGTATGGACACGCTCATGCAATATTGTGTGGAAGCTTTGAAAGATGTTACGCCGATTTTACTTATTATCGCCGGATCAGGCGCACTTAAAGAAATTTTAACGGCTACAGGTGTAGATAAGGAGATTGCCAATCTTTTGCAGGATTTACCGGTAGATCCGCTGCTACTGGGCTGGTTAATGGCTGCTTTAATCCGCGCTTGTGTAGGTTCTGCTACTGTCGCAGGACTGACCACAGCCAGCATGGTGATACCGTTGATGGAACATTCGGGCACCAATCCAAACCTCATGGTATTGGCCATTGGCGCGGGCAGTTTAGCCTTTTCGCATGTCAACGATGCTGGTTTCTGGATGTTTAAAGAATACTTTAATCTTACGGTCAAAAATACATTTCTCAGTTGGTCGGTCATGGAGTCGCTCGTCGCGCTGATTGGTCTTATCGGCGTGTTAATTATGAATTATTTTTTAACTTAAATACATACAAATTAGTAAATACACTATGGAAAATTTAAATGCAGATCAACGTTTTGAACAATTAGGCTTGTCTTTGCCGCCGGCACCAGCACCATTGGGCGTATACAAACCCTACCTTATTGATGGCAAATACCTTTATCTTTCTGGTCACGGTCCGGTGCAAGATGATAAAAGCTTGATTATTGGTCGTATCGGTGAAGAATTTGATCAAGAGCAAGGAAAGCTAGCAGCACAACAGGTGGGGTTGACTATGCTGTCTACGATCAAAACCAACCTGGGCAGTTTAAGTGCCGTGAAACGCGTTATCAAGGTGTTGGGTATGGTTAATTGCACGGCAGATTTCGAAAGACACCCGTTTATCATCAATGGTTGTAGCGAATTGTTTGCGCAGGTATGGGGTGAAGAAAATGGAATCGGTGTGCGCAGTGCGGTCGGCATGGGTAGTCTTCCGGACAACATTCCGGTAGAGGTAGAAGCCTTGTTTGAACTGGTTTAACATTCCAACTTATGTTTATTATTGATGCACATCTTGACCTCAGCATGAATGCTTTGGAATGGAATCGTGATTTAACACAAACTGTTCAAGTAATTAACGCACGTGAATCTGGTTTAACTGATAAGCCCGATCGTGCGAAAGCCGTTGTTTCGCTGCCTGATCTGCGACGCGGAAAGGTTGGGCTGGTCGTGGCCACGCAGATCGCGCGTTATGTTGCGCCCGGCAATACACTGCCCGGTTGGCACTCGCCCGAGCAGGCGTGGGCACAAACACAAGGACAATTGGCTTGGTATAAGGCGATGGAAAAGAAGGGTGAGATGGTGCAAATCAACAATGTGGACACACTCAATAAGCACATCGCGCTATGGAAAGACGAGGAAATCGTCGATAGCCAAAAGCCTATTGGTTATATCTTGAGTTTAGAAGGAGCAGATTCTTTGGTGACGCTCGATCATCTGCACGAGGCTTATGCAGCTGGTTTACGCGCTGTGGGGCCGGCACATTATGGTCCGGGGCGTTATGCACAAGGCACGGATGCGACCGGTTTTATGGGTGAGCAAGGTAAAGCCTTGCTGCGCGAAATGGAAAAGCTTGGCGTTATCTTAGACGCTACGCATCTTTGTGACGATAGTTTCTGGGAAGCGCTAGATCATTTCGATGGCGCTATCTGGGCAAGCCACAACAATTGTCGGTCGCTGGTCAATCACAATCGGCAGTATAGCGACGAGCAGATTCGTGCTTTGATCGCGCGCGGAGCCGTTATTGGCGGCGCGTTGGACGCCTGGATGATGGTGCCCAATTGGAAGCGTGGTATTTCTACACCGCAAAATATGGGGTGCAATCTAGAAGTTTTAGTGGATCATTTGGATCATATTTGTCAGCTCGCTGGAAATGCCAAACACATTGGTATCGGTTCTGATCTTGATGGTGCTTTTGGTCGCGAACAATGTCCGTATGACCTGGAGACCATTGCCGATTTGCAGTTGCTTGTCGATATATTGGCGCGCAGAGGCTACTCACCCGCCGATATCGAAGGAATAATGCATAACAATTGGCTTTCTTTCTTGCAGAAAACCTGGAAAGCATAGCTGTGTTCCGTATTTGTTTACAAAATCGACCTGAAGCCCGATCCTTCAGGTCGATTTTATTTGAAATCCCCTTCCTGCTTTCGCATCAGCTGTTCTTCTGCAACAGGGTTTGGGCAATCCGTTCTAATGTGGCATTTTGCTCACGAAGCACTTCGGTGCGTTCGCGTTTGGCCAATAGAGAAGCCTTAACCCAACGATCGATAATTTTGTAAACAAGGAACAAGCCCAGGAAGATAACGCCCACATAAAGGACATAAATAAGATAAGCTAGATACATATTATTCATAATTTAGTGATGTTTGTTCTTTGCTGTTGAAAAAGAAATGAACCTTTTTAAGTGGCTGATTGAAGTGATTGATTCTTTTTGCGCTATAGCGAAACTAATTTATCAAATAATTGTGATTTTTAAAAAGCTATCTTATTGTTTTTTTTTGATAACCAGCTTTACAGGAGGTGAATGCATGGTGCTGAAGCGCAAATAAAATGCTTGCTGCATCACGCTTTCAAAAATTTACTCATACACTTCGGCCCGTTGCTTTTCCACCCGCAAAATATTGTTTTGGATATCGGCCATAATCCATTTAGCCCACCAACCTGCGTAGAAGTTAAATGTTGTATGCAGCTGGAAGTGGCTAGACAAATGCAGGCGATGCTTATTGTCGCCAAGATTCTCCAATCGATAATTACCGTTAAGTACGTCAAAATAAGCACCGCCAATAAGTACATGTTCATCAAGCGTGGTTGATGGGATATCTTGTGGATCCGCTTTAATCGTAAAATGCATAAATTCCTGGTGCCGGTAAGCGGTCACCGTTTCTTGAAAAACAAGACCTTTTGTAAATATCGCCTCGCGATAGGCTCCTACACCTTCAAAATCAAGTTCTGCTTTTACAGGGCGAGGAAATCCCAATAGCTTATTTAGCGTACCAGTGTCTTCCTGTTCTGGAATTTCACGCACCCTGACCACGTTATCCCAAATCCTTGCTGTGGGTGCCTCAATATCGATGTATGTGTATACTTCGTAAGTCGCGGGTATGGTGTTGATCAGCTGTTCAAGCGGTGCAAACAGGAAGGGAAGTAGCACGGCGATGGATAATTGTAGTTTGCCATTGGCTTTGTGTTTTTTTACTGATCGCCCAAGGAGTCCGCCAATAGATGCGAGCCCCAAAAACAAAGGTAAAGCCATGAGCCAACAGGCCCAGCCCTCCAACTGCAGCAGGATGGTTAATATAAAAAAGAAAAAAATCGGAATCCAAGGCACAACAAGCGCGTAACCAACTTTCAGGGCATCCGCAGGTGGCGAGAGATAGATTGTTAAAAATCCCACAATGGTGGGAAGAATAAATAAAAACGTTACTGACATCACCGAAAAGAGCTGATCCCAGCTGTTCACACCAAAAAGTACACGGATCAACAACGCATAAATGGTCGGGATAGCTAACGCTAGCAAAATTGATTTAGATAATCGGATTTTTCGAGGCATCTGTGCTCGTTTATTTAAAGTAAAAGCTATCTCTTATGTATTCGTCTTTTTCGTTCGCACCGCAAAGGTAAATTTTTGTTGTGCCAGGTAGCTGTAGACTGTTACGATACAAGTTGCCAGCATTTGTGAAGGCGTAGGATACCAACCCAGTTGCTCTACAAACAATTTTAGTAGTAAGTAGTTGATTAGAAAAGAGCCCATCGTGGATAGAAAGTACTTTAAAAGTTTTCGCTTTAAGCGTTTGTCTTCCTGCTCTTTTTGAAAAACGAAATGGTAGTTGAGAAAAAATCCGGTAAAAAAAGTGATGATAAACGAAGCGATAAACGAGAAGATGTGCGGACTGATCGTAATCAAGAATATGTCTACATTCTGCTTTTGTACGACGAAGTTATAGCATAAAAAATACAGTAACCAGCTGAGACCAACATTGCTGCAACCGAGCAGGAGGTATTTAAATTTTTGAAAATCGAAAAACTTCAAATCGACGAATTTCCGAGAAATATCATAGAGTTTACGCAGTAAGCTGTCTACCCATGTTTGCTTGATGCCCATCAAACAAAACTACGGTTTTTATTGCTTTTCTCCTTGTGTTTAGCGGCGAAGGCATGGCGTTTTGTTTTCCATGACTTTTCGCAATTGTTTTTGTAAAACTGTTTTTGATTTAATTTCGCATCATGCCTAGATTTCCTATCTTTGAAATAAATCCGATTGATTAACTAGATGACTACGCAGTACAACCCGGGCACACACAAGCTGCTCACTTTACAGGTTGAAGATGATAAACTTTTAACAGATATAGATGCTTTTTTGGCCATGGCCTATGGCGCGATTGAACAGTACCAATTGACCGTTGTTGGCGTATCCAGTCATGTGTTTACTGGTGCTGGTTTTACAGCGGCCATCTGCCTCATGGAATCACATATTTGTATACACACCTGGCCAGAGTTTAATCAACTTACGCTGGATATTTACCTGTGCAATTATCTTCGGGATAATACAGCGAAAGTACGCGCGCTGAGTGATCAGTTTAAAACTTACTTTCAGGCCAGCGTCTTGAAGGAAATTACCGTTAATCGCTAAGCTATGAACATACAATGTCCGCAATGCAACCATGCGCATAGCTTCGCAGTTAACGTGCGCGACTACCAGGGCTTCGTTTGTAGCAATTGCCATAGCTATTTTAAAGGGGAAGGTCCGACCGATTGGGTGTTTGTCAAAAGATTTCCCAAGCCCGATCACGTCCTTTGGGCTACGCTTGGCGAAATAATGGTTATTAATCAGCTAAATCACACCGTTATAACCAAGATTCAGCGCGTCGATCAATCTGGGGTTTATTCCAATGAATATGTCGGTGTTACCCAAAAGAATCAAACACTGTACCTAAGCGATGGTGATGATTACGCCTGTGTGCTGCGGGAGGTTGAACGGCCGACGATGAAGTTTAGACCAGATAAAGATGTACGATATAAAAGTCGCAGTTTTAAGCTAACCTATACCGATCACCAGCGGGTGTGCTATGCCGAAGGTTTTGTGTTTGAAGATTTGGAAGCGGAGTCAACGACTTCAACTTACATTCAATCGGATGATGAAGATAAGCTTATTTCCCGTGAGCAAATTGGCGATAGGGAAGAGGTGTATTATGGCGAGTACTGGGACCGGCAACCTTACCATGAACTTTTTCAAACAAATTATCAATATGTCGAAAGGAAGCTTGCGGTAGCCAAAAAGCTTTACCTGGTCGGTTTGGTTATTGTCCTGGTATTAGGGGCTGCTTTCTATATTGCCCATAAGCCGTACATGCGCGCTTATGAGTTTAGTTTTGATCAAAAGTTTGCGAGCCAGGCTAGCCATAATCAATTTGTGGGCGAGTCTTTTGTTTTAGCTTCCGAGCGTCCGCAAAATCTGCGGTTCAAAGGCATATCTGAATCGGATCAAAATGGTATTCTACTATCTATCAAGCTGGTGAATGAAGAAACAAATGAGGTTTATCAAACGAAAGAAATACAACATTTCTTTAACGATGTCAACTATGCAAGTGGCGTCGAGGCCGACTTTTGTAAGATTGCGCCCGGCAGCTATCATCTGGTGTTTGAAACATCGGCACCTATGCAACCCTCAACAAATCTTGCTTTGGCTGAAGATTATAAGCTTACGTTTGGCGGCATCAGCTATTGGCCGTTGATTGTCATTTATGTTTTGCTCGTTCTTATGGTACTTGTTTATCGTTGGTTGTTTTTTTCGCCCGCTCATGCGACAACATTAATGCGCGAAAATGCCCTCCACTACGTGGATGTATTGAAGTTTCAAAAGCTTTGGTTAGCTATCGGAGCCCTTTTTGCCTTGCAAATGGGGATGCATTACCTGCTACAGCATCCTAAAAATTGCAGTACCAGCACCAAGATTAGTACATTAGAAGATCATACTTACACGGGTTCTCGTGTGCATTATTACAGAAGAACGTATGATGATTACGGTTCGAGTCACAAATAAAAAGTAAGGAGTATAGTTATGAATTATGATTTTTTTTACAAAGGTATCGCCGCGTCTATTGTCTATTCTCTGATCGGTATCACCGTCTTGTTATTGGCCTACTGGATATTGGAAAGGCTAACACCTGAAAATTCATGGCAGGAGATCGTGAAAAATAAGAATGTTGCACTAGCCATTGTTTTTGCAGCGTTTATTATCGGTATTTCGATTATTGTTGCGGCGGCCATACATGGTTAGAAAACAAAACCTGGCGATTTTTTTACTTATCGCGGTCTTTATTATTGCTACTTGCGGACTGATTTACGAATTGGTAGCCGGTGCGTTGGCGAGCTATCTACTTGGCGATTCGGTTAAACAGTTCTCCTTTGTAATTGGTACCTACCTGTTTTCTATGGGGGTAGGCTCGTATCTAGCAAAGTTTATCGTCAAAGATCTGTTTGATCGTTTTATAGACATCGAATTGCTTATTGGTCTTATCGGTGGTTTGAGCTCCGTGGTTTTGTTTCTCCTTTTTCAACAGGTTGAGCATTTCCAATTTGTGCTCTACCTTTTTGTTTTCCTGACGGGCTGCCTCTGTGGGATGGAGATTCCCTTGTTGATGAATATCTTACGTGATCGGGTTAAATTTCGGGATTTGGTTTCCAATGTTTTTGCCTTCGATTACATCGGCGCTTTAATTGCTTCGGTACTATTTCCTATTTTACTTATTCCCAGGCTCGGTGTGATGGGAACGTCACTGTTGTTCGGTATCATCAATATTACGGTGGGCGTGTTGCTTTCTTTTTACTTTTCCAAGCAGCTTCGAAAGCCTGTGGAGTTGCAAATCAAATCTCTGGTTTGTTTAAGCATCTTGGTCACGGCATTTTACTATGCCGATGATCTGTTGAAATTTTCGGAAAGTAAGCTATATAGCAGCAACGTTATTTATAAACATGCTACACCATATCAACGCATTGTCCTGACCGAATCGATGGGCGATTATCAGCTGTTTTTAAATAACAACCTGCAGTTTAATACTAAAGACGAGTATCGTTATCATGAAGTTCTGGTGCATCCCGCCATGTCTGTAGCCAAAGCGCCAAAGAAAGTTTTGGTGCTGGGTGGAGGTGATGGTATGGCTGCACGGGAAATACTAAAATACCCATCCGTAACAGCTATCGTTTTGGTTGATCTGGATGAAGGCATGACCCAGTTGTTTCAAACCAATGAAATCTTGCGAAAATACAACCAAGATGCACTTAACAATAGCAAAGTTACGGTCATTAATAAAGATGCTTTTATTTGGGTAAAGGAAGCGAAAGATCAATTTGATGTTATCATCATTGACTTTCCAGATCCGTCGAATTATAGTTTGGGCAAGTTGTACACCAGCAGCTTCTATAAAAGCTTGCAGCCGTTGATGAAACCTCAGAGTCTTATTTCCGTGCAGACGACATCGCCCTACTTTGCACCGAAATCATATTGGTGTATCCACGAAACGATTGCTTCTGTGTATCCCAACATCAGCGCATACCACAGTTATGTCCCTTCTTTTGGCGAGTGGGGCTTCTGCCTCTTCTCACCAGATATGCGTATTAACTTTAACCGGGTCAATCAAAGGGTAGATCAACTACGATTTTACGATTACAATTTTAACAAACTCATTGATTTTCCAGAAGATATGAAACGACGCGATGTAGAAATCAACCGCCTGGATAACCAAATATTAGTACGCTATTTCGATGAAGAGTGGAGCAAAATCTAGTCGTGGTCGTCGGCGCTTTCTGCAAAGCGCTTTTATATTGGCTGTTAGCTCAAGTTTCTTAAAAGCTTGTAAGTCACATGTAAATAAAATCTTTCTACGGCTTACCGGAACCGATCATGTGTTGGCGCATCGCTTGCGTTTTCCAGATTTTCCGACGCCCTCATCGAGCATCAGCACACCTATCCTTATCCTGGGCGGAGGTGTGGCGGGGCTTGCCGCAGCTTATAGGTTAACGCAGCAAGGTCATACAGATTTCCTGTTGGTAGATCTGGAAGCAGAGCTTGGCGGTAATGCGCGCCAAGGTCGAAATGCGCATTCGAGTTATCCTTTAGGAGCCCATTATTTGCCTATTCCAAATCAATCCAATCAAGCCTTGATTCAGTTTTTGGAAGATGCTGGCGTCATCACCGGGCGAGATGCGCAGGGCGAGCCTATTTACGACCCTGAACAATTAACCTTTGCGCCGCAGTCGCGTTTGTTTATTCGCAATACATGGCAGGAAGGTTTGTTGCCGCGTTATGGACTTGCTCAGGCAGAACTAGATGAAATTGATCGGTTTTTAAAACAGATGTCCGATTTTCAACAGCAACGCGGAGATGATGGCAGGTTTGTGTTTGATATACCGCTGCAATTTGCTTCCAAAAAGACGCCGCTTCATGACTTAGATCGCTATACTATGTTTGAATGGATGCATGACAGGGGTTATCGCGGTAAACACTTGATCAACTATGTTAATTATTGTTGTCGAGACGACTACGGTTTGGGTGTGCGGTCGGTATCTGCTTTTGCAGGTATACATTATTTCGCAGGCCGTAAGCACGATCTGAAACAATATGCCGATGTGGTATTAACCTGGCAGGAAGGCAATGCGCGGCTAATCTCACATTTAAAAAAGCATAGTCAAGGCCGCGTTTTAAATCGGCAGTTGGCCTATAAAATTGATGCAAAAACTGCTGCTGTGGAGGTCGCGGTTTATGATGATGTGTCAAAGCGTAGTACGCTCATAAAAGCAGATCAGGTTATCAATTGCTGCCCGCAGTTTGTCAACCAATACCTCCTGCCGGATAGATCACGATGGACGAAAGACTTTGCCTACGTGCCTTGGGTTGTTGCAACTATTGTTTTAAAAAAGTTTCCCTTTGCCGATGGTGCACCCTTGGCTTGGGATAATGTAATTGAAGGCGCAAACGGATTGGGTTATGTGTATGCACAGCACCAAAGCGTTGGCCAGTTCAGCAGTCCGTTTGTGATTTCGTATTATCATAGCATGGACGGCTTGGATTGTAAAAAAAGTCGGCAAGAATTATTTGAACGCACGGATGAGCAGTGGAAGGATTTTATCGTTAAGGATTTAGCTATTGCGCACTTCGGAATCGAGCAAGAAATAGAGTCGATCGAGATATTCAGGCATGGTCACGGCATGATTTGCCCCGTGCCAGGCTTTCTTTTTTCAAAAGCTCGGCAAACACTCGGCAGGCCGATCGACGATAGGATATTTTTTGCACACACAGATTTAAGCGGTATTTCAATTTTTGAGGAAGGTTTTTACCAGGGGCTTACCGCTGCCGATCAGCTTTTGGCGGCTCGATCAGCTCGTTGATGTTTTTAAGCACCTCGCGCTCGTTAATTAACCAAGAGAAAGTATTATCTTCACCTAAAAAAACGGCTTATGTTTACGGTAGAACAAATTAAGAACGCACATAGCAAAGTACAGTCAGGCGCCGACTTTCCGGCTTATATCCAAGAGCTAAAAGCTTTGGGAGTGATCACATACGACACCTTTGTGCATGATGGACATGCCGATTACCATGGAGTAGAGGGCTATACCGTCTCTTCCTCGCCTTTGTACGATCACTTGCCTATAGCCGCGGAGGTCAACCAGACACAGTTTGCGGCCGATCTTTTAGCGCATCAACAGGGAAAGACAGACTATCTTCAGTTTTGTCAGGATGTTGCGAGCAATGGTGTTTCGAAATGGATCGTTGATTTAACGGCTATGACCTGTACCTACATCGATTTAAAAGGGCAAGCAGTGTTAAGCGAAGCGATTCCGGTGTAATATATAGTATACATGCCACGCCATGAAAACCGCTACTGGTCTGCAGCTCCATGTGAGCAGCAGCGAAATACCTTATCTCACACGACTTGGTTTACGACCTTTTCGTCGATGCCCGCGGCAAGAGTAGAGGCTCTAAAACAACAGGTTCCAGTATCAGTTCTTCCGCATGGTTTCGCTCGATAATCTTTAGAAACATTTTCGCACACTCCTTACCCATTTGCATGGCTTGCTGGTCAATCGTCGATAAGCTTGGGATAATATGTTCCGAGAAATTCTGGTTCGCAAAGCCGATCACGCCAATGGTCGGCGGTACAATGTTGTTTTCATGCAAGGCTTTGATAATACCGAGCGCTACATAATCATCGCCGCCAATGATGGCGTCCGGCCGATCTTTTAACTTCAATAAGGTATGTGTACCCAGGTAGCCACCTTCCACGTTGAGCTCGCCAAATACCGAATAATCTGCGTTGATCGCGATACCAGCTTCTTGAAGAGCCTTCTGATAGCCATTGTAGCGCTCTTTAAAAATTTTGATGCGGTGTTTAGTCGTAATGTAGGCTATCCTTTTATAGCCTTGGTCGAGTAAATGTTTTGTAACCAAATAACCCGCGTGTTCGTCGTTGATCTTCACCATTGGCGACTGGAGATCGTCGTGCGTACGGTCAAATATAATCAACGGTTTACCTTCTTCTTTTACCTTTTCAAAATGGCTTACATCTGCCGTCTCTAACGACATAGAAGCGATAATGCCATCCACTTGCGCTTCCAATAAGGTGCTGATCCCATTTTTTTCCGATTCCAAAGATTCATTGGTTTGATACAGCAAAATGCTGTAGCCGAAAGACTTCAGGTATTTTTCCAAAGAATGAATCACCGACGCAAAAAATTGGATTTGAGCACTAGGCACTAATACGCCGATGATGTATGTTTTTCCTGATGTGAGAGAAGAGGCCACTTTATTCGGGCGATAGTTCATCTTCTTGGCCATCTCCAAAACGGCTTCCCGTGTTGATTCACTAATAGTGGATATATTATTGAGCGCTCTGGATACCGTAGATACGGTAATGTTAAGCGCTTTTGCGATGTCGTAAATGGTGGTCTTCTTTGCCAAAATAAAAGGTTTGAAAAATATATTTTGTAAATATAAAATTTTATAAATAATTTTATGCAAGCGGTTGCACTATTATTTCCAATTAGAATATATGTTATTATTAGGAATAGATTTAGGAACATCTTCTATAAAGGTTTCCATCATTGACGCTGGTTCTAAAAAGAGAATCGTGTCCAAACAATATCCCGAAACCGAGGCCGAGATCTTATCCGTGCAGCAGGGCTGGGCAGAGCAAGACCCCAAAACTTGGTGGAGCTATACAAAAACAGCCTTAGCCAAGGCCAATGCAACCGGGTTATACGATCCTAAAGATATCAAAGCTATCGGTATTGCTTATCAAATGCATGGATTGGTGGTTGTCGATCAGGAACAGCAGCCGTTGCGCGATGCCATTATCTGGTGCGATAGCCGTGCTGTTGATATAGGCGACGAGGCGATGGAAGTGCTACAAGCGAAGGGATTCTTGGCGAGCCATCTTAATTCGCCGGGAAATTTTACGGCTTCCAAGTTAGCTTGGGTTCGTAAGCACGAGCCAGCTACCTACGCCAGGATTTATAAATTTATGTTGCCCGGTGATTACCTGGCGATGTGCCTTACGGGCGAGATCAATTCCAATAGCAGTTCGCTATCTGAGGGCGTGTTATGGGATTTTCAGCAGCATGCGCTGTCGGATACCTTGCTTAATCATTACGAGATCGACAAATCCTTAGTGCCCGATTTATTGCCTGTTTTTTCTACCTACGGAACGATCTTGCCTCACGTGGCGGATGAGCTGGGTATCGCGCGTGATGCTGTCGTGAGCTACAAGGCAGGCGATCAGCCCAACAATGCGTTGTCTTTAAATGTCTTCGAGCCGGGCGAAGTTGCCGCAACAGCGGGTACTTCGGGCGTTATCTATGCGGTGACCGACCAGTTGCTGTATGATGCGCATTCGCGTGTTAACAGCTTTGCGCATGTCAATCACCAGACTGGCAAACCCAATATTGGCGTGTTGCTATGCATCAATGGCACGGGTATACAGAACAGCTGGATCAAGCGCATGACGGCAAACGGATTGGATTATCCGCAAATAAATGAACAGGCGGCTCATATTCCGATCGGCGCAGCGGGCGTTCGGGTTTTGCCATTTGGAAACGGTGCCGAGCGTATGTTTCGCAACAAAACGGTGCATGCGCATATCGAGCAGCTTGATTTTGTTCGCCATACCGAGGCGCATTTGTGGCGGGCAGCACAAGAGGGTATTGCCTTTGCATTTCGCTACGGACTGGATATATTGCGGGAAAATAGACTTCATCCGCAAGTTATCAAGGCCGGGCATGCCAACCTGTTTTTAAGTAAAGTATTTCAGCAATCATTTGCCGGGGCTACTAATGTCCCTGTCGAATTGTATGACAACGATGGGAGTGTGGGCGCGGCTTTGGGAGCCGGTTTGGGCGCGGGCGTTTTTACTGACCGGAAAGAGGCCTTCTCGGGCATGCAACACTATGCCACGATCGAGCCGACAGAAACGGCGCTGTATGATTCATTGTATGCCGATTGGAAACAAAGTTTAGAAAGAAAACTATCAACTATATCATAATGGAAATTTTATTAGGAAATCAAGAGTATTTTAAAAACGTAGGGAAGATCAATTATGAAGGCGTTTCGTCTACCAATCCGCTAGCGTTTCGTTGGTACGATCCTTCCCGCGTGATCGCCGGAAAGACCATGGCCGAGCATTTTAAATTTGCCTGTGCCTACTGGCATTCCTTCAATGGAAACGGTGCTGATCCGTTTGGCGGTGGCACGCATTTCTTTCCGTGGGATCGTAAATCGACCATTATGGAGCGGGCAAAAGATAAAATGGATGCTGCGTTTGAATTTATGACGAAAATCCAGTTGCCGTATTACTGTTTTCACGATGTGGATTTGGTCGACTTTACCGACAGCATCACCGAAAATGAGCGTAACCTGGCAGAAATTGTGGCCTATGCGAAAGAAAAGCAACAACAAAGTGGTATCAAGCTCTTGTGGGGCACAGCCAATCTTTTCAGCCACCATCGTTACATGAATGGGGCATCCACAAATCCTGATTTTCACGTGTTAACGCATGGCGCAGCACAGGTTAAGGCGGCACTGGATGCTACGATTGCATTGGGTGGCGAAAACTATGTGTTCTGGGGCGGACGTGAAGGCTACATGTCTTTATTAAACACCAACATGAAACGTGAACAGGAACATTTAGCAAAATTTTTGCATTTGTCAAAAGACTATGCGCGTCAGCAAGGTTTTACGGGTACGTTTTTTATTGAGCCGAAGCCTTGTGAGCCTACTAAGCACCAGTACGACTACGATGCGGCTACGGTGATCGGTTTCTTGCAGAAATATGATTTGTTGGCCGACTTTAAATTGAATTTAGAGGTTAATCATGCGACATTGGCTGGTCATACCTTTCAACACGAATTACAAGTGGCTGCGGATGCAGGCTTGCTAGGTTCGATTGATGCGAACCGTGGTGATGCACAAAATGGTTGGGATACCGATCAGTTTCCGACCGACCTGAGCGAGTTGACCGAATCGTTATTGATTATTTTAGAAGCAGGCGGCTTACAAGGTGGCGGTGTAAACTTCGATGCAAAAATCCGGAGAAACTCTACCGATCCGGAAGATTTGTTCTATGCGCACATTGGTGGTATGGACAATTTTGCCCGTGCTTTGGTCATTGCTGATAATATCTTACAACATTCCGATTACAAAAAAATCCGTGCGGAGCGGTACGCGAGTTTTGATAGTGGTGCGGGTGCCGACTACGAACAGGGCAAACTAACGTTGGAAAACCTTCGCGATTATGCGGTAGCACATGGCGAGCCAGCCTTGGTAAGCGGGAAGCAAGAGTACCTTGAAAATTTAATCAATAGATTTATTTAGTTTTGATATCTTTTATTACCTTAGTGACCGTGATCAAATAAGCCGTATGAATAATATACTTTCAACCAAAGATTACTTAGTTTTTCTTGTCTACTTTGTCATTGTCGCAGCCTATGGCATCTGGGTCTATAATAAAAAACGGTCGCGTGTTGCGGGCGGAGATTCTAAAGATTATTTTCTAGCCGAGGGGTCGTTAACCTGGTGGGCCATTGGTGCATCGTTGATCGCTTCTAACATTTCTGCCGAGCAGTTTATTGGTATGAGTGGTTCCGGCTTTAAAATGGGTTTGGCTATCGCTACTTACGAGTGGATGGCGGCCATTACGCTTATTATTGTCGCGATATTCTTTATTCCGGTTTACCTGAAGAATAAAATCTTCACGATGCCGCAGTTTTTGCATAAGCGTTATAATGCTACCGTAGCGATGATTATGGCGGTCTTTTGGTTGATGTTGTATGTCGTGGTCAATTTGACATCTATCCTTTACTTAGGCGCATTGGCAGTAAGTAGTATATCCGGCTTTAGTTTGGAGATGTGTATGTATGCCATTGCTGTTTTTGCCGTTATCATCACATTGGGCGGGATGAAGGTCATCGGTTATACCGATGTTATCCAAGTGTTCTTCCTGATTTTGGGTGGATTGGCAACAACGTATTTGGCGTTAGATTTGGTTTCGCAACATTACGGTGGCGAAGGCGTGATTAACGGCTATGGTATTATGGTTGATAAAGCTTCCGAGCATTTTCATATGATCCTGAAAAAGGATAATGAAAATTACCTGGATCTTCCGGGCTTATCGGTGCTTATTGGCGGTATGTGGATTGTCAACTTAAACTATTGGGGCTGTAATCAATACATTACCCAACGGGCTTTGGGTGCAGATTTAAAAACGGCGCGTAACGGTCTGTTATTTGCTGCATTCTTAAAGTTATTGATGCCTATTATCGTGGTTCTTCCGGGTATTGCAGCTTATGTATTGTGGAAAGATGGTTTGTTTCAAGCCGATATGTTACAAGGCGGTGAGGTTAATCCAGATCGGGCGTACCCGGTGTTACTTAACCTGTTGCCAGCTGGTCTTAAAGGCTTATCGTTTGCGGCACTTACAGCGGCCGTGGTGGCTTCCCTGGCCGGAAAGGCCAATAGTATTGCTACCATCTTTTCGTTAGATATCTATCAAAAAGTATTCAAAACGACGGCAAGTGAAAGACAGTTGGTCAATACCGGAAAGATCACCATTATTGTTTCTATGATTTTGGCTGTGCTGATTGCGCCGCATTTGGGTATCGATAAAAAAGGTGGATTTCAATATATTCAAGAGTATACGGGCTTCGTATCTCCAGGTATTTTTGCCATGTTCATCCTTGGTTTCTTTTGGAAAAAAGCGACGCCAAACGCAGCATTATTTGCCACCATTGGCGGATTTTTACTCTCGGTTTTCTTCAAATTCTTACCAACTTTTGCCGATCTTTCTTTCTTAAGTTCGACTGGATTCTCGGTGTTAAGTCCGGTAAGTGGCTTGCATGAGATTCCGTTTTTGGATCGTATGGGCTTCGTATTTGTGATCTGTATTATCGGTATGGTTATTATCAGTACGATAGAAAATGCACGCGGATTTGTGCCAAATGGTCTGGAAGTGGATACCAAAATGTTTAAACCACATGCTGGTTTCGTAGCTGGTGCGTTAGCGGTTGCTTTGGCAACAGCGGTACTTTACGCGATCTACTGGTAAAAAAAGTATACAATATAACTATAAAAATGGGCGCTTATCGATCGATAAGCGCCCGTTTCTTTTTTACTCAGCAAAAAAGCTATGCAATTTGGTTAACTAATCTTGACAGAAGTCATGGTGAGCGCACCCGCTACCGGGCTGTCGTTAAAAAGAAAAATACCATCTTTATCATCTTGAAGCGCTAAGCTGTAGATCAGTGGCAGGTAATGTTCCGGCGTAGGTATTGCCAGCTCAAACGCTCGTCCTTGCTTGCGAAAGTCGATTAAGGCCTGGTGGTTACCATCCTGAATAAATGCTTTCATCTTTTCGTTTGCTTCGATTGCCCAATCATAGCCGTAAGTAGCGTTTAAGTGCTGCCAGGATACCATACGTAAGTTGTGCACCATATTTCCGCTACCTACGATGAGTACACCTTTGCGGCGTAGCTTGGCGAGGTCTTTAGCCAGGCTGTAGTGGTAGCTTGCCGGTTGGCTGTAATCTATACTCATCTGAATTACCGGCACGTCAGCCGCGGGATAAAGATGTTTCACGACCGACCAGGCGCCGTGATCTAATCCCCATTTATCATCCAGCTGAACGGCTGTGTGCTGCACGATCTGTTGTGTCGCTGCCGCTAAATCGGGGCTTCCCGGCGCCGGGTATTGCACATCAAAAAGCGCCTGCGGAAAGCCACCAAAATCATGAATGGTTTGCGGATGTTCCATCGCCGTTACATAGGTGCCGCGCGTTTCCCAGTGCGCTGATATGACCAATATAGCGCTGGGCTTGTCCATGGTTTTCCCCAATTTGCGAAATTCCTCTACAAATTCATTCTCCTCGATAGCATTCATGGGGCTACCGTGCCCCAAAAATAAAACAGGCATTTTCTCCGTATAGTTTGCTTCGTCTAAAAATCTATTCAAGGCGTTTAACTTCACGGTCGCTCCAACAAGTGGAAGCACCGAAGCTATCCCGATAAAATCTTTGCGTGTCATATCCATTCCTTTCTTGATCGTATGCTACAAAAATCGGTATTTACGGCGCTAGGCTGGTATGATATATCGGAAAAAGGATAAGATAATTAGGAAAAAAGGCTTTTCATTTCTGCCCGAAATTCGGAAGGTGTCTGTCCTGATTTCTTTTTAAAAATATGGGAAAAATGGGCTTTATCACTGTAGCCCAGTTCGTAACCTATATCGGCAATTGGCTTGTCGCTACTCATCAACAGGTTTTTTGCTTCGATCAATTTGCGCATTTCGATAATTTCAGATACCGACTGCTGCATGATATGCTGGCAGATCAGGTTGAGGTTTCGGCTGCTCATAAAGAGCTTTTCGGCATAAAACGCCACGCCTTCAGGCCGGCGAAAATTCGCTTCCAAAATCGTCAAAAAATTACGGAAGGTAATGCTTTGGTTGCCCAGCAACGGATCCATGTCGGGATGCTGTTTTTTACGTTTCGATTCAATCATAACAAATAGGGCACTTAGCAAGGTTTTCACGACTGCAAGATCCGGCTGTGCTTGCTTCATTTCGCCGTCCATCAACGTACATAATGTGGCGAGTCGTTGAAAGCAGGCATTGCGCTGAAACGTGATGTTTGCATTTTCGTGGTAGCTGGCATACAGGTTGAAAGTCGTTTCTGGGATGAATTCACTTTTAAAACGGATGACCCAAAATGCACAGTCGCCCTCCGAAGCTAATGGTTGGATGCGGTGTATTTTTCCTTTGGATACGAAGATCACGAATGGCGCCGTATATACTTCTGATTTGTAATCGATAAAATGCTGCGCTGCGCCCTGCACGCCGATAATTAATTCTTCAAAATCATGCTGGTGCAGATCATTTTTTGAAGAAGCAATCTGTTGAACGTCCGCGAGACCAATTGGGTATATTTTAAATAAATCTGTCAAGCTACCGGCTATTATACGATCTAAATTAAGAAAAAGAAGCGGATAAATGTACACCAATGCCCGGCCTATCCGGCAATTGGCATAGTCCATGCTCCACACGCATGCCGTCGTAAATATCGTTGGCAATGAGCAGAGCGCCATCCAGATCGGCCCAATCCACCAATGGCGCTAGTTGTGCTGCGGCTGATATGGCGCAGGATGTTTCCGTCATGCAGCCCAACATCACCTTCATATCCAAGGCGCGCGCAAGCTCGGCCATCTTCTTTGCTTCGCGCATGCCCGTACATTTCATTAGTTTAATATTGATGCCGCTATATAGTCCTTTTAGCGCTGCGACATCGCTATACCGTTGACAGCCCTCGTCAGCAATGGTTGGTATAGGCGAGTGTTCCGTTAGCCAGGCCATATCATCCAGCTGTTCTTTCGGCATGGGTTGCTCCAAGAACACCACGTTGCGCTCCGCAAGCCAATGCGTCATTTCCAGGGCTTCTTCTTTGTTTTTCCAGCCTTGGTTTACATCTGCACACAAGGGTACATCGGTCACCGAGCGAATGGTGTCGATAATCATTTTATCGGTTGATAAGCCGAGCTTAACTTTGAGTATCTTGAATTGACTGGCTTCTGCTACCTTCTGTCTGATGACCGCTTCCGTATCGATACCAATGGTGTATGACGTAGGCGGAATTTGCGCCGGGTTAAGTCCCCAAATTTTGTAAAACGGTTGCTGCATTATTTTTCCCAACAGATCGTGCAAAGCAATATCTACTGCGGCTTTTGCGGCGGTGTTGTTAGCAGCCAACGCATCTACGTAAGCTAAGATAGCTGCCGTTTCAAACGGACTTTGGAATGGTGAAAGATCTACTTTGTTTAAAAAGGCCAGCACGCTTTCCTGCGATTCGCCCAGATAGGGGGGCATACTGGCTTCGCCGTAGCCAATGATTCCTTCATATTCCAACTCTGTGAGTATAACGGGTGTGCTGGTTCGGCTGAAGGATGCGACCGTAAAAACGTGGCGCATGCTTAAAGTATACGGCCGGCAACGCAGCGTAAATTTGCCCATTTTTTTCGTTATCCAGGTGGTATCGTTCATGTGGTTTTTTAATTAGTCGTTTGGTAATACGGGCTATCGGCTACTTTCGTAATCGCGCTATCTTGCACGCCGAGGTATCGCTTGGCCGCAACCACAGTGCGGGTTTGAAAATCATCGTAATTTGCCGCAGCTTTTAGCATGCTATTGATGCGTACCGTGCCCGCAGCGTGGATGAATTCGCCGTCGCCCAAGTACAGCGCAACATGCGTAACGCGGGCTTGACTGCCGGGTTTCTTTCCGCCAGCAAAAAAGAGCAAATCTGCCGGTCGTAGGTTTTTTAAAGCTTTTGCCGGATCAAAATCGCCGTTTTTGTCGAGAATATCGATGGATTGGCCGTATAGTGCTTGCTGCGACGCATCTCTTGGGATAATATAACCGTTCATAAAAAAAGACGTTTTGGTAAAGCCACTGCAATCTACCGCTTTTACAGACGTGCCGCCCCAAAGGTAGGGCAGACCCAACATGGTTTTTGCGCTTTGTAATATAGTTTGGGCATTGGCTTGCCTGCTGTTTAGCCAATCACTAAAGGGCAAGGCTTCTTCTTTGGCCACATAGCCCGTGCGACCATCTGGATAGGCTACCTGATAAAACTGTTCGTGCTCGGCAACAAGTGCAAGCATATCGCCGTAGACCAGATCGCTAATACGCTGACTGTTCGCATCGGGTGCACTGTATGATTTTCCGAAATCGTTTGTATACATGATCCGCTTGGCATTTTTCCAGGCGCTAACAGCATCTTCATCCATCAAGGTCAATGACGAACGTTGGATCCAGGCGATATAGCCTTCCGGTGTCCTCACACGCAGGTCGGCGCCGTCTTTTTGCAAGATATCCAGCACCGTGCCCAGCAACACCTGTGTGGCCATTTCTGCGGCATGTGAGGGCTTTGTGCGCAAATTTGCTACCGAAAGCTGCACAACGCCGTAAGCTTGCTCGCCCACCGAGGCATCGGGCAAGGTCAGTATGGTCAACTGGTTTGCGTAGTCCTTTAATTTTTTTTCCAACGCGGTTTTGATGCGGCTATCGCTTATCTGCACGATATATTTCTGAGGATTATCAGCGCTTGGCACCTGTTCTACTATGCTCGTGCGCTTGTCGGGCGCCAGTTCGAGACGTGCTTCCTCGAGCAATTGCTTAAACTTTTCCGCGGAGGCAGTGTCCGATTGCGCGAAAGTGCCGCTCAGGTTCTGTGTAAGCAAGAGAAGGATAGTGCTTATAAGTCGTATAGGAGTTGCCATCTGAATCATCGTTTAAGCGAATATAACAATCTGTGCGGAAAGATGAATTATTGCTTGCGTTTTTTTAATTGTTTTATTTTATAAAATGTAACAATGCGCAATTTATCGCGGTTATTGTGGTCAACTCGCTGGTTTTATCTTGCCAAAATGGCTTTTAATGTAACAATTGATCAGCATAGCATTGATTTCCTCCGATGTTTTTGTTTTTTACGGATTGACCTTTGATTTTTTGTATTATTGCAAACGTATTAATTTCCTTATGTAATGAGTTCTAGACGTCAATTTATAAAACATACCTTCGTAGGGGCAGCGACGGTGGGAAATATTGCTGCCTTAGCTGCTGCGCCAAAATCGACGAAAGTCAAAAAGCCGATTGTGATATCGACTTGGGACTTTGGTGTTGCTGCCAATAAAGCGGCTTGGGAGGTCTTGCGTGTCAGTGGACGGGCATTGGATGCGGTGGAGCAAGGCGTGCAAGTGGCCGAAGCGGATCTGGGCAACCCAACCGTAGGAAAGGGCGGCTATCCTGATCGGGATGGACATGTGTCTTTAGATGCATGTATCATGGATGAGTTAGGTAATTGTGGTTCGGTTGCGGCGCTTGAGCATATTGCACATCCTATTGCTGTGGCACGCATGGTGATGGAAAAAACACCACATGTGATGCTGGTGGGTGAGGGCGCCTTGCAATTTGCGCTTGAATGTGGATTCCCGAAGGAAAATCTTTTGATTCCTTCGTCCGAAGAAGCTTGGAAAGAATGGCTGAAGGAGAAAAAATACAAGCCGATCATGAATATCGAAAATAAATCTTTCAATACCGATCGTCTACCGGGTAATCAATATAACCACGATACCATTGGCATGTTGGCGCTGGATGAAGCGGGCAATTTATCGGGTGCCTGTACCACGAGCGGAATGGCTTTTAAAATGCGCGGACGGGTAGGTGATAGTCCGATCATCGGCGCGGGTCTGTACGTGGATAATGAGGTCGGCGCAGCAACCTCTACGGGCGTGGGCGAAGAGGTTATCCGTACGGTAGGCAGTTTCCTGGTGGTGGAATTAATGCGACAAGGCTATTCGCCCGAGGCAGCTTGCAAAGAGGCGGTGCAACGTATCGTTAAGAAGAAGCCAGAAACAGCCAAGCAAATACAAGTAGGCTTTTTAGCCCTCAATAAAAAAGGCGAGTATGGCTCTTACGCGCTGCAATCGGGGTTTACTTATGCTGTGTGCACAGCAGAGAAGCAGGATTTGGTGATTAAGGGAAAGCATATTTTTTAGTAGGTAGTAATTAGTATTGAGTATTTAGTACTTAGTAATTAGATTGAGTAGCGGCTAGTTAGTAGTGGGTAATTAGTAGTGCGTAGTGCGTAATTAGTATTGAGTAGTTAGTACTTAGTAATTGGATTGAGTAGCGGGTAGTTAGTATTGAGTAGTGCGTAATTAGTATAGAATAGGCAATTGGTAAAGAGTTTGTAGCACGTAATACAGAATCTCAATACTACATACTCAATACTACATACTAACCACTATATATCACATTTGACATTCCGATGTCTTAGTTTTTTTACTTTTTAATTTTTCCTTTTTAATTTTAAATATGAAAGCAACATTTGGTGGTGGGTGTTTTTGGTGTACCGAAGTGATATTCCAAAACACGGATGGGGTGAATTCTGTTTTACCCGGTTATATGGGTGGAAAAACGGATAACCCAACGTATAAAGAGGTTTGTAATGGCGATTCAGATCATGTAGAAGTGGTTGAGTTGGATTTTGATGCTGATAAGGTGTCTTTCGACGACTTGTTGAAAATATTTTTTAAAACGCATAATCCCACTACGTTAAATCGGCAGGGGAATGATGTGGGTACGCAATATCGTTCTGTTGTGTTTTACCATAACGACGAGCAGAAGGAGGCTACAGAAAAATTTATTGCAGGATTGACAGCTGCTGAAGCTTTCGAAGATCCTATTGTTACGGCGGTTGAGCCAGCGGTGACTTTCTGGGAAGCTGAAAATTATCACCACGATTATTTTAACCAAAATCCAGGCAACCCATTCTGCGCAGCGGTTATTGCGCCAAAGCTCCAGAAATTTCTAAAAGATTATAAGGCCTCGTAGTTCGTGACGAAAACTACCTTCAAAAATGCGTCGCTGCGAGAAAGTATGACGTCAAAAAATCGTCATTGCGAGGAAGTATGACGAAGCAATCTACATTTTTAGTTTGCAAGATTGGTTTTCTAAGGAGCTTCCTCCGGCGGTTGTCATATGGTGAAAATTCATGTTTATGAGCTAAAAGCTCATTACAGGGAGGCGATCTAGACCTTTACAAACAGAGTCAGGTGTCGCAAAGACACCTGACTCTGTTTAAAAGCGATTTAAGGCTGTTAAAATAAAGAAGTTTGACCATCTTCCTCCGACTTCGAATCGTTATCGTCATCATCGTTTTTTAACTGCACGTCATCTGGGTTTGTTATTTCCAAACCGATATCGTTGTTTGTTTTCTGATCGTCATTTGCTGTCGAGGTGCTTGCATCGTTGGTCGAGGTCGATTCCCCTTCCGGAGCAACAGCAGGTTCGGGTGTTTCACTTACCGGCCGAACGGCTAAATCCACTTCTTCGGTCAGCAACTTCACGTCTTTCACCGTGTGAAATGAAAGTCTATTTCCTTGCGCTTTCAGACCTTTGATATCAATAATCTCGTTTAGCGGCTGCTCCAATGTCTCTGGAGTTTGTGTCTTCCCTTTGAGTAGGTTTACCTTTACAATGGGGTCAGAACCGTTGGTCACCAAGATCAACTTTGATCCCGGAGCATCGTTGATAAACGAAATACGTTTGCCAACAGGTTGATCGTCAAATTTAAATCGTTTGACAAAATAAGTGCCTGTCTTTCCGTCTTGATGGATAGCGGTATACACATGTTCTGGTGTATACTTTTCCATGCGCAGGATATTGGTTTCAAAGTGGTTACTTAGATCAAAACTAGCGTATTCGTAGCTTCCATCTGGATAAACCAAAAGAATCTTATCATCCCCGTCAAATTCACCCAAAAAGCGTCCACGTTCATCCGCGTTGAGTCTACGTAACACCTCATCAAACCATATTTTACGTCCGGCCAAGGTGGATACGCCAGCATTCTTAAACGTAATTTTCTTGATTGGATATTTGGAAACGATATTACCTTGTGATGCCCGACCTTTGATAGCGATCTCTGCAAAATCCTGATCAAATGTTAACTTACGCAATTTCGAATGCGGTTTAAGTTGAATATTGATCACTTCCGCTTCGCCGTTTGGATTGGCGGTGAAGTAAAGCAATTTAGACCCCTTACTACCTTTAGATATATCATATTCCTTATCGCGTGTTACTCCCGTTACCGCGAAACGTTTTACATAGCTTGTGCCTGTTGCACCATCACTATACACGGCGTTGTAAATGGTGCGTTCATCACCTTTTTTAAATACGGCGATATGGATGATACCCTTACCCACAAAAACCTTGTCTTGTACTTTGGTAACCGAGTACTTGCCGTCGTTTCGAAACACGATGATATCATCGATATCCGAACATTCCGATACAAACTCGTCTTTGCGCATACCCGTACCAATGAAGCCTTCCTCTCTGTTTACATAGAGCTTTGCGTTGGCCAGGGCTACTTGCGCAGCTTCTACCTTGTCAAAAATGCGGATTTCCGTTTTCCGCTCGCGGCCCTTACTGTATTTGCTGCGTAAATGCTCAAACCAATCTATACTGTATTCTGTTAGATTTTTCAGGTTTTTACGCACCACTTTGATATCATCTTCCAACGCTTTCATCTGCTCGTCGGCTTTGTTTACATCAAAACGTGTGATGCTACTCATCGGCTTATCGATCAGTCGTTTGTAGTCTTCCGGCAATATCTCCCGGTAAAATTGCGAGAAGAAAGGTGTAAATAACTTGTTTAACACGACCACTACTGTTTGGAAGTCGCCCGCATGTTCATATTCCGAATGCTTGTACATGCCTTCCTGTATAAAAATCTTCAACAACGAACTGAAAAAGATTTTTTCCTGCAATTCGTGTAGTTTGATCTCTAGCTCGAGTTTTAGTAATTCTTTCGTTTGGTTGGTGTTAGCGATCAAAATATCGTTCACACTCATGAAGTGTGGCTTATTGTCAATAATCACGCAGGTATTGGGCGATATCGATGTCTCGCAGGCCGTAAAGGCATACAGCGCATCGATGGTTACATCGGGCGAAATGCCTGGTGCCAGGTGCACGATGATCTCGACATTTTCTGCCGTATTGTCTTCGATTTTTTTGATCTTGATCTTGCCCTTTTCGTTAGCCGTTACTACACTCTCGATCAGGCCGCCTGTTGTTGTTCCAAACGGAATTTGCGTAATGGCCAAGGTTTTCTTATCGCGCTCTTCAATCGTTGCGCGCACCCGAATCTTTCCGCCACGACGACCTTCGTTATAGTTGGATACATCCGCCTGTCCGCCTGTCGGAAAATCGGGAAAAAGGTTTGGTCGCTCACCTTGTAGCACTTGGATAGAACCGTCAATCAGCTCGATAAAATTATGCGGCATAATCTTCGTTGCCAAACCTACCGCAATACCTTCTGCGCCTTGCGTAAGCAATAGCGGAAACTTAACCGGTAAAGTAACCGGTTCTTTATTTCGCCCATCATAACTCAATTGCCATTCGGTAGTATCCGGATTGAAAACTACTTCATTAGCAAATTTAGACAAGCGCCCTTCGATATAACGCGGAGCGGCCGCCGAATCGCCTGTTATCGGGTCGCCCCAGTTACCCTGGCAATCGATTAGCAGATCTTTTTGCCCAATTTGCACCATCGCATCGCCAATGGAAGCATCCCCATGCGGGTGATATTTCATGGTATTGCCGATCACGTTGGCAGCCTTATTATAACGACCGTCATCCATCTCTTTAAGGGAGTGGAGGATACGCCGTTGCACCGGTTTGAAGCCGTCGTTGATATGGGGGACAGCCCGATCCAAGATTACATAAGATGCATAATCTAAAAACCAGTTTTCATAAAGTCCAGACAATGGAATGGTTGTGCTGTTTGATTCATGGTCTTGACCTTGCACATGAGGGTCTTGGTTTTCTTCTGAAAAGTTTGTTTCTTCACTCATTTACGACAACGTGTCTTTTTATTTGGATACAGTACTGTTGCTTTTTAGGCAGGTAAAAATAATAAAATTCAATCATTTCTGGCGAGTATATCGGTCGAGCTTTTTAAATAGCCTGAGCAACAGTCGTAAATACACCGCTGGTCGATGCCTTAAACCGTTTTGTTCGTGTCGCTGCCCAATGCAAGCATGCTAACTAAGGCGACTTGCGTGCACGTTGTACGTCTTTACCACAATAATGTTGCCGACCGATGTATACCGGCTCAGGGGGCTGTTTTCATTTTTTCTATGCTGCTAGCGCGTTATTATGCCGTCGATAGGGGATGCACCGCCGTGTGAAAAGCAGGGCCACAGAGTTTGCAAGCCTTCGTATAATCTAGCGAAACGCAAGAAAGGGAATCGCTTAACAGCAGAAAAAGCCGCTTCCTTATCGAAAGCGGCCTCCAACTAGCCCACCTAATTTAAGCTGTTAATCTAATAGCGTAAATTGAGTTTCTTTAACCTCGCTAGAGTTTGTTCCGATAAAGAGTTTGAAATCTCCGGGCTCTGCGACAAATTTTAGTTCGTTATTGTAGAATTTTAAGTCTTCTACACTGATGTCAAAAGAAATATCACGTGCTTCGCCCTTTTTAAGAAAGACTTTTTGAAAACCTTTCAATTCTTTTATGGGTCTGGTGGTCGAAGCATAAATATCGCGCAGGTACAACTGTACGACTTCTTCGCCATCAAATTTGCCGGTGTTTTTTACATTGATTGTGGCCACAATCTTATCATTGGCTGTCATGCTGCTCTTGCTTAGCTTGATATCGCCATAAGCAAAGCTGCTGTAGCTTAGGCCGTAGCCAAAGGGGTAAAGCGGTGCGTTGCTGACATCGATGTAATTCGAACGGAACTTTTGAAACCAAGCACCGTCGGCCAATGGGCGTCCGGTTGTTTTTGCGGCGTAATACAACGGAATCTGACCAACATTTTGCGGAAAAGTAGCCGGTAGCTTACCCGAAGGATTAATGTCTCCAAAAAGTACATCGGCAACGGCTTTGCCCGTCTCTGTACCGCCAAACCAAACGTTTAGGATAGCCGGAACGTGCTCGTTTTCCCAAGTCAACGTCATCGGTCTGCCTGCAAACAGCACAAGCACCACCGGTTTGCCCGTTTCGAGCAGTGCTTTGAGCAACGCTTTTTGTGTGTCGGGAATATCCAGATCCGTACGGCTCGAACTTTCGCCGCTCATCTCGGAAGATTCACCTAAAGCCGCTACAATGACGTCTGCGCCAGATGCGACTTGTAAGGACTCTTGGATAATTGTTTCGGCCGGACGCTCGTCGCGCGGTATGGTGCGGCCAAACATGGTGGCGCGCTCTTGATAGTTGGCATCAGCCAGAAGGTTAGCACCGAGGTGATGTACGATTTTTACCTTATCACCTAAGGCAGCTTGCATGCCTTCTAATAAGCTAGGCGTGTTTTCCAGTTCTGCACTTACGCTCCAGGTTCCGGGCATATTGGCGCCTGTATTTGCCAGCGGACCGATTAAAGCTACTGTCCCTTGTTTCTTTAACGGCAGTACTTGATTTTCATTTTTCAATAAAACAAAGGATTTTGCGGCGATTTCACGCGACTTTGCCAGATGTGCTTTGGTCAAGATGTTGTCTTTTGCACGCTTTTCATTGCAGTAGCGGAATGGATCTTCGAAAAGTCCCAGCTTATACTTTGCTTCCAGCACCAGCCGACAGGCTTCATCTATTTCTTGTTGACTTACCTTACCTTCGTCCAGCGATTTTTTTAAGGTCGTCAGAAAGCCTTCGCCTACCATGTCCATATGCACGCCCGCTTTTAGCGCAAGTGCAGAGACGGTTTGCAAGTCGCCCAGACCATGGTCTACCAGTTCGTTTACGCCGGTGTAATCGGTTACGACCATGCCATTAAATCCCCATTGATTGCGTAAAACTTCGGTCATAAGCCATTTGTTTGCTGTTGCCGGTACGCCGTTGATATCATTGAATGAGGCCATCACCGTTCCTGCGCCAGCATCTATCGCAGCTTTGTAGGGCGGCAGATATTCGTTATACATACGGTGTAAACTCATATCCGTGCTGTTGTAATCGCGGCCCGATTCCGCAGCGCCATATAAGGCGAAGTGTTTGACACAGGCCATCAATGTGTTGTTGGCGGTCAAATCATTGCCTTGATAGCCTTTGACCATTTCTGCCGCAATGCGCGAACTCAGGTAAGTGTCTTCTCCGCTACCTTCGGAAATTCGGCCCCAACGCGGATCGCGCGAGATATCCACCATTGGTGAAAATGTCCAGTTCAGGCCATCTGCGGTTGCCTCGACGGCCGCTATGCGTGCCGATTCACGAATTAGGTTCATATCCCAGGTAGCCGCTAAACCCAGCGGAATGGGAAACAAAGTTTTGTAACCGTGGATGACGTCCATTCCGAAGATAATCGGTATGCCCAATCGTGATTGTTTGACGGCGAGCTCTTGTGCGGCCCTGATCTTTGCCGGACTAGACATGCTAAATATACCGCCTATTTGCCCTGCTTTGATCTTACTTTCTACGCCGGTAGACACGACCGAACCGGTAACCGCTTCACCGCCCGTGACGAGGTTTAACTGACCAATTTTTTCTTCTACGGTCATCTTATTCATTAATCCCGAAATAAAACCGTCCATTTTGGGATTTTTTTGTGCCTGTACACTCACGCTACAGCCCGTCGCGATGCTCAGCATCCATACTGCTATTTTTCTCATTTGTATCATTTCTTTGTAGAGGTCAATCTTAAAAATCATTTAATCTATTTTGACAATAGGATAGCGTTCCGATACGCCGTGCTCATTGATGGCTTCTATGGTGAAATAGTAGCCTTTTTGACTGTCCATTGCCTTGTAATAGTAATCGTTAGCATCGTGTACCATGATGCAATTGTATAATTTATCAGGTGCCAAACCGGTATAAATATTATAGGCGTAAGCATCGGGTACTGGGTTCCACTTGATCCAGGCGCTACGCTTATCTTTTTCGGTTCGCATCACCGTAAATTGTTTCACAGCTTCAGGTTTGGCACTGTGGCCATTTCCGAATACGCGCAAACCACTGATCGCAAATTTACCAGAGGGCATGGCAACGTTCTCTAGCTTGATGTAACGCGCCTGCACGGGTTTGTCCAACTCGGTGTAGGCATGGGGAACATCCGTTTTGTTTTTGCTTTTGTCGAGCAGCAGCGACCATTTTTTGCCATCCGTAGAGCTGTATAGCTTGTATTGATGGTAAATACCGTTTATCTTGCCCAGGAAGCTGCTGTCTACATCTTGATCCGCGTAATTGATCTGGACAGCACGTACGGTCGACAGAGCGCCGAGATCTGTTGCGATCCATTCCCCCGCTTTGCCACTGGAAGCGCTCCAATAGGTTTTTATGCTTTCATCAACGGCGTGGTTGGCCGTTAGGGCACCCAGCGTAGACGATACGATGACTGGCTTTTTGTAATTCAACAACATCCATCCGGTAAATTGTCCGGCTTTGTCGCAATCTGGCAGGTAGTGCGGATAATCGCCAAAAGCGGTATTACTATGCATCACATCATCTTGGTCAAAATAGGTCGGCCAGATGCCTAGGCGGCGCTCAAAGTTATTTTTTACACCCAATACGATGGTTGAAACGTGCCAATACTGCCCGTGTTTATCCTGAAATGTCGAACCGTGACCTGCACCACGCGCAAATCCGCCCGGTTTATAGCTTAGCGGATCCGACTGTTTTACAAATGGGCCTAAAGGCGAATCACCTACAGCTACGCCATCTGCATAACCGCTAAACTCCGTTCCCGGCCCGGCAAATTGGAAATAATAGTTGTCGTTGTACTTGGTCATGTGTGCACCTTCCAAAAATGGGTCGAGAAAGGTGTTATCCGAATATTCGCCAAACCGTTGCCAACCGTAACGCCAATCTTCGAGATACAGCAATTCTTTGCGTGTTCCTTTGGGCTGCATGGTTTTGCGATCTAATTCAATGCCATATAGTGGGTACTGATTGCTGCTGCCATTATACATGTAAAATCGACCGTCACTATCCGTAAAGAAGTCGGGATCCCAACCGCCAATAGCAAAGCTGTCGACGAGCGGTTTCCAATCGTTGGCTTTTGGATCGGTGCTCATCCATATCGTAAACTTATCGGTGTATGTACTGCCAAATACCAGCATAGTATCGCCAACTACACCTACCGCTGGCGCGCATAGTTCGTCATAAACGTCGCCATTCCACGGACGAAGAAATTTCTTTGGTTTGAATGTCCAGTTTAACATATCGGCGCTCCACCAATAGCCCCATTGATTGGTGCTAAAGAGGTAATAATCGTTTTTATAATTTACGATCACAGGATCTGCCGTCGCCCGGTGCCGCCCCCATTCCGAAAAGTTTGGAATAGGCGTGTAGCCATAATCGATATCGACCGGATTACAGTAAGTTTGCTGGCTTGTTTGCCCCTGTGCAGCGCACAGGAGCAACAGGACCAAGCCGAAACAAGCGAGACACCGTTTCATTGTTTAGTTGTTTAGTTGTGGACTCGAAAATCCAAGTTTCTTCAGGCCCGTTTGCACATCGGGCGCTTGCATAAAGAGATTCCAGATAAAGCTATCCTTGTAATTTTGTATCATAACGACGATCGGGCCCTGGTCTATTGCGAGATACCGCTGCGGATACCAGTTTTCCGTTTCGCTATACGCATCGTAAAAGCCATATTTTCCCCAAACTTTGTCCCCAATACTATCTTTTAGGTAATGCATAAATTGCAGACTTTCGTTCGGCGTATATGGCATTGAAGATAAAGCCGCTGTTGGCGAAATAACGCCCGTAGGATCATTGTCCGGGTGATGCGCATTATAACCGTTTGTGGAGTAGCTGGCAGTCCATCCCCATCCTTTATCTGCACCATAGCCTTTGAACTTTTTCGGATTCTCGTTTGCATAGGCGATGTTGATTTTTGTGTGATTGGTCACCACATCCCCATAGTTGGCATATTCGTCTTTCAATCCTTTAGGGTTTAGGCCCAAAAAGCTGTAATGCGACCAGAATAAAGGTCCGATTTCGCCTTCTTCCGCATTGTGCTTCACGATAGTTGGGATGCCGTATTTTTCGACGGATGAGCGAATAGCGCCGTCGCGTGCCCAGCCTTTGTGATACGTTTCGGCCGGGATTGCATGGGTAGGTGAGGATGCGGCCAAAACATAGGCAATCATACATTCGTCAAACCCTTGAATAGCGTGGTTCATTCCCCAGCCATGCGTAGGGCTCCAATGCCAGTAAAGCATATCCTTTCCATTGCGGTAGAAATCCCAGTTAATACCTTTCCATAGGGTGTCGGCTTTGGCCGCTACTTTTTGCTCTTCGGCAGAACCATTTTTATAAAATTCCCGTATGCAGATAAGCGCTTGCGCCATAAATGCCGTCTCGACGATATCTCCGCCATCATCACTTGTGCTGAAAGCCTTGGCCTTGCCACTGTCGCCGTAATACCAGTGCGACCAGGCGCCTTGAAAACGGTCAATCTTCGTCAGGAAGTTTAATGATTTCTGAATATGTGCTAAGCCTTCTTCCTGCGTAATAAATTCGTTGTGGATGCCTGTAAGGATCGCTAGCAAACCAAAGCCGCTGCCGCCTATCGTGACGACATTTTGATCGTTTCGTGGGTATTCGCCATCCATATGGATGCGTTCGCGTGCCAGTCCGGAATTTGGCTCGGCGCCTTCCCAAAAATATTGAAAGGTTTGCTTTTGAACGGCGGTAAGTAAGCTGTCCTCGCTAGTTTTGCTTTGGCTAGAGGTAGAGTCTCCCGTCGTTGCAGCTTCACTGTTTGTGTGATTAGAACAACTTATAGTTAGGATACCCAATAAGGCTGTGAAAGTCAAATAGCTAAGTTTCATCAATTAAATGTTTGGTGATGTGAATTTTAATTTTTGTAGTGCGCTTTTTATTTCAGGTGTCTGCATAAAATATTTCCACAAGAGTCCAGATCGGTAATTTTCGATACCTATGATGATCGGCCCTTGGTCAATGGCTAAGTAAGAGTCTGCAAACCAAGGTTCGCTGAGCGAGAACGCATCTTTAAAACCGTGTTTGCTCCAAAGTTTATCGCCCAGTTTGTAGTAGAAGAATTCCAATGCCTGCAGGGATTCCTCGGGCGTATAGGGCATTGCGCCCAGTGCTGCTGTTGGCGATATGACGCCGTTGTCTTCGCTGGGGGAGTGCACCCGATAGCCATTGATATCGTCACTGGCTGTTAAGCCCCAACAGTCTGCACCATAGCCAGCATAGTTTTGCGGATTAGCAATGCAGTATGCGCGATTGATAAGCGTATGGTTTTTAACCTGTTCTTCATAGGACGCGTATTGGTCTTGCAGTCCTATGGGGTTAATGCCAAGAAAACTATATTGCGAAAGAAATAGCGGGCCTCCGTTTGCAGGACCAAGGGGCAACCGGTGGCCGTAGTAACTATTTCCATTCGTAATGGCTCCATTGCTTGCCCATCCTTGTTCATAAACGTTGGCGTCTATGCCGTGGGTTTGGGATCCTGCGGCCAATATATAGGTGATTAAAGACTCGTTCCAGCCTGTTATCTTCAAATTCATTTCCCACTGAAAATTGGGACTATAATGCCAAAACAGCGTTGGCTGTCCGTTTTGGAAAAAATTCCATTCGATGGCATCGTAAAGTGCGCTGATGTCGGTAGTTAATGAAGCCTCATTAAAATAGGTTCTTGCGGTAAGCAACCCTTGAAAAAGCAGCGAAGTTTCGACCAGATCAGCGCCATTATCTTTTTCGCTAAAGGGCTGTGTTTTTCCGGTCGTGCCGTTGTACCAATGGGAAAAAGCTCCATGGTAACGGTCGGCAGATTTTAAAAAAGAGACAATATTTTTAACACGTTGCAGACCTTGGTCACGTGTGATAAATCCGCGCTCTATTCCAACGATGATAGCCATCAGGCCAAAGCCTGTTCCACCGGTGGTGACGGTCTCACCAGAGCTATTGCGTTCGCGTATCATCCCGTAGCTTGGATGTGCGTGATCCCAAAAATAAGTGAATGTTTGTTGTTGGACTTTTGTAAGAAGGTCGTCAGTAGAAATGCGTTCGAACTTGTCGGTTTGGTCGATCCCCGTGATGAATCGATAGCTATATTCTTTGTCGAGTTTCGTTTGATTTGTTGCTGTCAAAGAGCTTCTGACAACTAACGTATAAGTTTGTAGTGCAGCCAGTGTAGCTCTTGGGGTAACCGTTACAGATTTTTGATCAGCGGCAAGCTCGAAATCAACGGCAATTTTTGTACTTGTTGTCGTTAAAATTTCCAATACATTGCTGAGATCTTGTTCATCTATCGCAGTCTCAAACGAAAAAGTAAAGACGGGCGCTAAGGCTATGCTTTTTGATGTAGTCGTTAATGTTTCATCATCAACCTGAGCCTGTATCAGCCTAAATGTGGTTGTATCTGCTGTCGTCCTATCACTATCCTTGCTGCACGCCGCCAATACCCATACGATCAGAAGTCCGAAAAGCTGTTTTTTCATCGTTTAACTTAAGGTATCAGCATGTTGCCTAAAGCAACATGCTGATTGGTGTATCGGTTGTTACCAGCCTGGATTTTGGGTCATTCCCGGTGTCTGAATAAGTTGATTATCCGGAATTGGGAACAAATAATGTCTGTCTTGGAATGGTTTTCCTGCCGCTTGCATTGCTGTTGCTCCTTGTCTGGTACGTACGAGATCAAACCATCTATCGTGCTCGAAAGCGAGTTCAAGACGTCTTTCTTTCCAGATTAACTGGCGTAGTTGCGTTTGGTCGGTTACGGTTACTGCCGGCAATTCAACGCGATCACGAACGAGATTTAGATTTTGCAAGGCAAGGCTGCTGTTGCCAAGCTCATTTGCCGCTTCTGCCAAGATTAGATAGATTTCAGACATACGCAGATAGCGGATGTTCTTATCTGTATGAGAGGCACCTTCATTTGCAGAAGAATAGGCTTTTTCATTATACATCGGGTTTTCCACCGCTGTGCTCACTTGCCTGCCATCATACATCCGTTCACCGCGAAAGATAATAGTTGCGTTTTTACGAATATCATCTCCTTCAGCTTCAAAAGCATCCAATAGATTTTGCGAAGGCGTATTAAATCCCCAGCCCCAACCAGATAATCCGCGCGCACCTTGTGTTTGCGAATATTGTTGTACACCCAGAGCTATTTCCTGTCCACGTGCTTGGAACTCAAATAGAGACTCGGTCCCGTTTTCCGTGCTCGCACGCCAAACAGTCGCGTAATCGGCTTCAAGGCCATACTCGCCAGAATTGATTACTTCTTGTGCCATGTTGGTAGCTTCCTGCCATTTTGATTGGTACAGGTATACTTTGGCCAACAAGCCTTGTGCTGCGCCCTTCGTTGCTCTACCCAAGTCTTTGGCTGCATAAGCAGATTTTAAGGGAAGGTTTTCAATAGCAAACTGCAGGTCAGCCTCTATGTAAGCGTAAACTTCCGCCGCGGGTTTACGCTCAACTAAGTCGATTTCCTGAATGGTCACATCTCCCCAGCCGCGTACCAAAAAGAAGTAGTTCAGTGCCCGTAAAAAACGCGCTTCACCAATTAATCTATTTTTGTAAGCTTCATCCGTCAAACCATAGTTTTCGGTATATTCAATCGCTTGTGTAGCGCGTCCGATAGATTTGTACCAATGTTCCCACGATGATTGAAAGGTAGGAGCTGTCGCTGTATACGTTAAATTATCAAGAAGATCTTTGTCGGTTCCGGTATCGGTCGGTGAACTTCCTTTATCCGCATTGTCGGAAAGGATTTCTGTTATACCCAAATAGGCAAAACCGTAGTTAAAATCGGTAAACATACCATATACACCGTTAACAAAAGTTTCCGGCTCGTATATTTCATTACTGTCGCCTGCCTCAATGATTTCTTGAGATGGAACATCCAAAAAATCTTTTGTACAGCCTTGGATGACAAAGCCAGCTGCTAGAAGGAGTGCTATATTAAGTGCTTTTAATTTCATTACAAATACTAATTAGGTTATTAAAAAGTAAGATTTAACCCGAATAAGAAATTTCTGGTTGTTGGGTATGCCGACAATTCGATACCGCTCGTCAATTTAGGCGATCCATTATCGACGTTGTTTTCCTGTGATACAGACGAAACCTCTGGAGAAAAACCTGAATAATTCGTAAACATTAACGGATTTTGTGTCGAGAAGTATACCCTCAATTTGGAACTGTTAGAATACAATTTGTCAAAGGTGTAGCCCAGCGTGATGTTGTTGATCCGAAAGTACGCACCTGACTCTAAATAATAGCTGGACGCATACGAATCGCGAGCTGCGCCTGGATGTTCATTGGTTGATCCTTCACCTGTCCAACGCTGATTAAACGTGTCTTCTGCTATGTTTTCTCCACCGTCTATACGCGTGCCCTTTAGTGCATTGTAGATTTTATTTCCACCAACACCATATCCGTAGACAGAAAAGTCTAATGCTTTATAATTGAAGCCGACATTAATACCGTATGTAGAGGTCGGTAGGTAAGAACCGAAGAATACTTTATCACGGTTATCGATTACGCCATCGTCATTTTGATCTTTGTAGCGTAAATGCCCCGCAATTGGATTGCCGGTTTTTGCTCCTTGAGCGATCTCGGCTTCGTTTTGCCAAACACCGTCAGCTTCCCACATCCACCATCCATATAGAGGTTGTCCTTCAAGCAGTTGCTTCGTGATCTGTCCGTTGGATAAACTCCCGCCCGTATCACGATCATAAGCTGCTTGTACGTCTTTTACCTCGTTTTTGTTGTAGGCATAATTGAGACTAACAGAGTAGTTGAAGTTGTCGTTTACCGACTTGTTCCAGGTTACTAAAGCTTCAATACCTTGGTTCAACACTTTACCACCATGTGCGTAGAAGTTCTGCGAATAAGCTGAATTGTAAGTCGGCGTTACATTAAATATCGTATTGGTGTTCAATTTGTTGTAGTAATCAATCGAACCTGATAATTGGTTGTTTAAGAATGCAAAATCCAATCCGAAGCCTGTCTCATGTGTCTTCTCCCAGCCTAATGGAATTGCTGGAGTGCCGAAAGATGCACCATAGACAAAGTCTTGGTTCGGGCCAAACACGTAATTATTGTTGTTAGCTAGAGGTGAGGTGATAATTTGTGAAGCGTTGACCGGGATATCTTGGTTTCCGAGCACGCCCCAGTTACCTCTTAATTTTAATAGATTGATCCAGCTCGCATTTTCCATAAATTTCTCATTGCTCAATGTCCAGCCGGCACCAAAGGAAGGGAAAGTTCCCCAGTAATTACCACTCGCTCTAAAGACACTCGAACCATCTCTACGCACCGTTGCGGTTAAATAATAGCGGCTATCGTAGTTGTATTGAACCCGGCCAAAATAAGAGGCTAATGCTCGCGGAGTGTAGTAGGATTGCTGCGTAGCTTTAGGTATCTGCGAATCGGACAAATCTATATTCCAATATTGTTCCTGCGAAGGAACATCATAACCTGTGGAGGAGATACGGTTACCAATTCCGAAACGTTCTCTAGACATACCTAAAGTAGCGTCGAGGTTATGTTTTTCAAAGCTTTTTTGAAAAGTTAAGAAGTTTTCCCACACCCAGCGAAATGTCTCATTTTGATTGAATGTCAGGGTATTATTTGCGTAAGTCGCTGAAGTCGGGTTTGCCATGCGCAAATTATTAAATTCGGCTTCTGTACGAAGTGGATTTGCATTTAACCAGGCGTCTCGTCCGTCGTTGAATGAACGACCTTTAAAGAAATATTTAGTTGCGCCAACTCTAGACGTAACTTTCAAGAAATCTGTTATCTTGTACTCCCCTTCGAATCCACCTTGTAACGTTGTTGTGTTTTGACGGTTGTTAAATCTATCGATTTGGTAAACCGGGTTTCCAATGGAGTTGAATGATCCTATAACGTCGCCTTCGACACCTTCATTGGTCACCAGTCCAGTTGTTCTGTTTACATACCCGAGACCTGCGCGACCGTTGTTATACCAAACCGGGGATAAAGGTGATTGGCGGTAGGCGGTATTAAAAGCATCCATCGGTTTTACGTTGGTATTTGTAAATGTTAAATTCAGGGTTTGGTTGAACTTCAATTTTCCTTCCAAAAATCGGTAAGTGTTGTTATTCCGTACGGTATTTCTTATAAAATCCGCACCTTCAATAATCCCGTTTTCTTTGTAATTGTTGAAACTTAAGAAATAGTCGATGTTTTCTGACCCGCCGGAGAGGTTCACAGCATTGTTAAAAACAGAGCCCGTGCGCAGAATTTCATCATACCAGTCTGTTTCATAAGGCTGTCCGCTTGTTGCAATAGGGGCAGCACCAATAGCCGACGCGTTTTCATTGAAATACTGCGTGAATTGAGGTCCATTAGCCATTTTCACGCGGTTTAAGACGTTTTTAACACCGGCAAAGCTTTCATAATTGATTTTGAAGAAACCCGCTTTTCCTCGTTTTGTGGTAATGATCACAACACCATTTGCCGCACGTAAACCGTAAATAGACGCTGAAGATGCATCTTTTAGCACGTCCATAGACTCAATGTCTGTCGGGTTAATATTGTTAATGTTCTCTACCGGCATCCCATCGACAATGTATAGCGGGTTTCGCCCGCTTAAAGCGGTACCCAAACCACGAATAATGACGTTTGGCGCTGCGCCTGGCGCTTCCGACGCCACAACATTCAGTCCGGCAATCTTTCCCTGTACAGATTGCATTGCAGACATGGCCGGTTGTTTAGCAATTTCTTCTGCTTTGATAGAAGATATTGCGCCGGTAAGGTCAGCTTTCTTTTGTGTACCATAACCAATAACCACCACTTCTTCTAATGAACGATCTTCGTTAACGAGAAATATGTCTAACGTAGTTTGATTGCCCACCGCCAGCGTTTGCGCGGTATAACCGATAAAGCGGAAGGTTAATTTGTCTGAAGCGCCCGCTTCAATCGTAAAATTTCCTTCGGCATCGGTCTGGGTATTTTGTCCGCTACTTGCAGACACTGTCACGCCTGGCAAGACGACCAACGATTGGCTGTCTTTTACTATGCCGGTGACAGTTTTAACCTGTGCATACCCAAATGATAGGGTAGCGGTTAAGAATAAGAAAAGTAATAACTTCCTCATAGAGCTAGTTGTTTGTTTAGTTTATAGTTATGAAACAATAACTGGTTATCGTAACACAGCGTTTATAATTATAACAAAGATGTGATGTATTCGTTCAAGCCCGAAATTATTTGATTTCACATTACTACTTCATGGAAAAATTCCCCCTACATTGAAGTGTTTTTGTGGGGTTCAAAATTTTGATAATCAATGTGTTGATTGTGGTGAGTGATTGCTCAAATTCTTTTACATAGTGTTTCGTTTACACTATGATGATGTAGTAGTGTTGTAGTAGTGTTTTTACAGCTCCAGCAGGAATTCGCTGAGGTTTTTTTCGGTCGGAAGGTTGAATTTTTTGCGCAGTCTGTAACGTCTAACTTCGATTCCGCGCGTTGAAATATTCATGAGTGATGCCATGTCCTTGCTTGACATGTTTAGCCGAAGATAGGCGCATAATTTTAGATCATTAGGCGAGAGTTCCGGGTAATCGGTTTTTAGTTTTTTAAAGAAATTCTCATGCGACTCATTAAAGCTCTTTTCGAAAAGGTCCCAGTCGCGTTCGTCGCTTCGGGCATTATCAATTAGCTTGTTCACCCGCTGCAATTGATCCGCTGAAAGTTTCTTACCATCGCGGTCTTTCAGGTTGAGCAGTTCCTCGTTGAGGTTATTGAGTAGCTCATTTTTATAAACAATGTTGGTCGCGGCATTAGCCAGCTCCCTGTTTTTAGCTTCCAGCTCTTGCGTAAGTTGTGTGTTTTTTAACGCCATCAGCTTTTTCTCATTTTGTTCCGTCTCCTTGCGTAAAGCTTCTTCCTGGCGTTGTTGCAATTTAGAGCTGATGGCTAATTTATCACGTTTTATCTTTTCGATGACCAATCTGCGGGCGACAACAAAGAGGATGGCCGATAACACCAGGTAGGCCACCAGTGCTGGCCACTGCAAATACCAGGGAGGAGCGATTTGAAAGCTGATCGCCGAAACTTCAGACATATCGCCATCCACCGTGATGGCTCGCACCTTAAAAGTATAGCTGCCAGTGCTGAGGTTGGTAAAGTCGATATAAGGAATTTCGCTGGCGTGCGACCATTCACTTTGGTAGCCTTCCAGGATGTATTGGTAGTGTAGCGGACTGTTACTGTACCACGGCGAGGAGAATGCTATCCGCAGGTTGTTTTGCTTATTAGAGAAAGCCTGTGTCCAATCGAGGTACTGTATAGTATCGATCGTCGTGGCCATGTCCTGTATAGTTTTGATAATAGGTGCTACGACCTTTTGCTTGCTTCGGTAGCTTTTGTCGTAAATAGCAATGCCGTTATCCAGTCCTATCAGCAGCTTGTTGCCCAGCGGCTCAACGACCTCGTAGTTTTTCATGACCATATCTTGCAAGCTTTTTAAGCTGGATGAATCCACCTTAATCTCTTGCTGTGTAAAGTCTACCCGCGCAAATTTACCTTCGTTGGCAAAGATATAGCTGTTGCTGCCTACCGACAGTATACGTTTAGCATTTGCGTATGAGCCCAATGTGTTGTTCAGCTCCGTGTACGATTGAAATTTCGCCAGCACATCATCGTAAACAAAAATACCCTTATCGGTCGCAAATATATTGTTTCCCTGCAGCGAGAAGGGCGTAATCCATTGCACCTGTGGAAAGTCTTTTGCAAAAGAAAACGTCTTCCTCGTTTGGAAGTTCAGGTAATCCGGATGGAAGGCAATAAGTTGTAGAGCGTTGTTGAATACCACCCAAAATTGATTTCCTTCTTTGTGCGCCACACTAATGACTGCAGATTTTGGTTCGTCAAACTTTTTGCGCAGTTGCCAGGTTGCCTGATCCTCAAAAAGCGCAAGTCCGGTATAATTTCCCTGTAAAAACAGCTGGTTTGCCGTTGGCAACTGTACGTTTGTCCAGCCGCCGGTATAGCTCGATATACGGCGCAAACTGTTGTTTTCGACTAAAAATGTACCATCGTTGTGGCCGCAAATCAATTGATTGTTGAGTACATCCAAACGCCATACCTGTCCTTGCGAACCCGGAATAAATGCCAGCTTCAGCGTGTTCAGTGCATCGCCAGGTCGCCAGGCGCTAGAAAACAATCCCTGATTTGTACCGAGGTAAATGCGATCCTGAAATACTTTAATCGCATAAACCGTTCCCAGTTCCCCATAGATATCTTTATAATAAAAGAAAGGAGCGTTGATTTCGATGCGGTCAATGCCGTTATCCAGGCCCGCCCATAGATTACCTTGTTTGTCGAGCGTCATGCTCAACACGGTATTGTTTTGCAGGCCGTTGCGTTTATGCACATGTTGCAGTACATGCCCTTGCTTGTCGATAATAAAAATACCGTTTTTGATCGTCCCAAAAGCATATAGATCGTTGCTGATGCGTACGCCGTTGTTGAGCTGTGCTTCTTTTAACAACTTGCTGATCGGTGCATCGGTTTTCCACGGGCTAACGTCGCCGTTTTCGGAAAGCAGGTACAAACCATCTTTAGCCGTACCTACGAGATATTGTCCCTCGCTGAAAGGCATGAAAGGCAAGATACTGAGTACATTGCTCAGCTTACTTTTTATCGGACTAAAGCCACGAGCCGACCAGCTTTCGAGGCCCGAAGGAATGCGCTCCATCCAGATATGCTCGTTTACTTGATGGGCAAAGAGGAAAGGCTCTCCAGCGCCATATTGCACATCTACCTTATTGTCTTTGTAGCGGTAAAACTTGGAAAAAGATTGAAAGATCACAGCATCTTTGGTAAACAATATTTTCCATATTTCGTCATTCTCCAGTATTTCGGGCTCGACAAGATGCGATACACGGTAGTAGCGTAGTCGGCCATTTTCTTTTTTGAAGTAGCCAAACTCTTCTTTTCCGCCTACATAGATATCTCCGTTTTTAGCGACCGCCACGCTTCGCACAAAATTGCGGTTGGCTAGCGGGTGAAGCTCCCAATAGGCACCGTCAAATGTGACCAGGCCGTTATTGTTTGCCGCATAAAGTATTCCGTCTTGTCCTTGCGCAATGCTCCAGTTTTGGTTACCGGCTTTGTACTGTGCTTTCGTAAAGTTTTGTACATGGGGTGAGCCGATCGTGGAAATACCTTGTGCAAAGGTGTTTCCGAAACAAAGTAAGATAAAAAATACAAGTGTTAGACGAATCATATATGCGCGCTTCCGATGCTGCAAGTTACAAACTCAGGCTCTTTTAAACAAAGTCTTATTTAGCGCGGGTAAGCTAAGCGAGTTTTCGCTATTATTGTATATGATTTCTTACGCGAACGCTAAAATTAATATTGGGCTGAACATCACGGCAAAGCGGCCAGACGGTTACCATGAATTGGAAACGATTTTTTACCCGTTTCCGCTATATGATATTATCGAGCTGACCGAAAATACGTCGACAACCAGCAGTTTGGAAATTACCGGAATGGATTTGCCCGTGGCGGATGACAATTTATGTCTGAAAGCATACAGATTACTGGCTGCACGTTTTTCGTTGCCCGCTGTGCATATACACCTGCATAAGCAGATTCCTTTTGGTGCAGGTCTCGGTGGCGGTTCGGCAGATGCGGCTTTTGTGTTGAAGATGCTCAACGAACAGTTTTCCTTGGGCCTTACGTCAGAAGATTTGATTTTGGAAGCGGCAAAGCTGGGCGCTGATTGTCCTTTTTTTGTCGATAATGTGCCCGCTTATGCGAGCGGCACGGGTACAGATCTCACGCCCTGCACGCTGGATCTTTCAGATAAGTATTTGGTATTAGTGAAGCCTGCGTTGCATATCGGCACGGCTGAGGCTTATCGGCAGGTGGCGCCGCGTGCTTCTGCGCACGATTTGCGTGATTTGATTCGACTTCCGGTGCAAGAATGGAAGTTCTCTATAAAGAATGATTTTGAAGACGGTTTGTTTGAGCAGTACCCGTTGATCAGGTCAATTAAACTGGCACTGTATGAGCAGGGAGCTTTGTACGCTAGTATGTCTGGCTCGGGCTCGTCTGTATACGGTATTTTTTCCGAAGAAATCAAGTTGACGGATTTCGATCAGTTTGGCTCGGTGTATTATCCGGTGAATATTGGGTAGTGGTTATCTGATTCTGCTTATTTGTATAGCACGGCTGTTAATCTTGTACCTTTTACGTAATTCAGTGTTTCTTTAGACGGATTGAAACCAATTACTATTGCCGTGCATTTTCTCCTGTGCGCCCGTATGTTCAGTAACCGCAAAAATACCAAACAACCTAAAAAAATCAATTAACGCCTAAGAGCGCAAATCTCCAACTATCATCTTTCGAGGTGACGCAGTTATCAAATTTAATTTTTTATGCCATATGGTATAACGACGAATGCAACACGAGTCACCATAACACCGTGATTGAAACTCTATTGACGCGCGCACAGAACGCAACGCCGCCGAAATTGGTAACGTATTGCAGTTGCTCAATAAATTAGGCTACTTGAACACTATGATCAGCCAATTACATGATCGTCTAAAGACACTGCAGAAGGTCTGCGACGAATTACAGATACCATAAGTTAGTAATAGTTAAGTGTGTGGGTCGCCCTTGCGGGGCGGCCTTTTTAAATAGGACAAAGTTCAATCATATCAAGTATTGTTTCAAAGTCTTGCGGTTCGTAATCACTCATCCGTGCCAGCTCTGATAAATTCTTCTTAAAGTTATCATTGTCTATCATTGATACAACTGTAGAATTAAAACCTTCAACGGAGCCGTAACTATAAAAGGGCGTTGAACCTATTCTTTTTTGTCTTTGATAGTTATCATACACATACAAAAGGTCAGCCTCGAGCGAACTCATTAACCGCTGCCCATCAGGAATTCTCGAAGTCGGCATTTCTAAATAAATATCATTTAAGATCTTCGGTAGTTCTTGTATTGATATTTTGGTGAATCTTATTCTATCGTAAAGCTTTTCGTCATTATATCTAAGATAGATTAAGAAAATTAGAACCCTAAAAGACCTCGCTTGCACCCTGCTTGCATTCATGATTAAACTTATATGCGAGCAAACCTTATCCATTTGTCGTAACGTAAAATCTTTAAACAAATATTGCATCGGTTGCTTAAGTGCTTCAATTCCATTATAATTATATTCAGACGCAGCTATTTCCCATATTTTAAATTTTTTAAATAAGAAATTGTAATATTTATCCATGTCGGGAGCGGGAAGGGTAAACTCTATATCTATGAACCTTCTCAAATATTCTTTAGTGTCAATCTTATCGCTTCCGTAAAAGCCTTGAACAGCGTAACCTAATTGATCCTTGTCGATTGATAATACAAATGTTATATTTGGAACCGAGAAGATATGCTTTATTGTTTCAAGTACTTTAACAGCATATGAAGGTCTACATCTATCTAATTCGTCGACGAAAAAGATTAATGGAATTTTATCGCAATCCTGCTGGATATAATTTTTTAAGGCATTCCTGAATTTTTGTATGCTATCTTTGGTGTTTATATATTCAGATATTTCTTCCTCGAAAATGTCTTTTGCTTGTCCAGTAACGATTCTTGCAACATCACCTACTGTTCCTTCTCCAATATGTCGTTCTATAAACTTAGTACCTAAGTTAGATGCAACATTTAGAAGAATATTGCCACCGTACTTCAGCAAGTTGTCAAAATTCTCGCTTGGCCGCAAAACCGATTTTAGTTCGGCCATAAGAGCAGATAATGGATTGTCTTCGAAATCACTTTCCCACGCGTTGAAATAGATTGTTTTGGTTCCTTTTTGCTCTAATAATTCACGCCACATTTTGACGAATGTGGTTTTGCCGGCCCCCCATCGGTTATTCAATGCTATAACGTTTCCATCGAGGTTGTCTGATACGAGTTTTGTTAATGCATTTCCATACCGTTCTCGGCCAAGAGCGCATCCCGCAAACGGATTGTTGGAATTGTTTATTGAATTTTCCATTAAGGTTAAAAGTTAAGTTTGCGACCAAATTACAAAATACTCAACAAATATTGAAACGTTTGCCCCTGCACTTTGAGAGAGCACAGGGGCAAACGCTAACCAATCACCTAACCATAATGATATCCAAATATACAACGGCTAACATCCGTTGTAAAATAAACAAAGTGAACATTTAAATAAGTACATATATTCAATATCCCTGAAATACGGAAGCAGGGGGGGTGAAGGAACTAAAGGAGGTCGAGGTTGAGACTCTGGCCAGCGTTTAACATCTTTTAGATAATATGGACACTCTTTCTGCTCACGCTCAATCCGTGGCCGTAAAGGCCGCGAGAGCGACTTTTGAGCAGTGGATAAAGCAATCCAACCTATCGGCCAAGGAAGTTGAGAAATTACGAAAGGTATTTGGTAAACTATTCGATGAAGCCGAGTGCAGATCCTTCGACAAAATGGCTCAGCAGCTGCAAACCATCGTTGGAGATGTCAATAGCCTTTCCAATGAGCTATCCAAGGTTGATGACGGCTTTGGAAAGGTTTTAGGTACTATCGGTATGGTAATCGGTGGAGTTAGTGAAATAACTGCGCGAATTAAAGAAATGCAGGCTGCGCAACGTAGCGGCTCCGGAGGTATGATGCAGGGCATGTCCGCGTTTCTTGCTATTTATGGGGCAATGGTGCAGGCAGGTACCGGTATATACAATGCTATTGCCGCAGCAGCCGAGCGTAAATGGAATGATCAGGTGATGATCCGTACACGCGAACTGGAGGCGCAAAATGACATGTTGGAATATCAAATTGCTTTGGTTGACACATTGAACGGCACAGATAAGCTAGATAAGCTGAAAGATAATTTATCAGCAGCGCAGGCGCTTGTTGATCAAACGCGCGAAAGCCTTTCGGGTACTTCATTGATCAGCGGAGATAGCAGAATTGACGCATTTATTAAAGACCTGAATACCGGAAAACGTAGTGTGAAAGATTTAGAAGGCTACCTAACAAGTTTGGAGTTTCAATTGAAAACTGCGGATCCTATGAATGCATCGCGCCTTGCTACATTGAGAGCGGAGATCACATTGGTTAAGCAAGCCTTAGAATACTACTCCACGTCACTAAAGCTGACAGGTGATGAAACGATCGAGCAGCTAATCGAATTGTCAGCTCAGGCAGATGAGGAAACCAAAAAGAAAATTAATAGCCTGATCGAGTATGAAAAAAAGTTACTGGAGATATCCAAAACTATCAGCGAAAGCTTGCTAGGGTTTTCAAGTAAGCAGCTGATTGATGAAACCGAAAAACTAATGGAGGCTGTAAAAGGCCAAGGTAAAGATGCTGCCGGAACCATTGAGGATTTTTTTAAGAAAGCATTAATCAACAGCTTGCGCGTTCGGTTCCTTGAAAAAGAGCTTACGGCACTAACTGATGATATGGAAGCCACCGCAGACAGGAACATGACCGCAGCAGAGAAAGCCGGGATAAAAGATGCTTCATTATTCTCTGAAGAAGATGTAAAAGCTTTTCAAGATAGGTACACAAAAATCGTTGAGGATGGGCAAAAGAAACTGGAAGCTTGGGAAAAAGCGACGGGTATTGATTTTGGTAGTGAAAGTTCATCATTGCAGTCAGAGTCGATCGGCCGTCAAATAACCGAGCAGACCGGATCCGAAATTGTAGGCACCTTTCGCGCAGGTTATGACATATGGAAAAGGCAGTTGATCGCTATTGAGGGTCAGTCCGTAAATATTAGCGCGTTGGTGCAGCTTACTACCGAGAAACTGGCAGTACTCAATAATATAGACAGGAATACGGCCGGTACTGTTGAAAAATTGACAACAGCAGTTAAGCACCTTCAGAACATCGATCGAAGTCTAGGAGGCCACTATGCACGTTAGTTTCAACGATAAACCGCAAACCGCGCTAGGCATCCACTTCAAACGTGGTACACTGTACAATCAGCTGCTACGTTTTCCGAAGCCAAAGGAGCGATATGCCTACGACTGGAAGGATCAACACGGGAAAGAAATCGATGAGGTGAGCCCAACGGTGTACGAGGCGATCCAGTACAATGTTGCCTGCTACCTCGAAGCGGACAGCCTGCCGGACTTTATGGCCAAGCGTGCGGCATTACTTGAGATATTGGCAGCTCCAGAAGGATTTATCCTTACTAGCCATACGCTAGGTATGTCCTATAAGCTTCGCTACATCGACAGCCCATCGTTCAACACGATGACACCGATATGGACTGGAGGTAAGCTGTACGCGGAGTTCACATTGACACTGGAAAATAATTACGCCCCGACGATTAACGTATTCAAGCTAGCCGATGAGGAGGCTTTAATCGTGACGGAATCGGGTGATCAGATATACGTCGAGGCATACACACAGAATTTTTAAATATGATAAAGATAAGCATTCCAAAAAGTGAAATCGACCGCCTGACAGCTCAGGTGGTCGCCGAATGGGAACAGGAGGTTTTAGATAAAATGACGGCGCTCTGTGATCGAGCCATCGAGGAACAGTGGTTAAAATTTCGACCTGAAGGTTACAACGATCAAACTGGACAACTGCGGTCATCCACTGGTTACATCATCTACCATAACGGCAAGGTAGTGCGCGAAATGTTCAAGCAGGCCAACTATGGAACGGACAGAGCCCCCGGATTAAAGGCAGGCAGAGAGTATGCGTTTGGCATGTTGCGCGAGTCCTTCGGCTGGGGCGTTCTATTTGTCGCTGGCATGGAATACGCAAGCTACGTTCAAGGAAAAGGATTTTCCACGCTGGACACTGCCGAAATGATAGTTGAGAAAAATTTGTTGGAGGAACTAGATAAAATTAGTCTTGCCTAATGTAATACCTTAGCAACATGTCTTAACATTTTTGTATCATTGCTAATATTAACCGCAATCAAATGTTTCAAATGTATTTTAACCTTGGTGAAGCTATACCAAATATCACTGACTGGATTCAAGCCCTCTGCGCTGTCTCAATCTTATTTCTTACATGGAAAATGAAAAATTATGCAAAGGACGCACTCTATTCGTGGAAACATCAAGATAAGCATTCCGCTATTGTAAAGCTTATTGAGAATTGTCCTAAGATGCACAAAAAGCTACAATATTTTCGAAGTACAAATTCGAAAGTGCTTTCTGAAAAAGAACAGATGGATCTTCTCGATAATTACCGATTTAACGGCTCGGTATTAATCAATCTAGAGAATCAAAAACGGAAGTTCGAAATGGAAATGTCAACCATTGAAGAAATTGAATCATTAAGTAATTTGGCTATTGTAACCCTTGAAAGAGGCAATCCATTAAGAGAATTTTACGTAACTCTTCACAGCGCTCTATCTGAAATACAAAATGGCAATTTCATTTACAAGGCAATGTTGGATCAAAAAGAGGCATTTGATCTTGCACTACACAATTTAGATATTGAAATCATCAAACTTAAAAATGGGGCAAATTTTGATGAAAACGTTATAAAAAAATATGAATCAAAAAGGGAGGAGTTGCTAAATAATCAGAACAAAGACTTCATAGAAAAATGGCACCAAGAAATTTTTCATCAACCATTCAATCTAAATGACACCTTCGCACAAAAACTGGACATACTTTACAAGAAAGCTAATCTATTCCGCGACGAATACCATTTTAATCATAAAAACTAAGTGCATTTCCGAGTGCATCCCAATAAAAAATCCCCTTTATCGCTAAATAAAGGGGATTTTGAGTACGCCAAAAGGGATTCGAACCCCTGACCGACGGTTTAGAAAACCGTTGCTCTATCCTGCTGAGCTATTGGCGCGTCCTTTCAGTGGTACAAAAGTAGCTAATTGGCGTTGTTTTCCAAAATAAATTCGTTATTTTTTGTTATGCCGATATTAACTGATTGCACACCAAACACATATTTATTGCTTATGTGAACAGGAATAAATTAATTTATGGATGTTTGAACAAACAAAATGCGCTTAATAAAGTTTTACTAGAAAAGGATAAGATTATGACTACATGGAAATTAGACAACGCACATAGTGCGATTGAATTTAAGGTGAAGCACATGATGATCTCGACGGTTAAAGGCTTCTTTCAGGATTTTAACATTAGCATGAGTGGCGATCCGGAAGATATTTCTACAGCATCTATTCGTATTTCTATTGCATCAAGCTCAATCAATACCAAAAGTGAGCAACGTGATGAGCACTTGCGCAGTGAAGATTTCTTTAATAGCGCTTCGTTTCCCGAAATCACGTTTGATTCAACTGGCATCACGAAGGTTAAGGATGATGAGTACGAAGTAACGGGCAACCTAACGGTAAAGGATATTACGAAGCCAGCAACCTTTCATGTTGAATATGGCGGTCAAGCGACAGATCCATGGGGCAACCAAAAGGTAGGTTTTGCCTTTAATGGCGCGATCAATAGAGAAGCGTTTGGCCTGACCTGGAACGCTACGATCGAGACTGGGGGTGTTATGGTAGGAGCAGACGTGAAAATCCAAGGTGATCTTCAGTTTATATTAAGCTAACGCACAGTATATTTACAAAAAGACCGCCCATTTTTCTGGAGAAATTTGAAATAAAATTTTGCAGGAATGAGAAAATTCGTACTTTTGTCGCGGAGAGTTGGCAGAGTGGTCGAATGCGGCAGTCTTGAAAACTGTTGACTGTCACAGGTCCGGGGGTTCGAATCCCTCACTCTCCGCAGAAAAAAGCAGCTTTTTGGAGCTGCTTTTTTTGTTAGATATCGTTAGGATTCGAACCGAAGGGTTGGCCGGGGTTCGATTCTGGAAGGTTCAGGGTTGTGTCTGGGGAAGGAGCGTCTGAACCAATCCCTCACTCTCCGCAGAAAAAAGGGATCAAGCTGAATTCTTGGGGAGAGATAATTTTAAGCATATAATTTCATCACCCTGTACAGAAAAAATGGTGTATCCCTTACGCCACGAAATAGACT
>JAAIGF010209819.1_pt1 | contig 107265 bp, 85 predicted proteins | sample 6487441 | NCBI WGS metagenome assembly JAAIGF01 (sample SAMN13974129, study PRJNA590717) | phyllosphere metagenome | biome: pepper field; feature: multiple bacterial spot infested pepper fields; material: pepper leaves; isolation source: leaves from pepper fields | host: Capsicum annuum ... | reverse complement strand
CGCCACATCGTCTGGGACATGGTGCAGTTCACGCTGAACGGCATGATGTTCGTGCTGCTTGGCGAACAGTTGCCCCGCATCTACGAGGGCGCCGTGCGGGTGGTCGAGCAGACGGGCCATCACCAGCCGGCGTGGCTCGCGGTGTACGCCGTGGTGATCTGCCTGGCGCTGGCCGCCGTGCGCTTCGTGAGCGTGTGGTCGGTGGTGCAGGTGAGCCGCCTGTGGCGCGGCACGGGTACCAGCATGCAGGGCGTCACGACACGCACCATCGCCATCCTGTCGCTGGGCGGGGTGCGCGGCGCCGTCACGCTGGCGGGCGTCCTCACCCTGCCGCTGCTGGCGGGCGACGGCACCGAGTTTCCGGCGCGGGACCTGGCCATCTTCCTGGCCGCCGCCGTCATCATCGTGTCGCTGCTGACCGCCGCCATCGGCCTGCCGCTCGTCTTGCGCGGCTATGTCGGGCCGACCCAGCCACCGGGTGACGAGCAGCGCTCGCTCGCCCTGGCCGCGGCGCGTGAAGCCGCGATCGCGCGCGTGCAGGCCAAGGCCGCCGAACTCACGCAGGCCGGCACGCAGGAGCAGGCCGAAGGCTTCACACGCGCCGCCGATCAGGTGCTGATCGAGCTCGATGAGCTGCTGGGCGTGCCCATCGAAACCGAAGCCAAGGGGCAGGACGCGCACGTGCGCGGCGCCCAGCGGGTGCTGCGCCGCGAAGCGCTGGCCGCCTCGCGCGAAACGGTCTACGCGCTGGCGCGCGAGCACCGGATCTCGGATGCGCTGGCGCGCGAGCTGGTGCGCCGCCTCGATCTCGAGGAAGTCTACCTGTCGTGACGGGGGCGGTCCGCCCGCGCGGCGACCGTTTCCGAATGGCGGCCTGATCCTTCTGGACAGGTTCGCCGCCGTACCTTTTTTTCGAGGCGCGATTCGCGCGTGGCTGCGCGACGCGGAAGTCCTCAAGACCGCTGTCATCACTCTGGATGGAAGACGCCATGCCCCTGCACGCCAAGAAGTCCGTACGCCACCGGCTCGAGGACGACGTCTACGCGTCGACGGACCTGTCGGTCTCGATGCCCAAGTACAAGTTTCCCGAGCGCGAACACGCGCCGCGCCACGCCTACCAGGTGGTGCATGACGAGCTGATGCTCGATGGCAATTCCCGCCAGAACCTTGCCACCTTCTGCCAGACGTGGGTGGATGAGGAAATCCATCGCCTGATGGACGAGTCGATCGACAAGAACATGATCGACAAGGACGAGTATCCGCAGACGGCCGAGATCGAGGCGCGCTGCGTGCACATGCTCGCGGACCTGTGGAACTCGCCGGACTCGGCCAACACGCTGGGCTGCTCGACGACGGGTTCGTCCGAAGCCGCGATGCTGGGCGGTCTGGCGATGAAGTGGGCCTGGCGCAAGAAGCGCAAGGCCGAGGGCAAGTCCACCGAGACGCCCAACCTGATCTGCGGCCCGGTGCAGATCTGCTGGCACAAATTCGCGCGCTACTTCGATGTCGAGCTGCGCGAGATCCCGATGGAGAACGGCCGCCTCATCATGACGCCCGAGGAAGTGCTCAAGCGCGTGGACGAGAACACGATCGGCGTGGTGCCCACGCTGGGCGTGACCTTCACCTGCCAGTACGAGCCCGTCAAGGCCGTGAGCGATGCGCTGGACAAGCTGCAGGCTGAAAAGGGCCTGGACATCCCGATCCACGTCGACGGTGCGAGCGGCGGCTTCCTCGCCCCGTTCTGCCACCCGGAACTGGAATGGGACTTCCGCCTGCCGCGCGTGGTCTCGATCAACACGTCCGGCCACAAGTTCGGCCTGGCGCCGCTGGGCGTGGGCTGGGTCGTGTGGCGCGATGCCGCCCACCTGCCCGAGGAACTGATCTTCAACGTGAACTACCTGGGCGGCAACATGCCGACCTTCGCGCTGAACTTCTCGCGTCCGGGCGGCCAGATCGTGGCCCAGTACTACAACTTCCTGCGTCTGGGCGGCGAGGGCTACCGCAAGATCCAGGAGGCGTGCTACGACACGGCCCGCTATCTGTCGACCGAGATCGCCAAGCTGGGCCCGTTCGAAATCCTGTTCGATGGCGATCCCAAGGAAGGCATCCCGGCGCTGTGCTGGACCCTGAAGAAGGACGCGAAGAACCTGAACTACAACCTGTACGACCTGGCCGATCGTCTGCGCTCGCGCGGCTGGCAGGTGCCGGCGTACTCGATGCCCGCCAACCAGGAAGAGCTCGTCGTGCAGCGCATCCTCGTGCGCCATGGCGTGAGCCGTGACCTGGGGGCGCTGCTGATCGAAGACATGAAGCGCAGCCTCGCGTACTTCGCCGAGCATCCCGCCCAGGTCCAGGGTGCCCAGGAAGAATCGGGCGGCTTTCACCACTGATCCCCAGGGGTCGGTCACAGGCGCGCGGGCGATCAGGCCCGCGCGCCTTCGTCGTTTCAGGAGAAACACAGCATGGCGCTCTGGTCGTGGTTCGAAAGCACGCTGCGCACTTACCCCGAACTGGCGATCTTTCTCGCGCTGGGCATCGGGTTCTATGTCGGCTCGATCAAACTGGGCAGCTTCAGCCTGGGCGCCGTGACGGGCACCTTGCTTGCCGGCGTGGTGATCGGTCAGATCGGCATCGACATCTCGCCGCAGATCAAGTCGGTCTTCTTCATCATGTTCCTGTTCGCCGTCGGCTTTGGCGTGGGACCGCAGTTCGTGCGCGGGATCGCCAGCGACGGCCTGCCGCAGGCGATCTTCGCCGTGGTGATCTCGGCCTTGTGCCTGGGTTGTGTGTACATTGCGGCGCTGGTGGCGGGCTACGGGCCGGGCATGGCCGCGGGCCTGCTCGCGGGTTCGCAGACCATCTCGGCCTCCATCGGGCTGGCCACGGACTCCATGCAGCAGGCAGGCATGACGGCGCCCGCCTTGCAGGCCGAGCTGGACATGATCCCGGTGGCCTACGCCGTGACGTATCTGTTCGGCACGGTGGGAACGGGCTGGATCATCGCCTTCCTGGGCCCCAAGCTGCTGCGCGTGAACATTCAGGAAGAATGCCAGCGCTACGAGCGCGAGATGTCCGTGGGCGAGCCGGCATCCGGCGCCAATACCGCCTGGCACCAATACGTGGCGCGCTCGTTTCGCCTGACCAAGCCGGATGTCATCGCCGGCCTCACGGTCGCCGAGGCCGAGCGCAAGGTCATGGGCCAGCGGCTCTTTCTGGAGCGCCTGCGTCGCGATGGCAAGATCATGCCGTTCCAGGACAACACGATCCTGCAGGTGGGCGACGTCATCGCGGTTTCCGGCGATCATGAAGCCCTGGTGCAGTGGTCCAATCACGCCGAGGAAGTGCCGGATCGCGAGCTCCTGCAGATCCCGATGGAGACGGTCGACGTCGTCGTCACGCTCAAGGGCATGGACGGGCGCACGCTGATCGATCTGGCCAACGAGCCTTATGCGCGCGGTGTGTACATCGATCGCATCCGTCGCGGCGCCATGAGCGTGGACATTCCGGTCAAGGCCAGGACGGACATCCGCCGCAGCGACATCGTCACCATCACGGGCAGCAGGAAGCACGTGCAGGCCGTCGTCGAGGCAATCGGCTATGCGGATCGTCCGACCAACGTCACCGACATGGTGCTGGTGGGCGGGGGCATCGTGCTGGGCGGTCTGATCGGGGCCATCGTCGTGCCGATCGGCGGCGTGCCGATCACGCTGTCCACCTCGGGCGGTGCGCTGGTCGCGGGGCTGATCTTTGGCTGGCTGCGCAGCTTCACGCCGCGCGTCGGCAACCTGCCTCCCGCCACGGTGTGGTTCATGAACACGGTCGGCCTGAACGTCTTCATCGCCGTCGTGGGCATCACGGCCGGGCCGACCTTCATCCAGGGCGTCCAGCAGGCAGGCTTCGGGATCTTCTTCTGGGGCCTTTTTGCGACCGGCGTGCCGATGCTGCTGGCCCCGCTGATCGGGAAGTACATCTTCCGTTTCGATCCGGCCATCAACCTGGGCTGCTGCGGCGGGGCGCGCACCAGCACGGCGTCGGTGGCCATGGTGGCCGATGTCGCCAAGAGCAATGTGCCGATGTTGGGCTATACCGTGCCGTATGCCGTGAGCAACACGCTGCTCACCCTGTGGGGCATGGTGATCGTCCTGCTGCTGCGCTAGCTTGCGAGCACCGCAGGCGGCGTCCCCGAAGGCCGGGGCGCCGCCTGCGCGGGGTCACGCGGCGGTGCCGAGGATCACTTCGGTGATGCCGTCGATCACGATCTGCACGCCGATGCAGACCAGCAGAAAGCCCATGATGCGGGAGATGGCGTCGATGCCGCCCGAACCGAGAAAGCGCATCAGCGTCGTCGACGAGCGCAGGCAGCACCAGAAGAGCAGGCCGAGCAGCCCGACGATCATGAGCGGCACGATCAGCATCATCCAGCTGGTGAAGCTGCCGTTGGTGGAGTGGTACTTCGAGGCCAGGCTGATGATCATTGCCATGCAGCCCGGTCCGGCGGTACCGGGCAGGGCCAGCGGCACGAACGCGATGCTGCGCGGGCTGCGACGCGGCTTGGCAGGGGTGCCGTCATCGGCCACGTCATCGGCCGCGTCATCGGTGTTCTTGGGGAACAGCATCGTGAAGCCGATGAAGGCCACGATCATGCCGCCCGCCACGCGCAGCCCGGGAATCGAGATGCCCAGCGAGTGGATGATGACGGCGCCCAGGTAGAAGGTGACCAGCATGATCGCCATGACGTAGAACGTGGCGTTGCGGATCTCGCGGTTGCGCTGCGCGGGCGTCAGATGCTCGCCCAGTGACAGCAGCATCGTCATCGATGTCAGTGGATTGCCCAGCGGCAGCATGAGCATGAAGCCCACGCCGACCAGCTGGAACATGTGGATCAGGTCATCCATCGTACGGGCTCCGGTCGTTCGGTAAAGGTGAGAGGGAAATCGGTGTCGGGGACGTCGTGCCGGACAGCGGCGCGCTGTCCAGCTTGCCCAGGGCAAAGGCCAGGGTGGCGGCGCCGACCTGGGCCGCGGCACGCGCGTCGGCGCGCGCGCTGCGCGCCGTCAGCAGGCCGGTGGCGGCTTCCGTGGCGGCGGTCACGGTACCCACACCCGCCTGATAGGCCTCGAGCGTCGCATCGTAAGTGACGTCGGCCGCCTCGACCAGCGCATCGGCGGCACGGTACGCCGCCAGCGCGGTGTCGAGCAGCGTGGCGGCCGCGCCGATCTCGCGCATGGCATCCACGCGCAGCTTTTCCAGCGCCGCCTCGGCGTTGCGCACCTTCTGTTCGGCTTCGTGCAGGCGATGCCGGCGCAGGCCACCGTCGTACAGCGGCACGGACATGCCCAGCAGGACGGCGTTGGTCGTGACGCCGGTGTTCAGGGCGGGCAGGGGGCCGACGTCAAGATGCCGGCGCCCGCCGGCCAGCACACCGCCCATGTAGATCTTGGGCAGGAAGTCCCGGCGCGCCACCTCGACCCCGGCCTCGGCGGCCTTCACCGCAGCGATGCTGGCCATGATGTCGGGCCGGGCCGCCAGCGCCTCGCGCAGCACCTGGCCTTCGGGCACCGCGTGGGCCAGCGGCAGCGCGTGTTCGCGCTCGGCCACGCGCAACGGCTGGTCGGGCTCGAAGCCGAGCGCGGCGAGCAGCGATTGTCGGGCCATGCGTTCCTGGCCCTCGGTCTGCACGACGAAGAGCCGGCGCTGGGCCACGGCCTGGAACACCTGGGCCTCTTCGATCGAGGTGGCCAGGCCCTGTTCACGTCGTGCCCGCACCGCGGCCTGCACCGCTTCGCTGTTGCTCAGGGACTCGCGGGCGACCCGGCTGCGCTGGCGGGCGGCATCGTAGTCGTAGTAGCTGCGGGTGACATCGAAGATGAGCTTCTGGTGGACGGCGTTGAACAGGAAATTGGCACCCAGCGACAGGTTGCGCGCCGCCGTCTGCGCGGCCGCGCGTTCGCCGAAATCGAACAGCAGCCATTGCAGCGTCAACAGCGGCACCACGCCGCTTGCGCGCGACTCCAGATGGACTTCCTGCCCCAGGATCTCCGGCAGGTCGCGCCGGCTGGCGCCGCGTACCCCGATCACGTGGGCCGAGATCATGGGCAGGAAAAGGGCTTCAGTGAGGCCCACGGTCGAGGCGGCCTGGCGCGCCTGGCCCCAGGCCAGGCGGGTCGATGGGTTGTTGCGCTGGGCCAGGTCGATCAGGGCCGGCAGGTCGTAGTCGCGCTGCGCTTGCGGCATCGTGCGGTCCATCACGGGCGCATCGACCGGGCCTCGTACGGCCATGGCGCGCCAGTCGGGCGGCGTGGGCGGTGCCTGCCAGGCGGCCTGGGGCAGGGCGGGGCCCGGGTGGTGGGTGCTGGCGCAGGCGCTCAGCAGCAGGCTGGCGCCAGCCCAGGCGAGGACCCGGGTGGCGGTGCGCGTCGGGCTGCGTGGTGCGGGAAGGTCAACGGCCATGGTGCAGCATTTCCAGACGGGTCAGGGCGTCGTCGATATCGCGACCCAGCGCGGGCGGTGCAGCGCGCGGGGCGTCGGGCGACGCAGGGGGCGTGGGGACGTCGGCAGTCAGTTGCGCGAGGCGCGCGGGCGCGTCGCGCGCCTCGGCGGGCGAGGCGAACAACAGGCCGGAACACAGCCGGCGCACGGTCTGCGTGCCGGCAGCCAGTCGATGCACTTCGTCCCGGTCGGGCCGCAGGTCACGGGATTCGAAGGGCACCACCTCCAGGCTGGCGCGGCTCTGTTCGACACGCCCTGCGATGCGCGCAGCCAGCGCCAGGCGCGGATCGCCGGTCTCCTTCGGACCGCGCTCGCCCATGGCCGCACGCGCCATGTGCGCGAGATCCGCCACGTTGGCGCGCAGGTTCTCGCGCAGGCGCTCGGCCACGCTGGTGGGCCAGAAGTGGGTGAACATCAGGTACATCACGCAGTTGCCCAGGAGAATGCCGATGATGCGGTCGCTCGCGGCGTCCATATCGATGCTGGGCCCGAAACCTTGCAGCACGGTGAGCAGGAAGGCGAGGGCGATCTGCACGCCGGCATAGGACACGCGCTCGTTGCCGACGGCGACCCAGGCGGCAATGAAGGTACATGCGAACACCAGCAGCATCAGCGAGCCGATGCTCGTCATGTGCGGAATCAGGAACAGGATGGAACCCACGCCCAGCGCGGCGCCGATGAGGCAGCCCGTGATGCGCAGCACCAGCTTGCGCACAGTGTCGCCCACCGACCCCAGTGCCGCCACATAGCACGTGATCATGGCCGTGTGGATGCCTTGCCAGTCGAGCGCCGTGTACGCCAGGTAGCACAGCACGGCGGCTGCGGTCGTCTTGATGGCGAAGCGCACGTGCATCGGGTTGCTGCGCGCGTCGCTGCGCAGGAAAGGATCGGGCAGGGCGGGGTCGGGCGGCTGGGCGGGCTCGCCTGCCATCGCTTGCAGCGCGCCCCACGCGAGCGCTGCCGGGTCCTGGACGGGTTCAGCGTCGCTGCCTGCGGGCGGTGTGGCCGTGGTGTCGCTGCCCGTCGAGAGGGTCGATGTCGGGTTCGCAACCGCCGTTGCCCCCAAGCCGGGCGTTACCGCCTGGGCGGGCGCAGCCCGCGTGGCGGGCCCTTGCGGTACTGGCGCGGGCTCGCCGGCGACGAACGCTGCGGCGGCTGCGCGAGCGTTCGCGGCGAGGGCCTGGCGCGTGGCGTCATCGACCGCGGGGCCGGCGGCCAGCACCCGTTGTGCGGCAAAGAGAAACCGGTAGCTTTCCTGCAGGGCGATCGCCAGGCGCCGCGTTTCGTCGCGGCGGGCGATGGCGAACAGCCGCAGCATCATCAGGCGTTGTCCGGTGTCGGCCTGATTCGACCAGATGGCTTCGCGCAGTTGCTGGCGCTGCTCACCGTGCGGCGTGTCCAGGGCGTCGGCCGCCACGCGCAGCCGGGTCGCGACCGTGTCGCGCAGCAGGGTGAGCGGCTGGCGCCCGATCGTCAGGCTCACCAGCATGACGACCGCCATGGGCGTCATCGACATCAGCCAGGCATACAGCAGCGCGCGGGTGGCGGCCTCGCCAAAGGGCACCATGCCGAGCAGCGACATCACGAACGCGATGACCAGCGCGATGATGCCGCCCAGCTCCCCCAGCTTGGAGGCCGAGCCCAGGTACAGCAGGATGAGCGAGGTGACGACGATGATGGCCAGCCGTACCGGCGGCACTTCCAGGCTGATGCGCGTGAAAAAGAACAGCAGGGGGACGACGATGATCAGCAGGATCGTGAAGGCGATCGCAAGCACGGCGCTGGCCGCGGCGTCCGGCTTCATGACGAAGAACACCAGGTAGCAGCTGATCGATGCCTCGGGGATCCCGTAGGTCATCGCCACGGCCGTGGTCAGCGCACAGACCAGCGCGATGCGCCACGTCTGCGCCAGGCGCCCCGGGAAGGGCGCGAGATCGTGCCGCAGCTGGGCGACGCGCCACAGGCTGCCGGGTTCAGCAGCGCTCGGCATGCTCGACCATCACCGTGGCGGAAGCCCCGACGCGCATCAGGTCAGCGGGAGGCGCGTCCAGGCGGATGCGCACGGGAAAGCGCTGCCCCACGCGTACCCAGTTCAGCGCCTTGGGGACGTACGGCAGGCTGCGTGGCAGCTGGATCATGTCCTCGGAGGTGACGCCCCAGCCGATCGATTCGACCACCCCACGGATCTGCCGCGTGCGGTCGGCCGCCACGAAGACGATGGCGCAGTCACCGACCTGCACGGACGACAGCTTGGTCTCGAGAAAGGTGGCCGACGCGTACCAGTGCGTCGTGTCGATGAGCGAGAACAGCGACTGGGCAGGAACGACGTAGTCGCCCACCGTTGCCGACAGGCCGCTCACCAGGCCATCGAAGGGCGCGTGCACCTGGGTGTCCTGCAGCTGGCGCTCGGCGATCGCCAGCGTCGCTTCGCTCTGTCGCAGCAGCGCCGTCGCGGCGTCTTCGTCGCCCACGAGCGAGGTGGCCGCCACCAGCTGCGCCTGCGCTTCCTTCAGGCTCGTCTCGGCATTGCGCTTGAGGGTGGTCGCGTCATCGACCTGTTGCGCCGTCACATAGCCCTTGGGCAGCAGGGACTGCAGGCGCTGCAGCGTCTGGCTGGTCTGCGCGAGGTTGATGCGGGCGCGGCGCACCTGCTCTTCGGCGATGACGGTGTTGGACCGTTCGGCCTGCAGCGTGCGGCCCCGCGTCCCGAGCCCGGCCTGGGCCACCGCCACGCCCGCCCGGGCCTGGGCCACCTGCAGCTCGTAGAAGGCCGGGTCCAGGGAGAACAGCAGATCGCCCTGAGCAACGCGGCTGTTCGCCGTGACGTGCAGTTCGGTGATGCGGCCCGGCACGCTAGACGCCATGCGGGCGACTTCGGCGGTGATGACCGCATCCTCGGACAACGGGCGCGCGGCCACGCGCTGGAAGTAGAGCCAGGCGGCGATGGCGCTGGCGATCACGATCGCCAGCGTGACGGCCAGGGCAAGAATGCGGCGCGCCCGCACGGGCTTGGACGTCGGAGGCGGCATGTCAGCGGACGAAGATCAGCAAGGAGGCAAGGAATGTGAGGCCCAGCGCCAGGGTCATGTACACCAGGGTGCGCATCGGCATCCATTCATCGATGCCCAGGCGGATCAGCACGACGCGGATGACGAGCGAGCCGATGCATCCGAGCAGGGCGCAGACGATCCACCCCGGGAAGTAGGATTCGAACAGGACGACGTAGGGGGGCTGTCTGGGCGTGCAACCGGCGAGCAGCGGCATGGCGGCGAGCGCGGCGCGCTGCAGCCATGATGGGACATTATTGCGGCATCGATACATGGTGGTCCTGCGGTTCGGTGCATTGTGCATGCAAAAAGATGTCGAATTGATGAGCGGGCTTGTGCTGGGCGCAATGCGGGGTCTGCTGGCATCCCGCTACATCGAGTATTGGCGCGGCTTTGCGGGCATTTTGAAGGATTGGTGCGATGCGCGTGATCGCTTTTTGCCGGGGTGGCCCTGTGATAGTTTGCGGCTGATCCGCTGCTGTTTCCGCCTGGTTTTCCTTCACCCGCCCGCTTGGGCGACGTTCCGGTGACACTGTCCATGACCGATCATCCCCCGCACGCCAATTTCCTCATCAGCCGCTCCCTGGCCACGCCGGCCCTTCGTGCCGATCGCTGGCTGACCCTGTTGTCGGCTGCCCGCCAGTGGGCCGGTGGCCAGGCCGACGCCAGCGCGCGTCTGGGCCCGGCGCTGGACGAGCTGCGCGCCGTCGAGGCCTACTTCGCCTATCCGGGCTCTGCCCTGCTCGAGCGCCTCACCGCCCGTCTGCACGATGACGACCCCAAGGGCTTCCTGCGGGTCGCCCAGCGCATCTCCACCACGGTGATCTCGCTGAAGTACATGAGCGATCTCGCGGCCTGGGATGCACGCGACGACGAAGACAGCATTCCCATGGATCGCCTGCCCCAGGCCATCACCCACGTGTCCACGCGCCCGTACTTCGAGGTGCTGAGCGTGGTGCCGCACACGCCCTCGCGCTGGCAGCATATCGCCCACGAGGCGCGCGAGATCCGGCGTCCCGATGACGAGTTCGTGTACGAGACCGTGGTGGTGGGCAACGCCCAGGACGCGCTGACCGCCATCCTGCTCAATCCGGCCATCGCCGCCGTGGTGCTGTACGAAGGCTTTGCCGCGCAGGCCGCCAAGCAGCATCCGCTGCTCGCCGCCATGCGCGAAGTCATCGATTTTTCGCCCGTGACCGACGAGGGCGCGCTCGCGCTGCGCACGGCCGAAGCCATTCGCCTGATCCGCCCGGAGCTCGATGTCTACCTGCTGAGCGACCGCGATGTCGAGGCCCTGGCGGGCGAAGTCGATTGCCGCGGGCTGCGCCGCATCTTCTATCAGATCGAAGAGCCGCTCGAGCTGCACCTGTCGATCCTGGAAGGCGTGCGCGCGCGCTATCGCACGCCGTTCTTCGACAACCTGAAGAACTATGCCAAGCGCCCCATCGCCACGTTCCACGCGCTGCCCATCGCGCGCGGCAAGGCGGTGTTCAAGTCCAACTGGATCCGCGACCTGGGCGAGTTCTACGGCCTGAACCTGTTCCTGGCCGAGAGCTCGGCGACGACGGGCGGCCTGGACAGCCTGCTCGAGCCCACCGGCAACATCAAGGTGGCGCAGGAGCTCGCGGCGCGGGCGTTCGGCGCGGACCACGTGTTCTTCGTCACCAACGGCACCTCGACCAGCAACAAGATGGTGCTGCAGGCGCTGCTGGCCCCGGGCGACATCGTCATCATCGATCGCAACTGCCACAAGTCGCACCACTACGGCTGCGTGCTGGCGGGCGCCCAGCCCTACTACGTCGAGGCCTTCCCCCTCACCGAGTACTCGATGTATGGCGCCGTGCCGCTGCGCACGATCAAGCAGGCCCTGCTCACGCTCAAGGCCAATGGCGAGCTCGACCGCGTCAAGATGATCGATCTGACCAACTGCACCTTCGATGGCCATGTCTACAACACGCGCCGCGTGATGGAAGAATGCCTGGCCATCAAGCCGGACCTGGTCTTCCTGTGGGACGAGGCGTGGTTCGGCTTTGCCCACTGGTCGCCGTTGCTGCGCCAGCGCACCGCGATGGGCGCGGCCCAGACGCTGGAGCGTCGCCTGCGCGAGCCCGAGGCGCTGAAAGCCTGGCAGGACCAGCAGGCCGAGCTGGGCGAGAACCCGGATGACGCCACGCTGCTGGATACGCGCCTGGTGCCCGATCCGCGCGCCGTGCGGCTGCGCGTGTATCAGACCAACTCGGTGCACAAGTCCATGTCGGCGCTGCGCCAGGGTTCGGTGGTGCTGGTACGCGACGTGGACTTCAGCCAGGTCGAAGGCCAGTTCCACGAGGCCATCTTCACGCACGCGTCCACCAGCCCCAACCTGCAGATCATTGCAAGCCTGGACGTGGCGCGTCGCCAGATGGAGCTGGAAGGGTATGGCCTGGTCGCCAACGCGCTGCAGGTGGCGCTGGAGATCCGTCGCCAGGTCAACAGCCATCCGGTCATCTCGCGCTACTTCCGCGTGCTGGACAATGCCGAGATGGTGCCGGCCGAATATCGCGTCTCGAACCTGGCCGACTACAACGACCCCGGGGTCAGCTGGGCCGACGCCGTGCACGCCATCCGCGATGACGAGTTCCTGCTGGACCCCACGCGGATGACGCTCGCTTGCGGGCGCGCGGGCTTCGATGGCACGGCTTTCAAGGGCCTGCTGGCCGAGAAGTTCAACATCCAGGTCAACAAGACCTCGCGCAACAGCATCCTGCTGCAGTCGAACATCAACAACACGCGCAGCGACATTGCCTTGCTGATCCGCGTGCTGCTGGATATCTCGCTGAGCCTGGACGCCGAGCTCGCCGCCGACGATGGCGCGCATCGCGCAGCCTTCGACGCCCGCGTGCGTGCACTGATCGAAGACGTGCCGGACCTGCCGAACTTCAGCCAGTTCGATGACCGCTATCGCGACCATCCCGAGGCGTCCACGCGCCACGGCGATCTGCGCACGGCCTTCTACGAGGCCTATCGTCACGCCGATTGCGAGTACGTGCCGCTGAACGGCGAGGCGGTGGACGAGCGCCTGGCCAACGGCCCGGCCCTGGTGTCGGCCAACTTCGTGATCCCGTATCCGCCGGGCTTCCCGATCATGGTGCCTGGCCAGGTCATCACGCGCGAGATCATCACCTTCATGCGCAAGCTCGATGTGAAGGAGATCCACGGCTACGATGCGGCCGCGGGCCTGAAGCTGCTCAAGCGGACCTGAGCCCGGCGGCTGCGGCCTGCGGGCCGCGGCCCTCGCGGCTGCCCCCGAACCGCCCGGTGCGCGCGGCATGACTGCGCATCGGGCGGTGTCTTGCCTGCGTCCCGCAGGCGACCCCCAGACTGACCCCGTTCACCTGTTCTCGCGCAGCTGGTCTGCGCATCCGGAGCCTGCCGATGTGTACTTCCCTGCTGTATCACGATGCCCATGGCGCACCCTACGCGGGCCGCACCATGGAGTTGCCGATGGAACTGCCCTACCGCGTGGGCTACACGCCGGTCGGTACGGCCCTGTCATCGTCTGCGGCCAAGGGCCAGGCGCTTGACTTCACCAGTCGCCAGGCCTTCCTGTGGGTGGGCGTGCCGCATCCGGTGAGTGGCGACATCAAGGTGGTGCAGGGCGTCAATGCGCAAGGCCTGACCTTCGCGATCCTGGCGTTTCCGGGCGCGGACGGGCCGGCCGAGACGCTGTCGCGCACGTGCGACGTGCTGGCGGCGGTGGATCTGGGCAACTGGACGCTGGCCCAGTTCGGCACGGTGGCCGAGGTCAAGGCCGCACTGCAGGCGCAGCCAGTGCTGGTCACGGCGTTGCTGCCGATGGGCATGCTGAAGACGCCATTCCACTACACGCTGCACGACGCCACCGGGGCGTCCATCGTCATCGAATACGTCGGGGGCGAGCAGCACATCCACGACAACCCGATAGGCGTCATGACCAACGGGCCGGATTTCGGCTGGCACCTGAAGAACCTGGACAACTACACGTACCTGGACAACAAGGATCGCTCGACGCTGACGCTGGCCGGGGTGCACCTGCGCCAGCCGGATTCGGGTATCGCCACGGTCGGCCTGCCCGCGTCCAACACGTCGGTGGGGCGCTTCGTGCGTGCCGTGTATTACGCGCACTTTGCCGAGAAGGCAAAGACGCCCGAGACGGCGCTGGCCACGCTGGCTCACGTGATGAACAATTTCGATCGGCCGCGCGGCATCACGATCGACAATCGCCTCACCTCCGGCCTGTCCACCCTGGCTGCGCCAGGCGTGCAGGGCAATTCGCTCTACGAATCCGAGTACACGTCGTGGACGTCGCTGACGGAACTGCGGACGCGGCGCTTGCACCTGCGCACCTACGACAGGCTCAACTACGTCGCCTTCGACCTGCAGGCGCTCATGGACGCCGCGCCTGCCGGCACGGTCCACGTCGCGCTGGCCGCGATCGGCGCCGAGGTGCAGGATGGGACGGCGGCACTGATCGCCGCCTGAGGGCCGGGCAGCCGGACGTCGTCCGGCTGTCGTGCCCGAGCCACGGACACGTAACGTCATGTGGCGAAGATGAGAATACGTATTAGAATCGATCGGCTTTGCCGTGTGATCTCAACGTTCCTCATCGTCGTCATGACCCGCCTCGTACAGCCCAGGAAAGACTGGCTTGCCCACTATGCCGACATGATCGGCCGTTGGCGCCGTGGCGGCGTGGGTCGCGAAGACCGCGAGGACGCCATGCACGACACCGTGGTGGGCATGCTCGAGAACGGCGTGGCCGCCATCGCGGACCCGCGCGCCTACATGGCCCGCGGCACGTCGAACCGCCTGATCAGCTGGCATCGGCACGTCACCACGCTGGAGGTGACATCGCTGGACGCCATGCAGGAGGCCGAGCATCCGGCGCTGGCGGCGGCCGACCACGGGGTGTGCTTCCAGCAACTGGCCGACGCGCTGGCCGATGCGCTGGATGAGTTGCCCATCAAGTGCCGCCACGTCTATGTCAAAAGCCGGATCGAAGGCTGGAGCCATACCGAGATCGCGCAGGACATGGGCCTGTCGCGCAGCATGGTCGAGAAGTACATGACGCGATCCCTGCGCCACATCCACGACCGCCTGCAGCACCATGCGCCCAACTGACGGCGGTGGTGACGCGGCGGATGCTCCGAAGGACCTTGAAGCCGCCGCATCCGGTGCGATGCGGGACGAGCCGGCGCTGACGCCGCCGGGCGACGCTGCGCAGTGGTTTGCCCGCATGCACTCGGGTGAAGTCACCGAGGACGAGCGCCGCGCGTTTGCCGCGTGGCTCGAGGCCGATCCGGCCAACGCGCTGGCGTATCGGCGGCACCGCTTCTACTGGGATCTGGCCGGCGCCGTGCCGGCCGCGCGGCTCGTACCCGCGGCCCTGCCGCCCCCACCCGGGGCGATGCGGGCCGGCTGGTCGCGCCGCCGCCTGGGTCTCACCCTGCTGGGCCTTGGCAGTGTCGTGGGGCTGGCCGCGTGGTCGCGCAGCCTGCTCGACCCCACGCCCCGCTTCGTGCTGGGTACGCGCCGTGGCGAACGGCGCCAGTCGGCCCTGCCGGACGGCTCGCTCCTGGACATGAACTCCGAAACCCGCGTCGTGGTCGCCTACCGGGACGACGAGCGCCGGGTCGAGCTGCTGGCGGGCGAGGCCCTCTTCGACGTGCGTGCGGATGCGTCACGCCCCTTCGTCGTGGACGGTGGCCTGGGCGAAGTCATCGTCACGGGGACGCGCTTCAACGTGCGCCGTGACGCCGCTGCCCTGCAGGTCAGCGTGGACTCGGGGGCCGTGCGGGTGCGCAGCGGGCCCTGGTGGCGTCGCAGCGAGCGCCGGCTCGCGGCGGGCCAGCAGACCCTGGCGTTCGCCGACCACACGCTGAGCCCGGCCAGGTCCGTGGACGTCGCCCAGATCGTGGCCTGGCAGCGGGGCAGGGTGGTGTTCGACAACGCGAGCCTGTCCAGCGTGCTGCGCGAGATGAATCGCTACCTGCCCCAGCCCGCCACTCTGCTGGCGCCGGAGCTCGCCGAGCACCGGGTGTCGGGGGTGTTCAGCGTGGACGACCCGGATGCGCTGATCGACGCCTTGCCCGCCATTGCACCGGTCGCCGTGGTGCGCCTGGTCGATGGGCGCGTGCGCGTCACGCGACGCTGACACCCGAATCCCGCGGCTGTTACAAAGTAATAGTGATTCGCATTCCGGTGAATGCGTGTCTCGCGCGTCTAGTCGTTATGGAGCCGCTTCACGGCGCTCCGCATGGCATGGCCACCGGCTGGCGCACGTCGTCCCGCACGCGCCGAACTCACTGGAACACCACATCTTGACTACCGCAATCTCCCGCCGCGCCGCCCCGGCCGGCGCCCGCGCCAACCTGAGCCTGAGCGCGCTGGCCTTCTCGCTGGCGCTGGCCTTCGGTGTGGCGCCCGCGCCCGTGCTGGCGCAGGAACGTGCCGTCAGCATCAGCATTCCGGCGCAACCCCTGGGCAATGCCCTGCTGCAGCTCGGCCAGCAGACGCCGTTGCAGATCTTCTTCTCCCAGGACGTGGTGGCCGGCCAGACGGCACAACCGGTGTCGGGCACCCTGGCCCCGGAAGCCGCCCTGCGCCAGCTGCTGCAGGGCTCGGGCGTGACCTTCGTGCGCAACGGCAACGACGTGACGCTGTCGCGGGCCGTGCCGGCGGCTGGCGGCCCGGCCGCTGGCGCGGTGTCGCAGCTGTCCGCCGTCAACGTGACGGCCGGCATCCTGGGGGACCTGGCGCCCGCGTACGCCGGCGGCCAGATCGCCACGGGCGGCAGCCTGGGCCTGCTGGGCTCGGAAGACATCATGGACACGCCCTTCAGTACGGTGAACTTCACCGCGCAGACGCTGGCCAACCAGCAGGCGCGCACGCTCGCCGACGTCATCGTGGACGACCCGTCGGTGCGCACCCTGACCTCCACGGGCGGCTTTGGCGAAGACTTCTCGATCCGCGGCCTGGCCGTGTCGAGCGGTGACTTCAGCGTGAACGGCCTGTACGGCCTGGTGTCCTCGAGCCGCGTGCCCGTGCAGATCCTGGAACGTGTCGAAGTCATCAAAGGTCCCGGCGCATTGCTGCGCGGGATCCCGCCGGGCGGCAGCGTAGGCGGTGGCGTGAACGTCGTGACCAAGCGTGCCGATGACGAGCCGCTCGCCCGCGCGACGCTGGGCTACCAGAGCCGCGCCAACGTCACGGCGCAGCTCGACCTGGGCCGTCGCTTCGGCGAGGACAACGCCTGGGGCGTGCGCTTCAACGGCGTCAAGCGTGGCGGCGAAGCCACCACGCGTGACGGCGACCAGAGCCTGGAAATGGGCGCCGTGGGCGTGGATTACCGGGGCGATCGCCTGCGCTGGTCGATGGACGCCATCCACCAGGGCGACGAGCTCGAGAACATCCGTTCACAGATCGGCTGGGTGCCCACGCTGACCGAGCTGCCGGCGGCACCGGATGGCCGCGTCAATTTCTATCCCGGCACGCGGCTGACGCAGCGCGATGACACGCTGATGTCGCGCCTGGAATACGACATCACCGACAACATCACCGCGCATATTGCCGGAGGCTATCGCGACGGACGCAACCGGCAGATCTTCCCGGTGAACGTGGCGCCCGGCAACGTGAACCTGCGTCAGAGCGTCGATGGCGATGGCAACTTCAACGTCATGACGACGTTCTACGACTCCTACAGCAAGACGTTCAGCGGCGATACGGGTCTGTCCGCACGCTTTCGCACGGGCGCGATAGGCCATCGACTGGCCTTTGGCGTGACCTACCTGGATCAGGAGGCCGGCAACGCCTACACCATGGGGTCGGTCACGGTGCCCTCCAATATCTACAACCCTTCGCCGCTGCCGCCGGGCCCCAGCACCCGGCCAGACCCGACCAAGGCCTCGGACACCAGCCTGACCAGCTACGCGTTGGCCGATACGCTGTCGTTCATCGACGACCGTGTGCTGCTGACCCTGGGCGCGCGCCGTCAGACGGTGGACGTGGACAGCTACAGCACCGTCACAGGCGACCTGACGAGCAGCTACCGCGCCAGCGCGACCACACCGCTGGTCGGCCTGGTCGTCAAGCCCCTGGAGAACGTGTCGGTCTACGGCAGCCTGACCGATGGCCTCACGCGCGGCACCATCGTGGGCGCCACCTACGCGAATCGCGGCGAAATCCTGGCCCCGTACAAGTCGCGCCAGTATGAGGCCGGCGTCAAGGTCGACTGGGGCACCATCACGACCACGGCAGCGCTGTTCCAGATCAGCCGGCCGAACGGCCAGGCTGACGAGAACAACGTCTACGGCTATTTCGGCGAGCAGCGCAACCGGGGCCTGGAGCTGACCGCCTTCGGCGAGATCACGCCTTCGCTGCGCGTGATCGCCGGCGCCGCCTTCACGCAGGGCCGCCTCACCAAGACGCCGAACGGCGTCAACCAGGGCAACCGCCCGACCAGCGTGCCTGCCAGTACCTACAACGTGGGCCTGGACTGGGACACGCCGTGGGTCGAGGGCCTGGCGCTGAACGGTCGCGTCATCCGCACCTCGTCGGTGTATCTGAACAACGCCAACACGCTGGGCTTGCCGGGCTATACGCGGGTGGATCTGGGTGCTCGCTATGCCGTCAAGATCGCGGGCAAGGACGTCGTCCTGCGCGCCAACGTCGAGAACGTGGCGAACAAGAACTACTGGCTCGCGTCGGGCTCGTTTGCCACCAACGCGGCAGGTCGCACGTACATCCTGTCGGGCTCGATCAACTACTGATCGCCGCCGCCCGGGCTGCGGAACCCTGGAATTTGCGCGACACGCAGTCGCCGGAAGCAGGTGTTCAAAAAGCCCGGGCAATCCGCCATACTGCTTGCATGACGGCGCCCGCCGCCCCGGGAATGTCCCGGGGTCGGGCGCTGCTCGCCTGCCTGTAGGGGGTGCGATGCCTGATTCCAGCGCTACCTTGGTTGTACCCTCGGACGATGGCAGGGATGGCGAAGCCGCGCATCCCTCGCTGCTGGTCGACCGGGACGGCCGACAACTGGCGGTCAACGCTGCGTTTGCCGCATTGACGGGTTTGCCCGGCCTCGCGCTCATCGGTCGGCATCTGGACGAGTTCAGCATCGATGGTGGCGCCATGGTGCAGCGCGGCCTGCGCTACCTGGACGCCGGCATCGCCGTGCCCGAACACGAGATCCTCGTCGGCGACCGACGCTACCTGGGCGCCGTCTCGGCCGTGCGCGACGAGCGTCGGCGCGTGGTGGGCGGGGTCGTCAACCTGATCCCGGTCGTCGAGGGCGTGTTCCTCTCGCGCCGCCGCGAACCGGGCGGGCAGGCGGCGCATCAACGCAAGTGGATCGATGCGCTGACCGGTCTGTGCAATGCCCGGTGCCACTTGGTTCGGCTGACCCGCGAACTGCGCCTGATGGGGCGCACGGGCGATGCGCTGTCCCTGGTGGTCGTGGACATCGACGGCTACGAGAACTACATGGCCACCGAAGACGGCGTGGCACCCGAGGACTGCGTTCGGCTCGTGGCCGAGACCGCGTCGGGGGTGGCCCATCGGCCCGCCGACGTCGTCTGTCGGATCGGCGTCAGCCGGCTGGGCACCATTCTTCCGCATACCGATGCCCCCGGCGGCCTGCGGGTCGCCGAGCGCATCCGGCTGGCGGTGCGTGGCCTGGGCATCGCCGCGGGCCACATGCCCGAGGTCTCGGTGCTGACGGTCAGCGCCGGGGTGGTGACGGTGGCGAGCCGCCCGGAACACGCGCGCAGCCTGGCCGAGGAAATGATCCGGCTGGCCGAAGAGGCACTGACGCGGGCGCAGGCGCGGGGCGTGGATCAGGCCGAGCCCGTCATCCTCTGACGGGCAGGGGCCGGGCGCGCCGGGCGACCGGCACGACACGACCCCGGGCGCGCGATCAGTACATGGCGGGCGGGCGCAGGTAGTCCGCGCGGTCCATGGTGTCCACGGCCACTTGCTGGACCGCCACCCCCTTGACCACGTCCAGGTTGACCTTCACGCCGGCCCTGCCTGTCTTCCAGAGGCGCGTGTAGAAGTCCGCCGAATCCTTGAGTGGATTGCCCGCCAGTCCGACGATGATGTCGCCTTCCGCGATGCCGCTGCGCTGCGCCGGGCCGTCTTCGGCCACGCGCGTCACCAGCAGCTTGCCCTTCAGGTCCTGAACGTTGACGCCCAGCCAGGGCCGGGCATCGCCGTCGCGCCGACCCTTGGCGACGAGGTCGTCCAGGATGGGTTTCAAGGCATCGACGGGCACGAACATGTTGCCGGGCAGCGACCGGCTGGCGCCCAGGGCGTCGGGCACCAGCTGCGAGCCGATGCCGACCAGCCGGCCCTGGTTGTTGAGCAGCGCCGCGCCGCTCCACCCCGTCGTGGCGGGGGCGGTGTACAGGGCGTCGTTCATCAGGTATTCCCAGCTGCCCGTATAAGGCCTGCGCGATACGACGTAGGCCGGGGCCACGCCGTCGAAGCCGACCACGAGCACCGGGTCGGACACCTTGACGTCGGCGGAGTCGGCCAGCGCCACGGGCGGCACGTTGAGCGGGGCGGCCGCGCGCACCAGGCCCAGGCCGGTGTCGTTGTCATAGGCGATCATCGCGGCGGGGATGCGCTCGCCCTTGCGGCCGAGGACCTCGATCTGCTCGGTTTCGATGATCAGGTAGCCGATCGTAAGGATGAGACCATCGTCGTCGATGACGATGCCGCCCCCCTGGCGATTCGGCCCGAGCGCGGTGGTGCGGGCGTTGTGCAGCCCCTTGCCGCGCAGCTCCACGACCGAAAAGTCGGCAATGTCCACGCGCACACCGGATGGCGCACGTGCCCCGGGCTGGCCCGGTACGCCGGGTGTGCCGGGGATGCCGGGAATACCGGGCACACCAGGAATGCCCGGCATTTCCGGCGCTTCCGGCACGCCGGGCTCGCCGGGGCGGGGCGGCGCGGGCGGGCGCGGGGGAATTGGGGCCTGGCGCGGCTCTCCGGGGATCTGCGGCGTGCCCTCAGGGACCTGTGCGCCGGGTTGCTGCCCGTGCGGTACCTGCGGTGGCGGGGCGTCGGGCCCCGGGCCCATCGCGGCGATCGCTGAGTGCGACGCGCCTGCCAGGCCCAGCGCAAGCGCCAGGGCGGCAAGCGCGGGGCGTGGATAACCGGGGGCGGGATTGAGGCGGGATGTGGGCACGGCGGGCTCCTGGTCGGCAGCAGAATGGTCAACTGCGGCCGTCCGCAGCTGGGTCCTTCACGCCGGCTGCCTGTGCGTAGCATACGGCGGGCCCGCCGTCTTCAGCGGAACAATTCGCGTGCCTTGACCGCGATCAGACTCATCGCGAGGATGCAGATCACGAGGAATCCGAGGGCGGCCGCCAGGGGGCCGAGCGCGTCCGAGGTGGCGCCCAGCAGCAGCGGCAGCAGATTGCCCACGTAGCCTGCCATGTAGAACCATGAGACGAGGCGCGCCCGCTGCGAGGGGGGCGCGACCTGCTGCAGCAGCGCGGCCGCGCACGCGAAGGCGCCGCCCTGCCCGATGCTGGTCAGCAGCAGGGCGATCGCGACGGCCAGCGGCGAGCCTGCCAGCAGCCCGGCGCTGGCGAGGGTCAGGCCCACCGCCACGACCACCGCGCCGCGCACCAGCCCGCGCCGCAGGTGGGTGCGGCGGTGCAGCCACTGGCTGGTCGTGCCGGTCAGGGTGAACAGCGCGACCGCATAGCCGGTGAGCGCATAGTCATCGATGCCCAGCAATGTCTTGCCAAAGAATGGTCCCAGCGCCATCAGGATGGAGCCGAAGCCCCAGGACAGGATGATCAGACTTGCGCACAGGGCAAACGCGGGCCAGGGAATCGGGGCGCGCGCGGGCGGACAGCTCGCCGTGCCGGGCGCGCCGGGGTGGGCGGCTGCGCCCGCCTGGTTCCAGCGTCGGGCAGCCGGCCAGCCCGTGACGAGCGCCGCACAGGCAACGATGAGGAAGGGGGTGACCAGGGGTGACCACTGCAGCTGCAGCAGGAGCCCGCTGAGAAAGGGCCCCAGGGCGGAGCCAGCGCCGAACGAGAGCGTGGACACCATCGCGGCATGCCGCACATCGCGCCCGGGCGACAGGTCCACCATGACGGCATTGACGGCCGCCGTCACGCAGCCGGTGCCGATGCCGGCAATGATGCGCCCCGTGATGAGTCCTGCCAGGCTGTCCGCCTGGGCCAGCGTGAGCGCGCCCAGGGCGGCGAGCGCCAGGCCCGGTGCCAGCAGGCGGTAAGGATTGCGCAGCCGGGCCAGCAGGGCAGGGGTGGAGAAGAGCGCGATCAGCACGGCCGCCACGTACACCACGAAGATCAGTGTCATCGTCAGCGCGTCCAGGCCGAGCGCTTCGCGGTACAGCGGATACAGCGGAATGGGCGTGCTGCTGCCGACGACGGCCGTGGTCAGCCCGCAGGCGGCAAAGCGCCGCATGCGGCGGTGGGGATCGGTACAGGGGGGTGTCATGGGCAGGACGAAGGCCGCCTTCTGGGGGGCGGGTGCCGTGAAGGCTAGCACAGGCCATGCGCCGCGCTTGCGCACACCGCACGGCGCGCGCGCGTGGGCAGGGCGGCGGCATGAGGCTTGCTCGTTCTGCGCGGTTGCCGTCTGCGCCGTGCCGTGTGACGGTCCCCCCATTGCCACTTTCCAGGAGCCGACATGAACCCGTCTACCCGCGCCTTGTTGACCCGTCTCGCCGGCATCGGCGTGCTCGCCGCTTCGGCAGGCGCCGCTGCCCAGACCGCCACGCCCACGACCGGCATTCCTTACGACACCGCGCCCTATCAGGGCGCGCGTTCGTCGATGTCCAGCACGACGAGCACCGTGCCCGCCACCGGGGCGCCGGCACAGCCAGGTACCGGCATGCCGGGCACGGCAGCGCCGATGCCGCCGCAGGGCGCGCCCATGCCGCCTCCCGGTGCTCCCATGCCGGCCACGGGCGCGCCCGTGCCGCCCCCCCCGATGCCGGGTGCCACGCCGCCGCGGCCCGCGCCCAAGCAGGGTCAGGGCGGCATGCGCGAAACGCGTCCGGCACCTGCCCAGGGCGGCATGCGCGAAACCCGCCCGGCGCCCATGCCGGGTGCCGCGGGCGCTGGCGCCGGCGTGCCGCGCTCGCTGCCCCAGCCGCAGACGAACTGGCAGCCGACTACGGACGGACTGCCGGCCGTGCAGGAAGTCGACGGGGTGCGCTACGTGACGGGCGGGTTCGGCCTGGATGAATCCACGGCGTTCCGGCAGGCCATTCCGCAGTACCGCCTGGGCATGGTGTTCAGCCAGGCGTCCGGCGCCTATGTCGCCAACGTGCCGGTGCGCATCGAAGGTCGGGGCAATGCGCCCAGCCTGAACGTGACGGCCACCGGCCCGTACCTGCTCATCGACCTGCCCCAGGGCCGCTACCGCATCCAGGCGACCTACAACGGGCGTGAGCTGACGCGTGACGTCAGCGTGTCGGGTGGCCGCGGCCATCGTGTGGGCTTTGCCTGGTAAGACGGCAGGCTCGTCCGGGGCTGGCGGACATCGCCGGCCCCGAGCTCGCCGGGCGCGGACGGCGTTCACTGCACCATAAAAACATGGCCGTTCCTCGAACGGCCATGTCGTTGTCGGGCTGGCCGGGCGCATCAGCCCGTGGTCAGTCCCGCGGCGTGCATCAGCATGCGGATGGCGTAGGCCACGCCCGTGAGCGCGCCGACGCTTGCCGCCCACAGCACGAACAGCCAGCCCACGCGCTGCCACCAGGGTGTGCGGTTCATCCGTGATACCCCTCCCCGTGGCGCACCTTGCCGCGGAACACGTAATAGCCCCAGGCCGTGTACATCAGGATGATGGGGATGATGAGCAGGGCGCCGACCAGCGCGAAGCCCAGGCTTTCGTCCGGCCCGGCCGCGGCGACGAGCGAAATGTCCGGCGGAATCACGTTCGGCCACAGGCTGATGCCCAGCCCGCTGTAGCCCAGAAAGACGAGGCTCAGTGTCAGCAGGAAGGGGGCGACGTGGCGGCCCGCCGCCAGACTGCGCTGCAGGCCGACGGTGGCCAGGGCGACGAGGACAGGCACGGGGGCGAACCACAGCAGGTTGGGCAGGCTGAACCAGCGTTCGGCAATCCGCGTATGCAGCAGCGGGGTCCAGATGCTCAGGATGACGATGACGCCGAGCAGCGCCCAGCCCAGCTGGCGCGAGATCCCCAGCATGCGTGCGTGCAGATGGCTGTCGGTCTTCATGACCAGCCAGGTGCTGCCCAACAGCGCATAGGCGATGACCAGGCCCGCGCCGGTGAAAAGGCTGAAGGGCGAGATCCAGTCGAAGGCGCCACCCGCGAACGCGCGGTCCACCACCGGGATGCCGTCCAGGTAGGCCCCCAGCGCCACGCCCTGGAAGAAGGTGGCCATCAGGGAGCCACCGATGAACGCTTTGTCCCACCAATGGCGACGCGCATCGGAGGCCTTGAAGCGGAACTCGAAGGCCACGCCGCGCAGCACCAGGCCGATCAGCATGAAGGTCAGCGGCAGGTACAGCGCGCTCAGCACCACGGCATAGGCCAGTGGAAAGGCGGCCATGAGCCCGGCGCCGCCCAGCACCAGCCAGGTTTCGTTGCCGTCCCAGACGGGGGCCACGGTGTCCATCATGACGTCGCGGTCTTCCCTGGCCGGCAGGAAGGGGAAGAGGATGCCGATGCCCAGGTCGAAGCCGTCCATCACGACATACATCATGATGCCGAAGAGGATGATGATCGCCCAGAGGACGGGAAGGTCGATGCCCATGTCAGTGCCTGCGGGAGTGGGAGATGCCGTCATCGGCGGGGTCGGTCGCGGCGGACAGGGGCCGCATGGCCTGGCGATCCTCGCCGGGGCCGCCGTCGGGGGCGGGTTCGTGGACCTGCGGCCCGCGCGCGATCAGCCGCAGCACGTAGCCCGTGCCCGCCCCGAAGACGAGCAGGTACACCACGACGAAGACCGCGAGCGTGAGCCCCAGCTCGAGCGGTTGATGCGGCGACACGGCGTCGGCCGTGCGCATCAGGCCGTAGACGATCCAGGGCTGGCGACCGATCTCGGTCGTGTACCAGCCAGCCAGGATCGCGACGATGCCGGCCGGGCCCATGGCCAGGGCCAGCCGCTGCAGGCCGCGCGAGACATACAGGCGCTGGCGCCAGCGGGCGATGGCGCCCCAGATGCCCAGCGCGATCATGAGCAGGCCCAGGCCGACCATGATGCGAAAGGTCCAGAACACCACGGTCGCATTGGGGCGGTCCTCGGGGGCGAAGTCCTTCAGCGCGGGCACGGGGCCGTCCCAGGTATGCGTGAGGATGAGGCTGCCCAGGTGGGGCACGGCCAGGGCGTAGCGGGTTTCTTCGGCCTGCATGTCGGGCCAGCCGAACAGGTTCAGCGGCACGGCCTCGCCGGGGTGGTTTTCCCAGTGGCCTTCGATCGCGGCGATCTTGGCGGGCTGGTGCTGCAGTGTGTTCAGGCCGTGGAAGTCACCCACGACGGCCTGCAGCGGGGCCAGCACGAGGATCATGCCCAGGGCCATCGCGAACATCTTCTTCACGGCCCGGGTGCGATGCCCGCGCAGCAGGTGCCAGGCGCCCGCGCCCGCCACCACCAGCGCCGTGGCGAGAAAGGCGGCCACGACCATGTGCGAGAGGCGATACGGAAACGACGGGTTGAAGATGACGGCAAGCCAGTCCACCGGCACCGCGCGGCCATCGATGATCTCGTGCCCCCGCGGCGTCTGCATCCAGCTGTTCGAGGCGAGGATCCAGGTGGCCGAGATGAGCGTGCCCAGCGCCACCATGCACGTCGACAGGAAGTGCAGGCCGGGGCCGACCCGGTTCCAGCCGAACAGCATGACGCCCAGGAAGCCCGCCTCCAGGAAGAAAGCGGTCAGGACCTCATAGGCCAGCAGGGGACCGGTGATGCCGCCGGCGAAATCCGAGAAGTAGCTCCAGTTGGTGCCGAACTGGTAGGCCATGACGATGCCGGACACCACGCCCATGGCGAAGTTGACGGCGAAGATCTTCAGCCAGTAGTGGTACAGGTCGCGATAGACGGGCTTGCCGGTGCGCAGCCACATCGCCTCGAGCACCATGAGGTAGCTCGCCAGGCCGATCGTGATGCTGGGAAAGATGATGTGAAACGAGATGGTGAAGCCGAACTGGACGCGCGCCAGCTCGAGTGCGGTGAGGCCGAACATGACAATGCCTGCAAGTCGAGACACCGGAGCTTGCCACTCGGGGCTCGTGCAGGCGATTGGGCAAATCGTCGTTGGACACTTTGACCTGGGTCAAAGTGTCCAACATTTCCCTCAGCGCGGGCGCAGCGTGGAGGTCGGGGCGCCGCCGCCGGCGGGCGCGGCATTGCCACCGCCGGCAGGCGCAGGCGCGGCGCGCTCGCGGGCCGACGCGCCCGAGCCGGATTCACCGCCCGTGCGCACCGTGGGCGATTCGATCGGGGCGCTCGTGTCCGGATTCAGACTGGGCTTGCTGCGCGCATGCGCGAGCAGCTGGTTGCAGTCCGGCTGCTCGTTGTCGCCGGGCACCGTGATCGGCAGCAGGGCCGCGGCAGCCGGGGCGATGGCAATCAGCGCGGCAGCCGCGCCGGCACGCAGCAGCAGCGGGCCCTTCTCCAGCCCGATGTCCGGATCGGCGAAGGTGCCATCCACGTACAGCGGGGTGCGCAGCGACACGATGCGCAGGCCCGTGGATTCGGGCTTGATGTCCAGCGCCAGGCGTTCACCCTTGAAGTCGATCGCACCGGTCACGTCGATCAGCGCGTCCTCGGTGCTGATCTGGAAGTCGCGCATGGTGGCCAGGCCGTCCTTGAGCGCCATGCTGATGCCCGCGCAGCGGATCTCGACTTCGCTGTCGCCAAAGAGCTTGGCGACCACGGCGCTCGCGATGTTCAGCGAGGCGGCCTCGAGCAGGAACTTGCTGATGCGGCCGGTCTGCAGGTAGACCTTGAGCTCGCCACCCGCATCGCCCAGCAGTTCGGCCACCGAGTTCCCGCGCGAGGACAGCGCCACCGCGCCATCGATGCGCCCGGCGCTCTTTTTCATCATCTCCACGGTGGGGAAGAGGCGCGGCAGCTGCACGGCGCTCACGCTGGCCACGATGCGGGCCCGCATCGGGTCCTGGCGGCCATCGAGCGTGATGTCGGCATCGACTTCGCCATCGGCCACGCCGAAGGCCAGCGGCTGCAGCTTCAAGACCCCGTCATCCATGATCGCGTGGGTGCGCAGGCGCTGGAAGGGCAGGGCCTCGTCGCGCACGATGCGCTCGCCGGTAAAGCGCAGGTCCAGGTCCATCGCGCGCCAGCGGTCGGTCAGGAACTCGTCGTTGGGCAGCACGCGGCCCGGGCGGGTGTTGGACTTGGCCTGCCCCTTCTGTGCCTTGGCTTCGGCGGCGGCCGGATCGGCTTCGGCGCCACCCACGCCCACGATCGGGCCCAGGTCGTCAAAGCGCAGCAGTTTGGAACGCATCTCGCCCGACAGCTTGGGGCGCTCGCCCGTGGCATCGTAGGTCAGGTCGCCATTGAGGTCGCTCTTGCCGACCTGGCCGGTGAAGTCCGCGTAGCGCCAGCGCACGTTGTTCGGGTCGATGGCACCCGTCAGATGGCCGCTTGTCTCGAAGGGCGGGGTATTGGGCAGGACAATGCCGGTGAGCGGGAACAGCATGGCCATGCTGGGTGCGGCGATGCGCACGTTCAGGTCCAGCGTGGGATTGGCATAGAGGTCACCCACCAGGCCTTCGGCGCGGGCTTCGACCTTGCCGGCGCGCGCATCGAGGAGGACGGGAAACCGAACCTGGGCATCGCGCAGGGACAGGGCTTCGCCCGTCTTGCCGTTGCCGGCCAGGTCGGCCTTGCGGTAGCGGCCGTCGAACTCGAACTGCATGCCATAGGGCACGCCACTCGCGTTTTCGCGCGCCTTGGCGTCGGTGATGCTGGCCAGGCGGGCGTCGATCGACAGCTCCAGCGGCGTGTCACGGTAGGCGACATCGGCCTGGCGGATGCGCACTTCGGAGACGGCGATCTTCCACGGTTCGCCTTCGGAGGGCTCGTCGCTGGTCGAGGTCTCGAATGTCCAGTTGTTGCGATCGGCGCTGGCGCGCTCGATGGCGAGCTCGGCGCCGTCGATGGTCAGTGCCCGCAGCACGACGGTCTTGCGCACGAGGGGCAGGAGCTCGATGCCGAACGACAGGTCATCCACGCGAGCCATGTCATCATGCTCGGCCCAGTCGGGGTTGCCCAGTTGCAGTTGCTGGGCATGGATGACGGGCAGCGGCACGTAGCGCCGCCAGCCGCTGGCCGCGAGCGGGTCGCGCTGCCAGTTCACGCCCAGGTTGCCTTCGATGGCGAAGGTGCGCCCGGTCGCTTCGGAAACCATGGCATTGATGCGCGGTTTGGCGCGGTTCCAGTCGAAGGTGTAGACCACGATGAAGGCGACCACCAGCAGGATCACCAAGGTCAGAAGGATGCCCAGCACCCATTTACCCGCGGTTTTCATTGTTCTCTCCTTGCCCGGCGTGCCAGCATGCGCACGACCCGTTAGGCGGTGCGATCCAGCAAATCCTGCGCCCAAGGCCAATCGGCACGAAATGGCACGGCATTTGCAGGCCTGACACCACGGCGCCGCCCGGCGCAGGGAGAACGCATGGTCCGCGTCGAATCGCCCACACTGACGGCCTCGCCAGGCCTGGGTCATGCACCGTGGTGCGACAAGCGCGCCCTGCCAGGCGGCACGCCCGCGCCGGGTCCGCTGGTGCGTTTGCTGTCGGCGCATTGGCCGGCCAGCATGCGCATGCGCACCTCACCCGGTGCGCGGCTGGACCTGCATTACGGCCAGCGCCTGCGCAACCGCATCGACTATTTTCCGGCGCGCCGGCCCGGGCCCGTGCTGGTGCTGATGGCCAGCGCGTACGACCAGCCCTGCGGCAAGGCCGACCTGGCGTTCGTGGCCGCCGGCCTGCTCGCCCACGGCATGCATGTGGCCATCGTGGACGCCAGCGAGGCACCCAGCCAGACGCTGGCCGGCATGCAGGCGGAGTATCGTGCGGCGGTGCGCTGGCTGCACGCCCGCGCGGGTGCGTTCGGTGGCGACACCCGGCGCCTGCTCTTGTGCGGCTGGGGGGCGGGCGCGCCGGCCGCGGCCCTGTGCCTGGACGAGCCGGGGGTGATCGGGGCGCTGGTGATTGGCGGGGTGTACGACCTGGCGCGCCTGCGCGGCGATCCGGGGGCGGGCGGCTGGCGGGTGGACGATCACGACGTGCTGTCCCTGAGCCCGCGGCGGCTGCGCCCCAGCCCGCTGCCGATGGTCATCGCGTGCGGCGAGCACGATCCCGACAGCCTGCGTCAGGAAGCCAGGCGCTTTGCCGCGTGGCGCGCCGGCGCGCCGGGGCTGGAGGTCTGCGTGCCGGGCGAGGACCGGCACGCGTTGCTGGTGGGCCTGGCGGATCCTGAAGGCCCGCTCGCGGCGCATGTCCGCGCGCTGGTCGTGACCGGCACGACGGCCAGCCGGCTGCGCGAGGCAGCGCCATAGGCGCAGCGCGGGGCAGGGCGCCCCGCGCCATGGACGGTCAGCCGGCGGTGGACACCGCGGCGGGCGTGTCCGCGCCGTACTTCACGACGAACGGGATGCCGGTGGCCAGCACGAGCAGGCCGAGGATGCCGCCGATGCCGGCGTACAGCAGGCTCGAGTAGAACAGGGCCGCGCAGACGAGGCAGAACAGCAGCGGCGTGATGGGGTACAGGGGCACGCGGAACGGACGCTCGCGCGCCGGGTCGCGGCGGCGGAACACGAACAGCGAAATGCCCACGAGCAGCATGAAGAGCCAGAAGACGGGGGCCGTGTAGGCCACCATGATCTCCACGCCGCTGCCGGCGCTGAAGCCGCCGAACGCCACCAGCACCAGGGTGATCACCGCCTGCACGAGCAGGGCGGTGGTGGGCGTGTTGCCGTTCGAGCCGCTCAGGCGGCCCAGGGCGGGGATGTCCTGGCCCAGGGCGTAGTACACCCGGGCACCCGTGAAGATGGTGCCGTTGATGGTGGACAGGGCCGTCAGGCACACGAGCAGGCTCAGGGCGATGGCGCTGCTCGGGCCCGCCACGATGTCCATGAGCGCGGCGCCCACGGCCGGCGTGTTGCGCAGGCCTTCGAGGCCGAAAATGCCCAGGAAGGCCAGGTTGACGGCAGCGTACAGCGCCACCACCACGACCGTGCCGATCAGCATCACGCGGATGATGCCGCGGCGCACATCGCGCATCTCGCCCGTGAGGTAGGCCGCTTCGTTCCAGCCGCCATAGGTCAGCAGCACGAAGACCATGGCCATGCCCAGGCTGCCGGTGGAGGGCGACACGGCGGCCGTGATGCGGCTTTCCGCGTCGCCGGCGCCCACGCCGACCAGGCCCACGATGATCACGACCAGCACGGCCACGATGGCAGCGATCGTGAAGAGGATCTGCACGCGCTTGGACTGGCCCGTGCCGAGCAGGTTGAGCGCGGTCAGGACGATGACCGAGATCGCCGCATGCAGCGTCACGCCATACGCGCCCAGGTCCAGCAACTGGTTGGCATACTCGCCATAGATGAAGGCGACCACGGCGATAGCGCCGGTCTGGATGACCGTGCCGCGGGCCCAGGCGAAGAGCAGGCCCACGCGGCGGCCGAAGGCGCGGGACAGGAAGTGGTATTCCCCTCCGGAGCTGGGGTACGTCGAGCCGAGTTCCGCGTAGGTCAGCGCGCCGACCAGCATGACCAGGCCGCCGGCCAGCCAGGCCAGCATGTACTCGGTCCCGCTGTTGACGTTGGCGGCCACCAGGGGCGGAAAGCCGAAGATGCCGATGCCGACGACGACGCCGACGACGAAGGCGACGCCATCCAGGACGGACAGGCGGTGAAACTCGGAAGACGACGAGGAGGGAGAGCTCATGGAGGGGAGGAAGGTTCGAGGAAGGGGGGCCGGCCGTCGTCGGGCCGGCCTGTGAAAAACGGCGCCGCGAGGCGCCGTCGTGGGATCAGGCCTTGACGGCCTTCCAGCTGCCGTCCTCGGCCTGCAGCCCCTGGTCGGTGACGCGCGCGGTGTGCGCCTTGCCATCCAGGGTGAAGCGCAGCTCGTCGCCGCGCAGCGACACGTCGGTCAGCTCGACTTCCTTGCCCGCCACGGTCGCCTTGCCGGCAACCTTCTGGAATTCCTGCGTGAGGGCCAGCGAGAAGGGCTGGTCGCCCTCGACCTTCCAGGTGCCCTCGACCTTGGCGGGCACGATCCACAGGTACACGGTGCGCCCGTCCACGGATTCGCGCTGGTCGGGCTCCCATTCGGCCATGTCGAAGGCGTGCGAGACGATGCGCGAGCCGGGCGTCATTTCTTCCAGGATGCGCGGGCGCAGCTGCACGTTGACCCGCGGCAGCAGGTACATGGTCAGCACCTGGGCCTCGCCGATCGGCGTGTCGAACAGATCCTGCTGCTTGAAGGTGACCTTGTCGGTCACGCCCGCTTCCTTGGCGTTGGCGTTGGCTTCCTTGATGCGCTCGGGGTTCAGATCCACCCCCATGGCGCGCGCGCCATGTTCCTTGGCGGCCGTGACCGGGATGCGGCCATCGCCGGAGCCCAGGTCGATCACGTACGTGTCCTTGGTGACCTCGCCCAGTTCGAGCATGCGGTCGACGACCTGCTGCGGCGTCGGCACGTAGGGCACGTCCAGCGGCTTGGAGGCCGCCAGGGCGGCGCCTGCACCCAGGAAGGCGCAAGCCCCCAGGGCGTGGGCGAGGAGTCGGCGGGGAGACGCAAGTTCGGCACGCAGCATCGGTATCTTCCTTGGTTGGGGTAACGCCATACGGGGCGGCCGCGGATGCGACTGCGCCACGAGGATGACTCGTCGAAGTGCGATCTAGTTTCCCGAAAAGGTGTTGCCAAACATGACATGCCCTGCGCATTGGTGACCGAATGACTTTATCATTCGGCCTTTCGTCATCGGGAAAACACGTAGCGCGCTTCGTCGCTTCCCGGCTAGCAAGGAGCACACCACGGTGACACGCAACGTCATTTCCCGCGTCTCTCTCGCCTGCCTCGTGGCCGGCGCAGCCTTGGCGGCCCCGGCATCCGCGCAGCAGGTCAACGTGTTCAACTGGGCCGAGTACACCGCCCCCGACACGCTGCCCGGCTTCCAGAAGGAAACGGGCATCAAGGTCAACTACAACGTCTTCGATACCAACGATGCGCTGCAGGCCACGCTCCTGACCGGCCGCTCGGGCTATGACGTCGTCGTGCCTTCCACCCACTATGCCGCGCGCCAGCGCGAAGGTGGGCTGTTCCAGAAGCTGGACAAGGCCCAGATCCCGAACTGGGAACACCTGGATCCGGACATCATGGCGCTGGTCGCCCAGGCCGACCCGGGCAACGAGTACTTCGTGCCGTGGGGCATGGGAACCAACGGCCTGGGCTTCAACGTGACGCGCGCCCGCGAGGCGCTGGGCGCCGATGCCGACCTGGGCAGCTGGGACGTGCTGTTCGACCCGGCCAACGCCGCCAAGCTGCAGGGCTGCGGCATTTCGATCCTGGACGAGGCCGCGCAGGTGTTCCCGGCCGTCCTGCATTACCTGGGCCGCGATCCCAACAGCAGCAATCCGCAGGATTACCGCGATGCGCTGGATGTCCTGAAGAAGATCCGTCCGTACGTGCGCCAGTTCAGCTCCTCGGGCTACATCGACGAGCTGGCCGTGGGCGACCTGTGCATGGTCTACGGCTTCTCGGGTGACGTGTTCATCTCCAAGGTCCGCGCCGAGGAAACCAAGCGCGACTACGCGATCGACTACTTCATCCCCAAGGGTGGGGCACCCGTGTGGTTCGACGTCATGGCCATCCCCAAGGATGCCAAGAACGTGAAGGAGGCGCATGCCTTCATCAACTACATCGAAACCCCGGAAGTCCATGCGGGCATCACCAACGCGGTGTACTTCCCGAACGCCAACAAGGCCGCGCGCGCCTTCGTCGACCCCAAGGTGGCGGACAACCCCATGATCTATCCGCCGTCGGAGGTCGCCAAGACGCTGTTCCTGATCCAGCCGCAGCCGCTGGAGATCCAGCGCCTGCAGACCCGGCTGTGGGCCGAGCTCAAGTCGGGGCGCTGACCCCCTTGCCCTGACGGGACGGCTTGCCGCCCCGCATTCGACCGCATGAACCACGGCCCCCTGCCCAGGGGGCCGTGCCATACGCAGACCTCCCATCATGTCCCTTTCCTCTTCCACGGCATCGCTCCCGGGCCAGCCCGAGGCCGCCGGCTTCGTGCACATCGACGGCGTGGCCAAGCACTTTGGCGACACCGTTGCCGTGCAGCACGTCGATCTCAGCATTCCGCGCCGCGAGCTGTTCGCGCTCCTGGGCAGTTCGGGCTGCGGCAAGTCGACGCTGCTGCGCATGCTGGCCGGCTTCGAGACCGTCACCTCGGGGCGCATCCATCTCGATGGCGAGGACATCACCGACGTGCCGCCGTACCGCCGGCCGGTGAACATGATGTTCCAGTCGTATGCCCTGTTCCCCCACATGACGGTGGAGGCCAACGTGGCCTTCGGCCTGCGCCAGGAAGGCGTCGCGCGCGCCGAGATCGGTGACCGCGTGGCGCAGGCACTGACGCTGGTGCAGATGCAGGCCTATGCCCGGCGCCGCCCGGCGCAGCTGTCCGGCGGGCAGCAGCAGCGTGTCGCGCTGGCGCGCAGCCTGGTCAAGCAGCCCAAGCTGCTGCTGCTGGACGAGCCCATGTCCGCGCTGGACAAGCAGATCCGCCAGAAGACGCAGATCGAACTGACGCGCATCGTCGAGCAGGTGGGCGTGACCTGCATCATGGTCACGCACGACCAGGAAGAGGCCATGACCATGGCCGACCGCCTGGCCGTGATGAGCGAAGGCCGCATCGTGCAGTGCGGCACGCCGCACGAGGTCTACGAATACCCGAACTCGCGCTTCGTCGCCGGCTTCATCGGCTCGACCAATCTCTTTGACGGCGTGATCGTCGAGGACGAGGCCGATCACATCGTGGTCGAGACCCCGGCGTTCGCGCAGCGCCTGTACGTCAACCACGGCGTGAACGAGGCGCTGGGCTCGGCGGTGACGGCGTCGATCCGGCCCGAGCGCGTGATGCTGTCGCGCCAGCGCCCGGTGCGCCACATGAACTGGGCCGAGGGCGAGGTCGCCCACGCCGCCTACATGGGCAGCCACACGCTGTACCAGGTGCGCATGCCCTCGGGGGCCGTGATCGAGGCCAGCGTGCCCAGCCAGGTGCTGGCCGCAGGCGAGGGCGCGGCCGTGGGCGAATCGGTGTTTGCCAGCTGGTCCGCCGATGGCGTGACCATCCTGACCGCCTGAGGAGACCGCCATGTCCGCCGTCGTCCCGCGCCGGTGGTGGCCCAGCGCCCGCACGCTGGCCATCGTGCCGCCTTTCGTCTGGTTGATCCTGTTCTTTCTCGTGCCCTTCCTGCTGGTCCTGAAGATCAGCTTCTCGGGCCTGCAGTTCGGGATCCCGCCCTACACGCCGCTGCTCGAGTTCCAGGACGAGGTCCTGAACATCTCGCTGCAGGTGCGCGGCTACATCCTGCTGTTCACGGACAACCTGTATGTGGCCACCTATCTGAGTTCGCTCAAGATGGCGGCGGTCACGACCGTGCTGTGCATGCTGATCGGCTATCCGCTGGCCTACTGCATCGCGCGCTCGGCGCCGCAGACGCGCACGCTGCTGCTGCTCGCGGTCATCCTGCCGTTCTGGACCTCCCTGCTGCTGCGCGTGTATGCCTGGATCGGCATCCTGCGCAACGACGGCCTGCTCAACAACTTCCTGATGTGGCTGGGGGCGATCGACGCGCCGCTGGAAATCTACCGCACCGACATCGCCGTCTACATCGGTCTGGTCTACGCCTACCTGCCCTTCTTCATCCTGCCGCTGTATGCGCACCTGGTGAAGCTGGACGGCCGCCTGCTGGAGGCGGCCTACGACCTGGGCGCCAAGCCCTGGCGGGCCTTCGTGTCGATCACGCTGCCGCTGTCGCGCAACGGCGTGATCGCGGGCGCGATGCTGGTGTTCATCCCGGTGGTCGGTGAGTACGTGATCCCCGAGCTGCTGGGCGGCGCCGACACCCTGATGATCGGCCGCGTGCTGTGGACGGAGTTCGCGAACAATTCGGACTGGCCGATGGCCGCCGCCGTGGCCTGCGTCATGGTGTTGCTGCTGCTCGTGCCGCTGGCGCTGTTCCAGCACAGCCAGGTCCGCGTGCTGGAGGAGCAGCGTCGATGATGGCCCGCAACCGATCGCTGTACTGGCTCACCCTCGTCCTGGGGTTCGGCTTCCTGTACGTGCCCATCATCAGCCTGGTGGTGTATTCCTTCAACGCCTCGACCCTGGTCACGGTGTGGTCCGGCTTTTCGCTGAAATGGTATTCGTCGCTGTGGAACGACTCGGCGCTGCTGTCGGCCGCCTGGCTGTCGCTGCGCATCGCCGCCTTCACTGCGACCACCGCCGTCATCATCGGCACCTGGGCGGGCTTCGTGCTGGCGCGCATGGGACGCTTTCGCGGCTTTTCGCTGTACGTGGCGATGATCAGCGCGCCCCTGGTGCTGCCCGAAGTGGTGCTGGGCATCGCCATGCTGCTGCTCTTCGTCGAGATGGACTCGGTGTTCGGCTGGCCGGGCGGGCGCGGCGCGCTGACCATCTGGGCAGGACACGTGATGCTGTGCGTGGCCTACGTGGTGGTCATCATCCAGTCGCGCGTGCGCGAGCTGGACCGCAGCCTGGAGGAGGCCGCCATGGACCTGGGCGCCTCGCCCCTGACGGTGTTCTTCCGGATCACGCTGCCGCTCATCGTGCCGGCCCTGCTGGCTGCCTGGCTGCTGGCCTTCACGCTGTCGCTGGATGACGTGGTGATCGCCTCCTTCCTGTCCGGCCCGGGCTCGACCACGCTGCCGGTGGAAATCTTCTCGCGCGTGCGGCTGGGGTTGCGTCCGGAGGTCAACGCGCTGGCGACCCTGCTGATCGGCGCGGTGGCGATCGGGATGCTGGCGACGCACTGGGTGCAGCGGCGCAACGCGCGACGCTGACACGATTGGCAAACCCGCCGTCCGGCGGGTTTGTCGCTTTTGATCGATACTGTTCAGGGTCGGCGCATCGCCGGGTTGCTGCATCCGAGCAGGCCCGCGGTGCGTATGTTGCTGGATGCGCTGCGGCATGCGGCGCGCCGGCACACGCCGGCCCCTTCAGGAGATCGCCATGTTGATCCGTCGTCCTTCGGACGTCCTGCCGTCCGAGATCACGTCCCGGAACGTCTACGAAAACCGCCGCCGCTTCATGCAGCAGGCTGGCGCTGCGCTGGCGCTGGCCGGCGCGGCCGGCTGGTCGCAGCGCCAGGCCTTCGCCGCCGCGCCGGCCGGCGCGCCGCTGCCCGGCAAGGCCAACCCGGCCTTCAGCGTGGACGACAAGCCCACGTCGTACGAGGATGTCACCTCGTACAACAACTATTACGAGTTCGGCACCGGCAAGGAAGACCCGGCGCGCTATGCGAGCGCCTTGCGCACCGAGCCCTGGACCGTGCGCGTCGAGGGCGAAGTCGCCAAGCCGCAGACCTTCGATATCGACGCCCTGCGCAAGCTCGCGCCGATGGAAGACCGCATATATCGGCTGCGCTGCGTGGAAGGCTGGTCGATGGTCATCCCGTGGGTCGGTTATCCGCTGAGCGCGCTGATCAAGCAGGTCGAGCCGACCGGCAACGCGAAGTACGTCGAATTCGTCACCGACGTGCAGACCGACACCATGCGCGGCGTGCGCGGCAACGTGCTGGACTGGCCGTATACGGAAGGGCTGCGCCTGGACGAAGCCATGCACCCGCTGAGCCTCCTGGTGTTCGGCGTGTATGGCCACGTGCTGCCCAACCAGAACGGGGCGCCGCTGCGGCTGGCGGTGCCCTGGAAGTATGGCTTCAAGTCCGGCAAGTCGCTGGTCGCCATCCGCTTTCACGAGGAGCAGCCCAAGACCAGCTGGATCAAGGCCGCCGCGCGCGAGTACGGCTTCTACGCCAACGTGAACCCCGAGGTCGATCACCCGCGCTGGAGCCAGGCCACCGAGCGCCGCATCGGCGAGGACGGCTTTTTCACGCCCAAGCGCAAGACGTTGATGTTCAACGGCTATGCGGATCAGGTGGCCTCGCTCTACCAGGGCATGGACCTGCGGTCCAACTTCTGAGGCATGCCGCATGTCGGGGGAATCCGTTAGCGTCAATGCCCGGCCGGCCGCGCGCCGGGCGCCCGCGCCGCGCATCTTCGGTGTCACGGTGCGCACCGCCAAGGTGGTGCTGTTCCTGGCCGGGCTGTATCCCCTGGCGCGCTGGCTCGTCCTGGGATTCACGGGCGGCCTGGGCGCCAACCCGGTCGAGTTCCTGACCCGCTCCGCGGGCACCTGGACCTTCGTGTGCCTGCTCGTCACGCTCGCGATCACGCCGCTGCGCGTCATGACGCAGCAGCCGGCCCTGGGGCAGCTGCGCCGCATGTGCGGGCTTTTCACGTTCTTCTACGTCTGTCTGCACCTGCTGACCTACGTCTGGTTCGACCAGTGGTTCGATGGCGCGGCGATCGTGGCCGACATCGTGCAGCGGCCGTTCATCGCCCTGGGCATGGCGGCGTTCGTGGTGCTGCTGCCGCTCGCGATCACCTCCACCAAGGGCTGGATCCGCCGGCTGGGGCGCAACTGGCAGCGGCTGCACAAGGCGGTGTACCTGGTGGCTATCCTGGCCATGCTGCACCTCTTCCTGCACAAGGCGGGCAAGAGCGACTACCTGCAGGTCTTCGTGTATGGTGGCGTGTTGCTTGCGCTCCTGGGCTGGCGTCTGTGGCGGCGCAGGTCTTCCCGTTGACTGGAGGAGCGTCATCCATGCGTGTCGTATTCTGGGCTCGATTGCCCCATCTGAAGGCCGCCGTCTCGGCCCGCCTGCAGGCCGTCCCCGGCGCTGAAATCACCGTGGTCGATACGGCCGACGAGTTGCTCGCGGCCTTGCCGGGTGCCCAGGGCGTGGTCACCATGGATGCATCGCCCGGGGATGCCCGGCGTGTCCTGGACGCCATCGTCGCGGGCGGCACGGTGCGCTGGCTGCATTTCCTGTCCGCCGGGCGGGAAGGTTTCGAGGCCGTCGGCTTTCCGCCCGGCCTGACCGTCACGTATGCCGAAGGCGGCGTGGCGCCGACCGTGGCCGAACACGCCATGATGCTCGCGCTGGCCCTGGTGCGCCGGCTTCCCGACTGTCTGGCGCAGCAGGGCCGCGCCACCTGGGTACGCCAGGTCAGCCAGCGTGCCGGCTCGCTCGAGGGCGCCACGCTGGGCATCATCGGCCATGGCGAGATCGGTCGTGCCTTGCTGCCGCGTGCGCGTGCCTTCGGGATGCGCGTGGTGGCCGCCTCGCGCCGTCGCAAGGACGACGCGGAGCTGGCGGCCAGCTACGGCCTGGACCAGGTGGACACCCTGCTGGCGGAAAGCGACGTCGTCGTGCTGGCGCTTGCCATGACCGACGAGACCCGCCACTTCATGAACCGCGAGCGTCTGGCGCGCTGCAAGCCCGGCGCCATCCTCATCAACGTGGCGCGGGGCGGCGTGCTTGATCCGGTGGCGCTGGTCGAGGCCCTGGAAAGCGGCCAGCTGGGCGGCGCCGGCCTGGACGTGACCGAGCCCGAGCCGCTGCCCGACGGGGATCCGCTGTGGGGCGCTCCCAACCTCATCATCACGCCGCACATCGCGGGCGGGGGCAGTGCGGCCAGTGTGGCGCGCCTGGCCGAGGGCGCCGGGGCCAACCTGGCCCGGCTCATCGCGGGCGAGCCTCTGCGCCACGTCGTGCAGCAGGGGCAGTGACGCGCGGCGGCCCTTCCGCCGGGTTGGCAGGCGTGGCCCCGCGGCCGGGCGCTTGGCCGCGTTGGCGGGTCGGTGCGCGGCACCGGGTGCGGGCATCGGCTCGCCCGGCGCCGGGGCCTGACCGGCGCCGCACTCAGTGCCGGTAGTTCACCGTCAGCATCGCGTTGCGTGGCGCGCCATAGCTGTTGCCGCCCGTGCTCCAGCCGATGTACCGGTAGTACTTGCGGTCGAACACGTTGTTGACGTTCAGGCGCAGGTCCCACTGGCGGTCGATGCGATAGCCCACGTGCAGGTCGGTGCGCGCGTAGCCGCCCTGGCGGATGTCGTCCTCGGCGATCGCGTTCTGGACGTAGAGCGTGCCGCCCACCGTCCAGTCCTGCAGCCGGTGCGGCAACCGGTAGGTCGTGCCGAGCTTGAACTGGCGGGTGGGGTAGCGGGTGTCCACCGGCTGGCCCACGTTCAGCGGGTTGGCATCGCTGACGTAGCGCTGCGAGACGTAGGTATAGCCTGCGGCCAGTTGCCAGCCGGGCAGGATCTCGCCACTGACCTCCAGCTCGAAGCCGCGGCTCTTGATCTCGCCGGACGAAGTGCTGCAGAAGGTCGCGCCGTTGCTCGGGCAGGGCGAAGGGCCGCTGCGATCGAGCAGCACGCGGTGGTTCTGGCGGACCTGGAAGATGGCCGCCGAGGCATTCAGCCGGCCGCCGAAATACTCGCCCTTGACGCCCGCCTCCAGATTCGTCCCGGTGGTGGGCGGCAGCGTATCGCCGTTGATGTCGACGGCGGCCACGGACTGGTGCGTCTGGGTGCGGCTGGCGTAGACCGAGTGGTGGGCATCGACGTCCAGCACCACGCCGTAATAGGGCGTGATCACCGACGGGGCGTTGTAGGGGTTGCTGGCGCGCGCGCCCACGATCACGGTCAGCGGATCGATGATCGAGAAGCGTCCCGCCGCGAACGCCCCGGACTCCCAGGCGCGCACGGGCGCGATGGACCACTGACGATCGTTGATGGTGGGTGGGACGCGGCCGTGAATGTCCCAGTCCGCAAGATCGGGAATCAGGGTCTGGCTGGCGTTGGGCGTCCAGCCCCCGCGCTGCACGGGGTTCGTGCGTTTGCGGTAGCTCGCGCCCACGATCAGTTCATGCTGGCGCCCGAGCAGTTCGAAGGGCCCTTGCAACTGGGCGTTCAGCGTCGTCTGTTCGGATTCGTAGCGATAGCCCTGGGTGTTCTGGTAGAGCTGACCATTGCGGCGTGCCAGGCTCGTGAACAGCATGTCGAGGTCCGTCCAGTAGCGCGCCGCGGACGCCCGCGCCTGCCAGCCGTTGGCGAAGGTGTGCGACAGCTCGCCGAAGACGTTCTTGCTGGTCTGGCGCCAGAAGTCGAAATCGTTGCCCAGATTGGTCGAGCGGGGCAGGTCGTAGAAGCTGCCGTCGGGGCGCGTGGGCAGGTCGCTCACCAGGCGGTCGCTGGTGTGCCGCCATTCGCCGCCGGCGGTCAGCACCGTGCGCGGGGCGAGGTCGATCTCGACGATGCCGTACGCGAGGTTGGTTTCCTGGCGTGCGCCGGTCTGCCAGCCCCCGCCCGTGCGGTGGCTGACCACTCCGCGCGCGCGCACCGACCCCGAGGCGTTGAGCGGACCCGCGCCATCGAGCTGCACGCGCCGCTGGTCCCAGCTGCCGACGGCAGCCTGCGCCGCCAGGCGTGGTTGCGCCGTGGGACGCTTGCGCACGAAGTTCACCGAGGCCGAGGGCTGTCCGGTGCCCTGCATCAGGCCCGTGGCACCGCGCACGACATCGACACGATCGTAGATCGCCATGTCGCCGTTGTCCGCGTTGAAGGTGCCATTGGCCCCCGTCGACGTGCCCAGCCCGTCGTACTGGATCTGGTAGATGGCGAAGCCGCGCGACAGGAATTCGCCGGAGTTGCCGACGTAGTACCCGGAGTTCGACACGATCCCCGGTACGCTGTCCAGCGCGTCCTCGACCGATTCGATGCCCTCGTCGTCCATGCGCTGGCGCGTCAGGACCGACACGGACTGGGGCGTGTCGCGAAGCGACAGCGACAGGCCTGTCGCGGTCCGGGCGGCGGGCGTGGTGTAGCTGCCGGTGTCTTCGCTGGCCCCGCCAAGATGGCTTGCCGTGACCGACACCGGCGTGAGCGTGGCCACGCCGGCCCGTGCGGGCGCGATCGCCGTCTGCGGCATCCGGCGCAACGTGAAGCCATCGCCCGTGCGCTCGGCGCGCAGCGCCGTGCCTGCCAGGGCCTGGCGCAGCGCGTCTTCCACCGTGGTGGCGCCGCGCACGCCCGAGCTGACGGCGTCGGCCGCCAGCTCGGGTGCGAAGGTGATGAGGACGCCGGCCTGCACCCCCAGGCGGTTGAGTACGGTTTCGAGCGGGCCGGCGGGCACGTCGAAGCGCGCCTGCGCGGCCGCCGGCGCGGCCAGGACGGCCAGGCTGATGAGGGCGGCGCCCACGGCGCCGGAAGAAGCACGAGGCAGGCGGCGCGGCAGGCCGCGACGCTGCGGGAAGGTTGGGGAGGACATGTCGGATCTCGGTGAGGGCAGGGCGGTGACGCGTCGGCGTGGGCCCATACCCTTCATGACAATCGGACGGCGCGAATCAGCTCAGGCTTTTTCGGCGGCGCGGCTGCACCGAGACCCAGTAGCGCGTGGTGCGCGACACGTGCACGGGCAGGGCCGCGGGCAGTGCGGCCAGGATGGCGTCCGTGTCGCCCAGGGGGTAGGTGCCGGATACCCGCAGGGTGGCGATGGTCGGATCGCAGGTCAGCCGCCCGGGGCGGTACCGGGCCACGGCGGCCAGGAACTGCCCGAGCGGCATGCCGCTGGCCACCAGCATGCCGCGGGTCCAGGCATCGGCGGCATCGGCCGCGCCGGGCAGGGCGTCCGCGCGGGTGGGGGCCAGCCAGCCCACCGCGCCAGTGGGCACCGTGTGGTGGCTGGCCCCCGAAGCCGGCTCCAGGCGCACGGCCCCCGCCAGCACGGCCACGCGGGTACCCTCGGCATGGCATTGGACGACGAAGCGCGTGCCCAGGGCGCGCAGGGTGCCCGCGGCGGTCTGCACGACAAACGGCCTGGGGTCGGGGGCGGTCTGCACCAGGATCTGCCCGGCCCGCAGGCGCAAGCGGCGCTCGTTCTGGCCAAGGTCGACATCCAGCGCGCTGGCGGCATCCAGCGTGATCTGGCTGCCGTCGGCCAGGACCAGGGGCAGCCGCTGCGCGGTACCGGTGCGATGGTCCGCCGCCGTCGGGCCGTGACGTTGCAGCCCCCAGGTCGCGCCACCCACGGCGACCAGGGCCACGACGCCGCGCAACAGGTCGCGGCGGCGCGGTCCGCGCGAGGTGGCCAGCGTGTTCTGTGCAAGGCCGGCGGGCAGCCGACCCAGCTCGCCGCCGATCGCCTCGATGCGTTGCCAGGCCTGCTCGTGCAGCGGGCTGGCCGAACGCCAGGCCTGCCACGCCTGTCGCTGGCGGGCGTCGACGTCGTCGGCCTGAAGGGCGACCCACCAGGCCACGGCCTGGCGCGCCACGGGCCGCGGCAGGGCTGCGGTGTCGCCGGTGTCCATGCGTCAGTCCGGAAAGAAGCAGCACATCGCCGCGCGCGCCAGGTAGCGCTTCACGCTGGATACCGAGATGTCCAGCGTGCGCGCGATGGCGCCATGGGTCAGGCCCTCGAGCTGGGCCAGCAGGAAGGCCCGCTTGGCCACCGCGGGCAGACGCTCGAGCCGGCGATCGATCTCCAGCAGGGTCTGCAGGATCTCGAGCTGGTCTTGCGGCGACGGCGCGAGCGCCTCGGGCAGCACGGCGAGCGCATCCAGGCAGGCGCGCTCGATCGCACGCCGGCGCAGGGCGTTCACGAGCAGATGGCGGGCGATCGTCGTCAGGTAGGCCCGCGGCTCGCGCAGGGCCTCTTGGGCGGGCGCGCACAGCACGCGCAGGAAGGTGGACTGGGCGAGGTCGGCGGCCTCGAAGCTGCAGCCGACCTGAAGACGCAATCGCTGCACCAGCCAGCCATGGTGCTGCGTGTACAGCATGGCCACATCGGAAGGGGGTGCGGGAGGGGCTGACACGGGCGTTCGCAGTGGATGAGATTGATTCTCAATCATTATAGGCACAACCCGGCGCGGGCGACGCAGACGCCCGCACGGCGGGCCGCACTCCTACAATGCCGCTTTGTCCGGAGAATCCTCGTGCCCCTGATCGACACCGCCGGGTGGTGGCCGTATGCGGCGCTGGCCGGCCTGGGCGTGAGCCTGATCGCGCTGGCCGCGGCCCTGTTGCGCCGTGCGCCCGACGACCCGCGCCTGGATCAGATCCTGGCGGCCCAGGACAAGCTCGAGCGCGCGCTGCGCCTGGAGCTGGGCGACGCGCACCGGGCCCTGCGCGGTGAGATCGACGACAACGCACGCGCCTTGCGCGACGAGCTGGCGCGCAACCTGGAAGGTCTGCGCACGCGGCTGGGCCAGGATGCCGCGGCGGCCCGACAGGAAGGCGCGCAGTCGGTGCAGCGCTTTGCCGACGGGGTGGGCCAGCAGCTGGGCCAGCTGATGGAAAGCAACGAGCGCCGGCTGGAAGACATCCGCCGCACCCTGCAGGAGCGCCTGGCGGGCATGCAGTCGGACAATGCCGCCAAGCTCGACGAGATGCGCCGGGTGGTGGACGAGAAGCTGCACGAGACGCTGGAAAAGCGCCTGGGCGAATCCTTCCGCCTGGTGTCCGAGCGCCTGGAGGCCGTGCACCAGGGCCTGGGCGACATGCGCCAGCTGGCCGCCGGGGTGGGCGGTCTGCAGCGCGTGCTGGTCAACGTCAAAAGCCGCGGCACCTGGGGCGAGGTGCAGTTGGCCCGCCTGATCGAGGACACGATGACGCCCGATCAGTACGGGCGCAACGTCAAGCCCATCCCGGGCAGCGCCGAGGTCGTGGAATTCGCGATCCGGCTGCCCGGCCAGCGCGATGACGCCCCGGTGTGGCTGCCGATCGATGCCAAGTTCCCGCGCGAGGATTTCGAGCGCCTCATGGACGCCCACGAGCGTGCCGATGAGGACGCCATCCGCGTGGCGGGAGCCGCTTTCGAGCGGGCGGTGGAAAACGAGGGCAAGCGCATCACCGCGAAGTACGTGTCGCCGCCGCACACGACCGATTTCGCGATCCTCTTTCTGCCCACCGAAGGCCTGTACGCCGAGGTGCTGCGCCGCCCCGGCCTGATGGACAAGCTGCTGGCCATGCGCGTGAATGTGGCGGGGCCGAGCAACCTCGCCGCCATGCTCAACAGCCTGCAGATGGGGTTTCGCACGCTGGCGATCGAGCAGCGGTCCTCGGAGGTCTGGCAGGTGCTGCGCGCCGTCAAGACCGAGTTCCACAAGTTCGGCGATGCGCTGGCCGGCGTGAAGAAGGCGCTGGATTCGGCGAGCAACAAGCTCGGGGCGACCGAGACGCGCACGCGGGTGATGCTGCGCAATCTGCGAGCCGTCGAGGCCATGCCCGAACAGGAGACGGCGGCGCTGCTGGGCACGGGGACGCTGGATGACGAGGCCGGGCTCGATGCCGGGCCGGACGCTGCGCGCGCGCCGGATTGATGCCGTGGGCCGGCACAGCGGCTTCTGAGGCAGCGACGTTGCGCTGCGGCTGCGTCTCCTGGCAACCCCGGGCGCCATGAGGTTGCGACGCCTTCACACCCCCACGCCCGGGGCCTCACGCCCCCGGCGCGACCCGTCCTCAGGTCGCGAGCGCCTGGCTGCACAGGCCGCTCAGCAGCGCGCGCCAGGCGCTCAGCTCGGGCTTGCCAGGCTTGCGCTCGCCAAACATCTGGACGATGAGCTCGCCGTTCCCGGCATAGACCTCGAGTGACGTCACCCAGCCGTCGCTGGTGGGTTTGTTGACGACCCAGGTGGCGGCAATGGCGCTGGTGTCCAGGTGCAGATTGAAGCGCGCATCCAGCACGTTGAACCAGGGGCCCGTGCGGCGCAGTGCGTGCACCGGGCCGGTGTGGATCTGGATCAGCCCGCGGTTGCCCACGAACACCATGATGGGCAGGCCCTGCGTGGCGGCGGCCACCAGCACCCGTTCGGCGCTGTCGGGCGGCACCGGCTGGGCCAGGTCCGGCCCCACGGCCTGCAGGGCGGCCACGCGCGTGGCTTGGTGCCGACGCAGCAGGCCGAAGAACTCATGGGTGTCCTGCATGGCGAGCCAGTCCGTACGCAGGCTGGCGGGGTCGGGTACCGGCCCGGCCTGGGGCGCGTCGGGAGCGGGCGTCACCTCGGGCCAGTGCGCGGGGGCGGCAAAGCGGGCGACCAGGGCATCCCAGGCCGCCGCATCCGTGGCGGGCGTGCGGTAGATCTTGTGAACGGCCGTACCCGTGCGATCGAAGAACTGCACGCTGTGCCGCCCGTCCTGGACGACGGCCCAGGCGGATTGCCATTGGCTGAAGAAGACGCGCAGGTCGATGTCCGGGCCGAGCACGATGCCCATCGGCCCCTCGGCACGGATGTCCTGATAGCGCCCGTGGCGTTCGTGCACGCACCAGGCGTTGCGCGTGAGCGCCATGACCTCGCCCAGCCCACCCACCTCCCGGAAGATGGCCTGCGGCGGGCCGCCGAGCGCCGTGGCCTGGACGCCTTCGCAGCCCGCGGCGAGCCACTGCACTTCGGCCACGCCCAGCGCGTCGGCCTGCGCCCGCGCGCGCAGGCCGGGCTGCGCCGCATTGAGTGTGGCGCAGCGTGCGCGCAGGGCGCTCGCGTGGGTGTCGAAAGACGAATCGGTCATGCCTGGCTCCGGGGTGGCCGCCCGGTGCTGGCCGGCAGGCGACAAGGCGCGAGCCGGCGTGCCGGGATGGGCGATCGGGGATGTTATACCCCCCGGGGCCCACCCGCCCAGCGCCCGGGCCTTCAGCGCACCAGGCAGGGCCGCTTGTTGTCGAAGGTCCAGCCCGGCACCAGATACTGCATGGCGATGGCGTCGTCGCGCGCACCCAGCCCGTGCTCCAGATACAGCGCATGGGCCGCCTGCAGCGCGTCTTCGTCCAGCTCCACGCCCAGGCCCGGGCGGGCCGGCACCGCGATGCGGCCCTCGACGATCTTGAGCGGCTCGCGCGTCAGGCGCTGGCCGTCCTGCCAGATCCAGTGGGTGTCCAGCGCCGTGATGTCGCCGGGGGCGGCCGCACCCACCTGCGTGAACATCGCCAGCGAAATATCGAAGTGGTTGTTCGAGTGCGAGCCCCAGGTCAGGCCCCAGTCGTGGCACATCTGCGCCACGCGCACCGAACCGGCCATGGTCCAGAAGTGCGGGTCGGCCAGCGGGATGTCGACCGACTGCAGCTGGATCGCGTGGCCCATCTCGCGCCAGTCCGTGGCGATCATGTTGGTGGCGGTGGGCAGGCCGGTGGCGCGCCGGAACTCGGCCATGACTTCGCGACCCGAGAAGCGGCCTTCGGCGCCGCACGGGTCCTCGGCATAGGCCAGCACGCCGTGCAGGTCGCGGCACAGGCGCACCGCGTCCTTGAGCAGCCAGCCGCCATTGGGGTCCAGCGTGACGCGGGCCTCGGGAAAGGCTTCGGCCAGCGCCCGGATCGCCTCGACTTCGGCTTCGCCGGCCAGCACGCCGCCCTTGAGCTTGAAGTCGTTGAAGCCGTAGCGGGCCTTGGCGGCACGGGCCAGCGCCACCACGCCCTCGGGCGTCATGGCCGTCTCGTGGCGCAGGCGCAGCCAGTCATCGGGCTCGTCGGGCGTGGCGAGGTAGGGCATGTCGGTCTTGGTGCGGTCGCCGACGAAAAACAGATAGCCCAGCATCTCCACGCTCTTGCGCTGCTGGCCTTCGCCCAGCAGCTCGGCCACGGGGACTTCCAGGAACTGGCCGAGCAGGTCCAGGCTGGCCGACTCGAGCGCCGTCACGGCGTGCACGGTGGTGCGCAGATCGAAGGTCTGCAGGCCGCGCCCCCCGCTGTCCTGGTCGGCGAAGCGATCGCGCACGGCCTGCAGCATCTGGCGGTAAGCGCCGATGGGCTGGCCTTCGACCAGGCTGCGCGCGGCTTCCAGCGTGCGGCGGATGGGTTCGCCCCCCGGCACCTCGCCCAGGCCGGTGCGGCCCGCGCTATCGGTCAGGATGACGATGTTGCGGGTGAAGAAGGGGCCATGCGCGCCGCTCAGGTTGAGCAGCATGCTGTCGTGCCCGGCAACGGGCACGACACGCAGGCGGGTGATGCGGGGCGTGTCGGACATGGGAAAAGCTCTCAGTTCAGGGTGATGTTGCCGCTCTGGATCACGTCCTTCCAGCGCGCGGATTCCGCCGCCTGGAAGGTCTTGAACTCGGCCGGCGTGTTGGCCACGATCTCGAAGCCCTGGTCCAGCAGCTTGGGCTTGACGGAGGCTTCATTGAGGATCGCGACGATGTTCTCGTTCAGGGTCTTGATGATGGGGGCAGGCGTGCCCTTGGGGGCCGCGATGGCCTGCCAGGAGTACACGACCACGTCCTTGACGCCAGCCTCGGCCATGGTGGGCGCGTCCGGCAGCAGGACGGCGCGCTGGTCGCCCGTCACGGCCAGCGCCTTGAGCTTGCCCGCCTTGATGTGCGGCAGCACGGCGTTGATGTTCTGGAACGAGTACTGCACCTGGCCGCCGAGCAGGTCCTGGATGGCGGGCGCACCGCCACGATACGGCACATGCACGCCCTTGGCACCCGTGCGCTGCCAGAAAAGTTCGGCGGTCAGGTGGTCGGACGACCCGTTGCCCGACGAGGCGAAGGTGGCCTTGTCCGGATTCTTCTTGGTGTCGTCGATGACGTCCTGCACCGACTTGGCGGGGTTGGCGGCGTTGGTGACGAGCACGTTGGGCGCCTGCACGGCCACCGTCAGGTAGTCGAAGTCCGTGTCGGGGTTGTAGGGCAGAGAGGCCTGCAGGTGCTGGTTGACGACGAAGGGCGCCAGCGAGGACACGAACAGCGTGTAGCCATCGGGGGCGGCGCGGGCGACCTGGCTTGCGCCGATGCTTCCCGTCGCGCCCGGCTTGTTCTCGACCGGGAACGGCTGGCCCAGGCGATTGGAGAGTTCGGCGCCGACGATGCGCGCGATGCTGTCGGTCGATCCGCCCGGCGGGAAGGGCACGACGAGGGTGACGGGGCGCGCCGGGTAATCGGCGGCTTGGGCGAGCGAGGCGGCGGCCAGCAAGGCGGCGCCGATGACATGCTTGATCATGGTCAGTCTCCGTATGTTAACGATGTCATTGCAGTCCACATGGTAGCGACCACGCACGCGGCTGAGAAGTCGTACGACCTAGGTGTTTACCCGAGGATGGTGCTGGCGCGCTCAATCAGCGTGAAGCCGACGTCCACCCGACGTTCGGTGACGGGCACGCCCTGCGCACAGGCCATGATGAGCCGGGCGGCCTCGGCGCCGATGCCGGGTCCGTCGACCTGCACCGAACTGAGCGCGGGCGGCGCGCTGGTGGCGAATTCGAGGTTGCCAAAGCCCACCACGCCCAGGTCCCGTGGCACCGAGATGCCGCGCTGGCCGGCCTCGATGAGCACGCCCAGCGCCATGATGTCCGAGCTGCAGAAGACGGCATCCGGCGGCTCGGGATGCTGCCAGAGTTCGGCCAGGCCCAGGCGCCCGTGCACGAGACGCGAGGGCGGGACGTCCACCCGCACCAGCAGAGGCGGGGCCATGCCGAACTCGGCCGCGCGCTGGGTGAAGGCGGCGCAGCGCTGCTCGGCGCGCCGGTCCGTCGCCGTGATGAGGGCCAGCCGCCGATAGCCCCGTGCATGCAGTGCTTCGCACACCTCGCGGCCGACGGCCGCGTGCGAAAAGCCCACCAGCATGTCGATCGGGTCCTCGGTCAGGTCCCAGGTCTCGACGACGGGAATGCCGGCCGCGCGCAGGCGCCGGCGCGCCAGCGGGGAATGGTCGACCCCGGTCAGCACCACCCCGTCCGGGCGGCGCCCGATCAGGGCGTCGAGCAGTTCGTCTTCGCGCGAATGCTGGTAGCCGCTCTGCCCGAGCATGAGCTGGTAGCCCTGGGCGTCCAGCGTGTCGGTCAGGGCCTGCACCATGCCCGAGAACACGGTGCCCGTCAGCGTGGGCACCAGCGCGGCGACCAGGCGCGCGCTGCGGTTGCCGTGCAACTGCTTGGCGAGCAGATTGGGCACGTAGCCCGTGTCGGCGATGGCCTGGCGCACCCGGGCCAGGGTCTCGGGCAGCAGCCGATCGGGCGCGTTGACCGCGCGCGACACCGTGATGGCGGACACCTGCGCCACGCGCGCGACGTCGTGCACGGTGACGCCGGCGTTCGCGCTGCGTGCGCGCCGCGTGCGGCCGGGGCGGGGCGTATCGGTCGCGTCGGGCGGGTTGGGAAGGGTGTCGGACATGGCGGCAGGCAATCGAAGACGCGATGGTAGCGCGTTGGCGCGCGGGGCGCGATGCGCACGCGCGCGACCCCGCAGGGCCACGGGGGCCGCGCACGGTGCGGGACCACGTCTCGCGCGCGGCTGGGCGCCGGCCCGCCGTTCGGCGCGGCACGACCCGGGTGATAGAATCGCCCGGCTCCCACGGACACAACCGATGCTTACCCAAGACCAGCTCAAACAGCAGGCCGCCGACGCCGCGCTCGAACTCGTGGCGCAGGTCGCCGGCCCCGACGTCGTGATCGGCGTGGGCACCGGCTCGACCGCCGACCTCTTCATCGATGGCCTGGCCGCCTTCAAGGGCCGGATCCGCGGCACCGTCGCCAGCTCCGAACGCAGCGCGCGCCGGCTCGCTGGCCACGGCCTGACGGTGCTCGACCTGAACGCGGTCGAGTCCATGCCCCTGTACATCGACGGCGCCGACGAGATCGATGCCAGGCTCAGCATGATCAAGGGCGGGGGCGGGGCACTGACGCGCGAGAAGATCGTCGCCTCGGTGGCCGAGAAGTTCATCTGCATCGCTGACGAGTCCAAGCTCGTCCAGCGCCTGGGCCGCTTTCCGCTGCCCGTCGAAGTCATCCCGATGGCCCAGGCCGCCGTGGCGCGCCGGCTGGCGGCGCTGGGCGGACGCCCCGTGCTGCGCGAGGGCTTCGTCACCGACAACGGCAACGTCATTCTCGACGTGCATGACCTGGACATCGCCGACGCCCCGGGCCTCGAAGGCGACGTCAATGACATGGCGGGTGTGGTGACCTGCGGCCTGTTCGCCATCGCCGGCGCCGACGTGGCATTGCTGGCCACCCAGGACGGCATCCGCAGGCTCTGAGCGGATTCGCGGCAAGCCATGCCGTGACCGGTGGTGCCTGACGGCGCCGCCAGCCCACCCGCCGCGTGCGCCGTCAGCCGGCCAGGGCCGTGCCCCCGCCCAGGCGCTGCGTGACCGCCGCCGCCATGCTGGGCGGCGCCTCGGCCAGCAGCGCGGGCCAGGCAGCCCGCGCCGTCCCTATCGTGTCGCGCATCACCCGGCGCAGGGCATTGATGTTGCGCAGGCCGGCGGCACGAATGAGCCCGTCTTCCAGATCATCGAGCGTCAGCGCGCGCAGGCGTGCATCGACCGCCCGGTTCACGCCGTATCGTGCCGGACGCGCCGGGTCCAGGAAGGCCGCCACGCACACCAGGTCGTAGGCCGGCGCCAGGGTCGGCGTGCGTCCGTCGGCATAGCGCAACGCCCAGTTCTTCAGGTGCGCATCGACGTTGCCCATCAGGATGAACGCCACGAACCGACGCAGCATCTCGGCCGTGTCGGCCACGGGCCGGGCCGAGAGCCGGTCCAGCACCCGCAGCATGCGCGCGTAGTAGCCCATCGCATCGCGCCCGCCGTACTTCTGCGCCGGCCGCAGGCCCAGCACCTGGGCGAACTCCTCCATGTGCACGCGCCGGCCCTGGTCGCGATCGAACCGGTGCACCGCCAGGCAGGTGGCAAAGGGCAGGTCATCGGGCAGGTCGACGTCGGCCGCAGACACCACCTCGGCGCGCGCGCCATCGATCCCCACGGCCGCGGCCAGCCGATAGCACGCCGCCTCGTTCTCGACCAGGTCGGGGTGCTCGAGGCTGGGCAGCTTGAGGATGACGTCGCCCGCGCCTCCGCGGTGGTGCACGACGTAGCGTCGCCCCTGCTGCACGGCGGAAAACTTCGTGACCACCCCGGGCAGCGAGGCGCCATCGGCGACCGGCTCTTCGACGAAGCCCGGCTCCACGGCCTCCAGCCCCAGGCTGACGTGCCAGGCCCGCACCGGGCCGGGCAGTTCGCCATCGCCCACCGGCACCACCTCGAGCGCACCCATCAGGTCGTGGCCGGCCGCGGCCAGCAGCTCGAACTCGTCGTCCTCGTCGCAGCCGCGCTGCCGGGCAAGCCGGGTCCGGTTGTGGCCCTCGGGCAGAAGGTTCTCGAACCAGGCGGGGAGGTGGCCCAGCGTGACCAGGCGCTCATCGCGCGGGGCGGTGAGGATGTCCTGCGTCGCGGCCTCGTCCGCGCCACGAAAGCGCAGCGACAGCGTCGCCCGGTCGGCATCGGCAATGTAGGCAGGATCGAAGGACAGGCGATGGATGTCGCCATAGCGGGACAGATGGCCCACGCTGACCGGCGCCGGCCGCGCGGGGTCGTGCAGCAGGACGTGCACGAAGCGCAGGCGGGCGGGTGCGTCGGCCATGGCCATCACAGGTCCACGATCGAGCGCGGCGCATCCACGCCTTCGGGCTGACCGAGCAGGCGTCCGCCACTGCGCACGAAGGCGTCCACGTCGGGGCGCAGCAGGGCGGGCACCAGCATCATCTGCATGCCCAGGGCGCGCGCCATCGCCTCCACGGTCGACAGCCGGCTGTCGTCGGCCCGCGTTTCCGCCCGCGACACGGCAAAGCGCGACACGCCGGCCTGCTGCGCCAGCGCGGCCTGGGTCAGGCCGGCCGCGATGCGGGCCCGTCGCAGTTGTTGTTCAAGGGTGTTGTCCATAAAGCACATTATCTGCTCAATGTGCTTCATAGGCAACATTCCTAGCCGGGCTCGCTGGTAGGCCGCGCCAGGCCGTACTTCTTCACCTTGTCGAACAGGGTGGTCTTGGCCAGCCCCAGGGCGTGCGCGGTCTGGCTGAGGTTGCCGCCGTGGCGATCCAGCGCATCCGCCAGCAGGCGGCGCTCGAAGGCGTCCACCGATTCGGACAGCGTGGGTGCCGCGCCCGCCTCGGCCACGCCCGACTTGCGAAACACCGGCAGGCCCAGCGACATGCGCTCGGCCACGTTGCGCAGCTCGCGCACGTTGCCCGGCCAGTCGTGGGCGTTGAGCGCGGCCAGGGTCGAGCGGTCCAGCGCCGGGGCGGGGCGATCGAAGCGCAGTGCCGCCAGCTGCAGGAAGTGCTCGAACAGCAGCGGGATGTCCTCGCGCCGCTCGCGCAGGGGCGGCAGCTCGAGCGTCACCACATTCAACCGGTAGTACAGGTCGCTGCGGAACTGGCCATCGCGCCCCATGTCGGCCAGGTCGGCCTTGGTCGCGGCGATCACCCGGCAGTCGACCGCGATGGGCTCGTTCGAGCCCAGGCGCTCCAGCGTCTGCTCCTGCAGCACGCGCAGCAGCTTGATCTGCAGGGCGATCGGCATGCTCTCGATCTCATCGAGGAAGAGGCTGCCACCATTGGCATGCTCGATCTTGCCGATGCGCCGCTTGCTGGCCCCCGTGAAGGCGTGGGCCTCGTGGCCGAAGATCTCGCTCTCGAAGAGGTTTTCCGGCAGGCCGCCACAGTTGAGCGCCACGTAGGGGCGCGCCTGGCGGCGGCTGAAGTCGTGCAGGCAGCGCGCGACCAGCTCCTTGCCGGTGCCCGTCTCGCCCTCGATCAGCACGTTGGCCGAGGTATCGGCCACGTTGGCGATCAGTTCGCGCAGCTGGTGCATGGCGGGCGAGCGCCCGATGAGCCGCTCTTCCAGCGCCTGGCGCCCGGCCAACTGGCGGCGCAGGTCCGATACCTCGCGCGCCAGCGCGCGCTGCTCCAGGGCGCGGCGCACGACCTCGACCAGGCGTTCGGGCGAGAAGGGCTTCTCCATGAAGTCGTAGGCGCCGGCGCGCATCGCGCCCACCGCCATCGAAATGTCGCCATGGCCGGTGATGAGCACCACGGGCAGGCTGGGGTCGCGCGCCTTCAGCTGATCGAGCAACTGCAGGCCGTCCATGCCGGGCAGCCGGATGTCGCTGATGACGATGCCGGCGAAGTCCTCGCCCACGCGCGCGAGGGCTTCCTCGGCGCTGCCCACGCCGATGCAGGGGATGTCGTCCAGGCCAAGCGCCTGTTCGCAGCCGAGCAGGACATGGGCGTCGTCCTCGACGATCAGGACGGTGAGGGCTTCAGACATCGGTCGGGGTTCCGGGGGTTTCCAGCAAGGGCAGGACGAGCACGAAGGTGACGCCGCCTTCGGCAGGGTGGGTCGCGCTCAGGCTGCCGCCCGCGGCGGCGGCCAGGCTGGCCGACAGCGTCAGGCCCAGCCCCAGGCCCTGCTCGCCGGGCTTGGTGGTGAAGAAGGGTTCGAACAGTTGCGCGCGCGCCTCGGGGGCGACGCCCGGCCCATTGTCGCTCACGCTCAGGTGGTAGCGCTCGCCATCGACGCGGCCGCACAGCGCGAGCCGGCGGTCCCGCTGCGGGGCCAGCGCATCCAGCGCGTTGACGATGAGGTTGACCAGGATCTGCTCCAGGCGCGTCTGGTCGATGCCCACGGCCACGTCGTCGAGCTCGCGCGTCAGCGTCACCGGCGTGGCCTCCAGGCGCGAATGCAGCAGGAACAGGGCGGCATCCACGGCCTTGCCCAGCTGCGCGCGCCCCTGGTTGTCGGAGCGCCGCGCAAACGAGCGCAGGCTGGCGGTGATGCGGCCCATGTGGTCGATCAGGCTGTTGATCGTGGTCAGGTTGCTGGCCGTGACGTCGAGGTTGCCGCGCTGCAGGAAGCGCACGCTGTTGCCGGCCAGCGTGCGCACGGCGGCGAGCGGCTGATTGAGCTCGTGGGCGATGCTGGTCGACATCTGGCCGATCACGGCGAGCTTGCCGGCCTGCACCAGGTCGTCCTGCGTCTTGCGCAGGGTCTCCTCGGTCTGCCGGCGCTCGCGGATCTCCGCGCGCAGGCGCTCGTTGCTGGCGCGCAGGTGGGCCGTGCGGTCGGTGATCTTGCGCTCGAGCTGGCTGTTGGCCTCCTGCAGCGCCTCGCGTGCGGCCAGGCGCGTGGCCAGCACCTTGCGCCGCTCGTTCCAGGCGATCAGCAGAAAGGCGAGCAGCGCGAAGGCCACGGCCGCGAGCAGGCCGTTGCGCAAGGCCTCGTTGCGCACGTCCTGCACGGGCGAGAGCAGGGTGAAATGCCAGGGCGGGTCGGCCAGCGGCAGCGTCTGCGCCAGATAGCGCACGGGTGGGGCGTCCGGGCCGTCCGAGGCGCGCGCCGGCAGCGTCAGCAGCTCGGCATCGTTGAAGGGTTCGCGCGTGAGCGGCGTGAGCTCATCCAGCTTGGTCCAGTGGTACTGCAGGCTGCCCGCCAGGCGGGCGCGGGTCGCGTCATCCAGCGGGCGCACCGACTTCAGGCGGCGCGCCGGGTCGCTGGACAGGATGATGATGCCGTTGTCATCGCTCACGAAGGCATCCAGGCGCGCCCGCGCCCAGCGCATTTCCATGGCTTCGAGCCGGATCTTCACCACCGCCACGCCGATGATCTCGCCTTCGTGGCGCAGGCCGTGGGCCAGGTAGTAGCCGGGTTCGCCCGTGGTGCTGCCGATGCCGTAGAAGCGGCCCGGCTGCCCGCGCATCGCGTCCTGGAAGTAGGCCCGGAACGACAGGTCCTCGCCCTGGAAACTGTCGGCGTCGCGCCAGTTGCTCGCGGCCAGCACGCGGCCGGTGGTGTCCATCACATAGATCGCGCGGCTGCCGCTGCGGCTGTTCAGGCCTTCGAGGTAGTCGTTGACGCGCTGGCGACGGAATTCGGTGGGGGTGAGCAGCAGGCGCAGCACGCTGCTTTCCAGCTCGAGCACGCTGGGCAGGTAGGTGTGCGTGCTGATCTCGCCCTGCACGGCGCGCATGTGCAGTTCGAGCTGGCGCTCGCCGTTGTCGGCCAGCGCGCGGATGCCCGCCTGGTTGCTCACGGCGAACGCCACGTAGCCACAGGCCAGCATGCACAACAGGATGGGGAGCGCCGGCAGGATGCGGCGAAACACGCGGGGGGACGGCATGGCACGGGCGGCGCGGCGCCAGAACAGGAGAAATGACCTTGGCATGATAGCCGCCCGCCGGGAAGCGCGCGCCCGGGCAGGCGCGCGCACCGGGATCAGTATTCCCAGAACATGCGTTGCAGCTCGCCCGTGTCCTGCGTGCGCGTGAGCGCCAGCATGGCCAGGATGCGGGCCTTCTGCGGGTTCAGGTCATGCGACACGACCCAGTCGTACTTGTCGTCGGGCTGCTCGGCATTGCGCAGCACGAAGCCGCCCTGGTTCACGCGCGAGGAACGGATCACGAACACACCCTGGTCGCGCAGCGCGCGCAGGCCGGGCACGACGGCGGCTGCCACCGACCCGTTGCCGGTGCCGGCGTGAATCAGGGCCTTGGCACCGCTTTCGGCCAGGGCCTTGTAGGCCACGTCGCTGACATTGCCGTAACCGTAGGCGATGTCGACCTGGGGCAGGCTCTCGATGGTGGTGATGTCGAACTCGGAATCCATCGTGTGGCGCTTGACCGGCGCGCGGAACCAGTAGCTCTTGCCTTCGACCACCATGCCCAGCGGGCCCCACGGGCTGCGGAACGCGTCGGTGCGGATGTTCACGGCCTTGGTGACGTCACGCCCGCTGTGGATCTCGTCGTTCATCACCGCCAGCACGCCCTGGCCGCGCGCATCCGGCGCACCCGCCACGGTGATGGCGTTGACCAGGTTGAGCGCGCCGTCGGCCGACAGGGCCGTGCCCGGGCGCATCGAGCCCACCAGCACGATCGGCTTGTCGGTGTGCACCGTCAGGTTCAGGAAGTACGCCGTCTCCTCCAGCGTGTCGGTGCCGTGGGTGATGACGATGCCATCCACGCCGTCCTGGCCGGCCAGCGCGGCCACGCGCTTGCCCAGCTCCAGCAGGTTGGCGTTGGTGAAGCTCTCGGAGGCGATCTGGAAGGCCTGCTCGCCGCGCACGTTGGCGACATTGGCCAGTTCGGGCAAGCCTGCCAGCAGCTTGTCCACCGGCACCTTGGCGGCCTGGTAGGTGGCGCTGTTGGCGGCGCTGGCGCCCGCCCCGGCGATGGTGCCGCCGGTCGCCAGCACCACCACGTTGGGCTTCTTGTCGGCTTGCGGCGCGGGCTGCGCCGCCGGCTGCGGCTGGGCCTGCGCGTACGCGCCCATGGGCAACAGCAGACTCAGGGCGACGCCGGCGGGGGCCAGCCAGTTCATCAGGCGCTTCATGATCGACTCCGGTCTTAAGGATGTCGTGGGAGGGACGGTGCGGTGGCACCGGGGTGAAGCCGGGAGACAGCCGGGGCGGCGCAGCCTGCGCGCCGCCCCGTGGGGACATCAGTGCTGCAGGATCTTGGCAAGGAACTGCTGGGCCCGCTCGGAGCGCGCGTTGATGTCGCCGAAGAACTCTTCCTTGCGGCAGTCTTCGACGATGTGGCCCGTGTCCATGAAGATCACGCGGTCGGCGACCTTGCGCGCAAAGCCCATTTCGTGGGTCACGCACATCATGGTCATGCCTTCGTGGGCCAGCTGCACCATCACGTCCAGCACTTCGTTGACCATTTCCGGGTCCAGGGCGGACGTCGGCTCGTCGAACAGCATGACGATGGGGTCCATCGCCAGCGCGCGCGCGATCGCCACGCGCTGCTGCTGGCCGCCCGACAGCTGGCCCGGGTGCTTGGCGGCATGGGCCGACAGGCCCACGCGCTCGAGCAAGGCCAGGCCCTTGGCCTTGGCTTCGGCCTTGCTGCGGCCCAGCACCTTGATCTGCGCGAGCGTCAGGTTCTCGGTGATCGTCAGGTGCGGGAAGAGCTCGAAGTGCTGGAACACCATGCCCACACGCGAACGCAGCTTGGGCAGGTTGGTCTTGGGGTTGGCGATCGAGGTGCCGTCGACCTCGATGTCACCGCGCTGGAAGGGCTCGAGGGCGTTGACGCACTTGATCAGCGTGGACTTGCCCGAACCGGACGGGCCGCACACCACCACCACTTCGCCCTTCTTGACCTCGGTATTGCAGTCGGTCAGGACCTGGAAGTCCCCATACCACTTGCTGACGTTCTTGATGGAAATCATGTGGCCAACCTCTTTTGCAGTCGCTTCACGCCGCGCGAGGCGAGAAAGCTGATCGTGAAATACACCAGGCCCGCAGCGATGAGAAACTCATGCGGGCGGCCGATGATATCGCCGCGCGAACGGGCGCTGTTGAGCAGGTCCATCAGACCCACGGTGTAGACCAGTGACGTGTCCTGGAACAGGATGATGCTCTGCTGCAGCAGCAGCGGGGTCATCTTGCGAAAGGCCTGCGGCAGGATGATCAGGCGCATCGTCTGGCCATAGGTCATGCCCAGGGCCTGGGCAGCACCCATCTGGCCCTTGGGGATGGCCTGGATGCCGGCGCGCACGATTTCGCAGAAGTACGCTGCCTCGAACATGATGAAGGCGACCAGGCACGACGCGAAGGCGCCAACCGGCGTGTCCTCACCCGTGATCGCGCGCAGCAGGAACGGCACGGCGAAGTAGAACCACGTGATCACCAGCAGCAGGGGGATCGAGCGGAAGTAGTTGACGTAGGTCGCGGCGATGCCCGACAGCAGCTTGCTGTTGGACAGGCGCATGAGCGCCAGCACCGTGCCGAGGATCACGCCACCGAGCACGCCCAGCACCAGCAGCTGCAAGGTGAGCTTCAGGCCGTCCCACATGAGGGGAGCGGACGGGATGATGTCGCTGAAGTCCATCATTTGCCTCCTACCGAGATGAGGCCGGGAACGGCGACCTTGCGTTCCACCTTCCGCATGATGAGCATCAGGCTCATGTTCAGCACGAAGTAGATCAGCGTGGCCAGGGTGAAGGCTTCGAACAGGTGGGCCGAGAACTCGGCGGTCTGCTTGGTCTGCGCGAGCAGTTCCATGAGGCCGATGAGGGAGGCGACCGACGAATTCTTGAAGACGTTCAGGAATTCGCTGGTGAGCGGCGGGATGATGATGCGAAACGCCTGCGGCAGCAGCACGTCGCGGTACACCTGGCCCACGCGCAGGCCCAGGGCCTGGCCGGCGGCGGCCTGGCCCACGGGCAGGGCCTGGATGCCGGTGCGCACCTGTTCGCACACGCGGGCGGCCGTGAACAGGCCCAGACAGACGACCACGCTCAGGAAGGCGGAGGTGGCAGGCGACAGATCCTGCTTGAACCACAACTCCAGGGACTCGGGCAGCAGGTCGGGTACGAGGAAGTACCAGAGGAACAGCTGCACCAGCAATGGCACGTTGCGGAAGATCTCGACGTAGGTGGTGGCGATGCCGGACAGCCAGCGGTTAGGCAGGGTGCGCATCACGCCCAGCACCGAGCCGAGCGCGAGCGCGATGATCCAGGCGGTCAGGGCGATGGCGATGGTCCAGCCCAGACCGGCGATGAACCAGTCGAGGTAGGTTTCGCTGCCGATGCCGGTGGACCGGAAAAAGATGGCCCAGTCCCAGTTGTAGTTCATGCGGCGAGCTCCAGGGAGCAGATAGACGAAGCACGGCCCACCGTCACGCGGTGCAAGGGCACGCGCGCGACGTCGTGGTCGTGCTCAGGGCGGAAAGAGCGGGCGGCTGCCCGCCGGGATCGACAGCGACGCCGTCAAGGCGCCGCGGGGATCAGAGCTGCTCGGCCGACTTGTCGGTCGGGTTGGCGTACAGCTTCTTCAGTTCTTCGCTCATCGGGAAGTTCAGGTTCATGCCCTTGGGCGGCACGGGCTGCTGGAACCACGTGTCATAGATCTTGTTGATCTCGCCCGAGGCGAACGTGTCGGTCAGGGCCTTGTCGACCACGGCCTTGAACGGCGCGTCACCCTTGCGCACCATGCAGCCGTAGATTTCATACGACTGCGGCGTGCCGACCACGTGCCAGTCGTCCGGCTTCTTGGCCTTGGCCATTTCGCCGGCCAGCAGCACGTCGTCCATCATGAAGGCGACGGCGCGGTTGGATTCCAGCATCAGGAAGGATTCGCCGTGGTCCTTGGCGGAAATCACGTTCATGCCCATCTGCTTGTCGGCGTTCAGGGCCTTGAGCAGGCGCTCGGACGTGGTGCCGGCGGTGGTCACGACGTTCTTGCCCTTGAGGTCGTCGAAATCGTTGATGCCCGAGTTCTTGCGGGTCTGCAGGCGCGTGCCGACTTCGAAGATGCCGACCGAGAAGTCGACCTGGCCTTGGCGCTCGATGTTGTTGGTCGTCGAGCCGCACTCCAGATCCACCGTGCCGTTCTGCACCAGCGGAATGCGGGTCTGCGACGTGACGAGGTTGTAGCGGACCTTCAGGTCGGGCATGTCCAGTTCTTTCTTCAGCGCCTCGACGACCTTCAGCTGCAGGTCATGCGAATAGCCGATCGGCGCGCGCGTGTTGTCGCCGAAGTACGAGAAGGGAATGGAGGAGTCACGGTGACCCAGCACGACGGTGCCGGAATCCTTGATCTTCTTCAGGGTACCGGTCAGCTCGGCGGCGATGGCCGGCGTGGTCAGAGCGGCGGCCACGGCGATGGCCAGAACACGGGGGGCGATGCGCATGAAACGATTCCTCTTATATGGGGGGGCGTGGAAGGCTGTCTCCCTGCCTGTCATTTCAAATGCAGAATCCGTGCCAGTCCGAAGGATTCGGTTATGAGTTCATAACTGGTTGAAACCTATGACATTTGCGTGTCAGGGCTCGGCATGCCGACGATGCGGCGTTCGGAATTCCGACCAGGGCCCCGGGGCGCGTTCGAAAAACCAAACGGGCGCAGCCGATTCAGGCCGCGCGCGCGAACATCGCGGCCTCGGCCGTGACCAGTTCCACGCCCACGACATCGCCCACCGCATGCGGCGCGCGGCTCGGTGCCAGCGCCAGCAGGCGCGCGCCGCCCGGCAGCTCCAGCGTATAAAGATAGTCCGCGCCCCGGAATGCCCGGCCCACCACGCGCGCGCGCAGCGCGGCATCGGGATGCAGCACCACGGCATCGGGGCGGATCAGCACGTCCAGCTCGCCCGTCGCCCGCCCCGGGTCCAGCCCCTCGGTGGCCGGCGCCGGGGCTGGTCGGAAATCCGTCAGGGCCGAAGCGGGGAGGATGACCCCTTCGCCGATGAAGCCGGCGACGAAGCGATCGGCCGGATGGTGGTACAGCGTGTAGGGCGTGGCCCACTGGCGCAGGCGCCCGCCGGCCATCACGCCCACCCGGTCGGCCACCGCGAAGGCCTCGCGCTGGTCGTGGGTCACCAGGATGGCGGTGGCGCCGGCCGCTTTCAGGATGGCGCGCACTTCCTCGGCCAGGCGCTCGCGCAGCGTCACGTCCAGGTTGGAGAACGGCTCGTCCATCAGCATCAGGCGCGGTGCGGGCGCCAGCGCGCGCGCCAACGCGACGCGCTGCTGCTGGCCGCCGGACAGTTCATGCGGATAGCGGGCTGCGGCATGCGCGAGCCCCACCAGCTCGAGCATCTCGGCGACCCGCGTGCGGCTTGCCGCCCCGCGGGGCAGCCCGAAGCCGACGTTGTTGGCCACGGTCAGGTGCGGAAAGAGCGCGTAGTCCTGGAACACCACGCCCACGCGCCGGGCTTCCGGGGGCAGCATGAGGTCCGCCGCCGCCACCCGCTCGCCCGCGATGCGGATCTCTCCCGCGCGCGGCTGCTCGAAGCCCGCGATCGCGCGCAGCACCGTCGTCTTGCCGCAGCCGGACGCGCCCAGCAGGCAGCCGATCTCGCCTTCGTCCAGGTGCAGGCTGAAGTCCTGGACCACGGGTTGACGGTCGTAGGCCAGCGTCAGGGCGTGGATGTCCAGCATGACCGGAGCTCCTTGGCGCCTTCGCGCCGGCAGCGCCGGACGGGCCGGCGGATGGGATAGGGGGAAAGCCAGGCGCCGGCTCGCGCCGGCCGCGCCCGCGTCGCACGGGGCCATCGATTGAAACCCAGGGCGCCCGAGGGCGCAACCCGCGCGCGCGCCGTCCCCCGACGGTAGAATGGTCGTTTGGTCCGCGCGGCGCCGGCGGGGCGCGGACCGGCTCGCTGACACATGCCCGTCATGCGGGCCCCCTATACTCGCCGAGCGGCGCGAGAGCGCGCCCGGCGGGGGCCGGGGTCCGCAGCTAAGGAGTTGGCAGCATGGAACATACATACAAGCAATTCGACGCCGAGCTGGAAAACGTCCGCTCCAAGTTTCTGCAGATGGGGGGTCTGGTCGAATCCCAGATCACCGGTGCCATCGATGGGCTGGCCAACGGGGATCTCGAACAGCTCGACCGCGTCATCGCGCGCGAAAGCGAGGTCAACCGCTACGAGACCGAGGTCGATGAAGCCATCGGCCGCATCCTGGCCCTGCGCCAGCCGGCCGCCGTGGACCTGCGCCTCATGATCACGCTCACCAAGATGATCACGGACATGGAACGCGCGGGCGACGAGGCCGAGAAGATCGCCCGCATGGCCAAGATGATCCATGAAGCCGGTCGCCGCAACATGCCGGCCGTCGAGCTCTGGCACATGGCCGGCTACGTCACGACCATGATGCGCCAGACGCTGGATGCCTTCGCGCGTTCGGACGCCAAGGTCGCTGCCAACGTGGTGCGCCAGGACAAGAGCGTGGACGTGGAGTGGCAGGGCGCGATCCGCCACCTCATCACCTACATGATCGAGGATCCGCGCACCATCACGCGCTCGATCGAGCTGCTCTTCATCGCCAAGGCGCTGGAGCGCATCGGCGACCACGCCAAGAACATGTCCGAACTCGTGATCTACATGATCAAGGGCAAGGACGTGCGCCACACCGGCGTGGACAACGTCGAACGGCAGGCGCTGGAGAACTGATCGCCGTCCCGGCAGGCCCCGATGGGGACCTGTCGGCACGCAGCACCGACGCGCGGGCAACCGCGCGTTGACGTTTCTGCAGGGGGAGCTTCGCGTCGTCCTGGCAGCCCCGCGTTGTCCTGGCAGCTTCGCGTCGTCCTGGCTGCGGTGCGTCGTGTCTGCTGCGGGCGGCGCGGATCGCGCGCTCGTTGTTTCCCCCAGGCCCAGGCCCCATGCGCCGCCGTCAACTTCCGGTTGACGGCCCTCGACGAAGCTTCGCTCGCCAGCGCTGCATGCGCTTTCTACACTGCGTGACATCCTCTACTCACGCAGGTGTGCCATGACCCGAGTTTCTGGTTGGTGCCTGGCGGCGGCTGTCGGCGCCACCCTGGCCGTCCCCGCTGCCCATGCGCAGTCGAACTATCCCGTGCGTCCCGTGACCATGGTCGTTGGCTGGTCGCCCGGTGGCGCCGTCGACAACCTCGCGCGCCAGCTCGCCGAGCAGATGGGCGCCGAGCTGGGCCAGCAGGTCATCGTCGAAAACCGCCCCGGCGCCAATGGCACGATCGGCCACGCCCAGGTCGCCAAGGCCACGCCCGATGGCTATCGCCTGATTCTCGCGACCAACAGCACGTACGCGATCGCGGACCACCTGTACGACAAGCTCAGCTATTCGCACCAGAAGGATCTGGCGCCCGTCGCCATGCTGACCTCCAGCCCGCTCATCCTGGCGGTCTCGCCGCAGTCCGGCGTGGACAGCCTGGCCGCGCTCATCGCCAAGGCCAAGGCCGATCCCGGCCACCTGAACATGGCCTCGGGCGGCGTGGGCTCGAGCAGCCATCTGGCGGGCGAACTCTTCCAGGACATCACCGGCATCGACGCCACCCACGTCGCCTACAAGGGCGGTGGCCCGGCCACGACGGCGGTGGCCATGGGCGAAGTCGACTTCGCCTTCCTGGACCTGGGCGTGGCCGTGCCGTTTGCCAACAGCGGACGCATCCGCGCGCTGGCGACCTCCAGCGAAGCGCGCACGGATCTGCTGCCGGACGTGCCGACCTTCACGGAAGCCGGCCTGGAAGCCTTCCAGTCGCGCACCTACTTCGCGCTGTTCGCCCCTGCGGGCACCCCGGATGACATCATCGCCAAGCTGAACGCCGCTGCTGCCGCCGCGCTCAACAAGGAACCGATGAAGGGTCGCCTGGCCGCGCAGAGCATCGACGTGATCGCGGGATCGCCTGACGAACTCGCCGACAGCGTGAAGACCGAGCACGCCCTCTGGGGTCGCATCATCGACGAACGGAAGCTGACCCTTGAGTGACGTTCGACTTCACGCGCAGGGTGATGGCCAGGCCGACGCCGGGGATGACATGAGCCGAGACACGGGCACGCAGCCGCAAGCTGCCGCCACCCGCAGCATCGCCCGCGTGGCCGTCGTCGGCGCGGGCCCCCTGGGCTGCGCCAGCGCCGCCCACCTGATCCGTCGCGGCCACGACGTCGCCCTCTGGTCGCCGCGCACCTCGCGCCTGGCCATCCAGGACGGCGTCGCCCGCCTCACCTGCGCCGGTGCGCTCGAGGGCGAGATCGCCCTGCGTGTGCTGGCCGAACCCGACGCCCTGGCCGACGCCGACATCGTCTTCCTGTGCCTGCCCGGTGACGCCTACGGCGACGTGCTGCAACGCCTGATGCCCGTCTGGCGCGATGGCCAGACGCTGGTCGTCTCGGGATCTCTTTCCCTGAGCCCGCTGTGGCTGGCCGAAACGCTGCGCGCCAGCGGACGGCGCGTGCAGGTGGCGGGCTGGGGCACGACGCTCACCACCGCGCACTTCCTGACCAGCGGCGTGCTGCACGCCAATCCCCTGCGCCACCGCATCGACATGGCCACCCTGGCCGTGGACGGCATCGCGCCCGCCGAGTCGCTGTGCGAAGCCCTGTTGGGCGAGCGCTTCGTCGCGGCCGACAGCCTGCTCGCGCCCACGCTGGCCAACATCAACCCCATCGCCCACGCCGCCGAGGTCATTCCCAACCTCACGCGCATGGACCGGGGCGAGTCCTGGTCGCTGTTCCAGTGCTTCACGCCCGTGGTCGCCCGCATGGCCGACCGCCTGGACGCCGAGCGCCTGGCCGTGGCCACGGCCTTCGGCCTGGTACTGCCGTCTTTGTCGGAACATTACGCGCGCTCGTATCACGTCGAGCACGGCCCGCTCGAGTCCATGGCTGCGCAGATCCATGCCCAGGGCATGAGCCCGCTCGGCCCGGCCACCCTGCAGCATCGCTATGTGCTGGAGGATGCGCCGTTCGGCCTCGCGTTCCTCGAGCAGCTCGGACGCACGGCGGGCGTACCCACGCCGTTCCTGTCCAACTGCATCGACCTGCTCGAGACGGTCTACGGCCAGCGCTTTCGTGGCGCCAACTTCCTCATCGACGCGTTGGGCCTGGCTCAGTCGGATGTCGCCACGCTGCGCAAGCGTTGCGCGGCCGCGCGCAGCCGATAAAGCGCACCGCGCTCGCCGTCGCGCAGCCGGTAGACCAGCACGATGTCCACCGGCGCCGGTAGCGCCCGTACCGGCAGCTCGACCAGGCTGCCGCGGGCCAGCGCCGCCTGCGCGGCACTGCGCGCGATCAGCGTCAGCCCCAGGCCGCGTTCGGCCAGATGCAGATTGGTGATCGCATTCAGCGACTCCAGGTGGGGCGTCAGGGGCGCCAGCCCCTGCTGCAGCCACAGCTGCTCCATCATCATGCGGGCGTTGGTCGGGCGCGGCGGCAGGATCCAGGGCTCGCCATGCAGGTCCGCCCAGTCATGGCGTCCATCCGGCGCGGGCCGGGCAGCCGGGACGAAGCCCGGTGCGCATGCCACGATCCAGGTCTCCTGGCCCGTCGGCTCGATCACGAAGCCATCCAGCTTCAGCCCGCCCAGCTCGGAGGGCGAGTTCATCGTGATCAGCACGTCGATGTCGCCCGCCTCCAGCTGGCGCCCGATCTCGCCCAGCCGCCCCTCCACCAGCCGCATCGGCGGCGTGGGCGCTTCCTCGGCCATGGCCTGCAGCAGGCGCGGCACGAAAGTCCACGCCAGAAAGGGCGGTGCGCCGATGGCCAGGCGTTCGCCCGGCCCACGCACCGACAGATCATCGGCCAGTCCGGCAAGCTCCTGGATCAACACCCGCGCGCGCTGCACGACCAGCTCGCCGGCGGCAGTCGTGACAAGACCACCGGGCGTGCGGTGAAACAGCGGGGTATCGAAAAGGGACTCGGTCTCGCGCAGGCTCTTGCTGACGGCGGCCGTGGTGATGTGCAGGCGCTGCGCGGCGGCGCGCATGTTGCGCGTGTCGGCCAGGGTGCTGACCAGTTCGAGCTGGCGCAGGCGCAGGCCCGCGGTCAGGCGTTGGACGGACAGGGCCATGGCCGGCAGGCGGTGGCGCAGGCACGGCAGGCGCGCCTGCGCCGGGGCCTTACGGGGAGGGCGGCACGAAGCCCTGGGCTTCGACCGAACCGTCCTCGAACAGATGGCGCTCCATCTGCTGCGACAGATACTTGCGGGCGCGCGCGTCCGCCAGGTTCAGCCGGTTCTCGTTGACCAGGCGCGTCTGCACGCCGATCCATTCCTGCCAGGCTTCCTTCGAAATGCTCTGCCAGATGCGCTTGCCGAGCTCGCCCGGGTACGGCGCGAAGTCCAGTCCTTCGGCTTCACGCTTCAATTTCACACAGTGGACCATGCGGGCCATGGCGGTTCTCCAACATTGATTGCCTGGCCGCGATTGTAACGTGGCGGGGGGTGGGGACGGGCCGGTTCGTCCGCGCTCACGGCAACGTCACGCCGGCCTCCCGGATCAGCCCCGCCCAGGCTGCCTGGTCCGCAGGCAGGCGCGCGGCGAAGGCAGCGGCGTCCTCGAACATCGCATCCTGTCCGATGTCCGAGAGGCGTTGCCGTACCTGCGGGTCCTGGACCATGGCTCCCAGGTCGGTCGAGATCTTCGTGACGATGTCCGCGGGCACGCCGTCTGGGGCGAAGATGCCCGCCCAGCCCACCAGATCGAAACCGGCATAGCCTTGCTCTCCGAAGGTCGCCACCTCGGGCAACGCCGCAAAACGCTGACCCGAGGCCAGGGCAATGGCCTTGGCCCGGCCGCCGTCGATCATCGTGCGGGCTGTCGAGCCTCCTGCAAACATGGCCGCCAGGTTGCCGCCAACCAAGTCCTGACTGGCGACCACATCGCCGCGATACGGCACGTGCACCATAGGAACGTCGTAGCGTGCCCGCAGCAGTTCGCCGTACAGATGCCCGGATGTCCCGATACCCCAGGACCCGAATGACAGGCCCGCGTTCTGTGCCTTGGCGTAGGTCACGAGGCCATCGACATCGTCATACGGGGCTTTCGCGGGTGCCAGCAGTACGACGCTGCCCGCAGCGAGCTGGGCGATCGGCACGAAATCCTTGAGCGGATCGAAGGTCACGTCCGGCTGCAGGATGGGCGTGGACAGGTGCGCCGTGCTCGTCGTCAGCAGCAGCGTGTAGCCATCTGGCGCTGCGCGTGCCACCGCCTGTGTGCCGATGGCGCCGGAGGCGCCGGTGCGGTTTTCCACCACCACGGGCTGGCCCCAGCGCTGGCCGAGCTGGTTTGCCACTAAGCGCGCCAGCGTATCGAGCGGGCCGCCGGCGGGTGACCAGGTCACCAGGGTCACAGGCTTGGCGGGAAACGTCTGGGCGGCGAACGTAGGCACCGCCGCACTCGCCAGGACGGCGGCCAGGCCGGCCGCGAGCGCGCGACGGGGGATACAGGGCAGGGTCATCATGATGTCTCCTCGGATGATGGCATGGCGATGGGTACTTCGACCCTTTGCGCCGGAATGGGGGCGTTGGCCGCCAAGTGGGTTCCGCTGTGCCGCGGCAGCCGACGTGACGCGGGCGCGCGGCAGGGTGCAACGGTTGGCGCCACGCGCCGCCCGCAGGGCTTGCGCGGCCGTCGGCGGCGGCTTGGGGGGCGGGTGCTCTGAAATCACGCGCCTGGCGCGGGCATTTCGCTCGTCTGCGGACTGCATGCCGACTCGGTGTCCAGCAGGTAGTTGCCGGCAGCAAAGCGGACCAACGCAGGCTCGGACGAGCGGTCCACGCCCACCGGGTCTTCGCCCGCAGCCACCGCCGCCAACTGGCGTTGCAGCAGGCGACGCAGCATGACGATGCCTCTGTCGCTCGTCGCCAGGTGTTCCTCCGAATGGTGGGCGATGGCGCCCTGGCTGACCTGCGCCTCGTAGTCCCCGGGGAAGGCCCGGTGCTCGGCTTCGGTCAGTTCGGCCCAGAGCTTGCCGTTCTGGCGCGAGCGCATGCGCGACAGCGCGCCTGGCTCGCTCACGCGGCCTGCCACGTAGATGCGGAAACTGTGATCATCGATCGGCAGCACCCAGCCAATGGATTCCACCGGTCCCCATGCGCCCAGGCGCGGATTGGGGATCACCCGCAGCGTGGGCAGCGCGGCTTCGCTCAGGCGCCGGAAGGTCTTGCCTTCGGGCAGGTGTCGCACCGACGTCACCTGCACGCCGGTCGGGGTGTATGACCATTCGACGTCGGGCATCACCGCCATCTGATCGACGAACTGCGTGCCGCTGAAGGTCGCGTGCAGGATCACCACATGGAAGGGGTCCACCAGGTTTTCGTAATGCTGCAGCCAGTTGCAGGGAATGATGGGCGGGCCACCGCCACCGATGCTGCTGTCGTCCGCTTCTACGGTTTCGCCGTCGGCCAGCTCTTCCAGTGCCGCGTAGCGCGGCAGGGCGGGCTTGCGATCGGGTGGGCCCAGGTAGGCCCACACCATGCCATAGCGCTCTTCCACCGGATACCACGGTTGGCGCACCTTGCCGCGCGCCTTCTCGCCACAGCCCGGTTCACAGGGCTGCTCCAGGCAGTGGCCCTGCACGTCGAAGAGCCAGCCGTGATAACAGCACCGGATGCCGGTCGCCTCGACCTTGCCGTAGTACAGCGAGGCGCCGCGATGCGCGCAGTGCGGATAGACCAGCCCGGGGCGGCCCTGGCCATCGCGAAAGAGGATCAGGTCTTCACCGAGGATGCGTACCTGGCGAGGTGTCGCAGTCGCGTCGGCGCTCAGGCCCACGGGATGCCAGTAGCGACGCAACAGCTCGCCCATCGGCGTACCGGCGCCGACTTCCGTCAGACTGGCCTGGTGGGTGGGGGCGGGCAATCCATAGGCGGTGCCGGTGTCCATGCATGTCTCCTGATCGAATCGTGGTGGCGGGTTTGTCCCGTCTTGTCCGGTGGCGGCGTCGCGAGCGACACTCGGACTGCAGCTGTGGCGCCGCAGCGTGCCTGCTGCCTTGCCGACGTTCGACAGATGTCCCGTCGACGCCACCGTTGCGACCCATCTTAGGAAGCCGTGCTGCCAGCGGCAAAGCAATCGTTTGGATACCTGATATGGCCGTGCGTGATATCCGCAGCCTGGATCTGGCCATGCTGCGCACTTTCGATGCGCTGATGCGCGAACGTAGCGTCTCAAGGGCTGCCGAGCGGCTGTTCCTCAGCCAGCCAGCGGTCAGCGCCTCACTGAGCCGGTTGCGCGAAGCCTTCGATGACCCGCTCTTCACGCGCACGGCCCATGGCGTCGTGCCCACCCCCCGCGCCTGCGCCATGGCCACGCGCGTTGAGCACATCCTGGCTGAGGTCCATGGCCTGCTCGAGGCCGAGCGCCCGTTCGACCCCGCGCAGTCCGATCGCGTCTTCCACGTGGCCGGCAGCGACTATGCCGGCCAGCTGCTGCTGCCACCGCTGGGCCGACGACTGCTGGCCGCCAGCGCCACGGTGCGCCTGATGTTCGAGCCGGCAGGCTTTCCCACCATGGTCGAGCGACTTCGCAAGGGCGACATCGATATCGGCATCCTGCCCAGCGCGCGCCCGGCCGGTGACCTGCAGACCGAGCTGCTGTACGAGGACGACTATGTCTTCGCGGCCCGCCACGGCCACCCGCGGTTTGCGGATGGCGTCACCCTCGACGACTTCTGCACGGTGCCCCAGGTCTTCTTCGGCCATGGGCAGTCCGGGTTTGCTGGCGTGACCGACGAGGTCCTGCGCGGATTGGGGCGCGAGCGGTTCGTGCAGATCGCGGCGCACAGTTTTGCGCAGCTTGTGGACCTGCTGGTCCACGCCGATTACGCCGCCGTCCTGCCGCGCCGCATCGCCAGCGCGCACACGGGATCGTTGGCGCACTGGCCGCTGCCCTTTGCGCTGCCGGGCTATCAGTCCTTTCTGTGCTGGCATCGTCGACACGAAGACGACGGTGGTGTGCGATGGTTGCGAGGCGAGCTGCTCGCAGCAGCGGGTGGCGACGGCCCCGGTGGCCATTCTGTCGGCACGGCAGTGCGCGCCTGAGCTTTGCCAGCATGCCGCAGGTGACCATCGGGCCGGGCGTTCAACCGTATCGCGGTGCGGCCACCGTCCGGGGCGCCGTGCAGACCCATGCCGACCCGGCAACACCCCGTCCGCCAAACAGCACGTCGCGCGCACGATTCCGGCATGGATGCTGCATCGTTCTCCCCGGTCGCGGCATGGGCCGCGCGTCCCTGGAGATCACCATGCCCGTCGCGCTCTCGCGCCGTCTTCTCACCGCCGCCCTGGCCTCGCTCGCCCTGGCGGGCGCCGCCCAGGCGGCCGCGCCCGCCACGCCCGTGCGCTTCGTCCTGGACTGGAAGCTGCAGGGCGTGCACGCCTGGTATTACCTGGCCGAAGACCGTGGTTACTTCGCCGACGAAAACCTGCGCGTGAGCATCGACCAGGGCGATGGGTCGGCCAACACGGTGACCAAGATCATGGCCGGCACCTACGATGCGGGCTTTGGCGATGTGAACGCCATCATCCAGCAGGCGGCGCAGCGGCCCGCGTCCGCGCCGCGCATGGTCAGCATGGTCTACAACCGTGCACCGTTCGCCATCATGACGACGGCCAAGAGCCCCATCCAGTCCCTGAAAGACCTGGAAGGCCGCAAGCTGGGCTCGCCCGCGGGCGGGGCCGCGATGCGCATGTTCGACACGCTGGCCGAGCTGAACGGCATCGATGCGGGCAGCGTGCAGTGGGTGAACATGGCGCCCAACCTGCAGGAGCAGATGCTGTTGCGTGGTGACGTCGATGCGTCCGCCGTGTTCTCGGTGACGAGCTACGTGAACCTGATCGCGCAGCGCCAGGACCCGGACAGCGACATCCGCTGGTTCCATTACGCCGATCACGGCGTGCGGCTGTACGGCAATGGCGTGATGGTGTCGCAGGCGATGCTGGCCGAGCGGCCCGAGGCTGTCGCAGGCCTGGTGCGCGCCGTGCATCGCGGCATCGCCGATGCCATCGCCGATCCGGATGCGGCAATGGCGGCCCTGGCCAAGCGCGAGCCGCTGATCAACCAGGAACTGGAAAAGCGTCGCCTGCTGTACACGCTGGACAACATCATGCTGACCGACGAGAGCCGGCGCATCGGGCTGGGTGACGTGGACGACGCGCGCATGCAGGATGCCATCGAACAAGTGGTGAAGGTGTTCGACCTGCCGCAGACGCCGACCGTGCAGGCCGTGTTCGATCGGCAGTTCCTGCCGGCCCTGGACCAGCGTCAGGTGGCGGGCCGTTGAGCCTGCCAGGTACGACGGACCGCGCGCCCTGCGGCGTCACCCGCCAGGCCCTTTCGGGGATGCGCGCATCCCGGTCGGCCATGTTGGCACGACCGACCGGGACGCCGGTGCCCGCCGCGGGGGCGTGCACGGCACGCCGGCCATGGCCGGCCTGTCACCCCGCCATCGATGGACATGCAAAATGACCGAACAATCTCTGCTGTCGCCTGCCACCCGCACGCTGGATGCAGCCTGGCTGCTGGCGGCGCCCGGGCACCGGGCGGCGCAACGCCATCGACGTCTCACGCTCGCCGACGGTCGGATCGCCGCGATCGATGCCTTGCCAGGGCCGCCGGCAGGACCTGCGCGACTGGTGCTGCCCACGCTCGCCAACGCGCACGACCACGCGCGCACGTTTCGCAATGCCACGCTGGGGTCTTTCGGCCTGCCGCTGGAAGCCTGGCTGCCGTATCTGGGGGCGCTGCCATCGCTCGATCCCTGGCTGTGCGCCGTCACATCGCTGGCGCGCGCCGCGCGCCAGGGCATGACCGACATCATGGTGCACTACACGCGCGTGCAGGGCGGGCTGCCCTACGTCGAGGAAGCGCAGGCCGTGGCGCGCGCGGCCCGCGACGTCGGCGTGCACATCGGCTTTGCCGTCGCGATGCGGGATCGCCAGGGCATCGCCTATGCGCCGGATGCGGATGTGCTGGCGGCACTGCCGGCCGAGCTTCGCGACGCGGCCGCCGCCCGCCTGGCCGTCAAGGTGGAGCCGGCACGCGTGCAGATCGAGCGCGTCGAGGCGGTGGCCCAGGCCTGTGCAGGCAGCGCCGTCACGGTGCAGTACGGCCCCGCCGCGGTGCAGTGGTGCAGCGACGAACTGCTCGAGGCGATCGCGCAGGCCTCGGCCGACCGCGACCGCCCGGTCCACATGCATCTGCTCGAGACGCGTTACCAGCGTGAATGGGCGGACCACGCGCTGCCGCAGGGCATCGTGCGCCATCTGGACACGCTGGGACTGCTCACGCCGCGCCTGACGCTGGCCCATTGCACCTGGTGCCGGCCGGACGAGCTGGCGCTGCTGGCCGAGCGTGGCGTGACCATCGCGGTGAACACCAGCTCCAACCTGGGCCTGAAGTCCGGCGTGGCGCCCGTGGCCGAGATGCTGCGCCAGGGCTGCCGCATCGCCATGGGCCTGGATGGCATGGCGATCGACGAGGATGACGATGCGCTGCGCGAGATGCGCCTGGGCTATGCGCTGCATCAGGGCACGGGGTTCGACACCACGATGACGCCGGCCCAGGTCTGGGACATGGCCGCGCGCCACGGCCGGCGGGCGGTACGCGGGCCGGTGGCCGACGTGCCGGCAGAGCTTGCCCCCGGGGCCGCGGCCGACTGCCTGGTGCTGGACTGGGCGGCGCTGGACGACGACGCGCTGTTCGACGATGTGGACCCGCTGCAGTTGCTGCTTGCGCGCGCCAATGGCCGCTACATCGACACCGTCATTGCCCAGGGCCGCACGCTGGTGCAGGGCGGGCGCGTCGTGACCGTGGATGAAGCCGCGCTGCGGGGCGAGCTGATCGGCCAGGCCCGCGCTGCGCTGGCGGCGGCCCCGGGCATGCGCGCGTGGCGGGACCTGCTGCCGGCGCTGGGCGCCAGCCTGGGCGGCTGGTATGGCGCAGGCGGACATCGGGGGTGTTGCTGACGTCCACGGGGCGCGTGCGCATCGCGGACGGGGGCAAGCCCGGCGCGTGGCTGGTCACCCCACGCGCACGGCCCGGGCGGTGAGGGCAGGGCGGTGAGGGCAGGACAGTGATTCAGCCCAGCACCAGCGCGCCTGGATCCGCCAGCCGACCCTGCAGATGTTCGGCGAAGGCGTGCGCCACCACCGGCAGCTGGCGGCCGCGCAGGCGCGCGAGCACCAGGCTGCCACGCGGAAAGCCCCGCTCGTCGAGCGGGCGGGCCACCAGTTCGCCGCCATCGGTGACCGCACCCACCGAGATCTGGAACGAGATGGCCTGCTCGCGCCGCAGGTAGCCCCGCAGGAACTCGAAGGAATTGCTTTCGATGGCCGGCTGGAACCGCATGGAGCTGCGCGCCAGGAAGCGCTCCAGCAACTGGCGCCCGCCAGTGTCGCGGTTGGGCAGGGCGAGCGGGTAGGGCTCGCAGTCGCGCAGGCGCAGGCTCGTGCGCGATGCCAGCGGGTGGCTGTGGTGCATCAGGGCGACGAGCCGTTGCTCGTACTCGCCGATCGTGTGGATGTCCGATTCGGGCGCGGGGTTGAAGACCAGCGCAAGGTCGCTTTCGAAGTCGCGCACGGCCTGCATGGCCTGGACCCGGTCGGCGATGTCGGCCTGGAAGGCCACCAGCGGGTGGCGCTCGCGAAAGCTGGCGATGGCCGCCGGCAGGAACACGGGAGCCAGGGCCTGGCTGCACACGATGCGCACACGGCCGCGCCGCATGCCCGCCAGTTCCTCGATCTCGGAGCGCACGCGCTCGAGCTCGGCGGTGCGGCCCCGGATATAGGCGACGAAGAGTTCGCCCGCGGCCGTCAGGCGCATGCCGCGCGGCAGGCGCTCGAAGAGGGCGGTGCCGATTTCCTCTTCCAGGTCCTGGATGCGGCGGATGACGGCCGAGGGCGCCACATGCAGGCGTTCGGCGGCCTGGCGCACCGAGCCCGCGCGGGCGACTTCGTCGATGTAGCGCAGAAAGCGCAGGTGGTTCATGGCGTGGGTCCTGACAGGGGGAATGCGAAGGCTGCGGACGGGCGGGCCGGCAGCGCGTGGCGCAGGCGGCGGCCACCAGGCCAGCGGCCGCAACAAGCTGCGCGAGCGCCATGACCATGCACGATCGATGCCAACCGGAACCGTTGCCGAAACGGCACCGCGAAGCGCGTGAAAAGGCAGGCTTGGCTAACGCCAACTGGCACACGTTCTGCATGGAATGTGGGCATGAACGCCGCCGACTTCCCCCTCGATCCGCTGAGTGCCACCGGGCATGCCGCTGGCCTGCCGGCCTGGCAGCGCACCGCGCAAGGCATCAGTCTGGTGCGCCACGCACCGCCGCCGCGCCCGATCGTGGTGCAGGCCATGCCCGATGCGCTGACGCTGGACATCGCGCGCACCGCGCTGGTGATCGTGGACATGCAGAACGACTTCTGCCATCGCGAGGGCTGGTTCGGCTCGCAAGGCATCGACGTGCGCCCGATGCGTCGGCCGATCCCCGTGCTGCGCCGCGTGCTGCCGGCCTGGCGCGCCACGCAGGCACCCGTGGTGTGGCTGAACTGGGGCATTCGCCCGGACCTGGCCAATCTGAGCCCGACGATCCGCTTCAAGGGCAAGCGCACGCCGCAGGCCGTGGGATATGGCGAGCCGCTGCCGCGTCGTGACAGCCGGGCGCTCGTGACCGGCGACTGGGGTGCGGCCGTCATCGCGGATCTGCAGGTGCAGGCCAGTGACCTCGTCGTGCACAAGCACCGCCTGAGCGGCTTCTGGGACAACGAGCTCGACAGCGTGCTGCGCCAGCGCGGCATCACCACCCTGGTCTTTGCCGGCATCAATACCGATCGCTGCGTCTTTGCCACGCTGCAGGACGCCGCCTTCCTGGGCTACGACTGCCTGCTGCTCGCCGATGCGTGCGGCACGCCATCGCCCGCGTACGTCTCGCGGGCCATCCATTTCCTCGTGCAGCAACTGCACGGTTTCGTCATTGGCAGCGACGCGTTGCTGCCCGCCCTGGCCGGAGCCCACGCCCCGGTCAACACCACTTCCACCCGCAAGGAGTCCGCATGACTTTCCTGTCCCGCCTCGCATCGCGCGGTGCCGCGCTCGGCATCGTCCTGGGCTGCAGCCTGGGCGCCATGTCCAGCGCCCTGGCCGCCACCGACATCAAGTTCGTCCTGAACTGGAAGTTCCAGGGCCCGCAGGCCTGGTTCTTCATCGCCCAGGACAAGGGCTACTTCAAGGACGAAGGGCTCAACGTCACGATCGACCAGGGCGAAGGCTCTGCCGCCTCCGTCATCAAGGTGGCCAGTGGCTCGTATGACGCGGGCTTTGGCGACATCAACGCGCTGGTCGAGCTGGCCGCGCGCCGTCCGGAAAGCGCGCCGGTAGGCGTCTACATGATGTACAACACGCCGCCCTTCACCATCGCGGTCAAGAGCGACAGCCCGATCCAGAGCCCGGCCGATCTCGTGGGCCGCACGGTGGGCGGGCCTGCCAACGACGGCGCGCTCAAGCTGTTCCCGGCCTTTGCCAAGGCGGCGGGCGTGGACGTGGCCGGCGTGAAGACCTCCAACATGGCGCCCAACCTGCGCGAGCAGATGCTGCTGCGCAATCAGGTCGACGCCGTCTTCGGCTACATCAACACGATCTGGTTCTCGGCCCGCCTTGTCGGCCTGGACCCGGCCAAGGATCTGCGCTTCATCAACTACGGCGACCATGGCCTGGACCTGTATTCCAACGCCATCGTGTTCTCGCGCGCCTTCGTGGAGAAGAACCCCGAGGCCGTGCGCGGCTTCCTGCGGGCCGTGAACAAGGCGCTGAACGAGACGGTCGCCGATCCGGAAGCGGCGATGGACTACGTGATGAAGCGCGAGCCGCTGCTCAATCGCGCCGTCGAGAAGGAACGCCTGATCGCCACGCTGGACGTCGAGATGAGCCATCCGGAAATCGCCAAGATCGGCTTTGGCGACGTGGACCCGGAACGTCTGGCGCGCACCATCGCCGTGGACGTGGATGCCGGCAACCTGCCGCGCACGCCTGACGTGGCCGAAGTCTTCGACAGCAGCTTCCTGCCCCCGCGCGCCGACCGCGCGAGCGAACTCTGAGCGAGGCGAGCATGGATCTGCAACTCAAGGACAAAGTCGTCGTCATCACCGGTCCCGCCAAGGGCATGGGCCGCGCCGTGAGCCTGGCCTTCGCGCGGGAAGGCGCACGCCTCGTGCTGGCCGGGCGCGATGTGGCGGCCATCGAGCCCGTGGCCGCCGAAGCCCGCGAGCTGGGCGTGGGCACGCAGGTCGTGGCCTGCGACATGACCGACCCGCAACAGACCGAGGCGCTGGCCGAGCAGGCCATCGCCGCCTTCGGGCGCATCGATGTGCTCGTCAACGTGGCCGGGGGCTCCGGCCCCATCGGCAAGACGGGCTGGGAAACCAGCACCGACGAGTTCAACGAGATCGTGCAGCTGAACATGACCGGCTGCTTCAACACCATGCGCGCCGTGCTGCCGGCCATGATCGCGCAGGGCGGCGGCAAGGTCGTCAACGTCGGCGGCACCTTCGGCATGCGCGGACGCGCGGGCCGCATGGCGTACTCGGCCTCCAAGTGGGGCCTGCGCGGCATCACCAAGAGCTTTGCCCTGGAAGCCGGCCCGCACAACGTCAACGTCAACTGCGTGGCCCCCGGCATGGTCGATGGCCCGCGCTTTCGCGACAAGGTCTGCGCCAACATGGCCCGCACCCAGGGCATCACGCTGGACGAAGCCATGACGCGCCATGCCGCGGACTACGCGCTGCGCCGGGTGTCGACCGACACCGATGTAGCCAACGCGTGCCTGTTCCTCGCGAGCGATGTCTCGCGCCAGATCACGGGCGTGGATCTGCCCGTGGACGGTGGCTGGGCCGCCCTGTAATTGTGGAGACAAATGCAATGAAGTCAGTCGATATGGTCATCCGGGGCGGCAAGGTCGTCTCGTCACAACGCATCGTCGAGGCCGCCGTGGCCATCGATGGCGGGCGCATCGTCGCCATCGGCGCCGAGGCGCTGATGCCGCCGGCGCGCGAGACGGTCGATGCGCAGGGGCTGTATCTGCTGCCTGGCGCCATCGACAGCCACGTGCACTTTCGCGACCCGGGCTATCCGAACAAGGAGACCTGGAAGAGCGGTTCGGCCGCCGCGGCCTGCGGTGGCGTGACGACCGTGTTCGACATGCCGAACACCAACCCGCCCACCGGCACCATCGAGGCGATGCAGATGAAGCTGCGCGCCGCCGAATCGTCCTATGTCGACTTCGGGATCCATGCCCTCTTCGGCGACGAGACGGTCGACCATCTGGAAGACCTGCTCGATGCGGGCGCGACGAGCTTCAAGGCCTTCGTGGGCAATACCTTCGGCAACCTGCCGGCGCCCACCGACGGCGCGCTGCTCGAAGGCTTCGAGAAGCTTGCCCCGCTGGGCATCCGCACGGTGGTGCATGCCGAGAACTCGTCGATCATGGCGCGCCGCCAGAAGCGACTGCGCGAGGCCGGGCGCACCGACCCGCTGGCCCACCTTGCCGCACGGCCGGCCGTGGCCGAGATCGAGGCCGTTGGCCGCGTCGTGACGCTGGCCGAATGGACCGGCGCGCGGGTGCACATCGCCCACCACAGCGCGGCCGATTCCCTGTACGTGCTGCGCGAAGCCAAGGCTCGCGGCGTGGACGTCACGGTCGAGACCTGCCCGCAGTACCTGCTGCTCAACACCAACGACATGCTGCGCCTGGGCGGCGTGCTGCGCGTGAACCCGCCGGTGCGCGAAGCGCGTCACAACCAGCCGCTGTGGGATGCCCTGCGCGAAGGCGTGATCGACATGATCGCCACGGACCACGCCCCGCACACGCCCGAGGAAAAGACGCGGGAGAGCATCTGGGAATGCGACTGTGGCTTCCCCGGCGTGGAAACCCAGATGGCGCTGATGCTGACCGAAGTGAACCGCGGCCGCGCGAGCCTGATGGACTACGTGCGCTGGAGCGCCGAGGCGCCGGCCAAGGCCTGGGGCCTGGAAGGCGTGAAGGGCGTGCTGGCGGTGGGCGCGCACGCCGACATCGCCATCGTCGACATGGATCGCACGGGCACGCTGTCGCAGAACCGCCTGCGCTCCATCAGCAAGATCTCGCCGTGGCACGGCCGCGCCGTGCAGGGCTACCCGGTGCACACGATCGTGCGCGGCCGCTTCGTCATGCGCGATGGCGAGCTCATCGAGGATACGGCGGGCTGGGGCCAGACGGTCAAGGGCATCCAGGCCATGCCGGCTGCCGAGGTCCGTCATCCCGAGACCTTCATCACCGCCGTGACCGCACCGGGCGCCGCCCAGGCCGACGTCGACGCGACCCGGAGGACGGCATGAGCAGCATCGGCAACACCGCAGGTGCCGGGGGGGAGCCGGCGGGCGCTCCCGTTGGCGCCGCCCAGCGCGTCGACGTCTTCGTGGTGCCGTGCAGCGGGCCTGGCGACCTGTCCGGCGTGCAGGCGCTGATCGACGCCGGCACGCTGGACCCCGCCGCCATCGTCGCCGTCATGGGCAAGACCGAAGGCAATGGCTGCGTCAACGACTTCACCCGTGAATACGCCAGTTCGGCGTGGGCCGCGTTTCTTGCACCGCACCTGGGCTGCACGCCCGCGCAGGCCGAAGCCCGGGTCGCGCTGGTGATGTCCGGCGGCACCGAAGGCGTGCTGTCCCCGCACTTCACGGTCTTCACGCGCAGCCAGGCCGCGCCGGTCGAGGGCCTGGGCAAGCGCCTGGTGCTGGGCGTGGCCCAGACGCGGGACTTTGCCGCCGACGAGGTGGGCCGCCAGGCGCAGATCAGCGCCACGGCCGACGCCGTGCGCGCGGCCATGCAGGACGCGGGCATCGACGATGCCGCGGATGTGCACTTCGTGCAGGTCAAGTGTCCGCTGCTGACCTCCACGCGCGTGCACGAGGCCGTCGCCCGTGGCGTGGAGCCGGTCACGCGCGATACCTACGAGTCGATGGGGTACTCGCGTGGCGCCTCCGCCCTGGGCATCGCCGTCGCGCTGGGCGAACTGGACGATGCGGGCGATCTGGACGCGCGGGTGCTGACCGATGCGACCGCCTGGTCCTCGCGCGCGTCCGCATCCAGCGGCATCGAGCTCCTGAACAATGTCGTCATCGTGCTGGGCGAGGCGCCGGGCGCGAGCTCGCCCTACGTCATCGGCCACACCGTCATGCAGGACGCCGTGGATGCGCGGGCCGTGCGCACGCTGCTGCGCGAGCGCTTCGGCCTCAACCCGGATGCCGATGACGCCGAGCTGGGCGCGCGCCTGGTCAACGTGCTGGCCAAGTCCGAAGCCGATCCGCGCGGGACGGTGCGTGCGGCGCGCCACACCATGCTCAACGATTCGGACATCAACGCCACGCGGCATGCGCGCGCTGCCGTGGGCGCCGTGCTGGCCAGCGTGGTGGGCCGCACCGCGCTGTACGTGTCCGGCGGGGCGGAACACCAGGGCCCGCCGGGCGGCGGTCCGGTGGCAGCCATCCTGCGCGCCGAGCCGCCTGCCAAGGAGACCGCATCATGAGCCAGGCCTTCATCGAACTGTCCGATGTCATCGTGCGCTACGGCGCCAATCATGACGGCACGCTCGCGCTGGACCAGACCAACCTGCGCATCGACGAGGGCGATTTCATCGCGCTGGTCGGGCCATCGGGCTGCGGCAAGTCGACCATCCTGAAGCTCGTCTCCGGCCTGCTGCAACCCAGCGCGGGCGGCGTGTTCCTGGGTGGGCGCGAGGTGCGCGCGCGTCAGGTCGGCATCGGCCTGGCCTTCCAGAATCCGACCATGATGCCGTGGCTGACGATCCGCGAGAACATCATGATGCCGCTCAAGATCGTCGAGCCCTTTCGCAGCGAATACCGGCGCAAGAAGAAAGGCGAGTTCGCGCAGCGCGCCGATGCCATGCTGGCCAAGGTCGGCCTGGCGGGCTTTGGTGACAAGCGCCCCTGGGAACTGTCGGGCGGCATGCTGCAGCGCGCGTCGCTGTGCCGCGCGCTGATCCATGAGCCGCGCCTGCTGTTGCTGGACGAGCCCTTCGGCGCACTGGACTCCTTCACCCGCGAAGAGCTGTGGGAGATCCTGCAGACCCTGTGGATCGAGACCCGGCCCACCGTGCTGCTGGTGACGCACGATCTGCGCGAAGCCGCCTACCTGGCCAACCGCATCTGCGTGATGACCGCGCGCCCCGGGCGCATCCTGGAGGACCGCGCCGTGCCGTTCGCGCGTCCGCGCACCGTGGAGATGAGCTACGACGCCGAGTTCGCCGCCCTGGTGCAGGCCCTGCGCCGGCGCATTGCCGAAGCCCGCATCGATGGTGGTGCCGCCATCCCCACCGGAGCCGCCGCATGACGACCCCTGCCAACAAGCTGTCCCCCAAGGCCCGCCAGCGCCTGCTGTCCGTCGGCGTGCTGGTCGCCTTCTTCGCGATCTGGGAAATCGCATGCCTTGCGACCGGCGTGTCCGACCTCATCCTGCCCCGGCCCTCGCAGATCGCCGCCGTGCTGATCGAGCGCGGCCCGCTGCTGTGGCCGCATGCGGTCCAGACGCTGTACACCACCGTGCTCGGCTTCGCGCTGGGGGTGGGCGTGGGCATCATCCTGGGCGTCATCGTGGGCTCGTCGCGGCTGGCCTACGACGTGGCCTATCCGCTGCTCGTCGGGTTCTCCAGCATCCCCAAGGTGGCCGTGGTGCCGATCTTCGTGGTCTGGTTCGGCGCGGGCACCGTGCCGGCCGTGCTGACCTCGATGGTGATCAGCATCTTCCCGGTGGTGGTCAACGTGGCCACGGGCCTCGCGAACACCGAGCCCGAACTGGAAGACGTGCTGCGCGTGCTGGGTGCCAAAAAGCGCGACGTGCTGTGGAACGTCAGCCTGCCGCGGGCATTGCCGTACCTGTTCGCCTCGCTGAAGGTCGCGATCACGCTCGCGTTCGTGGGCACCGTGCTGTCCGAGTCGGTGGCCGCCAACCTGGGCATCGGCAACGTGATGATGATCGCAAGCGGCAACTTCGACGTGCCCCTGGTGTTTGCCGGCCTGGTCATCCTGGCCGTCATGGGCGTTGCGCTGTATGCGATATGCTCGTTCGCAGAAATGCGCCTGACCGGCTGGTCGCAACGAAAGAACCAGACCGCCTGAGCGCGTCCGCCCGGCCACGCCGGGCGGGTTACCACCCCAGGATGATCCATGAGTCTTGAACAATCCCCCATCACCAACCCCGTCGCCCCGGTGGCGCTGCGCAGCATCGCCGTGTTCTGCGGGTCGAACTTCGGCGTGTCGCCGGCCTATGCGGAGGCGGCGCGTGCGTTCGGGCAGGCCATGGCCCGGCGCGGCATCACACTGGTCTACGGTGGCACGACCAAGGGGCTGATGGGGGTGGTGGCCGATGCGGTGCTGGCGGCGGGCGGGGATGCCGTCGGCGTCCTCAACCAGCGGCTGTTTGCCCGGGGTCACCTGCACACCGGCTTGCCGCGCCACGAAGTCGTGCCCAGCATGCGCGAGCGCAAGGCTCGCATGGGTGAGCTCGCCGATGCCTTCGTTGCCCTGCCGGGCGGCCTGGGCACGATGGAGGAATGGTTCGAGGCGGCCACGCTGACCCAGCTCAACGACCACCTGGGCCGCCCGGCCAAGGCGTGCGGTGCGCTCAACGTGCGCAGCTTCTACGACCCGATGCGCGCGTTGCTCGAGCACGCCGTGCAGGAAGGCTTCATGCGCGTGGAACACGCGCAGATGGCCGTGATCGAGGCCGACCCCGAGGTGCTGCTGGACCGCCTGGCGGCCTGGCAGGCCCCGGTGGTCGACAAATGGATCGGCCAGCCGGGGTCCTGAGGCGCGCGCAGGGCGCCTACTGCTTCTCGATGCCTGCCGCCTGGATCACCTTGCCCCACAGGTCGTACGTGTCGCGGGTGATCTGGGTCAGGGCCTGCGGCGTCGAGGGTTCGACGACGTAGGCGCCGTTCAGGAAAAAGCGCGCGACTTCCTCGGATTTCAGGGACTCGCCGATCGCCTGGTTCAGTGTCTTGACCACGTCCTCGGGCATGCCGGCCGGACCATAGAAGGCCATCCAGCTGGGCAGGGCCAGGCCTTCGACGCCAGCCTCGGTCAGCGTGGGCACGTCCGGCAGCGTCGGGCTGCGCTCGGTGGAAGGCACGGCCAGCAGGTTGGCGCGGCCGGTCTGCTGGGCCGTGATGGCGTTGGGCGCGGCATCGAACATGTAGGTGATGCGGCCCGTGAGCAGATCCCGCGAGGCATCCGCGCCGCCCTTGTAGGGCACGTGGGTGATGTCCAGGCCATTCTTGCGCGCGAACATCTCGCCGATGATGTGCGAGGACGTGCCCGTGCCGAACGAGCCATAGCTGAGCTTGCCGGGATTGGCCTTCACGTAGTCCACGAGCCCGGCCACGGTCTTCGCGCCCGTGCCCTCGTGGGCCACGAGCACCAGCGGGCCGCGCGCGGCCAGGCTGAGCGGCGTCAGGTCCTTGAAGGGGTCGTAGTCGGCCTGGGTCAGCGTGTGCGGGTTCTGCGCCACGGTGGACGAGGGGCTGTACAGCAACGTGTAGCCGTCCGGATCGGCACGCACCACGGTCGTGGTGGCCACGATCGTGCTGGCGCCGGGCCGGTTCTCGACGATGACCGGCACCTTGAGCACGGTGGACAGGCGCTGGGCCACGGCCCGCGCCTGGCCGTCGGTCGCGCCGCCGGCCGTGAACCCGATGACGATGCGGATGGCGCGACCGGGTTCGGGGTAGGCGGCATGCACGGCGCTGGACATGAGCGCGGCGGCGAACAGGCCGGCACAGGCCAGACGTTTGACGACGGATTCCATGGTCTTCTCCTGAGGAATTGTTGTGTTCGACGACTTTGCGTCGATTCATGGACTGTCGATTCGAATATTACTTCAAGGCATCGTGAAATCGGCCCCAGGTAGGTACATATCCTAGGGTTGTCGCTCATAAAATGGACGTGCGGTTCATTTATCGGTGTCCGCCGGCGGGATTGCAGGGACAATTCCGCCGCATGCCCCATCGCTTCGCAGTACGCACCGCCGCGAAGCGCGCCGCGCACGCGCCCGGTGCGTCACGCCGCGCCCGGAGCCACCGCGCTTGGCGCCAAGCCGCGCCAGCCGGGCATCGGCGTGAATTGGCATTGATCCTGCATGGACTCCGCATGTTGTATACAAGCGGGGATTCAAGTGCTGCCTTCATCCACCATCCCAGGGCCCACCCTGGACGCCTGGCGCCATGCCTACCACGCCGGGGCCGAACCGGCCCGGCTGCTGGCGCCGTATCTCGAGATCGACCCGTCCGACGTGGCGTGGATCGCGCGCCTGGACCGCGCGCGGCTGGACGCCCAGTTGGCCGACCTGGCCGAGCGCCGCGCGGCGGTGGGCGGTGACCTGACCCGGCTGCCGCTGTATGGCGTGCCCTTTGCCGTCAAGGACAACATCGATGTGGCGGGCTGGCCGACGACGGCGGGCTGCCCCGGATTCGCCTATACCCCCACGGCCGACGCCGGCGTCGTCGCGCGGTTGCGCGCCGCCGGGGCCATCGTGGTGGGCAAGACCAATCTGGACCAGTTCGCGACCGGGCTGGTCGGCGTGCGCTCGCCCTACGGCGCCGTGCCCAACACCTTCGATCCGGCCTATGTCAGCGGCGGCTCCAGTTCAGGCTCGGCCTCGGTCGCGGCGCGTGGCCTCGTGCCGTTCTCGCTGGGCACGGACACCGCGGGCTCGGGACGCGTGCCCGCCGCGTTCAACAACCTGGTGGGCCTCAAGCCCACCAAGGGCTGGTTCTCGACGGCCGGCGTCGTGCCGGCCTGCCGCACGCTGGACTGCGTGTCGATCTTTGCCCTGACGGTCGCGGACGCCACGCTGGTGGCCGAGGTCGCCGGTGCGCCGGATGCGGCCGATCCGTATTCGCGCGCCTGCCCGCCGCAGGCGCCGCACGCGCCTTCGCCCGCGCTGCGGCTGGCCGTGCCCGCCCAGTGCGAGTTCTTCGGCGACACGCAGGCTCAGGCCGCTTTCGAGCAGGCGCGCCATGCGCTGGTCGACCTGGGGGCCGAAGTCGTGGAGATCGATTTCGCACCGTTTGCCGAGCTCGCCGCACTGCTGTACCAGGGGCCCTGGGTGGCAGAGCGCCTGGCCGCGGTGGAGGCGCAGCTTGCCCGCGACGCGCAGTCGGTGCACCCCGTGGTGCGCGGCATCGTCGAGGGGGCGCGGGCCTACTCGGCCGTGGACACGTTCCGCGCCGAGTACCGGCGAGCGGCCCTGTCGGCGCAGATCCAGGCCACGCTGGCCGCCGTGGACGCGCTGGTCGTGCCGAGCACGCCGTCCATCTACACGATCGCCGATGTGCTGGCCGACCCGCTGGCGCTCAATGCGCGGCTGGGCACCTATACCAACTTCACGAACCTGGCGGACCTGAGCGCGCTGGCCGTGCCGGCGGGCTTTCGGGCCGACGGCCTGCCGGCCGGCATCACGTTCATTGCGCCCGCCTGGCACGACCGTGTGCTGGCGGCCATCGGCCAGCGCTGGCAAGCCGCGCAGGCGCTGCCGCTGGGCGCGACCGGGGCACCGTGCCCGGTGGCCGGGGAAGCCGCCCTGCCGGCCCCGCCAGCCCAGGGCGTGGTGCGGGTTGCCGTGGTGGGTGCGCACCTGACCGGCATGCCTTTGAACCCACAATTGACCACGCGTGGCGCGGCATTCGTGGAGTGCACGCGCACGGCGCCCGACTATCGCCTGTACGCGCTGGCCGGCACGGTGCCGCCCAAGCCCGGCCTTGCGCGCGACAGCGCGGGTGGGCAGCCCATCGTGGTGGAGCTCTGGGACATCGCCGAGTCCGCTTTCGGTGCGTTCGTCGCCGAGATCCCGGCCCCCCTGGGCATCGGCACCCTGACCCTGGAAGACGGCCGCGAGGTCAAGGGCTTCATCTGCGAGCCGCGCGGCCTGGCGGGCGCGCGCGAGATCACCACGTTCGGCGGCTGGCGCGCCTACATCGACAGCCTGGGCGCGCGCCCGGCCGGCAAGGAGTGATGACCCCATGTTCGAGACGGTCCTGATTGCAAACCGCGGCGAGATCGCCGTGCGTGCCATCCGCAGCTTGCGCCGCCTGGGCGTGCGCAGCGTGGCGGTGTATTCCGAGCCGGACCGCGATGCGGCCCATGTGCGCCTGGCCGACGTGGCCGTGGCGCTGGGCGGCGCCAAGCCGGGCGACAGCTATCTGGTCATCGAGCGCATCCTCGCGGCGGCGCGCGAGACGGGGGCGCAGGCGATCTATCCCGGCTACGGTTTCCTGTCGGAAAGCGCCGAGTTCGCCGAAGCCTGCGAGGCCGCGGGTATCGCCTTCATCGGCCCGACCCCCACGCAGATCCGTGAGTTCGGACTCAAGCACCGGGCCCGCGAGCTGGCCGCGCAGGCGGGCGTGCCGATGACGCCGGGCACGGGGCTGCTGGCCAGCGTGGACGACGCCCTGGCGCAGGCAGAACGGATCGGGTACCCCGTGATGCTGAAAAGCACCGCGGGTGGCGGCGGCATCGGCCTGTCGCGCTGCCCGGACGCCGCCAGCCTGCGGGCCGCCTTCGATGGCGTGCAGCGCATGGGCGAACAGTTCTTCAAGGACAGCGGCGCCTTCCTGGAGCGCTGCATCGATCGTGCACGCCACGTGGAAGTGCAGATCTTCGGCGATGGCAGCGGGCGCGTCGCGGCCCTGGGCGAGCGCGATTGTTCCATCCAGCGGCGCAACCAGAAGGTGATCGAGGAAACCCCGGCACCGCACCTGCCCGAGGCCACACGCGCGGCCATGCTGGCCGCCGCCGTGCAACTGGGGGAATCGGTGGCCTACCGGTCCGCTGGCACCGTGGAGTTCATCTACGATGCGCAGGCCGATGCCTTCTACTTCCTGGAGGTCAACACGCGGCTGCAGGTCGAGCATCCGGTGACCGAGATGGTCAAGGGGGTGGACCTGATCGAATGCATGTTGCGCGTGGCCGCCGGCGAGCCGCTGGACTGGCCTGCGCTGGAGGCCGCGCCGCAGGGCGCTGCCATGGAAGTGCGCCTGTATGCCGAAGACCCGGTGCGCAACTTCCAGCCGTCGCCCGGCACCCTGACCGAGGTGCATTTCCCGGATGACGTACGCGTGGATGGCTGGGTGCGCACGGGCACGGTGGTGTCGGCGTTCTACGATCCCTTGCTGGCCAAGCTGATCGTGCACGCCCCCACGCGCGAAGCCGCGCGCGCGGCGCTGGCGCAGGCGCTGGCCGCCACGCGCCTGCACGGCATCGCCACCAACCTGGACTATCTGCGCGCGGTGGTGGCCGCCCCCGAGTTTCGCGACGGCACGATGTTCACGCGGCTGCTGGACAGCTTCGTCTACCAGCCCGACGCGATCGAAGTCCTGGAGCCTGGCACCTACACGAGCGTGCAGGATTACCCGGGCCGCCTGGGCTACTGGCACATCGGTGTGCCGCCCTCGGGCCCCATGGACGATTACGCCTTTCGGCTGGCCAACCGCATCGTCGGCAATGCCCCCGAGGCCGCCGGCCTGGAGTGCACGCTGATCGGCCCGAGGCTGCGTTTTCACAGCGACGCGGTGATCGCGCTGACTGGCGCGGACACGCCTGCGCGCCTGGACGGCGAGCCCGTGCCCCTGTGGCAGCCCATTGCCGTCAAGGCCGGGCAGGTGCTGGACGTGGGCCGGGCCACCGCCGGCTGCCGCACGTATCTTGCCGTGCGTCAGGGTCTGGACGTGCCGCAATACCTGGGCAGCCGATCCACCTTCGTGCTGGGCCAGTTCGGTGGGCATGGCGGGCGTACCTTGCGCCATGGCGATCTGATTGCCGTGGCCAACCCCGCCTTGCCCGCGTCCACCACGCCCGCGCCCGTGTCCGAGGCCGCCGTGCCCGATGCGGCGCTCGTGCCGACCTACGGTCAGGACTGGCAGATCGGCGTCTTGTATGGCCCGCACGGTGCGCCGGACTTCTTCACCGAAGCGTCGCTGGCCACCTTTTTCGATGCCGACTGGGAGGTGCACTACAACTCCAACCGGCTCGGTGTGCGCCTGGTCGGACCCAAGCCCGACTGGGTGCGGTCCGATGGCGGCGAGGCCGGCCTGCACCCGTCCAACATCCACGATTGCGAGTACGCGATCGGGGCCATCAATTTCACCGGCGATTCCCCGGTCATCCTGACCTGCGATGGCCCGAGCCTGGGCGGCTTCGTGTGCCCGGTGACCATCGCCAAGGCCGAGCTCTGGAAGGTAGGTCAGTTGCGTCCGGGTGACCGCATCCGCTTCAAGCCGATGGGCTGGGACGAAGCGCAGGCGCGCCAGCTGGCGCAGGACGCGGCCATCGCGGGGCTCGTGCCCGTCGAGGTGCCGGCCTTCGCCGCACCCGTGCTGACCACCACGGCGGCGCAGGGCGATGCGGCGTCGCGCCACGACGGCGCCGGGCACGCAGCCCCGTCAGCCGGCGACAGCGCCGTGTCGGCGCCGGCTGCCGCGCCCGGCGGTTCGCCGGCCATCGTCGCGCTGCTGCCGGCCCAGGGCCACCATCCGCTCGTCACGTACCGCCAGGCGGGCGATGGCTACCTCCTGCTCGAGTACGGCGACAATGTCCTCGACATCGCCCTGCGGCTGCGCGTGCACCTGGTGATGCAGGCCATCCACGCCGCCGCCATCGACGGGGTGGACGAACTGTCGCCGGGCGTGCGCTCGCTGCAGGTGCGGTACGACGGTCGGCGCATCCGCCAGGGTGAGCTGGTCACGCGTCTGCTGGCCATCGAGACCCGCCTGCCGGACGTGCGCGACCTCAAGATCCCCACGCGCGTGATCCACCTGCCGATGGCCTTCGAGGATTCGGCCACCCTGGGCGCGGTGCAGCGGTATCGGGAAACCGTGCGGGCCGATGCGCCCTGGTTGCCGAACAACGTCGACTTCATCCAGCGCATCAATGGGTTGCCCGATCGTGACGCCGTGCGCGACGTCGTGTACGCCGCAAGCTATCTGGTGATGGGACTGGGCGACGTGTACCTGGGCGCGCCCTGCGCCGTGCCGCTGGATCCGCGTCACCGCCTGCTGACGTCCAAGTACAACCCCGCACGCACCTTCACGGCCGAAGGCACGGTGGGCATCGGCGGCGTCTACATGTGCATCTACGGCATGGATTCGCCAGGCGGCTATCAGCTGGTCGGGCGCACGGTGCCGATCTGGAACAGCCATACGGTCAATCCGGACTTCACGAGCGGCGAGCCCTGGCTGCTGCGCTTCTTCGACCAGGTGCGCTTCTATCCGGTGAGCGAGGCCGAACTCGACACCGTGCGGGCGGACTTTCGCGAAGGCCGTGCCCGCGTGCGCATCGAGGAAGAGGTCTTCGACTTCGGCGCCTACCTGGACTTCCTGGACGCCAACGCCGCGGACATCGCCGCCTTTCGCGAGGCGCAGCAGGCGGCGTATGCCACCGAGGTGGCGCACTGGCAGGCCAGCGAGGCCGCGGTATCGGCCACGGCGGCCGATGTGCCGGCGGCGTCCGACGATGCCGAGGGCGACCCGGTGGTGGCCGAGATGTGCGGCAATGTCTGGAAGATCCTGGTGCAGCCGGGCGACACCGTCACCGCCGGGCAGCCGATCGTCGTGGTCGAGGCCATGAAGATGGAACTGTCCGTGTGCGCGCCGCGCGAAGGCACGGTGGGCCATGTCAGTTGCCGGGTGGGCACACCGGTCAACGTGGGCGACCGCCTGCTGCACCTGGTGTAGGGGCAGGGCACACGCCGCGCGGCGTGTGCCGACCCGACGCCCTTGCCGCCCGGCGCGCGGGCGCGAGGCCGCGTCGTCGGTCGGGCCGACCGGCGTGCTCCCTGGCCCCCGCCAGGCGACCTCGGCCGCGGTGGTGCCAGGCGCCGGGTCAGGCCCGGCGCCTCGCCAGGTCCTTGTCCGACGGCTTGAGGCCCGTGTGCCGCGCGATCAGATCCAGCACGCTGGCCTCGCCAGGCCCATCGGCCAGTGCGGCATCGGGCATCCAGATCGCGCTCGCGTGGTCGGCGATGAGAAGCCACTGGCCGTGGCCGCGTACCAGTCGGGTGAAGCTCGCCCAGGGCAGCAGGGTGGCGCGCTGGTCATTGCGCCACAGGACGCCGCGTTCGCCGAACAGCACCTCGTGCGCGGCGAACAGTCCGCTGGACTCGGCATGGATCGCGCGCAGCAGGCGCATCTGGGCCAGCGAGGTCCAGGCCGAGCCGATCAGCATGCCCAGCAGCAGGAGGCTCAGGAGGACCGTGAAGACGCCATCGGTGTCGAACAGCCATTCGCTGCTGCCCGTGCGGTTGGCGAGCCAGAGTTCGGATTGCAGGCCCAGCACGGCGGGCAGGGTGCTGACGATCATGCCCAGCAGGATGAGCGCGAGGACCCCGCCCCAGCCGCGCAGGCGTCCCCGCCTGCCCAGCCCCTTGAGCAGATGCTTCTGCAGGTCCAGATACTGGCCGAAGTCCAGGGCAGGGGACGGCATGCGGTAGTGGATCGGGGCAATCTCGTCGTCAGCAGGCATGGGTGTGCGTGGGGTGAGCGCCCGACGGTGCCGGGCTGGCCGGGCTCATTGTCGGCCGGCTGGCCGACACTGGGCAAGCCGACGAGCGCCCGCGCCGCCACGCGGTGCCGATCGTGCCCGCCTTGCGCGAAGCCGGCTTCACCGACCCGGTGGGCCGGGGCGAACTGGCCACGCCAGGTAGGCGGCGTGCGTGGCGCGCATCTCGTGCCGGGGCGCGATGCGCCAAGACCGGACCACGCGCGGCGGCGTGGCGGGCGGTGGCAGCGGTCACCACCCGGCCAGGGGCCCGCGAGCAGCAGGCCTGGCCGTCTTCATCGGCGCTGCCAGGTCACCTGGCCTGCGCCTGCGGTGTCGTCAGATCTTCTCGAAGACGACGTCCTGCGCTCCTTCCCACAACACCTTCTGACCAAGGGCGCGCAGGTTCTCCTTGCCCTCGACGATGGTCAGGAAGTGGTTGCCCGCGAGCTGCCCCATCTTGCTGGAAAAGGAACAGCTGCCGTAGGCCAGGATGATCTCGGTTTCGCTGTAGCCACCGGGATAGAACAGGATGTCGCCCACCGACGGGTGGCTCGTGTGGTTCTCGAAGTCCACGCCCAGCGTGAAGTCGCCCATCGGGATCCAGCAGCCTTCGCCGCTCCAGCGCACGTGGATCAAGCGCTCGCGATACGGCAGCAGCGCTTCGAAGGCGGCCACGGTGAGGGGGGCATCGGGATGGGTTTCGGCGATGAAGGTGTGGCCGGCGGCGGTGATGCGGATACGGGACATGGCGAATGGGGCTGAGGGGAAGCCCTCAGTGTCGCATCGTGATCGCGTCCGGGACGGTGGCTTTGTGCCAGCGGCCCGTTGCCGCACGGGCAACGGGCCCGGGCCCGGGCTGGCCCGGCATGCGCCCGCGCCAGCCGGACCGGGCGCGAGCGCGCCCCTTACAGCCGCTTGATGAACACCATGCTGTTGCGCGAGCGGTTGTAGTGCGCCTGGCGATCGCGCGGCAGATCGGCGATGCCGCCCTGCGTGAAGCCGCGCTTGATGAACCAGTGCGCCGTGCGGGTGGTCAGCACGAAGAGCCGGCGCACGCCGCTCGCGCGGGCACGCGCCTCGACGTGGCGCAGCAGCTTCTCGCCTTCGCCCTCGCCTTGCCAGTCGGGGTGGACGGTGAAGCAGCCCATTTCGGCCATGCGCTCTTCCGGCCAGATGTGCAGCGAGGCGCAGCCGTAGATGATGCCGTCGTGCTCGGCCACCCAGAACTTCTCGACGTCGCGCTCGATCTCGTGGCGTCCGCGCGGCACCAGGGTGCCGTCCTCTTCCAGCGGCTCGATCAGCTGCAGGATGGCGCCGACGTCATCCACCGCGGCGGGCCGCAGGTCATCCAGCGTGTCCTCGACCACCATGGTGCCCACGCCATCGTGGGTGAAGATCTCGAGCAGGATGCTGCCATCGAGCGAGTAGGGCAGCAGGTGGGCACGCGCCACGCCCTGCTTGACCGCCCGCGAGGCGTGTTCCAGGTAGAAGGCCGTGTCTTCGTCCAGCGCCTTGTGCTGCAGCAGGCGGTCCGCATCCACGCGGGCAAGCTCGGTGTCGACGTTGCCATCGTCATCCAGCACGCCGGCGCTCTCGGTCAGGAAGATCAGCTTTTCGGCGCGCAGCGACACCGCCACGCGCGTGGCGAGTTCTTCCATGGCCAGGCTGAAGGCTTCGCCCGTGGGCGAGAAGCCCAGCGGGGACATCAGCACGATCGAGCCATGATCGACGGCAAAGCGCAGTGCCTCGGTGTCGATCTTGCGCACCGTGCCGGTGTGGCGGTAGTCCACGCCATCGATCACGCCCACGGGGCGCGCCGTGACGAAGTTGCCGGTCAGCACGCGGATGCGCGCGTGCGACATGGGGGTGTTGGGCAGGCCCTGGCTGAAGGCGGCCTCGATGTCGAGCATGATCTCGCCCGCGGCTTCCTTCGCGCATTCGAGGGCGGCGGCATCGGTGACGCGCACGCCGCGATCGAACTGCTGCTCGATGCCCTTCAGGCGCATCTGCTCGTTGACCTGCGGGCGCGAGCCGTGCACCAGCACCAGACGGATGCCCAGGGCGCTCAGCAGCGACAGGTCCTGCACGAGGCTGTTGAGCGCGCCGGCCTGGACCAGCTCGCCGCCAAAGGCGATGACGAAGGTCTTGCCGCCGAAGGCGTGCACATAGGGGGCGACTTCACGAAACCAGCGCACGAACTGCGCGGGCGAGGTGACGGCCAGCTCGAGCTCGGGGCCATCGAGGGCGTCGGACAGCGGGTGGTTGACGGGGGCCCCGTCGGGGGGCTCTTCGGTCAGGGTGTTCTGAGTCATGGGGCGAGGCGCTGGGAGGTTGCGGAAAAACGAGGCGCACCCGCGTGCATGGCGCGCGGCGCCTATTCTACGCGCTGCAGGGTTTCCTATAATGGCGGGTTCGCCGAACCTTTTTCGCGGCGCCCGGGCTGCCCCGTGCGATGCCTTCGCATGCCGCCGCCCACGCCCGCCCAGACCCCGATTCCGATCGCGTGACCTCCAAGCCCCCGCGCCAGCGCACTCCGTTTCCGCCCATCACGTTCCCCGAAGAGCTGCCCGTCAGCGCCCGGCGCGAGGAGATCGCGCGCGCGATCGTCGCGCACCAGGTCGTCATCGTGAGCGGGGAAACGGGCTCGGGCAAGACCACGCAGCTCCCCAAGATCTGCCTGGAACTGGGCCGTGGCGAGCGCGGCATGATCGGCCACACGCAGCCCCGGCGCCTGGCCGCGACCTCGGTGGCCAAGCGGGTCGCGCAGGAACTGAACACCACGTTCGGCGAGGTCGTGGGCTATCAGGTGCGCTTCAACGACCGCACCCAGCCGGGGGCCTCGGTCAAGCTCATGACCGACGGCATCCTGCTTGCCGAATCGCAGCGCGATCCGATGTTGCGTGCATACGACACGATCATCATCGACGAAGCCCACGAGCGCAGCCTGAACATCGACTTCCTGCTCGGGTATCTGAAGCAGTTGCTGCCGCGCCGGCGCGATCTGAAGCTGATCATCACCTCGGCCACCATCGATGCGGGCCGATTCGCGGAACATTTCGGCGAGCCGGGCAAACCCGCGCCCGTGATCGAAGTGTCGGGTCGTCTGTACCCGGTGGAGGTGCGCTATCGCCCGGTCAACCCGGACGCGGCGCTCGAGACCGCCGACGAGCCCGGCAAGCGCGGGCGTGACCGCGAGCGCCTGGATCGCGACGACGAGCGCGATCTGATCGAGGCCATCTGCGATGCCGTGGGCGAGTGCGCCCGCCATGGCGCGGGCGACGTCCTCGTATTTCTGCCCGGCGAGCGCGAGATCCGCGAGGCGGCCGAGGCACTGCGCAAGCGCCATCCGCCGGGTACCGAGATCCTGCCGCTCTTTGCCCGCCTGTCCCAGGCCGAGCAGGAGGCCGTCTTCCATCCCAAGGGCAGCGGGCGCCGGGTGGTGCTGGCCACCAACGTGGCCGAGACCTCGCTCACCGTGCCCGGCATCCGCTTCGTGGTGGACTCGGGGCTGGCGCGGGTCAAGCGCTATTCCTGGCGCAACAAGGTCGAACAGCTGCGGGTCGAGCCCATCAGCCGGGCTTCCGCCAACCAGCGCGCCGGCCGCTGCGGGCGCCTGGGCCCGGGGGTGTGCATCCGCCTGTACGCGGAAGACGATTTCCTCGCGCGCGCCGAGTTCACGGATCCGGAGATCCTGCGCTCGTCGCTCGCCTCGGTGATCCTGCGCATGAAGTCGCTGCGCCTGGACGACATCGAGCAGTTCCCGTTCGTCGAGGCGCCGCCCGGGCGGGCGGTGGCCGATGGCTATCACCTGCTGCACGAGCTGGGGGCGATCGACGGCGCCAATGCGCTCACGCGCATCGGCCACGAACTTGCCAAGCTGCCCGTGGACCCGCGCATCGCCCGCATGATCCTGTCCGCGCGCGATCATCAGTGCCTGGCCGAGATCCTCGTCATCGCCGCGGCGCTGTCCGTGCAGGACCCGCGCGATCGGCCGCTGCAGGCCCAGGAAGCCGCCGATGCGGCGCACGCGGCGTTCGCCGACGAGCGCTCGGAGTTCCTGTCCTTCATCAAGTTGTGGGACTGGTACCACGAACAGGTCCAGCACAAGGCCTCGCAGCGCAAATTGTGGGCACAATTGCGCGAGCGTTTCCTGTCGCCCCTGCGGCTGCGCGAATGGCATGACGTGCACAGCCAGCTGGCCTCGGTCGTGGGCAGCGCCGGCTGGCACGTGAACACGTCGCCCGCCACGCTCGAACAGATCCATTACGCCCTGCTGAGCGGCCTGCTGGGCAACATCGGCACGAAGGCCGAGGACGCGGCGCATTACCTGGGCGCACGCGGCATCCGCTTTTTCATCCACCCCGGCTCGCGCCTGCAGAAGAAGGCGGGGCGCTGGGTGGTGGCGGGCGAACTGGTCGAGACCACCCGGCTGTATGCCCGCTGCGTCGCCCGCATCGATCCGCTGTGGGTCGAGAAAGTGGCGGATCACCTCATCCAGCGCAACTGGTCCGACCCGCGCTGGGAAAAGAAGACCGGCAACGTCGTGGCGAGCGAGCGCGGCATGCTGTATGGGCTGACGATCTACACCGGCCGCCGCGTGCAGTACGGCCGGCTGGAGCCCGCACGTGCGCGCGAGATCTTCATCCGCGATGCGCTGGTGCCGGGCGACCTGGACACGCGCCTGCCCTTCGTCGCGCACAACCGCAAGCTCGTGGCCGACATCGAAAAGCTCGAGCACAAGACGCGCCGCCCGGACATCCTGGTCGACGAGGAGCTGATCTACGCCTTCTACGATGGCCAGATCCCGCCCGAGGTGCACAGCGTGGCCACGCTCGAGTCGTGGTACGCCAAGGCGACGGGAAGCCGTCGCCCGGGGCGGGCCGGTGGCGAGGGCGACCGGGGCGCCGGTCAGGACAGCGCACCGGCACCGGACGCCGAGGCCGGCAAGGCGCCGGGGCGAGGCGCAAAGCGCGCCGCCGGCACCGCGGACCCGGCCGCCACGCCGGGCCGCGGCGACAAGGCCACGCGCCTGCTGTACCTGTCGCGCGACGAGCTGATGCGCCACGAGGCAGCCGGCGTCACGACCGATGTCTTCCCCAAGCAGATGCAGTGGCCCGGGGTGTCGCTGACGCTGGACTACCACTTCGAGCCCGGCTCGCCACGCGATGGCGTGACGCTGACCGTGCCGCTGTATGCCCTGAACCAGATCGACCCTGCCCGGGCCGAGTGGCTGGTGCCGGGCATGCTCAAGGAAAAGGTCCATCTGCTGCTGAAGTCGCTGCCGCAGAAGCTGCGCCGGCACTGCGTGCCGCTGCCGGACTTTGCGGCGGGCTTCCATGACCGGCACTTCGAGCTCGCCAAGGACCCCACGCGCGGCCTCATCGATGCGCTGATCGACGACATCCGCCTGCAGACGCAGGTGCGCGTGGCGCCCGCGGATTTCAAGCCCGAGACGCTGCCCGCCCACCTCTTCATGAACTACCGGCTGGTGGACGAGCATGGCCGCATGCTCGCCATGGGCCGCAACCTGGCCCAGCTGCGCGCCGAGCATGGACGGGATGCCCAGGCCACCTTCCAGCAGGTGGCCGCCCGCGACCGCGGCGCGGCCAAGGCGCTGGCGCATGACAACATCACCGCGTGGACCTTCGGCGAGCTGCCCGAGCTGCTGGAGATCAAGCGCAGCGGCCAGACCGTGTACGGCTATCCGGCCCTGGTGGATCGCGGCACGCATTGCGACCTGGATGTCTTTGACGATCCGGCGCAGGCCGCGCGCCAGCATCGGGGCGGGCTGTCGCGACTCTTCCGGCTGGCCCTGAAGGACCAGGTCAAGTTCCTGGAGAAGAACCTGCCGGGCCTGACCCAGATGAGCATGCTCTTCATGCCGCTGGGCACGCAGGAAGAGCTGCGCGACCAGATCATCGATGCCGCGGTGGATGCGGCCTGCCTGATGGACCCGTTGCCCACCGATGCCGCGTCGTTTGCGGCGCGCGTGGAGCAGGGCCGCGGCCGCCTGGGCCTGCTCGCGCAGGAGATCGCCCGGCTGGCCGGCACGGTGCTGACCGAGTGGAATGCAGTGACCCGCAAGCTGCCCCAGGCGCGGCCGCACCCGGCCACGCACGCGGACATCGAGCAGCAGTTGCGCGGCCTGCTCGGCAAGCGTTTCATCCGGGAGACGCCGCATGCGCAGCTGGCGCACTTTCCGCGCTACCTCAAGGGCGTGATCGCGCGCATCGACAAGCTGCGCGCCGACCCCGCGCGCGACGCCCGCCTGATGGCGGAGATGTCGCCGCTGCTGACACGCCTTCAGCGTGAGCTGAGCGCCCGCAAGGGCGAGCCGGATGCGGCGCTCACGGACTTTCGCTGGCTGCTGGAAGAGCTGCGCGTGGCCCTGTTCGCGCAGGAATTGCGCACCCCCATGCCGGTGTCGGTCAAGCGCCTGGACAAGACCTGGCAGGCGCTGCAGCGGTAGGGGCGACAGCGGCAAGGTGTCGGGGCGGCCGACGCGTCGGGCTTGCTTGCGTCACGCACGCCATACAGCGTCCAGCCAGTGCTCGGTCCTGCTACGCGGGCTGTGAAGCGCCTGGCAGCCGCCCCAGTTTGATCCCGGGCGGCTGCCAGGCGCGCCGACGGTGGGACGGCGCCTGCAGCGACAGCCAGGTCCGCACCGCGCTCGCGCCCGCTGGCGCGAGACGGCGGGCGAGGTCGGGGCAGTTCCCGACCTACGCCGCCTTTTTCGCCACCCCCGGCTGGCGCCGCACCCAGCGGATCGGCGTCTCCTTCATGGGGCGCGCGGGCGCCCCGTGGCGCACCAGGGTGGCATCGAGCTGCTTGCCTGCCTCGTCGGTCAGGGCGGCATTGCGCGCTTCGGCGATGGCCGCCGCCCGCGCGTCGGCGCTGGGGAAGGGTGCCGTCAGCAGGTGATCGAGCACGTGCAGCAGGTTGTCCTTGGCGCGGTCGTTGGTCGCGCCATAGCCCTTGATCAGGCGCCCGCACAGGGCGACTTCGTTGCCGGTGCGCCAGTGCTGGCGCAGGGTGTTGGCCACGGCATCGACCCAGCGCTCGATCATCTGCTGCTCCAGCGCGTAGCGGCTGCCCAGGCGCCGAAAGCGCCGCGCACCCGCCAGCGTGCGCAGCGCGATCATGCCGCTCACGCTGTGCGAGCCGATCTTCAGCGGCATGGACCACGCGTCGCGACCCTTCGCCTGGCGCCGCTTGTCCCAGCGCAGCAGGCGCGTGGCCATGCCCGCGGGCAGCAGGCCGGCGAACTCGGGGATGCCGGGCTTGAAGTGGTCGAAGACGCGCAGGATGTCGTCGTCGCCCACGCGCACTTCGGCCGACACGCGGCGCGCGCGGCTGGCGCGGCTCTTCAGGTCGGCCACGCGCACCACGTCGTCGAACGCCATCCACAGCGCCAGGTAGCGCGCGGCTTCCCGCGTGGCGACATAGCCGTGGGCACCCGCCGGGTCGCCCGCCTGTTCGGCTGCCAGCACGCGGCCAAGGCGCTCCAGGTAGAGCTTGCCGTAGGCCTTGTCCTGGTAGTCGCACACGCGCGCATAGCCCGCGCCCAGCATGGCGTGGGTGGCGGGGGGAAAGTGGCTGGCCTCGGGGGGCAGGGCCAGTGCGGGCGCCAGGTCCTCGACATCCTCGGCGAGGATCTGCTCGACCAGGCTGCCCTGCGCGCGCGAGGCGGCGACGATCTCGTAGGCCTCGCCGAACCCGCGCAGGCTCGCGTCCACGCCGCGGCCGCCCTGGCGGATCGTGGCTTCACAGGCTTCGCGCGAGAAGGGCAGCACACCACTGGCGGCGAGCGCACCGAACATCACTGCGCTGATCACCGTGCCGTTGCGCTGCGCGACCTCGGCCATGTCAAAGAGGTGGTGTTCGCGGCTCAGGCGCCGGATCACGTCGATCAGGCGGGCAGGGTCGACGCGGCCATCGCCCATCACCATGCGCTCGGCGGTCGTCAGCGCGCGCGAGGTGGACGAGATCAGCAGGGTGCGTTCGGCCGAGGCAAAGCCGTTGCCCACCTGGCGCGCGGTCTCCAGCAATTCGGAGGACGCCATCACGTCCAGCATGCCGGGGACGGGGTTCAGGCTGAAGATCGGCCGGCGTCCGCCCAGGTGGTCCTGGTGGATGGGGAAGACTTCGACGTAGTAGGTGGTGGCGCCGGTGCGCTGCGCCACGCCGGGCACCGAGGTGCTCTGCGCGGGATAGCCCGTGGCGATGGCCGTGTCGATCAACCATTCGGCGAGCACGCCGCCGCCTTCGCCCCCCAGGGCGCACAGCAGCAGGGTGACGGGACGGGTGTTGGCAGGTGAGGTGGTCATGGCGGGCTCGATCAGGCGGTCTGCAGGCGGCGCACCACGGCACGGCGCACGCCGTGCAGCAGGCGTTCGTGCCAGCGGGGATTCTGGATGACTTCGGCGCGATAGAACGACGGGCACAGGGTGGCGGCGTGGGCGTTGGCGCCGCACAGCCCGCAGCCCACGCAGCCGTCGATGACCGTGGCGACCGGGTCGACCTTGAGCGGGTCCGGATTGTCCTTGAGCGTGAGCGTCGGGCAGCCCGACAGCCGGATACAGGCGTGGTCGCCGTTGCAGACGTCCTCGTCCACGCCATACTTCACGCGCACGACGCGCTTGCCGCGCTTGAGCAGCCCGGCGACCCAGGGCTTGATGCGGCGCTGGCGCTCGAGCTGGCATTCGCCTTCGGCGATGATCACCTTCAGGCCCGGGAAGTCGGTGGTGAAGGCCTCCTGCAGCGTGTTGCGCATGCGGTCGACGTGATAGGTGTGCACGGTGCGCATCCAGCCCACGCCCATGCCCTTGAGGGTCGCCTCGATGGTCTGGTTCTTGTGCACCAGGCTTTGCTGCTTGTCGACGGCCGTGCTGCGGATTTCCTCGTCCGGGGTGGAGATGATTTCCTGCGTGCCGGTGGCCGATGTATAGCCGTTCTTGAAGATCAGGAGGACCGCGTCGTCCTCGTTGAAGAGCGCGGACTGCACGCCGGTCAGCAGGCCGTTGTGCCAGAAGCCGCCATCTCCCATGATGGACAGCACGCGACGCTGCATCATGGGCGAGACGCCCGCGCGGCTGGCCAGGCTCATGCCGTAGCCAAGGATCGAATGACCGGACGAGAAGGGCTCGAAGGTGCCCAGGGCGTGGCAGCCGATGTCAGCGGCCACGTGCACCGGCCCGACGGTTTGCTGGGCGAGCTTGAGCGCCGCAAACACCGGGCGCTCGGGACAGCCGACGCAAAAGCCTGGCGGGCGCGCGGGCAGTGGGACTTCCAGTGTCTCGGCAGCAAGCTTGCGGGCATTGGCCAGACCCGTGCGCCAGGCCTGTACCGACTCGCCCGCGACCTGCGGCCGATGGCGGGCCAGCCACTGGGCGATGCCGCCCGTCAGGCCTTCCACCGACACTTCGCCCACGGCGGGCAGCATGTCCTTGCCGTGCAGCGCGGTGTCGATGTCGCGCCGGCGCAGCAGCGTGGCGATCTCCTGCTCGATGTACTCGGGCTGGCCTTCCTCCACCACCAGCACGGCGCGCTTGCCCAGGCAGAACTCGGCGACTTCCTCCGGCACCAGCGGGAAGGTGACGTTGAGCACCAGCATCGGAATCGTCGGCTCGCCAAAGGCGTCGGCCAGGCCGAACTGCTGCAGCGTGCGGATGAGGGTGTTGGTCAGCCCGCCCTGGACGATGATGCCCAGGTCCCCGCCATCGCCCGCCCAGTGTTCGTTGAGCTTGTGCTCGGCGATGTAGCGGCGCGCGGCGGGCAGGCGTTCCTCGACCTTGAGCTTTTCATGGCGGAAGGTGACGGGCGGGTGGGCCAGGCGGTCGTAGTCAAAGCCCGCGGGCTCGTCGATGAGCTGGCGCGTGGACACGGGCGGGGGCAGGTTGTCCTTGCAGACGAAGCTGCCGCGCACGTGGCAGGCGCGGATGCGCAGTTCCAGGATCGCCGGCATGTTGGACGTTTCGGACAGCCGGAAGCCTTCCTCGACCATGCGCACCATCACCGCCAGGTCGGGCCGGGGGTCGAGCATGATCATCGAGGACTTGAGCGCGAAGGCATGCGTGCGTTCCTGGATGACGCTCGCGCCTTCGCCATAGTCTTCGCCCACGACGATGAGCGCGCCGCCCTTGACGCCTGGCGAGGACAGGTTGCTCAACGCATCGGCGGCCACGTTGGTGCCGACGATGGATTTCCACGTCACGGCCCCGCGCAGGGGATAGTGGATGGAGGCGCCCAGCATGGCTGCGGCGGACGCCTCGTTCGAACAGGCCTCGACGTGCACGCCGAGCTCGTCCATGTAGGGCTTGGCCTGCACCATGACGTCGAGCAGGTGGGACACGGGGGCACCCTGGTAGCCGCCGACATAGGCCACGCCCGACTGCAGCAGTGCCTTGGTGATGGCGAGGATGCCTTCGCCGTGGAATACGTCGCCCGCGCCATAGCGCAGCGCCTGGACCTGCTTGCTGAACGAGACTTCCATCGTCGTCTCCTGCTTGTTCTTGTGAGGCCGACAGTCTGTCGCGCGCGGCAATATAGGGCAATGCAATATTCCGACTATGCTATATGCAGACCATGCATATCAATGATATCGACCTGAACCTGCTGCGGGTGTTCGACGCGGTGTACCGGCTGCGCAGCGTGAGCCGGGCAGCGGACGCCGTGGGCCTGACCCAGCCGGCGGCCAGCCACGCACTGACGCGCCTGCGTCTGCTGGTGCGCGATGCGCTTTTCGTGCGCGCGCCGGGCGGGGTGCAGCCCACGCCGCGCGCGGACGAGCTGGCACCGGTGGTGCGCGATGCGCTGGCGCAGCTCGAGCGGGTGCTGACGGCCACGCAGGTGTTCGATCCGGCGCAGTCCCGGCGCACGCTGCGCTTTCACATGAGCGATATCGGCGAGGGGTCGTTCCTGCCGCCGCTGATCGCGGAGCTCGCGCGGGTGGCGCCCGGGATGCGGCTGGAGACGTTCCAGCTCGACCCGGGGCAGATCGCCGATGCGCTGGATGCGGGACGGCTGGACCTGGCGATGGGCTTTCTGCCAACGGTGACGGGCACGCGTTCGCAGCCGCTCTTCGATGATCGCTATGTGGTGGTGCTGCGTGCCGGCCATCCGCTGGCGCGCGGGACGGTGAGCGGGCGGGCGGCGCCGCGGCTGATGGCGCGGCTGGAGTACGTGGTGGTGCGCGGCCATTCCGAGTCCACGCGCATCCTGGCCTTGTTGCGGCTGGAGCACCGGATCCGGCTGGTGACGGAGCACTTTCTCGTGACGCCGGCGCTGGTGCGCACGTCCGATCTGGCGGTGCTGATGCCGCGCAACATCGCGCGGGGGTTTGCGGCGCAGGGGGATTTCGCGATCCTGGAGCCGCGTCTGCCGCACCAGGACTTCGTGGTGTCGATGCACTGGAGCGCGCGGGCGGAAGCCGATCCGGTGAGCCGGTGGCTGCGCGAGCTGATGGGCACGACGTGGCGCACGGCGCCGGAGTTTGCGCCTTGAGGGCAGGGTGTTTGCTCGCGCCGCACCGCCACCAGGGGCCTACCGCAGTCGCTCCCCGTCAATCGCTCAGTGCGTCGGGCCCCCGGCGTCGGCGCTGGGGTGGCGGCATGCGGGTGTGTGGCCGGGGTGGCGGCTGGCGGGCGTCTCAGGCCGGGACGGTGTCCGCGAAGGAGGCGCGCTGGGACAGCTTGTCGTACAGGCGCACCAGGTTCGGGTGGCTGTCGCGCCAGGCGATGTCGGGGAAGCGGAAGTCGATGTAGCCGAGTGCGCAACCGACGGCGACGTCGGCCAGGGTGTAGTTGCTGGTGTGCTGGCCGACGCACCAGTTGCGATCGCCCAGGGTCTTGTCCATCAGCGGCAGTGCGGCCAGCACCTTGCCGTGCTGGCGGTCCACCCAGGCCTGGCTGCGCTGCTCGGGCGTGCGCTGGGTCTGTTCCAGGCGCATCAGCAGGCAGGCATCCAGGACGCCGTCGGCGAGCGCTTCCCACCACTTGACGTCCAGGCGTTCGCGGCCGGCGGCGGGCAGCATGCGGCTGACGGGCGACAGGGTGTCCAGGTACTCGACGATGACGCGCGAGTCGAAGAGGCTGGTGCCGTCATCCATGACGAGACAGGGGATCTTGCCGAGCGGGTTGTTCTGCTGGATGGTCGCGTCGGGCGACCACACGTCTTCCAGCACCAGCTCGCAATCGAGCTTCTTTTCCGCCAGGACGATGCGTGCCTTGCGCACGTAGGGGCTGGACAGCGAGCCGATGAGTTTCATGAGGACAGGTACCAGAAGAGCTGACGGGGGCATGCCGGGCGATGCCGCCCGGCGGCGCGGCGGGCAGGCAGCCAGACCTGTCCATGCTGCGCGTGAGGCGCACGGAGTATAGCATCGGGGCAGACCCGGCCGCCGCGCCGGGGTGGTAAAATTTTCCGTTTGTTTACCAGCGCTTACGCCATGCAAATCTCGCCTCAGCCGACCACCCTGAATGCCTTGTCTCCGCTGGATGGGCGCTACGCCGGCCGCGGGCAGGCCTTGCGTCCCCTTCTGTCCGAAGCGGGCTTCATGCATCACCGCGTCATCGTCGAAGCCGCCTGGCTGAAGGCGCTGGCTGGCGCCGGCCTGCCCGAGCTGCCGGCCTTCGGTGCCGATGCCGTCGCCGCCCTGGACGCCGCCGTCGATGGCTTCTCGGAAGACGATGCCGCGCGCATCAAGGATATCGAGCGGGTCACGAACCACGACGTGAAGGCGGTGGAATACTGGATGAAGGAGCGGGTCGCCGATCATCCCGAACTCGCGGCCGCCGCCGAGTTCATCCACTTCGCCTGCACGTCCGAGGACATCAACAACACCTCGCACGCGCTGATGCTGCGCGCGGCCCGCGACGAGGTGCTGCTGCCCTCGCTGCGTCAGGTGCACGCGCGCCTGGCCGAGCTGGCGGATGCCTACGCGGACCAGCCGCTGCTGTCGCGCACGCATGGCCAGCCCGCCACGCCGTCCACGATGGGCAAGGAGTTCGCCAACGTGGCCGTGCGTCTGGCGCGTGCGATCGAGGTGATCGCCGCCGTCACGCCGCTCGCCAAGATGAATGGCGCCACGGGCAACTTCAACGCGCATCTGGCCGCCTACCCGGAGATCGACTGGGAACGCGTGTCGGGCGACGTGCTGGCCGGCCTGGGCCTGACGCAGAACCGTCACACCATCCAGATCGAACCGCATGACTGGATGGCCGAGCTCTTCGACGCCGTGGCCCGCGCCAACGTCATCCTGCTCGACCTGAATCGCGATGTGTGGGGCTACATCGCCATGGGCTACTTCAAGCAGCGCCTGAAGGAAGGCGAGGTGGGCTCCTCGACGATGCCGCACAAGGTCAACCCGATCGACTTCGAAAATTCCGAAGGCAACCTGGGCCTGGCCAACGCCACGTTGCGCCACCTGTCGGACAAGCTGCCGATCTCGCGCTGGCAGCGCGACCTGACCGACTCGACGGTGCTGCGCAACCTGGGCGTGGCCTTCGGCTACAGCCTCGTCGCGTATGACGCGTGCCTGCGCGGGCTGGGCAAGCTGGAGCTGAACGCCCAGGCCATCGATGCCGACCTGGATGCGTGCTGGGAAGTGCTGGCCGAGCCGGTGCAGACGGTGATGCGCCGCTATGGCCTGCCGCAGCCCTACGAGCAGCTGAAGGCGCTGACCCGCGGCAAGGGCATCACCGAGTCGGCCCTGCGCGAGTTCATCGCCGGGCTGGCGCTGCCCGACGAGGCGCGCGAGCGCCTGCTGGCGATGACGCCGCGCAGCTACATCGGCCTGGCCGCCAAGCTCGCCCGCGCCCGCTGAGCGCGCCCAGCCCTGGCGCAGCGCGCATTGTCCGCTGCGCCAGTGGCTGCTATCGTCGCCGACAGCGCGTGTCCCCACCGGCGCTCGCGAGCGTCATTTTCTGCCGACATCTTCCTATCCTCCCCGGAGAACCGCATGAAATCCCTCGCCAAGGCCCTGGCCTGTTGCGCGCTCGCGCTGCCCTGTACGATCGCAGTCGCCCAGCCGGTGTTCGAGAAGCCTGATGACGCCATCGCGTACCGACAGTCGGCCTTGAAGCTGCTGGGGGCCCATTTCAGCGGGCTCGCGCCCATGATGCGTGGGCGCGTGCCGTTCAATGCCGAGCAGGCCCAGCAGGAGATCGCCGTGCTGCGCTCGCTGTCGGCGCTGCCCTGGAAGGCGTTCGGCGAGGGGACGGAGGGCGGCAATGCGCGTCCGGCGGTCTGGCAGGATTCGGCCAAGTTCCAGCAGGCCGCGAAGGACCTGGAGGCCAGCATGGGCCGCCTGGTGCAGGTGTCGGGCAGCGGCGACTTCGACTCCATCCGCGCCGCCTACGGCGATGTGGCCAACAGCTGCAAGGCCTGTCACGACAGTTTCCGCCAGCGCCGCTGAGGAACGGGCAGGGCTCGGGGCGATTGCCGCTGGCGTGAGCCTTGGGGCGGATCTGGGTCGGATCTGGCCCGCCGTTGACCCCGCCACGCGCCTTGCCACGCCACGATCGGCATCGCCCGCGTGCGCCACACGCGGCAGCCGTCAGAATCCGCCGCTGCCGCCCAGGTTGACCACCCAGGCCGTGATGCCGGCCGCCACCAGGGCGACGCCCACGGCGCGCCAGCGCATGGCGGCATCGTCCCGGCTGGCGCGCGCATCGGACGGCAACGCCGTGCGCAACTGGTCGCCCGTCAGCATCGGACGCACCATGCGCCGACGGCGCACGATCACATACCAGCCGATGGCCGACAGGTGCAGTCCGATCAGCACCAGCAGGATGCGTTCGCCCGCCTGATGGATCGCGGTCAGCGTGTCCGAGGTGCCGGCGCTGACCAGCCCCGCCAGCGGCCCGGCCGTGAAGATGCCATCATCGGCGAACAGCCCGGAGACGACCTGCACGGCCAGTGCGATCAGCATGGCCACTACGGAAAGCGCGCCCAGGGGCGAGTGGCCGACGGCGGCCGGCAGGCTGCCGCGCAGGTAGGCCGACAGCGCGCGCGGGCCCCGCACGAAGCGGCCAAAGCGCGCCGTGTCCGGGCCGACCACGCCCCACATCCCGCGAAACAGCAGAAGGCCCAGCGTGGCATAGCCGAAGAGGAGGTGATAGTCCATCCAGAAGCCGCCCGCCTTGACGGTCACGAACGAGCCGATCAGACAGGCCGTGAGCAGCCAGTGGAACAGGCGGATGGGCAGATCCCAGACGCGCAGCGTGGCCGGCGGTGCAGACATGACGGTCTCCGATGACGGTGGGGCAGCGCCCCGACGGGGCGACGATAGCAGTCCGCGCCACGGCCGGGCAACGGGGCGCCGGCGCGCGGATTCGCCAAGCCGCCAGGCCGGGGCGACTCGACCCCTCAACTGGCAGGCGTGCAGCACAGGACGACGCCGCAGCCGTCGTCGGCGCCGGGACGGGCGGGCGCGACGGCAGGGGGCTCGCCAGCCGCTTGCGGGGGCCAGGACGACGGCTCGGCAGGCGGCGAGGGCGACGTCGCATCCGCCCCGTGCGCGGTGCCTGCCGTCGGCGGTGATGACGCCGGGGGCTGGGCGGCGGGCTCCGCCGAGGCCGCAGGGGAGGCACACCAGATGCCGATGCAGGGCGCCCCCGGGCGTGTGTCGTCGGGCCGCTGCGTGGGGACCCCACCGACCCCATCCACCCCGACCCCCCGGGCCGCGACAGGCCGGATGACGGCGCCCACCACCGACTCGCGCGCCGGAGTCTGCATGGGCAGCGCGATGCGAAACGTCATGGGCAGCAGGCCGGCGCCCCGCATGCCGGCCCCGGCGAGGTCGTTGCCGGCATGCCGGCCCAGGCTGCGCAGCATCGCCTCCATGCCGGGCACGAGCGGCGTGTGCAGGTAGGTGGCGCGCAGGACGAGGGTGTTAGCGGTGAAGATGGTGTCGCCGGATCGGCGCCCGCGGCCGTCGGGGTGACCGGCCAGCTGCAGGGCGCGGTGGCGTTCGGCCTGATACGCGTCGGGCAACACGCGTTCGGTGCGCGTGGCGATGCCGAAGTCATCGAAGTGGCTGGCCCTGGGGCCGGCCACCGTGATTTCCCAGGCGGCCAGGCCTTGGGTGGCGCGCCGGGCCGCGATCGCATCACGCCGCTGCGCGCCCTGGGCAAGGCCCGTGGCGGACACGTCGCGCGCAAAGAGCGGCAGCAGTCCGCGGGCCATGGCGTCCCGCATGGCGGCGATGTCCCCGCCAGTGGTGGTACCGGCGCGCGCCGCCTCGGTCATGGCCAGGCTGACGATCTGGCGGGTGCTCCACCAGCGCGCGACTTCCAACGTGGCAAGACCCGTCAGCAGCAGCGGGAGGGCGATGATGAGGGTTTCGAGTGCCGCGGCGCCGGCCTGGCGGGGCAGGGGAACGGCCATGTCGCACTCCGGCACGGGGAAGCCCGAAGTGTGGCGTGGCGGGCAGGTGCCGTCGATGCGCGCCAGCGCGTACGTGGCGCAGGGCCCGCCACCCCGCGGCGGGCCGTGTCCGAAAAGTTATCCCCGCAAACTGTGCATAACGCTGGGGACTACCTGCGGACACCTGCCGCAAGCCCGCGTGAAACAAGGATTTGCCGCAGGTGCTGAAAAAATGTCAGTGCGTGTTGCCGCTTTTGTGACGAACCGAGACGGGATCGTTGCTGGCGAACACCTCGGCACAGTCCACCGGATCGAACACGTAGGCGCTCAGGCAGTAGTCGCACTTGATCTCGACTTCGCCCGATTCGGCGAGGATGTCGTCGACCTCGACCTGGCCCAGCACGCGCAGGACGTTGGCGACGCGCTCGCGGCTGCACGGGCAGTGAAAGCGCGCGGGCATCGGCTCGAAGGCGGTGAGGTCTTCCTGCCAGAAGAGGCGATGCACCAGGGTGGCGGACGACAGGCTGAGCATTTCGTCGCGCTTGAGCGTCTGCGCCAGGTAGACCGAGCGCTCCCAGGTGTCGTCGGGCTCGGCCTGGGCTTCTGGCGACTCGACCGGCGCTGCCGTCTGGCCGCCCTCACGCGGCAGGCGCTGCAGCAGCACACCCACGCTGCGCTCGGTGTCGGCGGCAAGCCACATGCGCGTCTGCAGCTGTTCCGAGCTGGCCATGTAGTGCTCCAGCACCTGCGCCACGGTATCGCCTTCGAGCGGCACGATGCCCTGGTACGGCTGCTGGTTGGCCTGTCGATGCTGCGGATCGAGCACGACCGTGAAGCGGCCCAGGCCACCCGGATTGACCAGCGCCTGCAGCCCGGCGTCCTCGGCGATCTCGGCGCCCTCGCGCAGCTTGACCGTGGCACGCACGTCCAGGTTGGCACGGCACTCCACCACCGCCAGGCGCAGGTCACCGTCACCCTGCAGCTGCAGGGCAAGCGTGCCGTCGAACTTCAGGTTCGCCGACAGCAGCAGGCTGGCGGCGACGAGGTCGCCCAGCAGCCGGCCGACGGCGGGCGGGTAGTCGTGGCCGGCCTGCATGGCTTGCCACGCGGTGTCGAGCTCGACGGTTTGCAGCCGCACCGTGCGGTCGGCGAACAGGTATTTGGTCAGTTGATCTGGCATAGGGTGATGAAGAAGCTGCCGCGGCAAAAGGCCTGCCGCCGCAATTTCACGTAGATGGGGACAATGGGTGCGCGCGACAAGTGCGACCGGCGCCGCGCAGGCGTACCGCTGTGGATGGGGCGCGCCATCGCGGCCTCTTGCTGCCCATTCTACCCGCTGGCCGGGCGTGGTTTGCGTGCGCGCACCGGGGCCAGGCGCCGGCCGGATCGCCCCGGCCGGACACCGGGCGCGACAGGGCATCGGCAGGTCCGGCCGACACGGCCCGCAGGCTTGGCTTCGCGCTCACCGCGCGACCACCCGATCCTTGCCCAGGCGCTTGGCCTCGTACAGGGCCTGGTCGGCCTCGCGCATGAGATCGGCGCTGGTCCCGCCCGGGGGCCAGGCCGCCAGGCCGATGCTCACGCTCACCGCGCGCTCGCCCGCGCGCAGGTGGCGCACGCGGGCCAGGATGTCCAGGGCCAGCGCCTGGGCGGCGGCGCGGTCGGCGTCGACCACCAGGACGCCGAACTCTTCGCCGCCCAGCCGCCCGTACGCCCGCGGCCCGGTGGTGTCACGCAGCACGGCGGCGATCTGCTGCAGGACCCTGTCGCCCATGGCATGCCCGAACTCGTCGTTGATGCGCTTGAAGTCATCCACGTCGATCATCAGGAAGAAGTCGCTCGCGTGCTGCGCGACGCGGTCGCGCTCCTGGAGACGGGCGAGCAGGCTGCGCCGGTTGTCGATGCCGGTCAGGGCATCCCGGAACGCGAGGTCCTCCAGGTCATGGCGAAAGCGGATGCTTTGCAGGCGGATGCGATGAAAGGCGAAGTTGAGCATGAGCCCCAGGCCCAGCACGGCGGCCTGCAGCAACAAGGCCCAGGCGCGATCACTGCCGGAGGGCGTCATCAGGACGTTGCCCTGGCCCAGGATGAGCCAGGCCCCCACGGCCGCCAGCACGTAGGTGGTGACGTGATAGAACATGGTGGCGATCACCAGGGTGATCGCCACGGTCAGCGCCATCGCCCAGAACAGGCGATCCGCGGCAGGCTCGATGAGCAGGCCAAAGCCGCCGGCGATCAGCCAGACGGCCAGGGTGGAGCAGCCCGCCGTCCAGCTCAGCGGCACGAAAAGGCCAGCCGTGGCGGTGGCCAGCATCAGCAGGCCGGTCAGTGCGAGGACGACGCCGTCGTACGCGTACGACGGATCTGCCAGCAGCCAGGCCACGACCCACAGGAGCGTGCCCACGTACTGCACGCCCACGGCCAGGGGTTGAACGGCCTGGATGTGGTCACGGGCGTGTCGGTCGTCGTCTGGTTTCATGCGCCACGATGCAGGCCTCGAGGGCGTCCGGAAGGGGCGCCGGAACAACGCCGCCCCGGCCAGCCAGTGCAACACATTGTCGCAAAAGACGCGATTGGAAACAAAGGGTTTTGCACGGCCCCGCCTAGGCGCGGCGGACCGCGGGCGCGGCCGCGGGGACCGCCTGGCTAGCGCGGGCGGCTTT